>Ga0316226_1004688_pt1 | contig 10763 bp, 5 predicted proteins | sample TBH18017metaG_FD_206009 | JGI IMG/M metagenome (GOLD analysis project Ga0316226, IMG submission 206009) | Freshwater microbial communities from Trout Bog Lake, Wisconsin, USA - TBH18017 | ecosystem: Environmental > Aquatic > Freshwater > Lake > Hypolimnion/Profundal zone | place: USA: Wisconsin... | reverse complement strand
CGATGCCGAGGACGAGCGCACCCGCGACCTGGCGGTGGGCCGCCTCCTGCTCACGCAGTTCCAAGCCCAAAAAAAACGCATCGCGCGGCTCGGCCGCGCCACCCGGCCGCGCGTGCAGCGCAGCCTGCGCCCGTCCGGGCTCAAACGGCTCCATGCGCTGCCGCTGGACCAGGATCTTTCCGAAAAGGACTACGACGCACTCCGCGAAAAATGGCTGGGCCGGCTGAACCGCGCCGTGCGCGCCGCCCTCGCGGCCGAGCGTTCGATCGTGTTCGCCTTCGAGGGCTGGGACGCCGCCGGCAAGGGCGGCGCCATCCGCCGGCTGACCAGCGCGATCGACCCGCGCGACTACACCGTGATCCCGGTGGCGAAGCCCACCGCCGAGGAAAAGCACGCGCATTACCTCTGGCGCTTCTGGCGCGACCTCCCGCGCAACGGGCGCATGACGATCTTCGACCGCTCGTGGTATGGCCGCGTGCTGGTCGAGCGCATTGAGGGTTTCTGCCGTGAGGACGAGTGGAAGAGCGCGTTTAGCGAGATTAACGGCTTCGAGCGCGAACTGACGGATCACGGCACCATCGTCCTCAAATACTGGCTTCACATCTCCCACGCCGAGCAGCTGCGCCGGTTCCGCGAGCGCGAGGCCGCGCCCCACAAGTCGCACAAGATGAATGCCGAGGACTGGCGCAACCGTCGCCAGCGGGGCGCCTACGAAATCGCCGTCGGCGACATGCTCGCCCTCACCGACCGCAAGAACGCCCCGTGGAATCTGGTGGCTGCGGACAACAAGCGCTTCGCCCGACTCGAGGTCCTGCGCACGGCCAGCCGCGCAATCGAGGCCGCGCTGGAAGGCTGAGCCCAGCTGGAGCAGCTCAGAAGATTCTCCGCTCAACCTTGGGGTTCGCGGCGATCGTCCGCCAATGGCACCGCGTTCCCGAACGGCACTTCCCCGCCGAGCGTGAGCGCGGGCGCAACATCGGCTTGTGTCCGCTGGCCTCCTTCGCCACTGGGTGAGAACGCGCGCGTGCCTTGGACCGACGCGAATATTCCCGCTGTTCTCCCCGCCGCCCGTCCCCGCTTTCATGCCGACCCGCCCCACCGCCAAGCCCCGCGCCACCCGTGTCCCGGCGCCCACCGTCGCCTCGTTCGGCTCCCGCTGGTTCGAGCACGCCTGGCGGCGCTCGACCATCGACATGCACATTCCGGACTGGGACCCGGAGTTCATGTCCACGTTCGACCCCGAGGCCTGCGCCGATGCGTTCGCCCGCTCGCGCGCGCAATCCGTGCTGGCCTACGGCATGTCGCACACCGGCCTGTTCAATTACGCCACGGCTGTCGGGGTGCAGCATCGCAATCTCGGCGGACGCGACCTGCTCCGCGAACTGATCGACGCGTGTCATCGCCGCGGCATCGCGTTCGAGTTGTATATGAGCCTGATCTTTGACCGCTGGGCCTACGACAATCATCCCGAATGGCGCGGTCAGGATTCGAAAGGCTGCACCGGTTTCGAGTTCGGCCCGCAGACGCGCTACGGCCTGCTCTGCCCGAATTCACCCTATCGCGAGTATGTCCGCGCCTGGACCCGCGAGGTGTGCGAACGCTATCAATTCGAGGGCATTTTCTTCGACATGACCTATTGGCCCGGGGTCTGTTACTGCCCGCACTGCGAGAAGCGCTGGGCGGACGAGGTCGGCGGTGGCCCGCTGCCACGCACAGTGAACTGGCTGGACGAACGCTGGGTGCAGTTCCAGCACAAGCGCGAGCAATGGCTCGGCGAATTCGCCGCCATCGCCACGGGCACGGTCAAGCAGGTCAACCCCGCCATTTCCGTCGACCACCAATCCTCGACACTGCCATCGCATTGGGTGCGCGGCGCCTCGCACTCGCTGGTCGCCCAGAATGACTTCCTGCAGGGCGACTTCTACGGCACTCCGCTGCAGGGCTCGTTCGTGCGCAAGCTCCTCAGCGAACTCTCGCCGGGCAAGCCATTCACCTACGCCACAAGCTACTCGACCACGCTTTTCGACCACACGGGCCGCAAACCCGAGTCGCTGATCGAGGCCAAGGCCAGCGCCGCCATCACGGACCACAGCGCGTTCCTCTTCATCGACGCCCTCGATCCCGTCGGCACCATCAACTTTCCCGCCCACGACACGATGGGCCGCATCTACGACCGCCTCGCGCCGTATTACGCCGAGCTGGGCGGCACGCGCGTCGCGGACATCGCCATCTACTACTCGCTCGATTCGAAATTCGACCTGCGCGACAACGGCCGATCGATCGATGACGTCGGCGAGAAAGACACTCACACCGCGTCCGCGATGAACGCCGCCGGCCGGCTGCTCACGGCCCACCTGCCGTTCACCGTCATCACCGCCGCGCAGCTCGGCGACCTCGCGAAGTTCAAGGTCATCATCGCGCCGCAAATTCACCACCTTTCGCGCCGCGAGGCTGCGGCTTTCCGCGCCTACGTTCGCGGCGGCGGCGCGCTCTACGCCAGCGGCGGCACCTCGCTGGTGACGCCCGACGGAAAAATGCAGAAGGATTTTCTCTTGGCCGATGTGCTCGGCGTTTCGCTCGTCAAAGCCGACTGGTCGGACCGCGATCATTACATTGCCCCCACTGCGGCGGGCGCCGCGGAGTTTGCGGGTTGGTCCGCCCAGCGGCCGCCCTACTCCCGCGGTCCCGGCTTCACTGTGCGCGCACGGCGCGGCGCCGAGGTCCTCGCCACCACCACGCTGACCTGGCCCAAGCCCGAGCCTTCCCTCTTCTCCTCGATCCACAGCAACCCGCCGTGGCTCGCGACCCAGCAGCCGGAGGTGGTTTTCCACCGCTTCGGCAAGGGTCGCACCCTCTATTGCGCCACCATGCTCGAGGATATGGAAAACGTGCGCGATGTCTTTATCCGGCTGCTGCGGCGCCTTTCACCCGCGTTCAGCGTCGAGGCCGATGCGCCCGCGGCGGTGGAACTCACGCTCTTCGAGCAACCCGACCGCCAGCGACACGTCCTCGGCCTCGTCAGCATTCAGCCCGACCAGCCGAATCTGCCCGTCGATGGCATCGAGGTCCGGCTGCGGCTGCGCCGCCCGATCCGCAGCATCCGGCTCCTGCCCGGCAACGGGAAAATCCCGCACCGCACGCGGGCCGGCGAGGTCACGTTCACCGCGCCGCGCCTGCACACGCTGGCACTGTTAGCGATCAACCACCGCTGAGCCGCCGGCCAGGATTTCCTCAGCCGCAGCTGCTGCTGTTGGGTTTGTCCGCCGGGACGCCCTTTCGCGTCCTGACCATTTCCTTCCGCAGGTCGGCGCGAAAATCCGGATGCGCGATGGAGATCAGGGCTTCGCCGCGTTCCCGGAGCGTCAGCCCGTGGAGATCGACCGCGCCGTATTCGGTCACGACCCAATGGACGTGGCCGCGCGTGGTGACCACGCCTGCACCCGCCGCGAGCTGCGGCACCAAGCGCGACAGCTTGCCGCTCTTTGCCGTCGAGGGCAGCGCAATGATCGGCTTGCCGCCGGGTGATAGCGCGGCGCCGCGGATGAAATCCATCTGGCCGCCGATGCCCGAGAAAATCCGGTGACCCATCGAGTCGGCGCAGACCTGGCCGGTCAGGTCGATTTCGATCGCGGAATTGATCGCGACCACCTTCGGGTTCTGCCGGATGACGGACGTGTCGTTGGTCCAGTCGCAGGGATAAAACGCGACCAGCGGATTCTCGTGCACGAAGTCGAAGAGCTTCTTCGTGCCGTTGATGAAGCTCGTGATGATGCGGCCCGCGCCCACCTGCTTGAGCCGGTTGGTGACCGCGCCGCTCTGCACCAGGTCGACCACGCGGTCGGAAAACATTTCCGTGTGGATCCCGAGGTCCTTCTTGTCGTGCAACCGCGCCAGGACCGCGTCCGGGATGCCGCCGATGCCCATCTGCAGCGTCGAACCGTCCTCAACGAGGGCCGCCACCAGCTCACCGATCCGCGCCTCCACCGGCGTTTCGGGTGAGAGATGATGCTCCACCAGCGGACGGTCGGTGGCCACCACCGCATGGATGCGGTCGAACGGCAGCACGTTGTTGCCCTGGGTGCGGGGCATCTGCTCGTTGACCTCGGCGATCACCACCCGCGCCATCTCCGACGCAGCCTTGGCCGCGTCGCACGAGGTGCCCAGCGAGCACATGCCGTGGCGATCGGGCGGCGAGACCTGGAGAATGGCGACATCCAGCTTCACCCGGCCGCTGAGGAACAGGCCGGGGATGTCGGACAGGAAAATCGGCACGTAATCGGCGCGGTCCTCCGCGATGGCGCGGCGCAGCGGCTGGCCCGTGAAGAGCGAGACGGAACGGAATTGCTTCTCGCACTCCGGCTCGGCGAAGGGCGCGGGACCCGCCGTGTGCAGGTGATACAGCCGCACATTTTCGACGTCGCGACGCGCCGCCAGGGCCGCGAGCAGCGGGGCGGGGGTCGCACAGGCGCCGTGAATGAAGACATTGGTGCCGCTGCGCACGAGCGCCACGGCGTCCGCGGCAGTGCCGGCGCGGGCTTTCCAATTAGGGAGTACGTTCGCGTCCATGACGCCATGATGCTCGATCCTCACTCCCCGAGCAAAGCCCCGAATTTGCGCGTCTCCTGCGAATTAATCCGCATCCCTTGCAGGCCTAAAAATCGCGCAGGAATCCACCGGCGGTCCAGCCGCCGTCCACGCTCAGGACCTGGCCCGTGACATAGCTGTTTTCCGCTGCGGCAAAAAAGAGAATCGCCTGCGCCACCTCCTCCACCCGCCCGGGGCGGCCGGCGGGCACGTGGCTCAGCATCCGCCGGGCTTTTTCCTGCAGCGCGGGCTCCTGCCCGTAGAAAAGTTTCTCCGTCGCCGCCGTCAGCGTCGAGCCAGGCGCGACGCAGTTGACCGTGATGTGGTGCGGCGCCAGCTCGAGCGCCATGGTCTGCGTGAGGTTGATGACGCCCGCCTTCGCCGCGGTGTAGGCGCATTGCAGCCGCGCCGGCACGATCCCGAGCACCGACGCGATGTTCACGATCCTGCCCGCCTTCTGCGTAATCATAAGGCCCGCCACCGCGCGGCTGACCAGAAACACGCCGCGCAGGTCCACCGCCATGATCCGGTCCCACTCTTCGATGGGAAACTGATCAATGGTCACGCGGTGGTTCGTGGTGTTGATGCCGGCGTTGTTCACGAGGAGGTCGATCCGCCCGCACTGGGCCTCAACCTGGCGAATGCCCGCCTCGACCTCCGTGGCCGACGAAACATCCATCCGCAGTCCCATCGCGTTTTTCATTCCGCCCGCCGCGGCCTTGGCGCCATCCTCGTCCAGGTCGGCAATGACGACCCGGGCGCCGTTCTCCGCGAGCAACTGTGCCGTCGCGAGCCCAATGCCGTGCGCGGCACCCGTCACGAGCGCCACTTGGTTGGAGAGGTCCGCTGTCATGGGGCGCCACCATCCGGCGAGAACCGCCGAAATTCGCGAGAAAAAAGGATCCGCGTGATTCACACCCCCTACCACCTGCCCCCCAGCGGCCCCACGCTTCGGCCCCGAAAGGCGTTTTCACTTAATGAGTGAAATCCCTGCCGCGGGACTTTCCCGGAAGGCCAGTGAACCGTGCCCAAAAGGCCCCAGGTTACATTTCACGCAATAAGTGACATTCGCCATTCGGGACCAGGCAGTGAACCGGTGGCGCGATCCCGTTAATCGCCCGATCCTCGAAAAAGAACGTCGCCGAGCGGGCCGGGATGCCAATGCTCGCGGCCGCCGTGGCGACCCCCCTCCGCAAACCGCTGCCTGCCCGCGCGCCCGCCTCAGTGGCGTTGCCCCGACGCGTTGAATTGCTCCGGCTGTACGAGCAGATGGTGCTGCTGCGCCAGTTCGAGCTCGCGGCCCAGGCCCGCTACAAGGCCGGCGAGATGCCGGGCTTCATCCATCTCTACATCGGCGAAGAGGCGGTGGCCGTCGGCGTGTGCGCGCACTTGGACGACTCCGACTGGATCACCAGCACACACCGCGGCCACGGCCACGCCCTGGCGAAGGGCCTGCCCCCGGCTGCCTTGATGGCCGAACTCTACGCCAAGGCCACCGGGTGCTGCGGCGGGCGCGGCGGCAGCATGCATCTCTACGACCCGAAGCACGGCGTCTTCGGGACCAACGGCATCGTCGGCGGCGGCATTCCCCACGCCGTCGGCGCGGCGCTCAGCGCGCGCACGCGCGGCACCAAGGGCGTCGCCGCGGCGTTCTTCGGCGACGGCGCCGTCAACCACGGCGCGTTCCACGAGAGCCTGAACTTTGCCGGCGCCCAACGGGCCGGCGTGCTCTTCGTCTGCGAAAACAATCTCTACGCCACCGCGACGCCCCTCGCGTCCGTCACGCGCAATCCCGAGGTGGCAACGCGTGCCGCGGCGTATGGCGTGCCCGGCGTGGCCGTGGACGGCAACGACGTGCTCGCCGTGTGGGTGGCCGCCCGCGATGCCGTCGGCCGCGCCCGCGCCGGCGAGGGCCCGACATTGATCGAGGCGAAGACTTACCGCGTGGTCGGCCATCACGAGGGCGACCCGCTCACCGGCGTCTATCGCACACAGGCGGAACTCGACGCGTGGAAGCTCCGCGATCCAATCCAGTCCTTTCGACGCCGACTCACCGGCGAACTCAAAGCCGCGACTTCCGCCGAGCTCGACGCGATTGATGCGCGCGTGCTGGCCACCGTGAACGGAGCTGTCGAGTTCGCGCGCCAGTCGCCCGAGCCAGATCCCGCCAGCGTGTTCACGCACAGCTGGTCGGCATCGATCAACCCGCCGTTGCCCGCCGCGGATCCCGCTCCTCGCACGCAGGAACTCGGCTGGCTCGACGCTGTGCGCGACGGCATCGCCGAGGAGATGCGGCGCGATCCGCACCTGCTCTACTTCGGCGAGGGGATTGGCGAACGCGGCGGAAGTTTCGCGCACACCAAGGGGCTCTGGCAGGAGTTCGGCGCCAGCCGTGTAATCGACACCCCGATCTGCGAGCTGGGCTTCACCGGCGCGGCGATTGGCGCCTCCGCCACCGGCTGCCGTTCGGTCGCCGACCTCATGTTCGTGGATTTCCTGTTCGAGACCGGCGGACAAATCCCGCTGCAGGCGGCCAAACTGCGCTACATGAGTAACGGTGCGATGACCGCGCCCATCGTGGTGCGCGCGCCTTGCGGCGCGGTCAAAAGCGCCGGCCCGCAACACAGCGGCACGTATCACTCAATGTGGTCCCACCTGCCCGGGCTCATCGTGGCGCTGCCCTCGAATCCCGCCGACGCGAAGGGGCTCATGAAAACCGCGCTGCGCGGGGAGAACCCCGTGCTGTTCCTCGAGCCCAAGGCGTTGTTTTCCTCGAAAGGGGAAGTGCCGGTGGGCGAGCATCTCGTGCCGTTTGGCGTCGCCCGGGTCGCCCGCGCCGGACGCGACCTCACGATCGTCGCCGCCGGGCGGATGGTGTCCCTGGCTCTCGAGGCGGCGGAAATCCTGGCCCGGGAAAACGTGGACAGCGAGGTCATCGACCTGCGCACCATTGTGCCGCTCGACCTCGACACCATCACCGCCAGCCTCGCGAAAACCGGCCGGATCCTCGTCGTGGACGAGGGTTACGCCAGCTACGGCCTCGGCGCGGAAATCGCCGCAGCGGTCGGTGAGCTGGCCTTTGACTCGCTCGACGCGCCCGTCGGCCGGCTGCACATGGAGCCGGTGCCCCACCCGTTCAATCCGAAGCTCGAGGACGCGGTGCTGCCCAACGTGGCCAAGATCGTCACCGCCGCACAAGGCGTGATCCGAGGCGACGCGCCCGTGCCGCGTCGCCCGCGGGCGCAGACCTCCGCAATTTCCCAGCCGCCTGCAGCAACGACGCCCGCGAAGAAGTACGCATCCCCGCCGCAGTCCTCGGCCAAGCCCTTGTCCGCGAACGACGCAAAGCCGCCGGACGGCGAACCCATCACGCTACCGCACGGCGATTTGACCGTGAGCGAAGCCAAGGTCCTGAACTGGAGGAAAAAAGTGGGTGACGTCATGGCCGCCGGGGAAGTAATCGCCGAAGTCGAGACCGACAAAGCCGTGCTCGAGGTTGAAGCGCCCGCCGCCGGCCGCCTCATCCGCATCGCTGCACCCCCGGATTCGGTCGTGAAAATGGGCGGCCTGCTCGCGGTTTATAAAAAACCCTGACCGCTCCGAATCGAGCCGCGTGAAATCCGGCGATTGCGTAGCTACGAGCGTGAGCGCGTGGCTCTGACTCCACGCGCTCACGCTCGTAGCTACAGCCCGGTCAGCGACGTCGGCGTACCAAACATCACCTAGGGCTGTTTGTATCCGTGGCGCTCAAGCACCCAGAGGCATTCGTATTCGTTGATCTCCGCGAGCGTCTGATTGCCCGCCATCGTCTGCTGGCGCAAAGCGCGCTCCGGATCCGGCGGTAGCAGCCGGTTGAGGGCGCTCATCGCCACGATCTCCGAATCGGCCGCGCGGCTGGCGGTCACCGCGGTGCGGATTTCGATGCGGAGGTCCTCCGAGACGTCCTTCACGAGACCGGCGTCCATCGCCTCGACGAACTTGTCCACGCTGCCTTGCGCGCCCACGAGCAGGTCCAAGTGTTGCCAGAACTTCATCGTGGAATTCGGTCCTACGCCGACATACTGAAATCCGCCCGAAAACCCGTCCATGGTGCCCCGGTAGATTTCCATGTCCTTCGGCACCTTCACGCCGCGCACCGACGACAGCCAGCCGCTGTGATCCATGAACAGCTGCCCGCCCTCCACGCTCGTCATGAAGCGCAGGAAATCGAGGGCCTCGGCCTTGTGCGGACTCTGCTTGTTGAGATACATTTCGAAGCCGGTCCCCAAATAGCCGTCCTGGTAGCGACCGACCACGTAGGGCCCCACCACGGGGTCGTCCTTCGTCGGCTGTGGCAGGCGCATGGCCTCCACCGGAAACGGCGCGAGGCGCTTCAGGCTCGTGGCATCGAAGGTGCCGGAGTAAATGAACAGCGCCTCGCCGCGCGTGAATTCCTGGAGCGCCGCGTCCCGCGAGAGTTGCGCAAACCCCGGTCGCATCTGCTCCGTCATCTCGCGCAGCAGGGCGAGCGCGGCGCGGACTTCCGGCCGGTGATAATTCCACCGGCCCAGCAGGTAGTCCGTCTGCGCCTGCCACGCCACCCGCCCCAGGTAACCCTCGCGATCGAGGTCGAGGTTCATCCCGGTGAGCGTCCCGATCATCACGAAATCCGCCAGCCATTGGACATTGCTGTAGGAGCCCGCGAGCGCATGCAGCGGCTGGCCGGTGCGACGCGAATACTCCGTCACCTGCGCGCACAGGCGGCGGAAATCCGCGAAAGTCGCGGGCGCCACCGCGGGTCCGCCGGTAATCTTCGCCATGAGCTCCCGGTTGCAAAACAACCGGCTGCTGCCCTGCGAAAGCGTGGCGCCGTAAATTTGCCCAATCTCCGGGCTCTGGCTGAGCATGCCGTAAAGGCCATCGTCAAACGTCAGTCGCCAGGGCACGCCCGCCATGGGAGTGCCGCGGTTGTAGGGATTCGGCTCCTCCATGTCCCGCGTCAGCGGCTCGAAATATCGCACCGGCACGTCGTTCATGCCCTGCAGCCAGTAAGCGAACTCGATCAGGTCCGTCGCGGTCCCGCCGGTCAGGTTGGTCCGCACCCACTGGCGATACACCGGCCCCGGCACGGCAACCTGTTCCACTTTCACTCGCGGGTTGAGCTGCTCATAGCGCTGGATCACCGCCGCAAACCCCTCCGGCGGACCCTGCTCGATCTGCCAGTGCGCAAAGCGGATCGTGACGGGGCGCGCGCTGATCAGCGGCGCCGAGCGCGTGAACACCCACCAGAGCGCGGTGACATATGCCGCGCCGAAGACGACCACCATCAAACGGAATTTGCGGCGCTTCATCGGGGTGATTCCTCCGCCCGCTGTGCCGCGTCGATCTGGGCCAGCCGGAGCTTCGCGGTCGAGAGCCGGCCATCGACTTCGTTTTCCACGATGAATCGCTGGAAATAATCGCGCGCCTGGTCCCAGTGTCGCGCCCGCCGTGACAGCTCGCCAATCTGTAACTGCAATTCGCCACGCTTGATCTGCGTCAGGCCGCCAATCCGGTCCGCGGCGAGCAGGTGTGCCAGCACCGCCTCGATCGCATACTCGTGAAACAGCTCCGCCCGTCCCAGCACGAGATGAAGGTCGCGCTGCAGCTCCGGCAACGTCACCCGCGGGAGCAACGCCTCCGCCGCGACGATGCGCGCCGCCGGCCCCGCCGGTTCGGGCAGCGCATAAAGTTTCAGGAGCGCCAGCTTTACCAACCCGAGCTGGGCCCAATAGCCGCCGGGAAATTTCTCCGCCAGTCGCGTGTAGGCTTCCGCCGCCCGCGCATAGTCCGGTGCGAAATAGTGCGCCTGATACAGCCGCCCAATGAGATACGCCGACGCCTGCGCAATGTCGTCGTCGCCCTTCGCCAACGCCGACAGTTCGGCCTCCACCTTCTTCAAGCCCGACTCGGTGACCGGCTGGACGTCCATCCGCACGACGGCCTCGGCAAATTTTTTCTCCCGATCGTCCGGGGAATGCCCCTTCCGCAGCCCGGCCAGCGCGTCGTTCGCGAGATGCTGTCCCAGCAGGCTCCAGGCCGCCGTCACGTCGGCGTCGGCGCCGCGCCCCACCGTGCACACTCCGGCCAGGACCAGCCAAAGCAGCAGGCGGCAAGACACAGGTGGAGTAGCCCCGGGCACACCTCGAAGTTGGAAGCTC
>Ga0316226_1004686_pt1 | contig 10765 bp, 11 predicted proteins | sample TBH18017metaG_FD_206009 | JGI IMG/M metagenome (GOLD analysis project Ga0316226, IMG submission 206009) | Freshwater microbial communities from Trout Bog Lake, Wisconsin, USA - TBH18017 | ecosystem: Environmental > Aquatic > Freshwater > Lake > Hypolimnion/Profundal zone | place: USA: Wisconsin... | reverse complement strand
GCGGGGCCGAGGCCGCGCTCGCCGGCGGCCCGCACCGCGCGACGCGCTACCAGATCGAGACCGTCGCCGGCGACACGACCATCGGCCACGCCACCGCCTACGCCGGCGTGCTCGAAGCACTCGCCGGCACCGAGGCGCCGCTGCGCGCGCAATGGCTCCGCGCGCTCGCCCTGGAACTGGAGCGGCTCGCCAACCACACCGGCGATCTCGGCGCACTCGCCAACGATGTGGCCTTCATCCCGACTTCCGCCGCCTGCGGGAAGATTCGCGGCGATTTTCTCAACCTCACCGCGCTCCTCTGCGGCAATCGCTTCGGCCGCGGGCTCGTCCGCCCGGGCGGCTGCCATCACGACCTCGCACCCGAGCGCACGGCGCGCCTGCTTGAGCGGTTGCGTGTCGCCGTCGCTGATACCGAGCAGGCCGTCGGCTGGCTCTGGGATGCCGCGTCCGTCCGTGTCCGGTTCGAGGGCACCGGCCCGGTCTTCCCGCAACAGGCCGCTGAACTCGGCCTCGTCGGCCCGCCCGCCCGCGCCTGCGGGCTGGTGCGCGACGTCCGCTACGATCACCCGGCCGGCTGGTATCGGCTCGCCCAAGCTCCGGTCGCCGTCTGGCCCGACGGCGATGTCTACGCCCGCGCCCGCGTGCGCTGGCTCGAGCTCCAGCGCTCCGGGCAGTTTCTGCTCGAACAGCTCGGCAATCCGCCCGAGGGCGCCGTCGCCGAATCGCTGGCCGCGCCGGCGCCCGACACCCTCGCCGTCGCGCTCGTCGAAGGCTGGCGCGGCGAAATCTGCCACGTCGCGCTCACCGACGCCGCGGGAAAATTCCGCCGCTACAAGATCACCGATCCGTCGTTCCACAACTGGCCCGGCCTCGCGCTCGCGCTGCGCGGCCAGGCCATCTCGGATTTCCCGATCTGCAACAAGAGTTTCAACCTCTCGTATTGCGGCTTCGATCTCTGACGCCCCGCCACCCGCCATGTTTGCCCTCGACACCCTTACCCACCGGCTGAAACGCGGCTGCGAGACGATGGCCTATCCCGCGGGACCGGCACCGGCGCTGCCCGACCGCCACGGCGGCGCACTGCGCGTCGATGCTTCGAAATGCGTCGACGGCTGCCGCGACTGCGTGCCCATCTGCCCGACCGAAGCGATCACCCGGCCGGGCAACCCGCCCATCGCGCTTGATCTCGGCCGCTGTATTTTCTGCGCCGCGTGCGTCGAGGTCTGCCCGACCAAGGCGATCACCCAGACCGGCGACCATCGGATGGCGGTGCGCCGCCGCGAGGACCTCGTCCTTGGCGCCGGCGGCGGCGAACAGCTCCGGCTCGCCGCCGCGCTCGACGAAAAACTCCGCAAGCTCTTCGGCCGCTCGCTGCGGCTCCGCCAGGTCAGCGCCGGCGGCTGCGCTGCCTGCGAGGCCGACACCAACGTCCTCGGCACCATTGGCTGGGATCTCGGCCGCTTCGGCATCCAGTTTGTCGCCTCGCCGCGTCACGCCGACGGTCTGCTCATCACCGGGCCGGTTTCACGCAACATGGAGCTGGCGCTGCAAAAGACCTGGGCCGCCGTGCCCGCGCCCAAGCTCGTCATCGCGGTCGGCGCGTGCGCGATTGCCGGTGGGCCATTTGTCGGCCACCCCGAGGTGCGCGACGGCGCCGCGGCCGTCGTGCCGGTCGATCTCTACATCCCCGGCTGCCCGCCGCATCCGCTGACGATTCTCGACGGGCTGCTCCGCCTCCTCGGCCGGCTGGAGAACAGCGACCGCGCGCCTGCCGCCGCCCCCGCTACTCCCGCCACGTAAACGCGTGGCAGAGCGCCACCCCGGCGGCGTCGGCTTCGTCGGGTGCGAGCGTGCGGCCGTGTCCCAGGAGCCCCATCACGGTGCGCGCCATCTGCTCCTTGCTCGCCCGGCCCGCGCCAACCACGGCCTGCTTCACGCGCAGCGGCGCATACTCGAACACCGGCTTGTCCCGCAGCGCCGCCGCCGCCATCGCCGCACCGCGCGCCGCGCCGAGAATCTGCGCTGTCTGGAAATTCTGCACGAAGATCGTCTGCTCCATCGCGACGTGGCGCACATCGCCGCCGGCAAGGAACGCCGAGACCGCGCGGTGAATCTCGCCGAGGGCGAACGCCATCGGCTTTTTCGCCGGCACGCGCACGGTCGCTCCACGCAGCAGCACCGGCTGCCGTCCCGGCTTGAACTCGATCAACGCCAGTCCCGTCCCGCGCAGCGACGGATCGATGCCGAGCACGCAGCCGGCAAACGCCGCCCGCAGCTTGAACCCGAGCACCGACGGCGCCGGACCCGCCGCGTTTTTCGGCGCCGCCACCGCCGCCGGCAGCGGTTTGCCGGAAAGCTTCGCCGCCCACATCTGCCTCACGGTCATGCGTGCCATGTTAGAGAATCAGCTTTAGTCCCGCCGCCGCCGAAAGGCCAAGCGCGAGATTCTCGAAGAGCCGCTGGTTGAGCTTGGCGAGGATCTGCCGGCCGAGCCACGCCCCGGCGAACACCACCGGCGCCAGCAGGAGGTTGAGCCTGAAGCTCGCCGCGTTGATCAACCCGAGGTCGACCATGAACGGCACCTTGAAGAAATTCAGCAGCATGAAGAACACGGCGCCGGTGCCGACGAACTCCAGCTTCGGCAGCTGCATCGCCAGCAGGTAGACGGTCATCAGCGGCCCGGCGGCGTTGGCCACCAGCGTCGTGAAGCCGGCGAGCACGCCGACGACCGGGGCGAACCACCAGCCGTGCGCCTCGTCGCTCGCCTTTGCCCGGACGCGCCGCGCCACGTGCAGCGCGACGAGCGCGAGCACGATCCCGCCGATCACCACGCGCGCCTGGTGCTCGTCGATCCGGGTCAGCGCGAAATAGCCGATCACCACCCCGGCCGCCGTCCAGGGGAACAGCCGCCAGAGGTAGCCCCACTTCGCGTGCCGCCGGTAGGACGCCACCGCCGCGAGATCGCCGAAGCAGAGCAGCGGGAGCACGATGCCCGTCGCCTGCTTCGCCGGCATGATTTGCGCGAAGAGCACGACGGCCAGCATGCCGAGCCCGCTGATCCCGGTCTTCGACACGCCCACGACCAGCGCCGCCGCCACCGCAATGGCCCATTGCCACGGCTCGAAGGTCACGCGCCCGCCTCCTGCACCGCGGGTTTCTCCGCAAACTGCCCGTCCGCCACCTCGAACACCTGCCACGCGCCGAGGTCCGCGGCCGGCAGGCTCGTGCCCGTCGCGATCACCTGCGACTCGTGGTCGACGGCCGCCCAGAAACGCCGGCGGCGCTCCGGGTCGAGTTCGCCGAGCACGTCGTCGCACAACAGCACGGGGCACACGCCGCTTTTCTCCCGGAACCACGCGGCCTGCGCCAGCCGCAGCGCCAGCACGAGCGAGCGCTGCTGACCCTCCGAGGCGAACTCCTTCGCGGCCGTATGCCGCACCGTGAAATGAAAATCGTCGCGGTGCGGCCCGACCAGCGTCGTGCGAAACTGCATATCGCGCGCCCGGCCCGCCTCGAGCCGCGCCAGCAGTGCCTCGGCGTCGGCCTCGGCGAAGTTCGGCTCATACACGAGGCTGGCCGGCTCGGCGCCGTCGCACAGTTGCGTGTAGGTCGTCCGCAGCGTGGCCCCCAGCGCACGCAGTCCCGTCTCGCGCAACCCGATCAGCTCGGCCGCCGCCGGCGCGAGCGTCTGCTCGAACGCGCCGAGTTGCCCGTTGAACGCCGCCCGATCCGCCGCGCCCGCCTTCAGCAGCGCGTTGCGCTCGGCGAGCGCGCGCGAATACGTCTGCAGCGCGCGCAGGTAGACCGCGTCCATCGCCGCCAGCGTGAGGTCGAGCCAGCGCCGCCGGCCCGCCGGCGACCCGCGGACGAGCTGCAGATCCTGCGATGAGAACACGACGGTCGGAAATTTCCCGAGGTAGTCGGCCAGCCGCGTGACGCGCCCTTGGTCGCACCACAGCTCCTTGCCGTCGTGCCGCAGCTTGATCGTGACGTGCGTCTCGCCCTGCCGCTCGTGCTCGACGACACACGCAACCGCCGCCGTGTGCTGGCCGTGGCTGACGAGCACCTTCGGCTCCGCGGTGCGAAACGACCGCAGCGCCGTGATGAACCCCGCCGCCTCCAGCAGGCTCGTCTTGCCGTGGCCGTTGCCGCCGACGAGAAAATGCCGCCGGCCGGTAAACTCGAGCGCGGCAAAGCCCACGTTGCGAAAATGCCGCAGGGTGAGTTTGCGCAGGCGCATGGGAGATTAGATTTCACGGCGGAAATCGGACGCAACAGAGAACCGCTCCGCCCGCCGCCAACAATGTCTTTCCCTCCCCCGCCCTCTCCGCTACCTCCTGTGCCACCCAAACCATGACCTTCGAAGCCTCGCTCGCCGAAACCACCCGCACCTTTCAGGCGCTGACGACGATCCGCCCCGCCATTGACCGCGCCGGCCGCCTGATCGTCGGGACCCTGCAGCGCGGCGGAAAGCTCCTCACCTGCGGCAACGGCGGCAGCGCCGCGGAGTCCGCACACTTCGCCACCGAACTCGTGGGACGCTACGCGAAGACCCGCCGCTCGCTGCCCGCCATCGCGCTCTCGGCTGACGGCTCGCTCGTCACCTGCATTGGCAACGACTTTGGCTACGAGCAAGTCTTCGCCCGCCAGATTGCCGGGCTCGCGAAACCCGGCGACCTCGTGGTCGCGTTCACCTCCAGCGGCAACTCGGCCAATATCGTCGCCGCGCTGGCCGAAGCGAAGCAGCTTGGGCTCGAATCGCTCGCGTTCCTTGGCCGCGGCGGCGGCCAGGCGAAAGGCCTCGCGACCTGCGAACTCATCATGCCCGGCCAGAGCGGCGCCGCCGCGCAGGAGGCGCACCTGTTTTTGATCCATCACTTTTGCGAACTGATTGACGAGGCGTTCCCGGGCTGAACGCCGCGCGAGCGCGCCGGCGCGGTCGGGAGTCTTTTGGAAGCCTGCTAAACCGTCGCCGACCCGGTCGCGGCGGTTTTACGTCTTGCCCTGCGGCGGGGCGCCGGGTTCGCTGCCCGGCTTATGAGCACACCCGCTGCCACCAAGGAAAACGCCATCATCAAGACTTCCTACGGGGAGATGACCCTCGCCTTCTGGCCCGAGGTCGCCCCGAAGCACGTCGAGAACTTCAAGAAGCTCGCCCGCGACGGCTTCTACAACGGCACCGCCTTTCACCGCATCATCAAGGGCTTCATGATTCAGGGCGGCTGCCCCAACACCAAGAAGGGCGCGCGCGGCATCCCCGGCACCGGCGATCCCGGTTACAAGGTGAAGGCCGAGTTCAACGACCGCTCGCACGTCCGCGGGGTGATTTCGGCGGCCCGCTCTTCCGATCCGCACTCGGCCGGCTGCCAGTTTTTCATCTGCCATGGTGACGCCAAGTTTCTCGACCGCCAATACACCGCCTTCGGCCAGCTCGTCGGCGGCGACGATGTTCTGGAGAAAATTGCCAGTGTCCCGGTGAAAAGTGGCGGCGGCGGCGAGAAGAGCACCCCGATCGAACGGATCGAGGTCGAGAGCGTGACGATCGTCGCGGCGTAAGCCCGGCGGTCCACCCCAGGCATCGAGGCCGGTCACCGACCGGCCTTTTTTGCGCCCGCGTCAGCCGAGCCGGCTCAGCGCCACCGCAATCTCGCCGGCCACGCGGGCGTTGTTCACGAGCAGCGCAATGTTGGCGCGGCGCGACGCCCCGCCGGTCAGCTCGGCCACGCGGGCGAGGAGGAACGGGGTCACCGCCTTGCCATGCACGCCTTGGGCGTTCGCCTCGGCGGTCGCCCCACTGATTGCCTCCTCCATCTTCTCCGCGGGCAACGCGTCGGCCTCGGGCACGGGCACCGTCACGAGCAACCCGTGCTGGGCCTCGAGCCGGTGGGCCGCCGCGACGATCTGCGCCACCTCAGCCGCGGTCTGGATAGTGACGTCGACGGGCAGCCCGCTGCTCCGCGAATAAAACGCCGGCAGCGCGTCGGTGCCGAGCCCGATGACCGGCACGCCCTGCGTCTCCAGCACCTCAAGCGTGAGCGGCAGATCGAGAATCGACTTCGCGCCCGAGCACACGACCGCGACCGGCGTGCGGCCGAGTTCGAGCAAGTCGGCCGACACATCGAACGGCGCACCCCGGTGTACGCCACCGATGCCGCCGGTAGCGAACACGCGAATCCCCGCCAAGTGCGCCACGATCATCGTGCCGGCGACGGTCGTCGCGCCGTCCTCGCCGCGCGCGACGGCAATCGGCAGGTCGCGCCGCGAGCACTTGCGCACGCGGCCGGCCGGCTGCGCCGCCAGCCGCTCGATCTCGGCGCGCGTCAGCCCGACGGTGATCTTGCCGCCGAGCACCGCAATCGTCGCGGGCACCGCGCCGCCCGCGCGGACGGCGGCCTCCATTGCGAGCGCCGTCTCGACGTTCGCCGGATGCGGCAACCCGTGCGTGATGAGGGTCGATTCGAGCGCGACAACGGCGCGCCCGGCGCGCAGGGCGCCGGCGACTTCGGGCGCGATGGCCAGTTCAAGCGGCTCGCTCATGATTTGCCCCCGTCCCCGTGGTCGGTGTCCTCCGCGAACAGCCGGGCGAGAAACGAAGTCTCGCGCTCGTGTCCGCGATGCCGGTAGACGTTGCGAACAACCCGGGCGAAGAGCCACACCGAAACGCCCAGCGCAATCAATCCGAACGAGACGGCGGCTTCGATCACGGCGGGCGCGACAGTGGACGAACGCGGCTCAGTGCGGATAGCCGAGCGCCTTCGCGACGGCGCCGTAAGTGATCTTGCCGTCCTCGGTGTTCACACCGCGCGCGAGGCCCTGGTGCTCGGCGAGGGCGCGCTCAACGCCCTTGGCCACGAGCATCGCCACGTAGGGCTCGGTCGCCTGCGTGAGCCCGAGGGTCGAGGTGCGGCCGACGAGCGCGGGCATGTTCGGCACCGCGTAGTGAATCACGCCGCTTTCCTGGTAGACGGGACTCTTGTGCGAGGTCGGGCGGATGCTCTCGATGCAGCCGCCCTGGTCGATCGCGATGTCGACGATGACGCTGCCGGGGCGCATGTGCGAAACGGTTTTCTTCGTGACGACGGTCGGCGCCTTCGCCGCCGGAATGAGCACGGCGCCGATGAGCAGGTCCGCGTTGGCCACCTCCGCCTCGATGTTGGCGGGGTTGGACATGAGCGTGACGACACGGCCGCGATACTCGGTGTCGAGCGCCTCGAGCTTGCGCGTGTCGAGATCGAGGACGGTCACGCGCGCGCCCATGCCCACGGCCATCTGCACGGCGTGCGCACCAGAGTTGCCGGCGCCGACCACGACGACGTGACCGGGCATCGTGCCGGGAATCCCGCCGAGCAACACACCCGAGCCGCCATGTTGCGACTGGAGAAAATATGCGCCGATCTGAATCGAGAGCCGGCCGGCGATTTGGGACATCGGCTTGAGCAGCGGGAAGCTGCCGTCGACGCCCTCGACCGTCTCGTAGGCAATGCCGAGAATTTTTTTCTTCAGCAGCACCTTGGTCAGCTCCGGGCCGGCCGCGAGGTGAAGATACGTGAAGATCGCCTGGCCATCCTGCAGCAGGTCGTATTCGGCCGGCAGCGGCTCCTTGACCTTCAGGATGAGGTCGGCAGCGCGCCAGACCTTCGCGGGATCGCCGACGAGGGTGGCGCCGGCGGCGCGGTATTCGCCGTCAGTGAAGCCGGCGGTGAGGCCGGCGGATTTTTCGATGAGCACTTTGGCGCCGAGCGAAATGCAGCGGCGGCAGAGGCTCGGGGTCATCGAGACGCGCGTCTCGCCGATTTTGATTTCCTTGGGGACTCCGATTGTCATGGGCCGAGGAAACCGGCCGCCGCGCGCTTGGCAACGCCGGAAGCGCCATCGCCGAGCCCTCTTAGACTCGCTTCCGACGCCACACCCCCCGCTAATAAGCGGCGCCGTGCCCAAACTACTCAATCTTATCGTCGCCTGCACCGAGGACCGGGTGATGGGCCGCGACCGCAAACTACCCTGGCGGATTCCCGAGGATTTGAAGTTTTTCCATGACCAGACCGCCGGCCAGATCGTCGTGCTTGGGCGGGTGTGCTTCGAGACGTGGCCGCGGGCGGCATCAGACGGGCGGCGGCCCGTCGTCGTCACCCAAAATCACGCCCTCGCGCGCCACGGCGTGCGCGTCGCCGCTTCGCTCGAGGAGGCGCTTCTGATCGCCGAGACGCTGCCCGGCGAAATCTGGGTGTGCGGCGGCGCGCGGCTCTTCGCAGGAGCGCTGGTGCTCCCGCGTCCGTTGCGGCTGCACCTCACGCTGGTGCATGCCGACGTGCCCGGCGACACCCTGATGCCGGAATGGCGCCACCTCGCCTGGCGCGAACTCGCGCACCGCGAGAGTGCGGACGCAAATTTCCGCTACACGTTTCTGACGCTGGAGACGAATTGCGCCCCGGTTCCGAACCAACCGTGACACGCAACCGACCCGGCCTCGGTGCGGACGGACGGCCCGGAGGAGGTGGTTTCCACAACGTCCCCGACGCGCCGCGCTCAGCGGCGCCGAGCGGCGTGAGCCCTGGCAACCTCGATGTATTTTTCCGCCCAATGGCGGAGCCCCGCCTGTTCGGCGACCGAGAGAGGCCGCACGATCTTCGCCGGTGCGCCGAGGATCATCGAGCCCGGCGGCGCGACGAAGCGCTGCGTCACCAGGGCGTTGGCTCCGACGATGCACCGGTCGCCGATCTGCGCGCCGTCGAGCACCGTCGCACCCATGCCGATCAGGCACTCGTCGCCGATGGCGCACGCGTGGATGATCGCGGCATGACCAATGGTCGTGAAATCGCCCACGCGCACGCCGAAATCGTCGGCGAGGTGGACGACGGTGCCGTCCTGCACATTGCTACCCTCGCCGACGACGATGGAATTGATGTCGCCGCGCAGCACGCAGCCATACCACACGCTGCTGTCCGCACCGAGCGTCACGTCGCCGAGGACGTCGGCGCTGGCGGCGACGAATGCGGCGCGCGCGGTGTCCGGCGAGCGTCCGAGATGTTTTTGCAGGCGTTCCTGAATGGTCATGATGCGGTTATTTTTCCTTCGAGTAAGGCACCCCGATCGCGGCGGGCGCGACGGCCTTGCCGACAAAGCCGGCGAGCAGGAGCACGGTCAGCACGTAGGGCAGCGCAAGAATAAACTGCACCGGAATCACGCCCACGAGCGGCAGCGCCACGCCTTGCAGGCGGGTGGCGAGCGCATCGGTGAAGGCGAAGAGCAGGCAGGCGCCGAGCGTCGGATAGGGTTTCCATTTGCCGAAGATCAGCGCGGCCAGCGCGAGGTAGCCCTTGCCGGCGGTCATATCGCGCCCGAAGCCGGCGCTTGCCGCCGTCGAAATATACGCGCCCGCCACGCCGCAGAGCACGCCCGAGATCAGCACGGCCTGGTAGCGGAGCCCGTTTACCGAAATGCCGGCGGTGTCGACGGCAAGCGGATTCTCGCCGACCGCGCGAAGGCGCAGGCCGAAACGCGTGCGGTACAGCACCCACGCGCTCAGCGGCACGAGTGCGGCGGCCAGATACACGATGAGGTTGTGGCCGCTCAGCAGCTCGGCGTAGAGCAGACCGGGCAACGGGTGCGCGCGCGCCGCCTGCGCCCACGGCCACACGAGCGCCGTGAAACGTTGCGCGGGGTTATCGAGCTGGGGCGTCTGGCCGCCGAGGCCGAACCACGCGAGCCCGAGGGTCGGGCCCAGGCCGGCGACCATGATGTTGACCGCCATCGCGGCGACGACCTGGTTGCCACGGTGCGTGACCGTGGCAAACGCGATGAGCAACGCGAGGAGCATGGCGGTCGCGATGCCGGCGCCGAGACCGGCCCACGCACTCCCGGTCACGGAGGAAACGGCGGCGGCGGCAAACGCGGCGCCGAGCATCTTCCCCTCGAGCCCCAGATCGACGACCCCGGAACGCTCCGAGAACATGCCCGCGAGCGCCGCCAGCAGCAGCGGCGTCGCGACGCGAATCGTCGAGGCGAGCGTGAGCACGATCAGCGTGTAGGTTTCCATCGTCAGCCGGCCACGGGCGGTTTCCGCGCGAATCGGGCGAAGAGCGTCGCGAGCGGCGCGCGCAGCACGTTTTCCAGCGCGCCGCAGAACAGAATCACGAGCCCCTGGATGACGACGACCATATCGCGATTGATCTTCGGCATGTCGAACGAGAGCTGCGAACCGCCCTGTGCGAGCGCCCCAAAGAGCACCGCCGACAGGAAGATGCCGAGCGGATGGTTCCGGCCCATGAGTGCGACGGCGATGCCGACAAATCCGGCCCCTGCAGGGAAATCGACCAGAATGCGGTGCTGCGCCCCGAGCAGCTCGTTCAGTCCAAGGCAACCGGCGAGCGCACCGGACAGCAGCATCGCCTGCACCGTGATGCGCGGCGGCGAGATGCCGGCGTAGACGGCGGCGTCCTGGTTCTGGCCCGTGACGCGCAGCGCGTAGCCCCAGCGCGTGCGCCAGACCAGCATCCACACCAACAGGGCGGCGGCCAGCGCAAGCCCGAAGGCCAGGTTGAGCGGCGACGGGGCAAACGCGATGCCGACTTTCGCAAGCAGGTCGCTCACCAGCGGCATGAACGCACCCCTGCCAAACTCGCGCGATTGCGGCGCCTGCTGGCCGGGCTCGATCAGGACGTTGACGAGCAGATACGTCATCAACGACGACGCGATGAAGTTGAACATGATCGTCGTGATCACGATGTGGCTGCCGCGGCGCGCCTGCAGCCACGCCGGGATGAAC
>Ga0316226_1004685_pt1 | contig 10765 bp, 16 predicted proteins | sample TBH18017metaG_FD_206009 | JGI IMG/M metagenome (GOLD analysis project Ga0316226, IMG submission 206009) | Freshwater microbial communities from Trout Bog Lake, Wisconsin, USA - TBH18017 | ecosystem: Environmental > Aquatic > Freshwater > Lake > Hypolimnion/Profundal zone | place: USA: Wisconsin... | reverse complement strand
ATCCATTTACTGGCTAATAATCTACTGTCAAGGTTAAACCAGGAACATGGTGCATCAAAAAGTTTTGCGCCTGCAACCCTGGAGAAACTTTATCATCATGACTGGAATGGGAATATATGTGAGTTGGAAAACACGATCAAAAGGGCGTTCATCTTCAGCGGCCAGGATGGTGTAATCCGCCCTGAATCAACTGAATTGGAGACTGATGATTGGGCAAGCAATTCGACTCCAGGGTTTCCTAACCCTCATGTTGGATTCTCACTTGAGAGGTTCCTCAACAAGATTAGACGTCTATACGTTCTTCGCGCCATGGAGCTAACCAATAACAATCAACGCAAAGCAGCAAAAATTTTGGGGTGTTCCCCCCAGAACATCAATAGACTCCTAAATAATATCAACAAATGCTGAACAATGTCACGGTCATCTATTCTGATTAGTGGAAATCGGGGTATGAGTTGCAGTGGAACGATTATGTGAAGTTTTACCTAATTGTTCCTTTGGGCCTCAAGCCCCAGGATTGACACCTCTTTTCCATTTAAGAACTCAGAATTCGATTGATTCGTAGCGGTAGAAATATTTCATCCTCGTTCTCCTCAATCTTCGTTCCGACCATGCAATCAACCGTCAGATAATAGGTTGCATCCGCAAACTCAACCAGCCTAATTTCATTCTCGAATGGCTTGTTTAGAAGTTCGTAGGCTCGCTCCGGAATCAAGCCTCTCATCTGAGAAAGTACCAAACTGTCGAAGTCGAAACTGGCGACATAGGAATCGCCATCAGGAATCTTAATGCCTCCGCCGAGAGAGTACAGATCATCTGCCATCTTCGCTATGAAGCGAACCGGAACGCTTGGGAATATCAGGTGCTCAAACGTATCAAATCCAAGCCGCTTTAGATGTAGCCCAAAATCCTTTTTGAGCGAGAAGTCATAGTTCAGGACATTTACTGGACCGACCCAGCGAGCCAAGTTTTCCCAGTAGTTTGCCAGTGAGCGGAGGTCAATTTCGGCTATTGGATCTGGCTTGCTAATGTTGTAAAGAACAAGCTGGCGCCCGTTACATAAAGCAAACAATGGGACACGAACCTCGCTATGAATAGCATAGGAGTACGCTTGTTCAACGTGCTTTGACTTAACAAGTGGTTGCTTGGGTGCCTTCGCTTCCAATGTCCACGCAAAGCGTCCATTAACCTCAAGTAGGTAGTCCGGAACAATGTAAATTGGTTTAGAAACACTACCGATTGACACATACGGATGAAGCAACTTTTTGCTTCGAATCATTCTGTAAGGGGGTGCGGGTGAGTAACCGAGCGCCTTCAGTATGGGGCAAATTATTTCCTCCCTTACTGCATCCTCTTGGAACTCGGGATCATCCAGCAATGCGAAATCGAAGTTGCTAAGAACGCTGTATTGCTGGTCGTATTTCATAAGTGTATTCCGCCGAGTAGGCTTTCATTTATGTCAGTCTCCGTTTGCAAAGCCATTAAGGCCTCCATTTCCGCTAATGCCTTTGCTGAGGTTGGTTTTAAGCCTACATCTATGGCTCTTACCCAGTTTTGGTAACACAGGGGCTTGTAGAATCCCAGGTTCAGGTTGAAGATTTCCAAAACGCCCCAGATTCAACGCGAACACCCGAATTAGCTTCTTTCAAAGCTTTATTTAATTCTCTGTTTTCGTTCTGATATTGTTCAATCATCTGCCGTAATTCGTTAATCTGGCATTGAAAACATTCCCCATCTCCAGTCAATTGGTCGAGGTGCTTACCGCATAATTTCATCTATATTTACACTCCTGATTTAATCTGTCATAACTGGTCTAATGTATTAAGATTTATCAGCACTTTTTGGTAGATTTAGCTGTAGGACTAATTATTGCTTCATTTGTTAATGAACTGAACAATCCGGTTGTAACAAGCTCAGGATACCGGCCTTGTCTGTTCTATGCCTGCCAGTGAATCATGCACACTCTACCGGAATATATCGATACAGCGTGTCTCTGCTGATTCCCATAGACTTTGCAACCGCCACTTTCGACTCACCTGCTTCAATCCTCCGCTTAATCTCAGCAATCAGTTCATCTGTCATAGACTGCTTACGTCCCTTGTATGCTCCACGTGCCTTTGCCAGTTGGACACCTTCTCGCTGCCGTTCTCCGATAATTGCGCGTTCGAACTCAGCCACAGCCCCCAGCATTGAAAGCAGAAGGTTCGACATAGGGCTATCATCCCCGGTGAAGATAAGATTCTCTTTTATGAACTGAACCTTGACCCCCTTGCCTGTCAATTCCTTAACGAGTTGCCGTAGGTCGTCAATGTTACGTGCAAGCCTGTCCATGGAGTGAACCACAACCGTATCGCCTTTACGGGCATGTTTCAGCATCGCTTGGAGTGCAGGGCGGTTTTTATCCTTTCCCGATACCTTATCCTTAAACACTTCAGCGAGTGTCATTCCGTCAAGTTGGCGTTCTGTATTCTGACCAAGTGACGAGACCCTGATATAACCGATTACCTGGCCACTCATGTTGACACCCCAGATGTATGATTGACTGTACGATATACATCTAACATGTTGGTTCAGTGATATCAATTCTTATTTCGTACATGTATATCGTGCAGCAAAACAGCATGAAAAGTGTACGATGATGCTGTACGACTAGCCTATACTTAAATCTGACACAGAACGGCTATGAGCGTGACCGGCGCGGCGAGACTTTTCGCCGCGTCCGCGTCCAAGCGAGAGTTGGGACATCCCTTTCCATAAATGTGAATATTTGAAGGGCGTCCCCAATGGTTCTTCTCTCATCTAGACTTTAGCTTTCTGAGTTCTTCCGTCACTTCTTCTTTTTTCAAAAGTCCTCTTTTTTCTAGTGCTGAAATTAATGCCTGCATTTCCAATGTATAACTATCAAGTACGGGCGGTATATCGTTTTGCTTTGGAGATTGTGTGAGTTTCCCATTAGATTGGCCTAGAGTCGCCGATGTAGAGGTGTCAGAGGGTTCTTGCGCGTGGCCATTGGTGTCTACTGAAATACACGTAAAATACAATGAGGATTCTGGAGCTTGTGCTACAGCCATAGGTCGGTCAATCGCATACAATTTCTTATATGCTAATCCCATTTTTTTACAATGTTCTACAGCCTTATCTATTGCCTCCTGTTGAGCAAGCTCCAAACTAGAAAATGGGCCTGCCATGTTACGCGCAACAGAAACGTATTCCCCTTCCTTGGATGTTGCCATTACGCCGATACTAGAAGTACAGCCAGTCAACGCAAGTAGAATAATGATCAACATAAAGAACATCTTCATTTAACAGTCTCCTCTGTCGGTAGTTGTTTCATTATTATTAAAATGCTACTCGGATAATCGAATCCTGCTGAAGATGCTGCATCCAACATTGATGCTGCACCTACCGTCATTATACTTGCCCACATTGATGAATTTGTTTTTGACGATATACGTTCACTACCTTCGTATAACTTATCATTACTAACGCATTTAACATTTAGATCTCCAGCGCTTCTATCTATTGTAACGTCATTCGACGAATTTATTGTCCAAGTTCCTGATCTATTTGTAATTACGCATATCGCATTGTCTGATATTTTGTTTCCGATGATAGTTTGAATAAATACTGTTTGTTTTCCTCCATTTGAAAATGTTCCACATCCGCAAAAAAAGAGACAAATGAAAATTGTAAGTGTAAGTTTATGCACTATGCCTCCAAATACATCAGAGAATGAAAGCGATGGTATCACTTATGTAGTAATACATTAAATTTATTACGGCCTAGAACCAGTTGATGAGCGACAATTAGAACTCCCGCCTGACGACAATTATAATTCCCGAAAGTATCGGGCATTGTAAGCTGTCCACCATCTCTTTGTAACAAGGATGGCCGGATGGTAACTGATCAGCAGGTAAGGAGGTTATTGAAGCTCATGCAAACTGAAATGACACAGGCTGTTGCCGCAGCCAAATCTGGAATGGATGCAAAAACGGCACGAAAGTATTCAAAAGCTGGCTGGCTACCAAGTGAACTCAAAAAAGAGAGAACTTGGCAAACTCGTTCTGACCCTTTCGAAGGTTTTTGGGATGAACTCCGTGGCAACCTCGCTACGAATCCCGGTTTTGAAGCAAAAACTCTATTCGACGATTTACAGAGACGCTTTCCTGGTCGGTTCTCTGACGGACAACTGCGAACCCTTCAGCGCCGGGTTAAATGCTGGCGTGCACTGGAAGGGCCTTCACAGGAGATTTTCTTCCCCCAACTGCACCACCCCGGCGAACTGGCACAATCGGATTACACCCATATGGGGGAGCTTGGAATTACCATCGCCAAGGAGCCATTTGATCATCTGGTGTATCATTTCGTGCTGACCTACTCCAACTGGGAGACCGGTAGCATCTGTTTTTCAGAGAGCTTTGAAAGCTTGAGTGACGGTCTACAGGCGGCCTTGTGGGAACTGGGCGGTGTTCCTCATTCGCATCAGACCGACCGGCTGACGGCGGCAGTGCAAAAAGCTCTTCACCCTGATGAATTTACCCAGCGTTATCAGGCGCTGCTCAACCACTACGGTCTTATCGGCCGCAAAACACAAGCAGCAAGCCCCAATGAAAACGGCGACGTAGAGCAACGCAATCATCGGTTCAAGAGGGCGGTTCAACAGGCACTGTTGCTCCGGGGAAACTCTGATTTTACGACTCGTGATGAGTACAAGCTATTTCTGAAAAAGCTGTTTATCCAATTAAACAGCGGCCGCCGTAGCCGCTTTTTGGAAGAACAAAAGGTTTTACGCACCCTTCCGGATCAGCACATTGAAAGCTGCAAGCGCCTTTCCGTCAGCGTTGGCCAGGGCAGCACCATCCGTGTCAATCACAACGTCTACTCGGTGGAAAGCAGGTTGATCGGCGAAACCATACAGGTCCAGCTCTTTGCCGAGCATCTCGATCTTTTCTATGCTCAAAAATGCGTAGATACGCTGCCGCGCCTGCGCGGCGAAAAACGGCATCTGATCAATTACCGACATATGATCGACCAACTTGAACGCAAGCCGGGAGCATTCGAAAACTACCGTTACCGAGAAGAGATGTTTCCCGGCAGCTATTTCCGGCTTGCATATGACGAACTAAAAGAGCGGCATACGCCACAAAAGGCGGCCAAGGAATACCTGGAAATATTGAGAATGGCAGCCATGGAGAGTGAAACAGCCGTGACGGCGGCTCTTTATTCGCTCTGTGGCCGACAACCGATCACAGCCGATGCCGTGAAAGAAATTCTTCACACACACCAGTCCCCGGCTTCTGCTACAGAGGTCAGCATTCCCAAGGTGGACTTGGCCATGTACGACCTCCTCCTCTTAGACGGGGAGGTGTCTTATGCATCGTGAGGAAGATAAATCCGGCCGTCTGGATCGGCACCTTAAAGAGTTGCGCCTGCCCACCGTGCGGCGTTGTTATCAGGACGAGGCGATCACCGCCCGACGGGATAACTGGGATTACGAAACCTATCTTTATGAGTTAGCCACACGCGAAAGCGAGGTTCGGCAAAATACCCGGATTGCCCGACTTCAGAGAGAATCAAAGCTCCCTTTGGAAAAAAGCCTGAAAGCCTTTGACCGCAAGCGTCTGCCCAGGAAGGTTGATGCACAGCTGAATCTTCTCTTAAAAGGAGACTTTCTTGATCATAAAGAAAACGTGCTGGCGTTCGGCAATCCTGGCAGTGGCAAGACTCACCTGTTGTGTGCGATCGCCCAGGAACTGACTCAACAGGGACGACAGGTTCGTTTTATTCCATGCAACCTATTGGTGCAGGAACTGCTTATTGCCAAGCGGGATCTGAAGCTTGCACGCGTTCTCAAACAGTACGCAAAATATGAGGCTCTGATCATTGACGACATTGGCTACGTGCAGCAAAGTCGGGAGGAGATGGAGGTTCTGTTTACCCTTCTTGCCGACCGCTACGAGCGTAGCAGCATAATGCTCACCAGCAATTTATCGTTCTCCAAGTGGGAACAGATTTTTAAAGATCCCATGACCACTGCGGCGGCAATTGACCGGTTGGTCCATCACAGCGTCATTCTGGAGTTGAACATACCCAGCTACCGATTGGAACAATCCCAAAAATCAAAAGAAACCGTTGCTGTTCAAACGGCTCAAGCAGAGTTGCAAGAACAACAAACGGCAAATTAAGGAGATAATGACGTATGGAACTCACAACATATAATCCTCAAAAGGGTCGGCTGGAAACGCTTGAAGTGGAATTCACCGAAGAAAATACCACCTGGTTCGAATACAGCCGTAGTACCACCGTATCAACTATCACGGACTTCGAGGGCGGGATTCTGATCAAAAAGAATGATTATTCCTATCCCATCTGGCTGTACGACATAACGAGGGCCGATATCAACTTCAGCAAGAAAAAGGCGAAAGAGCTTATGCGGTCGCATACATAAAATGTTTGCGAGGCAGCGGAAACGCCAGTCGCCCTACGGGCTCCTTCTGTTTCCGCTGCCTCTCTAAAACCATCTTGGTAAGATTCTCAAGTGAGGCAACATAAACGGGAATTATAATTGTCGTTGAACGGGAATAGTAGTTGACGTTGATCAACCAGTAATCATATTTTCCATTATCATTTTTCTTGCTTTTCAATGGCTTGATATTCTTGTTGGTTGTTGGAGTGTTCTTTATGTCAGAGTTTGAGAGGATTGCATTTATAGAAGATTTTGCATATTCTCCTCCATCATCCTTGACAATATGATTTTTTTTTATCCATTGTTTTAGGGCTTCAACAGTAAACGGCTGCTTTAAATTGCCATTCTCAACTGCCTCTCGTATTTGTTTGATTAGTGGCATGACCGCTCCTCTTTAATGATCTTGAAATGATTTTTTGTCGTCCAACACAAGGCTGACCAGCCGGTTTCAGGGCTGGTCTATCCGCAGTGTTGAGTGGCGAGTTCTTCAATGCGCGGGTTGAATTCATCCGGCCGCAGGCATTCCATCGCACTTCGCTGCGGCCACACCTTGAGGATGTTGGCTGGGCGGCGCTCCATCGGGCCATCACCTAATTCCGGGCCGATAATATAGGTTGGCACGTTGTGGCGGGCGTAGTGCGGGTACATGAGGCGGGCATAGTCTTCAAATAGTCCATCGTCGGTTGCACCGTCCGCGAAGATCAGAAAGGCGACGATTTTCCCGCATTTCTCGCAGCGCGATTCTTCACAAGGGACTTGGCCCATTGGCTGCGGCGTGCGAACAGGGAGCGACGCAGCCCTGCCCTTCCCTCGCACCGACTCCAGCTTGCGCGTTAATTCTTTGCAGAGTGGTTCGAACACCTCCAGGCGACGCTGCATCATCGGGTCGGACGGGAACCCGGAAACCTCGCAGCTGATACGTGTCTCGCCGGTCGTGGTGCCTTCAACTGCCAGTCTGCCGAGTTCGCCTAGATCGACGTCGCGGAATACATACGCAAGTCCGTTGCGCAAAAACTGGCGGGTTACCGTGATGTTCGGCGGCAACTGGAAACCTAAGCCAGGCGTTTTCTGGTGAGGGACTACTTTCCGCATCGCTTAAACGGGTTCTGTGTACCAATGGTTATCTGTTCATCGCACTGCTGACAGACCCCATAATTGCCTGTCATCAGTCTACCCTTAGAGTCCTTTTTGACGTTGTACTCTCGATCGCAAATATGACAACGCACAAAAATCTCCGTATCGTACTCAGTCCAATTATGTTGTGGATATGATACTTTTTCCATACGTTATCCTCCCCATGTTGGTATTAAAGCCTCTTTTTAGTACATATGCAAAACCATGTCAAAGTCACTGGCCTTCCTCGCCATTGATGACCGCCCTTAATATAGTACTCGGCTTGAACGTCACAACCGTTCGAGCCTCGATTGTGATTTTTTCTCCGGTCTGGGGATTGCGCCCACGTCGAGCGGATTTCTGCTTTACAACAAAACTTCCGAAGCCTGCGATTTTCAACTTTTCTCCGCTTTCGAGAGTTTCTTTCATAATGGTAAGTACGGATTCAAAATAATCTTCGGCTTCTCTTTTTACGCATTCAAGCTGATCCGCAATCCGTCCTACAATTTCAGCTTTAGTCAGTGACATTTACCTATCCTTGTTTGCAGAAACCATCTCGCCTCAGCGGTGTTTCGTCAAATGTTGTGATTTATATCCATAATAATATCGAACCGTTGCCAGCTAATCCACGGCGAATATTAGACATAAAAAATCACATTTGTCTAGTGATGTGTAGTTGGGTAGGCAGTGGATGTGTGATTTTATGAACGTCAATGGACATAGAGAAGGCTTTATGTGCTTCGGGAGGGATAGGGTTGTTAGTGGGCAGCTTACGAGTGCGGCCGGGCAAGGTCACACTCGTAAGCTGCCCACTATGTATGTTTTTCGTTCGCCTCAAACACCCTATGGTATCCTGACAAGATGAACCAGGAGGATAGAGAATGATAGGCATCAAGAATTGCGGATTCCAGATCACAGCAGAGGACTATGCAGCTCTATCCCAGGATGAACGGAATAGACTTGCAGAGCTTGTGAATGGGTGGAGGAAGGTGGACAAGCTAACACCATTTGAGGAACTGAGACGACGTGCATATTTTAAGGTGACTGCCGAGTCGATACCGTTCGAATGGTAGGCAGCTCAAAGCTGAGGTGCCACCCTTCAGTGCTGTAGCCAAGCATTGATTCTTTTCTCGCAAGCGACTATCCGGCCAGCGGCCGCACATGAGGTTCAATGTTCTGCTTCTGTGTTAGTGAGCTGAACCCGAAGGGCTGTGAGACTACGGGCTCAGGGTGAAATCTTCCTGAACGGCCCGGATGTCAACACCCCGTCACTGAGGAATAAATACTCAATATATGTTTCATCACATATAAATTACAAATCATTTTAAAAGCAGCTTTTCCACAAGCTCAACAGGGAAACGGCCTCACGTGCGACTCCCTTTGGTCGCGTCGGCCTATTCGCTTCGCTCAATTCCCTATCGATTTGTTGAAAAGACCTAAATTCCAAGCTCAAAACTCTTAAAGCGGCCTTTTTCAAGCCTTATCTGCTTTGCAAGATCCAGGGATTTAACTATGGCGTGTAAGGCTGCACTCGATCCAGGACAATAGCTGCAGCAGGGACTAATGAATCTTGACAACTCACCTAATTTAATTGTATTTTAGCAGATTCAAACATCATAAAAGAACTATAATAAACACGATTTTTGTGTTTATTCCGAGAAAATGAAAATGAATCAAAATTCTGTATATGTGAGACTATGACGGATCAATTTTCTACGGAACAAATCGATGAGGACACAACTCTCGCGGGCGACTCACAACCTGCGATGAAGGAGCCCAAACAATACCGCTTCATTAAAGATGAAATGCTTATTGTTGCCATGCAAGCAGGCGGGATTAACGAAGTTTGCATATCCAGAGCAAAAAATGATGATTTCTATTATGTAAGTGTTTTATATAAACAAACCGGCGAACGACATTACATCACTACCCGTCGTATTCCGGACAAACCACGTAAATTTAAGCACGTCGATGTTGCTATAAAAATTATTTACAAGTTAATAGGTGCTACAAAATTTATCGTTGATATTGAAGCCAATGAACATCCATGAATTGATCTAAAATTTATCGCCCCATGCTCTTAAAATTATCATTTTCCAGCCCAACGCCACGTTGCTTATCATGTAACTGATTATCAAGATAGTTGACTATATCAACAACGAGCTTCTTATCTGCAAGATCCTTTGACATCGCAAGCGCTTTAGACAACTCTCGATAATTTTGCAGCACCTCAGTTTCGGTTTGCTTCGCCATTTCTACGCGTGCCGGGTCAATTTTTCCCTTCCCGACCTTATCTAGCGATTTACCGCGTTTCTTCATTTCCCGTACAGATTGCTTCTCTCCCCGCTCACGCTTGAGCCGCTGCACTCGACTCGTTGCCGCTGCCTCTACACCATGTTCACGCAAAGCCTCTGCAAAGCTTTCACGCCAATTCTGCAGATCTGCTTTGCGTGGGTTTAGCCTGGTGCCGTCAAGTGATCTTGCCTTAACAACCAAATGCACATGCGGATTTAAAGAGGGCTTTGGATCAGGATCAATGTCAAAAGTATGCAGCACCATTGCATATTGATAATTTGAAAATTCCCTCTCTGCAAAATCCCGCGCAGCCCTCTTCACTGAGAGTGGTTCAGTCCCTTTCGGCATGGATAAAATAATGCTGAACGCCTCGCGATTATTGCTCTCCTCGGCAATCTGGAAACCTCCATACACCCATTCATTATGAAGATCTGAAAGTTCATCACGGCCACTTATGATATTTCCCTCTTGGTCCTCTATCTCCAGCTTACCATCACGCGAAATATATTTTAATTGAGCCATAACCTGTTTACGGCCGCTTTTGACACCCTTAAGCCCGCTTTTATAGGTCCCGGTAATCTTCACCATAACCTCGGGCGTCCGCTTGGATATTGAGCCTAGTTTATTACGAATAGCTTTTGCGCTGACCTGGTTTACAGCTCCACTATTATTTTTCTTTGCTTGGATCGGTAATGGAAGGCCAGACAAGCCTTTTTTACTAGGAACACCTGCAATTTTTCTTTGATTAAAAAGCTCTGTTCCCCAATCAATCAGCATCCCGTCTACGTAATCACTCATTTGATTCTCCATCGCTCGACGTTCGCAATCATAACATTAGAAACTTTTTTTGTATGATCCTTGAATGCAGATTCAATTTCTTTGATTGTTTCA
>Ga0316226_1004681_pt1 | contig 10772 bp, 5 predicted proteins | sample TBH18017metaG_FD_206009 | JGI IMG/M metagenome (GOLD analysis project Ga0316226, IMG submission 206009) | Freshwater microbial communities from Trout Bog Lake, Wisconsin, USA - TBH18017 | ecosystem: Environmental > Aquatic > Freshwater > Lake > Hypolimnion/Profundal zone | place: USA: Wisconsin... | reverse complement strand
TATAAGCTACCTATAAGTCACCTCTTAAAAGGGTAGCTTATAGGTGGCTTATAGGTAGCTCATAGGTGGCTTATAGGTAGCTTATCTAAAAGAATAAATGAATTCTAACCCGATGTCTTATACTGAAAAAACTTTACAGGTGGGGAAGGATAATACTGATATTACTTTACAGTATATCACAATAGTAGCGATTTAGTTTTACAGTAATTTTTTTTCCATTTTTTGCATAAAGGCTGGTCAATTAAGTGAGCTTGCTTAGAGTGAGGTTGCCACAGCTCATATGCGGCCCCTTTCTTTTTAAAGTGTTCACCACAATAATTTCTTTTACAGAGACTTAGGATTTTTTCTCAAAAGAATGACTATTTTCATGCGTATTTTTTAGTTGTATGCAAACGATAGAATTGTCCGGCACAATAGGTTTAATTACGACAGCGATACTGACTCTCAATGTATTGTTGGGAATGATGTTAAGTACGGCTTATAAAAGCAAAAAATGGTGGCAAAAGCTTCCTGTAAAAATAGTATCGATCAACATCAATGACCTGCATAATTATACAGGTTATATCGCTTTGGCAGCAGTATTGTTACATGCAGTGTTGATTCCGATAGACCCTTCTTCCAAATTCAGATGGATGGATATTCTATATCCTTTTCATGCTCCTCATCAATCGAATATTGTTTTATTGGGCAGCTTGTCATTATTTGCTTTGATCATCGTGATGATCACTACTCAAAAAATAATCAAAAGAAAAATGAGTTTCCGGCTTTGGAAAAACATTCATCTTGTTTCTTATGCCATCTGTATTCTGTTTATTGTTCATGGATTATTGATGGATCCTGAATTAAAAGACCGACCAACTGATTGGATAGATGCAGAAAAAATTCTTTCAGAAATCTGCGGAATCATCTTAATAGCTGCATTTGCGATCCGATATAAGTTTCATTTGTCCTCAAAAACTAAGTAGTCTTTCTTTCTCTGCATCCAATTCAATTTTTTTTTAAAAGAATGCTTATATTGTTGGATAATGATGATCCATGAAAAAGAATTTACCCCTCACGTTGTTTTTTACTTTTCTTTTTTTACAAATGATTGTGTATGCTCAAATCGATCCGGGATATTTTAATGCCATCAAATGGAGAATGATCGGTCCGCATCGTGGCGGCAGAACTGTTGGTGCAGTCGGCGTTCCGCAACAACCTAATGTTTTTTATATTGGCGTAAACAATGGCGGGGTTTGGAAGACGACCGATTATGGACGAACATGGTTCCCGATTTTTGATGATCAATCTACAGGTTCGATTGGTGATGTAGCAGTTGCAGCATCCAATCCAAATACAGTTTATGTCGGTAGTGGTGAAGGAATTCAACGACCGGATCTATCTGTAGGAAACGGAATGTATAAATCAACCGATGCAGGTAAAACATGGATTCATTTAGGATTGGAAGATGGTCAACAAATTGGCGGAATTGCCATTGATCCAACTGATGAAAATAAAGTGTTTGTTGCAGTCTTAGGTCATCCTTACGGCCCCAATGAAACACGTGGAATTTATCGCACCACCAATGGCGGAAAGACATGGGACAAAGTTTTATATAAAGATGAAAACACAGGTGCAGTGCAGGTTTCCATTGATCCAAAGAATCCAAATATTATTTATGCCGATATGTGGGCCGGTCGCCAGGGGCCATGGGAGAATGGTGAATGGAATGGGGCTGAAAGTGGTTTATATAAATCGATTGACGGGGGAAATACTTGGAAAAAATTGATCAATGGTTTGCCAACTGTTAAACAAGGTTTGGGAAGAATAGGTTTTTGTATTGCACCAAGTGATCCAAACAGATTGTATGCAACAGTTGATGCCGGAAATTATGGTGGAATGTATCGCAGTGATGATGGCGGAGAAAATTGGAAGAGCATCAGTAACGATGGAAGATATTGGGGACGTGGAAGTGATTTTGCTGAAGTAAAAGTGGATCCTAAAAATGAAGACATCGTTTATACTGCCAATGTTGTTGTGTGGAGATCGAAAGATGGTGGCAATACATGGAAAGATTTTCGCGGTGCACCCGGTGGTGATGATTATCATCGCATCTGGATCAATCCGGATAATTCAAATATTATTTTAATTGCTGCTGATCAGGGAGCGATCATAACAGTGAATGGTGGTGAAACGTTTTCATCATGGTATAACCAACCTACAGCTCAGTTTTATCATGTAAGTACTGATAATGCTTTTCCATATAATGTATATGGTGGCCAACAAGAAAGTGGTTCTGTTGGAATAGCATCACGTGGTAATGATGGACAAATCACTTTTCGGGAATGGCATCCTGTTGCTGTTGAAGAATATGGCTATGTTGCAGCCGATCCTTTGGATCCAAATATTATTTATGGAGGAAAAATTACAAAGTATGATAAAAGGACCGGACAAGTTCAGAACATCGCACCTGAAGCAATCAGCAGTGGCAAATATCGTTTTGTAAGAACAGCACCCGTATTATTTTCTCCTGTCGATCCTAAAACATTATTCTTTGCAGGTAATGTTTTATTCAAGACAAATAATGCCGGACATTCATGGCAAATCATCAGCCCTGATCTTACAAGAGAATCTTGGGATATCCCCGCCAGCGTTGGTGTTTATACAACTGATGAATTAAAAAAGATGCCACGCCGCGGTGTGATCTATACTATTGCACCATCACCAAAAGACAGCAATACCATTTGGTGTGGAACTGATGACGGTTATATTCAATTAACAAAAGATGGTGGTAAGAATTGGGTGAATGTTACTCCAAATTCAATTACATCATGGAGTAAGATATCAATCATGGAAGCAAGTCATTTCGATGCAAATATTGCTTATGCAGCAGTGAACAGGATTCGTTGCGATGATATGCATCCGCATATTTATAAAACAAATGATGCAGGCAAAACCTGGAAAGAGATCGTAAATGGTTTGCCGGAAGATCCAATCAATTCTGTGAAAGAAGATCCAATGACCAAAGGGTTATTATTTGCAGGATCCGAAAGAGCAGTGTATGTTTCTTTTGATGACGGTGAACATTGGCAAACATTGCAATTGAATATGCCATGTACTTCCATTCGTGATCTGGTAATTAAAGATGATGATCTGGTTGTCGGTACACATGGCCGTTCGTTTTGGATCTTAGATAATATCAGTTCATTACGTCAACTGACAAAAACAATTGCAAAAACTGATGCAATTTTATTTAAACCGCAAACAGCAATGCGCATCAGATGGAATACCAATCCTGATACGCCTTTACCTCAGGAAGAACCGGGCGGACAGAATCCTCCAGACGGTGCCATCATCGATTATTATTTAAAAGAAAATGCAAAAGATATAATCACGCTTGAAATAAGAGATGAAAAGAATAATCTGATCAGAACGTTCAGAAGCGATGATAAACCTTATGAAATTCCTCCGGTAAATATTCCTTTGTATTGGATTCGTCCGCAGCAAATATTATCTGCCAATGCAGGATCACACAGGTTTTTATGGGATATGCATTATACGCCGATAAAGACTTCGCCAAGCTATCCGATAGCAGCGGTGTTTGGAAATACGGCTCCGGAATTTACGTCCCCATGGGTAATGCCCGGAAACTATTTCGCAGTGTTAACCGTGAATGGAAAATCTTATACGCAATCATTTACTGTAAAAAAAGATCCTCGTGTAAAAACTTCAACGAAAGATTTACAAGATCAATATGATTATTCTTTGATCTCGTATAAAAACAGAATTAAAGCTGCAGAATACATTGATAAAATAATTGCTTATCGCAAAAAAAATGCTGATGCAAAAGATATCGATCAACAATTAGCCGCATTGGCAGGAAATATCTCGAGAAGAAGAAATGCTTCAAATAAAGATGCAAGTTTCGGTTCGTTAGTTTCCGGTTATGATAAATTGATTCACGATCTGCAGGAAGCTGATCTCCCGCCAACCGAACAGATGATGAATGCCGTGAAGAAATTAAATCTTGATTTTTCTTCCATAGAAAAGAAATGGTTGGAGTTTGAATCAAAAAACCTCATCAAAAAATAATTATAAAATTTTAATCGATCAAAATATGAAACAAAAAATCATTTTATTGCCGTTGATCTTATTTGTGATGATATCATTTGCGCAGAAAAAAAATGCAAAAGCAATTCAGCCAACGAAAGAGATCAATTACGATTCTATTCTTTTTTCAAAAGTCAGTTATCGTGAAGTGGGTCCTTTTCGTGGTGGACGAAGTGCTGCTGTTGCAGGCAGCTATAAAAATAAAAACACTTTTTATTTTGGTGCAGCTGATGGGGGTGTTTGGAAAACAAATGATGGCGGTAACAACTGGAAAAATATTTCGGATAAATATTTTGGCGGAAGCATTGGTGCTGTTGCCGTAGCACCAAATGATGAAAGTGTTTTGTATGTGGGTGAAGGAGAAGAAACCATGCGAGGCAATGTGAGTGAGGGTTTAGGCGGCATGTGGCGTAGTGATGATGGTGGCAGAACTTGGAAAAATATCGGCTTAAAAAACACAAGGCATATCGTAAAAATTATTGTTCATCCAACAAATTCAAATATTGTTTGGGTGGCAGCGATGGGACATTTATTTGGCCCGAATGAAGAACGTGGCATTTATAAAACGATTGATGGCGGTAAAACATGGAATAAAGTTTTATATGTGAATGAACAAACAGGTTGTTCGGATTTGATCATGGAACCAAATAATCCATCTGGTTTATATGCCGGTACCTGGCATGTTATAAGAACACCTTACAGCATGGAAAGCGGAGGCGATGGAAGTGGTTTATGGAAAAGTGTTGATGGCGGCGAAACATGGACAAATATATCTTCTAAAAAAGGGTTGCCAAAAGGTGTTTGGGGCATTGTTACAGTTACAGTCGCTGCAAGTAATACCGATAAAGTGTATGCAATGGTTGAAAATGTAAAAGGAGGTTTGTTTGTAAGTAATGATGGTGGAGAAACATGGGAATTACAATCAAGTGATAATAACATTCGTCAACGTGCCTGGTATTATTCTAGAGTTTATGTTGATCCAAAAAATGAGAATATTGTTTATTGTCCGAATGTAAATTTCATGCGAAGTAAAGATGGTGGCAAAACTTTTCAATCTGTCAATACAACACCGCATGGCGATCATCATGATGTGTGGATCGATCCGGAAGATGGTAACAGAATGGTCGTTGCAGATGATGGCGGTGCACAAGTAAGTTTTGATGGTGCTGCTAATTTCAGTAATTATTATAATCAACCTACAGCACAGTTTTATCGAGTAACAACTGATAATTCTTTTCCTTATCGCATTCTTGGCGCACAACAGGATAATACCACTGTAAGAATTAAAAGTCGTTCTTACGGAAATGCCATTACACAAGATGATTGGCAACCTACAGCCGGTGCTGAAAGCGGTTACGTTTTGGCAAGTCCTTTGAATCCTGATATTGTTTATGGTGGAAATTATGGCGGATTTTTATCTCGCCTCGATCATAAAACAGGAGAGAATCGTGCTATAAATGTTTGGCCGGATAATCCCATGGGGGCAGGGGCTGATGTGCAAAAATTTCGTTTTCAATGGAACTTTCCAATTTTCATTTCACCGCATGATCCTAAACGGTTGTATGCTTGCGGCAATCATTTATTCGTAACAGAAAATGAAGGGCAATCATGGGAAATGATCAGTCCTGATCTAACTACAAATGATAAAACAAAACAAGCACCGAGTGGCGGTCCGATAACAAAAGACAATACTTCTGTTGAATATTATTGTACCATTTTTACTGCAGCAGAATCAGCGTTAGAGAAAGATTTATTGTGGACAGGAAGTGATGACGGTTTGGTGAATGTGAGCAAAGACGGCGGCAAAAATTGGGAAAATGTTACACCAAAAGATTGCCCGAAATGGATGATGTGGAATACCATTGAAACCGATCCTTTCAAAAAAGGCAAAGCATTTATAGTTGGAACAAGATATAAATTGGATGATTACACACCCTATATTTATTTGACTGAAGATTATGGAAAAACATGGTCGCTAATTACAAATGGCATTGATAAAAATCATTTTACAAGAGTTGTTCGTGCTGATAAAAAAAGACCAGGCCTGTTATATGCCGGAACGGAATATGGCATGTATATCAGTTATGATGATGGTGCGAACTGGAAAAAATTTCAATTAAATCTTCCGATCGTTCAAATCGCAGATTTGACAATCAAGGAAAACGATTTGATCGTTGCAACACATGGCAGAGCTTTTTGGATGATCGATGACCTAACCCCTGTTCAGCAATACGATAAAAACATCATCGACAAAAACTTGTTTGTATATGATGTAAATGATAGTTACCGAATGGAAGGAGGGGGCAGGAGAAGAGGGCGTCGTGCTATGCCGCAAAATGCAGGAGCGAATCCGCCAAATGGTGTTGTGATTAATTATTGGTTGAAAGCTGCGAACGATTCTTCAAAAGTTTCGATCAGTGTATTTGATAAAAATAATTCACTGATAAAAACATTTACAAAAGATGCGAAAGATGAAAATAATAAATTAGAATTTAATGCCGGGATGAATCAATTTGTTTGGGACATGATGTATCCACCTGCAGAAAAATTAGATGGCTTGATATTATGGAACGGAAATGTGGAAGGCCCGAAAGTGGCACCCGGCAAGTATCACGCAAGAATCAGGTTTGATAAAGATTCTGTTGATGTTTCATTTGTGATTAAAGGTGATCCCAATTATGCAATGACAGAAAAAGATTATGACGATCAGGTTGGCATGTTATTGCAGATAAGAGATAAATTCAGTGAAGTACAAAAAGCAATAAAAAATATCAGGACCATCAGAACGCAAATAACCGATTTCACTGCAAGGATCGATTTGAAAAATAATAAAGAAATAAAACAAGCGGCCGATTCAATCAATAAACAGATCACAACAATCGAAGAAGCTTTGTATCAAACAAAATCAAAGAGCGGACAGGATGTTTTAAATTTCCCGATTCGGTTGAATGATAAGATCAGTGGTTTATATGATGTGGCTGCAAGCGGTTATAATCCGCCTTCTAAACAAGTGAAAGAAGCATTTGCTGATTTGTCAGCGCAGGCAGATGAACAATTGAATAAGTTGAAAAAAGTTATGAATGATGATCTGACTTCATTCAATAAATTAATTCATGATAAACAATTGCCGGTGATCGGTTTAAATAAGATCAAATCGGATAATTAAATCAAATAATAAATTATAAAAGAGTAAGACGGCCTATTATTTGCGTCTTACTCTTTTATATTAATAGGTATGATCAGTTTAAGACTAAAGTTTCTTCCCATATTGTACACCCCAATTCTTCCGGTTACATTATTTTCATCCCCATATTTTAATCGGCTCATATTGCTTTGATAAGCAACATTAGTCAGATTATTAACAGCAAAGAACAAGGAAAAGATATTTTTACGACTCGAGTAAATATCAGTATTAAAGCCTGCATTCAACAAAGTATAGCCGGGAGTGATCGTTTCATTACCAAACTTGTAATAAATTTTATCCTGTGTAAAATAGTTTTCAATTCCTATTCTGATGGAAACATTTTTAAAATAATCATTTATTCTTCTGTAACTGAAAATAAGTGTGGATGCTAATTTCTGTGGTGGTGTATACGGAAGATATTTGGTAGAATCAGATTGGTTTAATTGAATGGCGCGGATGAATGAAAAACTATTATTTAAACTGAGCCAGCTCATAGAATGAGGGTGAATATTCAAAACGATTTCCCCACCCGAAAGAATTGCATCACCGGCAATATATTTAAATGTTGTTCCGGGAGGTAACCCTGAAGTAAAATCTTCTCTTAATGAATCGCCTCCATGAACACTTTGCAATTTAGATGGAAAAATATAGTTGTTGATCTTATTTACAAAAGGATTGATTTCCGCCGATACATCTTCATTATTCATTCCTAATGTTGCATCCAATTGAAAGCTGCTCTCCGCTTTCAAAGTTGGGTCGCCAATTTCATAAAATGGTGTTCCGTCATGAATGCCATCTGAACCGGCTTCTGCAATATTTGGTGCTCGAAAACCCCTTGAAATATTTAGTTTTCCATATAAATTTTTTGTGAAATCATAAGCCAAACCAATGCTTCCTGATATTCCTGAGAAATTAGTTTGAAAAGCTGTAAACCGATTGATGCTTCCCGGAGCAGGTGCGTGTAATCTTACTCCGTTCGAATCAACATATAAATTACTTGTATTTAATCTTCTGCTGTCTATTCTGATGCCTCCACTAATGGTGATTTTGTTGATAGACTTTTTAAAAGTTGTAAAAGCTCCAATATCAAAAAGGTTATACTCGGGTACAAGAAAAACGATTCCCCGATCTTCTGAAGATTGTTGCATTCCGTTTATGCCAAATGACCATTGTATATTTTTTTTATTTTCCAAAACATACTGCAGATCATAATTAAGTGTTCTTAAAAAGAAATAATTATTATAGATATCCCCTTGGGTAATGTCATTTGCTTCTTGGCGATAGTTTTGTTGTACCCCTAATTTTAATGCCAGTCGCCCTTTACCCATTGTGATATTGTTATCCCATACTAATTTGTAATGACGAACATGTTGATGAATGATAGGATAATTATTATATTTTTTATAGTCTGATGCAGGAGCAATTCCCAAACTGTCATTATTGTTATTATCCAAATAGTGTGTTGTAAATAAGCCGGTGGCGCTATCTCTTGAGCCTTCAATAATTCCCAGCTTCAGATCAAAATAACTGAATGTAAGATGCGAATAACCCCAGTTCTTATGCAATCCGATCATTGTCTTAAGATCATTCTCGCCATAGCCTGAATTCCAAACATAGCCATCGTATTTGTTTTGATAATCATGTGCCATTTTATTGGAGTAACGGATGTCCCAAACAAAACCTTTTTCATTTCCCGCCATATTCAGAGATGTTGCTAACAAGCCATTGTTGCTTTGATAATTTGCTAAAACACTTCCTCGAATTTTTCCTTCAGTTAGAGTGGGTTGGGATAAAATATTGATGACACCTGCCATCGCATCGGAGCCATAACTCAAGCTGGATGGGCCTTTCAGGATCTCAATTTTGTTAGCCGTAAACTCATCTATTTCAATTCCAAATTCATCACCCCATTGTTGTCCTTCTTGTCGTATTCCATCGTTGATCACTACAACTCGATTATAACCTAAACCGCGTATGACCGGTTTTGAAATTACCGGACCTTCTGTTATTTGTGAAACACCGGGGATTGTTTGAAGGGCATCAATAATATTAGATGAGGCTGTTTGTAATAAATCAACATTATTTAATGAACTGATGATGACAGGGCTTTCCCTTTTTTTTATTGCAGAAGGAACTCCGGTTACAATTACTTCATTTAATTCGTCGATTGCTATATTTAATTCAAAATGCTTTATTGTTTTTCCGTTAATTAAAATATGATCGGTTTGCTGAGAAAATCCAATGCTGCCTGATTCTACCAAAAAGTATCCGGATGGAATATTTTTTATCGAGTAAAATCCTTTGTCATCAGAGATTGCGCCTGTTTTCAAATCAGCTATATAAATATAAGCTCCCGATATGGCCAACCCGTTTTTTTTGTCTTTTACAATTCCACTCAAATCATTTTGTGCATATACATTAATACAGTCAATTAAAAGTATTTGTATAAAACATAAAGAGGTTATAAATAATCTCATACGTCTATTTTGTTGTTCAATATAATATAAGAAATGAGAATTTAAAATATTTTTTTATGAAAAGCATATAGACAACACTGAAGTGAAAGCCCAAAAGTAATTTGGGAACTCTTACTTTTCATTGCGTTTGCAAATGAATTTATTCGTATCTCAATGCTTCAATTGGATCAAGCAATGATGCTTTTTGTGCAGGATAATAACCAAAGAATACACCGGTGATGGCGCACACCACAAAAGATAATATAACTGATGATTGTGTAACAAGAGTTGGCCATGCTAAAAACATCGTTACCAACTTGGCAGCACTTAGTCCCAATATAACACCAATAAGGCCTCCGGTAATACTGATCAATATTGCTTCAGTTAAAAATTGTAATAAAATATCAATGCCTCTTGCACCAATCGCCATACGCAGACCGATCTCTTTGGTACGTTCTGTCACGGATACATACATGATGTTCATGATGCCTATGCCGCCAACCAATAGTGATATTGCAGCAATAGCAGTTAACAGAACTGTTAATAAAGAACTCGTTGAACTCATTGTTTTAATCAGCTCTGCCTGAGTTCTAACAGTAAAATCATTGTCTTCGTTATATTTTAATTTATGATTGGATCGAAGAATTGCCGTTACTTCTTGAGAAGCGGTATCTGAACTTTTTTCATCTATTGCTGCAGCGTAAATATTTTGTATCCAAGTAATGGCCATTATCCTTTTTTGAACAGTGGTATAAGGTGCAAGAATAATATCATCTTGATCTTGACCAAAAGTATTCTCGCCTTTTTTTTCTAACACGCCAATCACTTTAAATGGGATTTTATTAAACCGAATGATCTTACCGATCGGATCTTCACTGTTGATAAAAATATTAGCGATCACTGTTTGCCCTAATAAACAAACTTTCGCTGCACTGGCTGCGTGCGCCGGTTAAATTGACCACCTCAGTCCGAAGCAAACTGACCACCTGTTTTGCTGGCGAAGATTTATCAGTTCATGTATGTTAGTGGTTAATAAATTCAAT
>Ga0316226_1004680_pt1 | contig 10773 bp, 7 predicted proteins | sample TBH18017metaG_FD_206009 | JGI IMG/M metagenome (GOLD analysis project Ga0316226, IMG submission 206009) | Freshwater microbial communities from Trout Bog Lake, Wisconsin, USA - TBH18017 | ecosystem: Environmental > Aquatic > Freshwater > Lake > Hypolimnion/Profundal zone | place: USA: Wisconsin... | reverse complement strand
TTGGCGAACTCGTCCCAAAATACACGGCAGACACGTCCATCTTCATCTGCCCCGGCGGCCGCGATGCGCCGATTCCCTCCGGCGAGCCGCTGCGAAACCACAAAATCAGCTACGCGTATTTTATGGGCCGCCGGCTGGAATACCCGCAAAATGTTTTGATGTCCGACCGGCAGGTGGACACGCAGCCGAAGCATCCGGGCGAATTTGTTTTTTCCCCGGACGGCAAACCGCCCGGCAACAACCATCACAAATTCGGCGGCAATTTTCTTCTCGGCGACGGCAGCGTGCTGGGCAGCCCGGCGCTGCTGGCGATTCCGCTCGCCATTCCGCCGGGCGTCGTGCTATTGAATCCCAAGCCCTGACGCCATGAAAATCCAATGTGCCTGCGGCGCAAAATACGAGTTTGACACCACGCCGGAAATGGCGGACGACCCGGTCAAGTTCGTCTGCCCCCAGTGCGGCCTCGAATCGTCCGACCGGGTCAACGACCTCATCCGGGAGGAATTTGGCATCCCGCCGCTGCCGCCCGTCGCCAAGCCGCGCCTGAAAATCGCGCGCGACGAAAATTCGCCTGCACCGACGCCCGCGCCGGCTCCAACCTCAAAATTTTGCGCGAAGCATCCGCGCGTCCCCGTCACCGGCAACTGCGCCGTGTGCCAGAAGCCGATCTGCCCGGAGTGCATGGCCATGTTCGGTTTTTTTTGCTCGACGCTGTGCAAGGGCAAGGCCGAGGCGCAGAAAATTGACGTGCCCGTTTATGCCGGGCGCAAGGATCTGGTCGCGGCGCGATTTCAGCGCAAGTCCGGCCGGATTTTGGTGGCGTTCGCCGCCGTCGTCGTTTTGGCGCTCGGCGTTTGGGCGTGGTATGCGTTTGTCGGCTCCGTGCCGCACCCGTATTTTTCCGCGCGCTTTGACGACAACAGCCGCGCCTATTCCGGCAATTCGCAGCTCGTCGGCAAAAATGACTTTGTTTTCCTGCACGGCAGCACGCTCGCGCGCTGCGACCTGAAGACCAAAAAACAAATCTGGTCGCAGGAGCTGGTTACGCCGCAGCAGGTCGCCGACGTGGCCCGGGCGGAAACCGACTTGGAAGCGCGGCAGGACCAGGAAAATTCCGACGGCTACCACCACCGGCGCAGCGCGGACGACATTGAAAGAACGGCGAAACAACTGCTGCAGGCGGAACTTTCCCTGCGCGTCTCCGGCCAGAACGTCTGGGTGAAAAGCACCGACAAGCTGACGCATTTCAGCTGGGACAGCGGCAAGGTGCTGCGCGAAATCGCGCTGCCGGAACGCGGCGAACTGGTTCAGGACGGCGACGAACTGCTCGTGCTCGGCGCGCAAACCGTCACGCACGTCAGCCCCACCAGCGGTGATTTTCGCACCGAGGAATTTGGCGCGACGGCGCAAGCGGGTGCGCAAAATTCCGCCGGCATCGGGCTGTCGGGCGCGGCGGCCGGCCGGCCGCTCGATCCGCAGAAAGTCGAGGCGCAGGTGCAGGGATTGAACCTGCCCGGGCGAATGGCGCTGCCCGCGCTGCTCGCCAATGCCGAACACGAGCGCCAGCTTGAGGCCGCGCTGCGGGACAATCCGCAGTCACCGCGCCCGGAAATTCCCAAGACGCCGCCGGCGGAAATTTTCCGGCTGGTTCCCGGCCCGACCGGCTGCGTGCAGTTTTCCGCGCGCCTGCTGGAGGCGCACATTGTCACCCGCTCGGCGATGCAGGCGGCATCCGGCCCGTCCGCCCTTAATGGCGACTTGAATGGCGCGAAGTCGGCCGAGGCCGCCAACGAAATCCTGAACGAAATGCAGCGCAACCGTGGCGGCGGTTCCGTCACGGAGGACGAAAGCCGCTATCAGGCCACCGTGCATCTGCCGGGCGCAGCCGGCGCGGCCGACTGGACCGGCGAAGTCACCGGCCCGCCGCAGTTGTTTGTTTTGAAGACGGTGAACGTCATCGCGGCGGGCAAGACCGTCATCGTCCTCGACAAGTCCAACAAAAAACTTTGGCAGGCCGAGCTCACTTACAACGTGCCGGCCGGCGGCGGCGGCGAATCGCGGTTCGGCGCCGGCCCGTGCGTGGAGCGCGACGGCACGCTTTACGTTTTTGACCAGGCCGTCTTGTCGGCGTTTGATTTGAACACCGGCAACGCGCGCTGGCGCCTGCCGTCCGTCGGCGTGGTGGGATTATTTTTTGACGACCAAGGCGATGTCTATATCAACACCACCACCGGCAATCCCGACGACATCAAGTATTCGCGGCAGATTGACATCTCCCGAAAAACCGAGGCCGTGCTGTTCAAGGTTGACCCGCAGACCGGCCGGACGTTGTGGAGCATCAAGCCTGGCGGCTACATTTCCTATCTGTCGGGGAAATACATTTACACCGTCGCGTCGTTCGACCCGAACCCCGCCGACCAGGACGTGTTGAGCGACATGACCGACATCCAAAAGCCGCCCTACCTGCGCATCGCGCGCCTCCGGCCGGCCGACGGGCGGATCTTGTGGGAAGTCCATCAGGACCGCTGCCCGGTGGATGTCCGGTTCGACGAAAATTCCATCGAACTCATCTTCAAGCGCGAAGTGCAGGTGCTGCGCTTTCTGGCGTTCTAAAAACTTTTTGCCACCAGCTCGCGCGCCTGCCGGATTAAATTCAAATCTTCCGCCAAATTTCCAAAGCGTAAATCAATCACGCCGCTTTGTTCGCGCCCCAACAATTCGCCCGGCCCGCGCAACTTCAAGTCCGCCTCGGCGATTTTGAAGCCGTCGTTCGTCTCCTCCAAGATTTTCAGCCGCGCCAGCGCCTCCGGATGCTGCGCGTCCGAAACCAAGATGCAAAAACTCTCGTGCGCGCCGCGCCCGATGCGCCCGCGCAACTGGTGCAGTTGCGCCAGCCCAAAATGCTCCGCGTTCTCGATGAGCATCACCGTCGCATTCGGCACATCCACGCCGACTTCGATGAGCGACGTGGCAACAATCGCCTTGATTTCATTGGCGCGAAACGCCGCCATCACTTTTTCCTTTTCCGCAGATTTAATTCGTCCGTGCAGCAAGCCAACTTTGAACGGCGTCAAAGCTTTTTGCACGTTTTCAAATTCTTTGGTGACGGCTTTGATGTCCTTGTCCGTGTCCACGACATCCACGCGCGGATAAACAATGTAAGCCTGCCGTCCGCCGGAAATTTTCTCGCGGATGAAATCAAAAACTTTCGGCAATTTGATCGTCGCGCGCACAAAAGTTTTGATCGCGCCGCGCCCGCCGGGCATTTCATCAATCACCGAAACGTCCAGGTCGCCGTAAAGCGTGAGACCAAGCGTGCGCGGGATTGGCGTCGCCGTCATCACCAGCAGATGCGGATAATTCCCTTTGCGCACAAGCGTTTCGCGCTGCGCCACGCCAAACTTGTGCTGCTCGTCAATGATCACCAGGCCAAGCTTCGGCAGGTCGAAACCGCCAGTCAGCAGCGCGTGAGTGCCGATGGTCAAGGAGCAAGGATTAAGGAGCAAGGATTTCGCCGCGCCAGTCTTGCTCCTTGCTTCTTGCTCCTTGCTCCGGTGTGAGCCTGTTTGCAATTCCACTTTGATGCCGAACGGCTCAAACCATTTGGAAAAATTTCGGAAATGCTGTTCCGCCAGAATTTCCGTCGGCGCCATCAGCGCCACGTTGAAGCCGCTTTCCAAGGCCATCAGCGCGCTGCACGCGGCCACTGCCGTCTTACCGGAGCCGACATCGCCCTGCAACAGCCGGCGCATCGGATGTTTGCCTGCCGAGCCGAAGCCTTTTGGCGAAGGCTGGCCGCCCATGTCCGCACGGATTTCTTTCAGCACGTTTGTCTGCGCGGCGGTGAGCTTGAAACCGAGCTGCGCGAGAAACGGCTTCATCAAACGGTTGTCACCACTGCACGGAAGCGCTTTTGCGCTCGCCTCGAATTTTTTGCGGCGCGACTGGATCTGGAATTGCAGCGCCGCAAATTCATCCAGCGCCAGCCGCTGCCGCGCGATTTCCACATCGGTCAATTCTTCGGGGAAATGGATCATGCGGACGGCGTTCGCGCGCGCGGGAAACAGTTTCAAATCCAGTTTGATGTCCGGCTCGGCGATTTCCTTTTCAAATTTTTCCAGCGCGCGCCAGACGAGCGTGCGCATCACGCGCGCCGTCAACCCTTCCGTCAGCGGATGCACTGGCGCGATGCGGTTGACGTGGATAAATTCATCTTCGCCCGGTTCGACCAGTTCCGTTTCCGGATGCGTGAACGTGCGCGGTTTTTTGGCGTCCTCCAGTTTTCCGTAAATCAAAAATTCGCGTCCCACCACATACCAGTCCTCCATCCACGGCTGCGCCTGCCACCAGCGGCAATGCAGCCGCGCCGTGCCGTCATCAAACACGCACTCGAACATTGTGCGCGTGCCTTTTTTGAAACGCTTGGTGCCGGCGGCAATAATTTTTCCGCGCACCGTCGCCGGTTCGTCCGGTTTCAATTCGCGGATGGGTAGAAATTTTCTCCGGTCTTCGTAACGGCGCGGCTTGTGCAACAGCAAATCTTCAACCGTGAAAATATTCAGTCGTGCCAACAGTTTTGCGCGCTCCTCGCCCACGCCCCAAACCGACGCGACGGGCGCGGCGAGCGGCGAAACTGATTTTTCCGCTGGCGGGTTCACTGATAATGCGGCGGCTTCTGGTTGTTGGACTGGATGCGCTCGATCTCCAGCGATTCCATCGCGCGCGTCTGGCGCTGCATCTCCTTTTTCAGCCGCTCCAGCAGCTTGCCCTGCTCGATGACGACGCCGTTCAACTGCTCGACTTGGTGTTCGAGGTGCGCGAGGCTGGACTCCAGTTTTTCGGTGCGCCGGGAATTTTCGTCTGCCATGAAATCATCTTGCCCCCGCCGCCGCCGGAAGTCGAGACGGCGGATGACCGAGACATCCAAAATTCGCGAAGCGTCTGGACTGCGCCTGCTTGAGCGGCGCTTTAATGCAGACGAAAACTCACGAACTGCCCGGCGTCTTGGGGCGCACAAAAAGCGGGGCTGAAGCCGCCGCACTCCAAACGCTTCGCGACGTTCGATGACTTGGCGTTGCGTCGCGGGCAAATATTCGGAACAATTCCCGCGCAAGATGCCGCGCAAAGCCCCAGCTCAAAAGTCCGCCGCCAATGTGATGATTCTCGGCGTCGGCTCGTTCGCGCACAGCCTCGGCTACGCGCTGGCGGGCGCGGGCGCAAACGTCTCGACGTATCTCACGCGCAACTACGGCCATTTTTCGCCGTCGCTCGTCGGCAAAACCTATTCGCGCGATTCGTTTCCGAGTCCCGTGCCGCTGCTGCGCGAAAACAAAATTGAGGTTGTCATCCCACAGTCCATTGACTGGGCGTTGCAGCCGTGGGCAAACGATTTAATCAAATCCGGCGTCGGCATTTTCAGCCCGACCGGCGCGGCGATGCGCATCGAGCGCGAGCGCGACTTCGCCCGCGAGCTGTGCGCGAAGTTCAAAATTCCATTTCCGAAATCATTTGTCGCCTCCAACCGCATCGAGGCGGAAAAAATTCTCGCCGCGCATCCGCAGCCGTTCGTCATCAAGAACCCGCTCTGCTCGCCGACGAGCCCGATTCACACGGTCATGTGCGAGACGGTGGCCGATACGCGCGCGTGGCTGCGGCAGGTGAATTATGCCGAGGGCGTTTTTCTTCAAGAGTATTTAGGACGCGCCGAGGCGGGACACATTGCGCTGGTCAGCGGTGGCGAAATCCATTCGCTCGTCACGAACCAGGAATACAAATACGCCTTCAACGGCAACCTTGGCATCGTCGCCGGCGCACCGCTCGGCGGACTCGTCGAGCGCGATGAGCGTGATAAATACGGTCTGGCGCGGGAACTGATTCATCCGCTGAAGCCGTGGCTGCGCGAAGCCAATTACCGCGGGCCGCTGCAAGTCACCGCCATCAAACGCGGCGGCAAATGGCACGTCATCGAATACAACATCCGTATCGGCGTCACCTCCGGCCCGATGATTTTGCGGATGCTGAAAAATCCGGCGCAAATTGTTTTGGCGACTGCGCGGAATGAAAAATTGAAATTGGAGTTTAACGACAAACTGAACTTCGGCTGTTCGCTGACGCTGGCGGGCTATGGCTATCCGTTCACGCAGGTGCGTGGGCCGCACCTGCCGCTGGAAGTGGACGGCAAATTTGACTGCGACGTCTGGTGGAACGAGGTCGCGCGCGGCGCGGATGGCAGTTTGATTTCCACCGGCCATCGCATTGCGGACGTGATTGCGCTCGCGCCGAAGCTGGACATGGCGATTGCGAAAGCCTACGCGAACATCCGTAAAATCCGCGTCGTGGGCAGTTATTTTCGCACGGATGTCGGCCAGAGTTTGTGGCCGCCGGGTTCGGTCTGAAAATCTGTGTGCATCCGCGCCCATCCGTGGTTAAATTTATTCGTCCGATGAATTTGCATTCCGAAAATTTTCCGCAGCGGCCGGCATGGACCGAGATTGACCTCGGCAAGCTGCGCCGCAATCTGCAGCTCATCCGCCGCGACCTGCCGGGCAGCGTGAACCTGCTCGCCGTCGTGAAGGACGAGGCTTACGGCCACGGCGCGCTCGACGTGGCGCGCGTCGCCGTCGAGGAAGGCGCGTGGGGCTTTGGCTTGAGCACACTGGAAGAGGCGATGCACCTGCGCGAAGGCGGCATCACCGCGCCGCTGCTGTTGCTCGGCGAGCGGCAGGAGGCCGAACTCGAATGGTGCGTGGCGCACGACCTGACTGTCTGCGTGAACGAACCGCACGCCGTCCGCAAGCTGGCCAAGGTCGCGGCGGACTTCGGCAAGCAGGTTCCGGTTCACGTCAAAATCCACACCGGCATGAGCCGCTACGGCGTGCGCTGGGACGAGGCGCTGCCGCTCATCGAAAAAATTATCGCCGAGAAATCTTTACGGCTCGAAGGCGTGATGACGCATTTCTCGCAGTCGGATGAAATTGATAAAACCTTTGTCAATCTTCAGTTTTCTCGCTTTCAGGAAATTTTGGCCGCGCTGGAGCAAAATAAAATTTCCGTGAAGCTGCGCCACGCCTGCAACAGCGGCGGTTTTCTCGATCTGCCGCGCGCGCATCTGGACATGGTGCGCGTGGGGATTTTGCTCTACGGCGTTTTTCCGTCGCAGGTCTGCCGGAAAATCGAAGGCATCGAGCCGGTGATGTCGGTGAAGGCAAAGATTGCGGCAATCCAAAAATTAAAACCCGGAGAAGTCGTCGGCTACGGGATGCGCTACACGGCGAAGACGGAGCGGCGCATCGCCATTTTGCCGATCGGCTACGGTGACGGTTTTCCGCGCGTGCGCAACGAAGGCTGCGCGCTTATCCGCGGCCAGCGCGCGCCGCTCATTGGCGGCATCGCGATGGATGCGCTGATGGTGGACATCACGGACATTCCGCAGGCGCAGATGTGGGACGAAGCGGTGCTGATGGGCAAGCAGGGCGGCGACGAAATCACCGTGCGCGACCTCGCCAAGCTGAAAAACTCCGTGACCTACGACGTGCTGACGAACTGGCGGCTGCGGCTGCGGCGCAAATCGGTGAACGGCCACCACAAACCGGCGCACTCAATGGAAACTGCGGCGGCAAAATAATTTTAACCACGGATGAACACAGATGGACACAGATGGGGAAATTTGGGCGGAGATTTTGTTTTTATCCGCGTTAATCCGTGTCCATCCGTGGTTAATTTGAAATGAAACTCCTTTTCTCCGAACAAAACTCCGACTACGAGAACTACCAGTTCCCGTATGCCGTCTGGGCGATTCCCGAAACGGACGAGACGCCGGCGGACATTTTTAACGCCGGCTTCCTGCCGTCCTCGCGCCAACTCGACCGCTTTTATTTGTGCCGCCAGGTGCGCGTGAACCTCACAAAGTTTTCGCCGTCGTCCGAGAACCGCCGGATTTTGCGCAAGGGCAAAGGCATCGGCGTCGAGCTGGTGCCGCGCGACAAGTTTGATTTCACGCCCGAGCGCCGCGCATTTTTCAAGACCTACGCCGACATCAAGTTCGGCAAGGACGTGATGACGTTCGAGCGGCTGGACGCTTTGTTTGCTGCGCCGATCATCTCGCACCTGTTGGTGTTCACGGACATCGAAACCGGCAAGGAAATCGGCGTTGCCACGCTCTATCTCGAAGGCAAGGCGCTGGCGTTTTATTACTACGCCTTCTATGACCTGAACTATTACGCCCGCAACCTCGGCATGTTCATGATGACTTCGGCGGTGGCGCTGTTCGCCGAGCACGGCAAGAGGCATCTATACCTCGGCACCTGCTATTCGGACGCGGCGCTTTACAAGACGCAGTTCGCGGGCGCGGAATTTTTCAACGGCTTCCGCTGGTCGGCGAATTTGAAGGAGCTGAAATTCATCCTGCACCGCGACCAGAAGGATCTGCGCCAGCATCTGCTCGAAACCGAGTCCTACCGCGATGAATTTTACAAGGGCGACCTGGAAAAAATCACGGACACGAGCGAGTTCCGCGTAAAGGTGAAGTAAGCGGTCAAAACTCTTTCGGCAAATCCAAAGGCGTTTCGGAAACCGCCGGCGGCTCCAACGTCATCGGCCGGTCGTGATCCAGAAACTCTTCGCACACGCGCCAGAAAGCCGCCGTCGTCGCCACGCGCCGGATGTCGTGCAGAAATTTCTCGCCGAGACCCTCGCCGATGAAGTTCGTAAATTTTTTCATCCGCTGCACCTGCGCCGATTCGCGCACGCCCGGCGTGATTTCGTTGTCCCACAGCTCGTGGATGTAATTTAGCACGTCGCGGCCGACCGGTAGCTTGATTTTATCTCCGCGCAACTGCGCGCGGATCTGGTCGAACAGCCACGGATTGCGGATGGAGCCGCGACCAATCATCAGGCCGCGCACGCCGGTTTCGGCCAACAATGTTTGCGCCTGCGCCGCGCTGAAAACATTGCCGTTTGCCAGCACCGGGCATTTTAATTCGCGCGCCGCGTGCGCAATCAAATCGTAGCGCACGCCGGGGCGATACATTTGCGTCACAGTGCGGGCGTGGACGGTGAGCAGGTCTATCGGATGCTTCGTAAAAATCGGCAGCAACGTATCGAACTCGGCGGGCGACTCAAAACCGATGCGCGTTTTCACCGTGAACGGAATCGTCACCGTCTCGCGCAGCGCGCCGAGGATGGCGTCAATGCGCTGCGGTTCGCGCAGCAGCCCGCCGCCCGCACACTTGCGATAGACGATGGGCGCGGGACAGCCGAGGTTCAGGTCAATCGCGGCGACGGGAAATTGCTGGAGCAGCTTCGCATTGCGCACGAGCGCGGGGATGTCGTTGCCAATCATCTGCGCGACGACGGGTTTGCCGGTGGGATTTTTGGTGATGGAATCGAGAATCCATTTCTCCGGCCGCGAATCGCCGTGGACGCGGAAGTATTCCGTCCAGTAAACCTCCGGCCCGCCGTAGCGGTCAATGACGCGCATGAATTGCAGCGTCGTCACGTCCTGCATCGGCGCGAGCGCGGTGAGCGGCGCGGTGCCGCGCAGCAATTGGGAAAATGTTTCGGACGGCGTCATGACGACAGCCAAAAATTACATCTGCTCGACGGTTTCGATGCCAAGCGTTTCCAAACCTTGTTTCAAGACGCGCGCCGTCAAATCGCACAGCGCCAGCCGTGAATCGCGCGTGGCGGCATCATCGGCTTTCAGCACCGGGCAATTTTCGTAGAACGAGGTGAACTTGCCAGCCAGCTCGAAAAGGTAATTGCACAGATAATTCGGGCGCAATTCCTCGGCCACCGCTTCGAGCGTGATGCCAAAATTCAGCAGATGCTTGGCGAGCGTGAGTTCTTCCGGCGCGGCCAACTGGATGTTGGTTGTTGAATTTTGGATGTTGGATGTTTCTTCCGCTTTTCTGAAAATGCTTTTGATCCGCGCATACGCATAAACCAGATAGGGCGCGGTGTTGCCTTGCAGCGCGAGCATTTTGTCCCAACTGAAAATGTAATCACTCTGGCGGTTCGGCAGCAGGTCGGCGTATTTCACCGCGCCAAGGCCGATGACGCGGGCGATTTCCTTGCGCTGCGCTTCGGGCAGTTCCACGCTCTTCTCGGAAACGATTTTGTAGGCGCGCTCCTCGGCTTCGTCGAGCAGGTCGCCGAGCTTCACGGTGTCGCCGGAGCGCGTTTTGAAGGGCTTGCCGTCGTCGCCCATGATTTTCCCAAAGCCGACATGGACGAGCTTCGTGGTTTTGGCCGCGTCCGGTTTCCAACGGCCGAAGATGAGAAACAATTTTTTGAAATGCCCGGACTGCCGGTCGTCCACGACATAGACGATTTCATCCGGCGACCAGGTTTTTAGCCGGTAATCCACGGTCGCAAGATCGGTGGTCGTGTAGTTGAAACCGCCATCGCTCTTGCGGACGAGCGCGGGGTCGGGCATCCATTCGCCTTCGCGGTGAACGAGAAACGGGTCTTCCTTCGGCGGCAGCGAGCCGTCGCTGAACACACCGACCGCGCCTTCGCTTTCGCGGGCGATTTTTTTGGCGAGCAAATCGTTCACGACTTCACCAAGCCACGGATTGTAAAAACTTTCGCCAAGCGCCTGATCGAATTTCACGCCAAGCCGCGCGTAAATCGTGTCGAACTGGATTTGCGACAGGCGGATCATCTCCTTCCAGATGGTGATGTTTTCCGCGTCGCCGGCCTGGAGTTTCACCAGTTCGGACTTGGCTTCTTCGAGCCGGAGCGGATTCGCGTCGCACTCGGCATTTATGACTT
>Ga0316226_1004678_pt1 | contig 10776 bp, 9 predicted proteins | sample TBH18017metaG_FD_206009 | JGI IMG/M metagenome (GOLD analysis project Ga0316226, IMG submission 206009) | Freshwater microbial communities from Trout Bog Lake, Wisconsin, USA - TBH18017 | ecosystem: Environmental > Aquatic > Freshwater > Lake > Hypolimnion/Profundal zone | place: USA: Wisconsin... | reverse complement strand
GCCTTGGCCCCCGACCGCCGGTCCTTGATGATGTTGTAACAGGTTGAGTTCGTGTCATTCACGCATTCCACCGACGCGGCGCATTGGATGTAAGGCAATTGAATCTCCCGCACTTCCTCCGCGGCGGCGTAACCAAACGCGTAGGTCAGCCGGAAAATCCCGGCCGGACTTCTGCCGTCGTCTTCCCTTTTTTGCGGGCCGGATGACGAAGGCGGGTTCAATCCCCTGCCCCACCCAAGCCCGCTTCGACCCAGCGCGACGGGGATCGCGGGGCCGGCTTGCTGCCAGGCGCGTTCCGTCCGCTCGAATCGCCGCAGCGACCCTTCGGTGGCCGTCCAATCCCTGGCCGTCACCACCACCATCTGGCTTGACGGTGAAAGCGTCTCCAAAAGCGGGGGGGCCGTCTGGGCGTTCAGCCGGAAAGCAAGCAGACCGGCGGCTGCCATCGCGCGAATGTTGAACCTCATAAAAATAATGCGGAACATGTTGACAAGTCTTTGATTCTGATGCAAGATCACTCGTCTAATCAAGCGAGAGGGAGTAATTTGAGCAGGAAATCTAATCATTTTTTTTACCTGTTGCCGGGACAGGGATATGGAGCGCGAAAGCGATATTTTCGCAACTTGATTGCCGCGACTGTTGTGGGCATCATCGTCTCCGGGCTTTTTGCCGTTACTTTATACCTCTTTGAAAAGTAAACCCATTCTTTCGGTCTCCGGCCTGTCCGTCCGGCGCGGAGACGCCGTCATTCTCGAACAAATCCTCTGGCAGGTCATGCCCGGCCAGCACTGGGTCATCCTCGGAGCCAACGGTTCGGGCAAGACTTCCCTCCTGTCCGCGCTCACCGGCTACCTGACTCCCACCGATGGCGAAGTCCAGGTTCTGGGCGAACGCTACGGCTGCTCGGATTGGCGGGAATTGCGCCGCCGCCTCGGCCTGGTCAGCCCGGCCATCCGCCAAAGAATCCCCCCGGAAGAACCCGCCTTGGACACCGTCGTCAGCGGCCAATACGCCATGATAGATTTCTGGGGCAAAATGACCGCCGCCGACCGCCGCCGCGCCCGGCAAATCCTGCGGCAAACCGAATGTCTGGAATTGGCGGACCGCCCCTGGCTCTTCCTTTCGCAAGGCGAACGGCAGCGCGTGATCATCGGACGCGCCCTCATGGCCAAGCCGGCCGTGCTCATCCTGGACGAACCTTGCGCGGGGCTGGACCCCGCCGCCCGCGAGCATTTCCTGCAATTCCTCCAACGGCTGGGCCGGGGCGCTCATCCGCCCACCCTGGTTCTTGTCACCCATCACGTCGAGGAGATCATCCCGGTTTTCTCGCACGTCCTGATCCTGAAAAAAGCCCGGGTCATGGCGCAGGGAACAAAAAAGCGCATCCTGACCTCGGCGGCGCTTTCCGAGGCGTTCGGCGAGCCGGCGCGGCTGCGCCAGAGACGCGGCCGTTACTCGCTGGAATTGCGCCGGGGAACCACCTGGCGGCTGTTGGCTTAATCGTCGTAGCGGGACCAAACCCAAATCCCGGCGATGATGCCCGCCCCCGCGAGGCTCATCCAAAGGACGGAGGAGATGAAGTAAGAAACACCGATCAGCGCGATGCCTCCGAACCAGGGCGGCGCCGACCGTTGTTTTTTGCCATAAATGGAGAATCCCATCCCGACGGCCCCCCAGATCAGCGACGCGATCAGGCTTGCGGAACTGAATCCGAACGGAATCCCCAGGTCTCCCGAATAGGTATTGGTGTCCATGCGGCTGCGACGCCTGGAATCCTAGCCCGTCTTTCGCGCCGATACAAGACGCGCCGCTTTCCCAGTCGCAGGCAGGCGACGCAATTCGAGGATGGAAATCATCTTTCACGACCGTTATTTTGCGCCAGCTTGTAGCGAATCTTCACGCCGCGCCTGTCCCCGGTAACGCCAAGGATTTGCAGGATGCCTTTGCCGCCTTCTCGCGTCTGGAAAAGGAAGGTGTCTGTCTCCGCGGGTTTGGCGGCAAATGTGAAATTCAGCATTGGCTCGTATTGCATGAGCGCCCAGCTTTGAACCACGTCCGCCGGGGTCGTGCTGTCCCAACTGTTGGTGGGCAATGGTTGGATCACCATGTCAAAGCCAGTCAACATTGGTAATAGGGGTTCTCCGACCAACCCGATCAAATCGAACCCGTTGGTGCTGATCCAATCGTGGCCCTTGCGAGTATTCCAATCCACGGGTTTGTTGTTTGTGGCGAGGATGCCCGAATCCAAATCCAGCCAGCCGAGCGGGTAGTTCTGTGGCGCTTGGGACAACACGCGCTCGCGCAATGCGGTGAAAGTCCATGCCTCGTCTGTCGGCATTGAAACACGGTTGAGGCAATCCACAATCGCGTGAACCTTCTTGATGTCCAAAAGATTGATGACCATCATCTCACCCTGACCTCCGCGAATTCTACTTTTAATGATAGGAGCCGAAAGAACCCCGCCGCAATACACCATGGCAAGCTGCCGATCAATATTGCTGGCTGTGATTTCTCCAAACCGCTTTGCTCCCGCCTCGGTGAACTGCATCCAGATTGTGCGATGGCCGTCCGCCTCAAACTCAATCCCTGCCTGGGCGACAGCCGCGCCGTCAAGGAGGACGTGACGCAGGACGCGGAATTGCGCGGGATCAACGGAGTTGCCCGCGTTTGAAAGCACATCCACCGGTTCGGGTGTGTCTTCCGGCGCAACCAGGCGGAATTGCAACGCCGCGGCGCGTTCATCCACGGCAGTCGGAGCGACTGTGTTTGGATGCCGCTTCTGAATTTGGGTTGGCGGAAGCAAATTTTCCAACCCGAGGTAGCTGGTGATCGCCTTGTTTTGGACAAAGATCAGGCTCAATGCCACCACAAAGAATGCGCACACCTTCCAAAGATTCCCGCGACTCCATGAGAACAGCCGAAGGTGTTCTGGAGCAAAGCCGCGTTCCCTGGCCCAAGTTGTTGAACACAGGAAATGTCGCATAAATCGCTGCAACATCGGGATGGAGACGGCGAACAGAATTGCCCAAATCGAAGCCACAATCCATTTGCCCGATCCGGATTCAGACTTGGTCAGAGCCGGGATGCCGAAATAGGTTCCCATGACCCAGGCAGCAGTGAGGAGTCCAAGCACTGAGATGTGATTCCGTTCCGCCTTCGTGAGGTGGGAACAGATTTCTCCAACCTCCCGCGACTGAAGTGGCGACCAAGTCCACCAACTCTGACTTGGTTTTGAAGCTTCCGTTTGCGCATTTTCACGTTGGCTTCGGCTTGGATCAGGTGCGCCCACAATCGTCTCCACCATCGTCTTGACTTCACTGACCTGCTGGTAGCGGAGGTCGGGGTTCTTTTCCAAAGCGCGCAGAACCACTTCATCCAAACGCACGTCAATTTGAACTTTCCGGGACGGCGGTTCGAGGCGTTTGCCGGGCAGTTCGCCAGTCAACATTTCGTAGAAAACGACGCCGAGCGAATAAATGTCGGCGCGGCTGTCCACGCGCTGCGGATCGGTTTTCTGTTCGGGCGCGCTGTAACCGGGCGTTCCGGCGGCGCTTTGGGTGACGTTTTCCGGCGCGGCGGATTCACCGCTCCTGCCGCCGGCGTCCACCGCGCCCAGCATCCTGGCGATGCCGAAGTCGGCGACCTTCACCCGTCCGTCTTTGTCAAGCAGCAGGTTCTCCGGTTTGATGTCGCGGTGGACAATGCCCCGGTCGTGGGCGAATTGCAGCGCGTCGCACAGCGGCGGCACGATGGCCAGCGCCTCCTCCGGCGTGAACTTCCGCGTCCGCAAAAGCTGGCGCAAATTCACGCCGTCCACATATTCCATGAGCAAAAAATAATACCCGCCCGCCTGCCCGAAATCGTGAATGGTGACGATGTTCGGATGGTTCAAGGCCGCGAGCGCCTGCGCCTCGCGCGTGAAGCGTTCGGCAAATTTCGCCTCGCGCACGCGCTCCGGCGCGAGCAGTTTCAGCGCGACGAAGCGGTTCAGGGTTATTTGCCGCGCCTTGTAAACCACGCCCATGCCGCCGCGACCGAGACATTCGAGAATTTCCAATTGCGGAAAATGCGGCGCGAGTTCCTCCGGCGTGAGCGTTTTCCGCGCCTCGGCCGCCTCCGCGTCCGGCTGTGTCGGCGCCATCGCCTCGGCCATCAGGCAGCGCGGGCACAGGCCGTCCGTCGCCGCCGATGACAGGGCCGCGCCGCATTTGGGGCAGGATTTCGACGATGCCGTTGGCTCGTTCATACCAGTGTCCTGACGTGATGGCGCAGTTGGGTTGCCAGATTTTTCCTCAACTTTCCAAAGCCGCGAACAAATCGCGCATCTCCGCCTCGACCAGGCCGGGGTCGTCCAGGGTGCCGGCGACTTCCGCCTTGAGCATCTGGCGGAAGCGCCGTTTCAACCGATGCACCGCGATCTTGAGCGTGTTGGCGTTCAAGCCGCAACGGGCGGCCAGCGCCGTCTGATCGCCGCGCGCAGCCTCGCCCGTGAGCCACGGTTTGACTTGCTCGAAAAAATCCAGGCGCCCCTCAGCCGCGCATTCGCCCCGGAGCGATTCCAGCGCGCGCGCCACCACCATCAGCGCCCATTGCCGGTCGAAGGCCGCGTCGGGCGACAGCACGCCGGCATCCGCCACCGAACGGGCTTCGCCGGCATCGGTTTCGTTGAGTGAAATGTTTTCCACGCCGCCGCCGCGTTTGAGCCGGCGCGCCGCCTCCCGGCGGTGCGACAGAAAGTGTTTCACCGCGCCGAGCAGATACGAACGGAACCGTCCACGCTCCCGCCCGGCGCGGGCGATGGCCCCGCCCGCCAGCATGTTTGCGAAGAAGTCGTGCGTCAGTTCGCGCGCGGCGTCCGCGTCCCGCAACTCGCAGCGGAGGAAGGCAACCACCGGTTCGTAATAGGCGTCGCACAGATCGGCCAGGGCGCGGCGTCCCTCCGGCGAATCGGCTTTCGCCCGGCTGACCTGCGTCCACCGCGTCGTGCGGAAATCCCCGCCCGGCTCTTCCCGCGGGGACGGGCGCGAGGCCGGTTGTGTCGGCTCAGCGGTCATCAGATTGTGGACAAATCATGCCACCGTTGCCTGACGTATTGGAAGGGAAACGTTGCCGTCCGGCCAGATTACTTGCTGATGCCGCGCTCGCTTGAGCGTACGAAATCGGCCAGACGGCGCAATTCGGGCAGGGGCGGCAGTTCGGATTCTATTTTTGACAGCGCGTTGGGGATTGTCAGCCCCTCGCGGAAAAGCATCTTGTAGGCTTTCTTGATCGCGGCTTGCGCCTCCTCGGAAACGCCGTTGCGCTCCAGTCCCACTTTGTTGATCGTGCGCGTCCGGGCCGGGTTTCCGTCGGCCAGCATGTACGGCGGCACGTCCTGCACCACCTTCGAGCAGCCGCCAATGATGGACATCGTCCCGATGCGGCAAAATTGATGCACCGCCGCCAATCCCCCGATGACCGCGCGGTCCTCGACCACGATGTGCCCGCCCAGGGTCGCCACGTTGGACATGATGATGGAATCGCCCATCGTCACGTTGTGCGCGATGTGGCAGTAGGCCAGGATGTGGTTGCGCGATCCGACCGTCGTCACCTCGCCGTCGCCCGTCGCGCTGTGGATGGTCACGTATTCGCGGAAGGTGTTGTGGCTGCCGATTTGCGTCCGCGTGACCCCGCCCTTCCATTTCAAGTCCTGCGTCTTCAAACCGATGCTGGCGAAGGGAAAAATCTCGTTGCCCTCGCCCAGCGTGGTGTGGCCGTCCACGACGACGTGGGAATGCAAGTGGCAATGGTCTCCCAGCGTCACGTTTTCGCCGATCACGCAATAAGGCCCGATGACGCATCCCGCGCCAATCCGCGCCTTCGCATGTATCACTGCCGTTGAGTCAATCATTTGTTGAATTTGGAATTTGCCGGACTGTCAGGTTCGCGAAAAGAGCATGAACGTCACCTCCGCCTCGCTGACGGTTTCGCCGTTGACCAGGCAGGTTCCCCTGGCCTTGCCGATTTTGCCGCGCATCTTTGTCAGCTCCACGTCAATCACCAGCGTGTCGCCGGGCCGCACCGGCTTGCGCCAGCGGACGCTTTCGGCGGACATGAAATAGGCCAGTTTGCCGAAATTCTCCGCCTGCCGGAGCATCATCACGCCGGCCACCTGGGCGATGGCCTCCAATTGCAGCACCCCCGGCATGATCGGCTGGTTGGGGAAATGCCCCTGAAAATACGGCTCGTTGATCGTCACGTTTTTCACCCCCGTGATTTTGTTGCCGTCAATCTTGATGATTTTGTCCACCATCAAAAACGGGTAGCGATGCGGCAGGATTTTCATCAGCCGGTCGGTGTCCAGTTCCTCGCCGTCGCGAATCTCCACCCTCTCCCCTTGCGCCGGGGCCGGCGGCGGGGAAAAACTCTGCGCCGCCTCCATCGGCTTGCGCCGTTGCTGCGCGATTTGCCGCGCCACTTCGCAATTGGCGCTGTGGCTGGGCTTGACGGCCACGACGTGCGCCCCAATCGGCCCTCCCGCCAGCGACAGGTCGCCAATGATGTCCAGCATCTTATGCCGGACGAATTCCTCCGGGTAACGCAGCGGCTCGGTTGTCAGAATGGCGTCGTCGCGGATGACCACGGCGTTTTCCAGGCTTCCGCCCTTGATCAACCCGTTTTTGATGAGGTATTCGATCTCCTCGAAAAAGCAAAAGGTTCGCGCGTCGGCCAGTTCCCGTTCCCACGTTTCCGGCGTCACTTCCACGCTGAAGAACTGCGTGAACCGCCCTTTGGAATCGGCGCTGGTGCAGGTGATCTTCAAGCCGTCATGGGGAAAAACGCATATATTCGTTTCATCCTTCTCATACGAGATTGGCGCGGAGAGGCGGAACACTTCCCGAGGCTCGTCCTGCGGCGCCACGCCCGCCGCGCGGATCATCTTGACGTATTCCCGCGCGCTGCCGTCGCCGACGGGCGGTTCGTTCGCGTCCAGTTCCACGATGGCGTTGTCAATGCCGCGCCCGGCGAAGGCCGCCAGAACATGCTCGACGGTCAGGATTTTGGCGTTGCCCTTGGACAGGGTGGTGGAGCGGTTGGTGGTGGTGACGTTATCCACGCGCGCCTCGATTTCCGGCTTGCCCTCCAGGTCCACCCGCCGGAACCGGATGCCGGAATTGGGCGCGGCCGGCAGGAAGGTCATGTTGACCCGGTTGCCGCTGTGAAGGCCGACGCCCGCGAAACTCGCTGACTGGCGCAAAGTTTGTTGATATAACACGGGGAGATTTAAACCAACCGCGCGCAAAAAAGCCAACCTGATTTTGCCGCCCCGCCTTGGGCGCGGGGGGTAATCTTTCCTTTCGTAATCCTAATCTTGATTAAAAGAGATTAAGATTAAGAGCAGGATTAAGATTACAAGCGGAAAACCGCCGCTTGAACACCCCGGAAATATGAAAGCTCACGCCTTGCGGTACCGGCCGGCCAGCCAGCAGCCGCACAAGATGCAAAAACTGATTCCCGCCCCAATGGGCATGATTGTCAACAGCATCTCCGGCGTTCTTCCAAACTGGAGCAACGTGATCCAGTAGGCCAGCCCCAGGGCGCCGTAAAGCAGCGCGATCTTGAACGTCCGGTCCGCCAAACTCCACATGCCCACCGCCTGATTGAGGCCCATCAGGACCATCGTGATGGAAAACGGGACAATCATCCGCGCCGCTTCCTCATTGGCCTGGCCGAGAATCACCTTCACCAGCAGCCCGCGGAACAGGATCAACACCGCCGCCCCGCAAGCCAGTCCCGCCGCGTACAAACTCAGCAGGATGCGCTGATCGGTTTTCGCCGCGCCTTCCTTGCTGCCGGAGCGCGAGGTGAACGTCACCATCAGCAGCGGCAGCACCGTCGCCGGTATCGCCCGTCCGAACCGGACCGCCGTCTGGTAGGCATCCAGCGCCTCCTTGGTGAAATACTTGTTCGACACCAGGCTGTCCCCCGTGCCAAAAAAATACATGCCACCCACCGTCGCTCCCGTGACCATGAGAAATTGGATGAATTCCCGGTTCCAGGGCGAAATCCTTTGCGCCGGATGCCGGAAGATGTCCTTCCACCAATAGAACAGGGCGAAGTTGGCCAGCAGCGCGACGGTCGTGCTGGACAGCGCGAATTCCGCGGTGGGAAATGGCTTGGTCACCACCCAGGCAAAGAGCATTCGCAGCCCCACCCCCGCCACGCCGATGACCGCCAGACGCTTGAACCACGCCATCCCCTGGCAGAGCGACAAGCCAAAGCCCGACCACCACCCCACCATGCCGCAAACCAGCACCGCCAACATCAGGCTGCTCCGTGGAAAATGGAAGAATTGGCCCAGGGGTTTCGCCAGCGCGATCGCCACCAGCGACCCGGCCACGGTGGCCCAGAACAACAATTTCTGACAACCGGCCAGCAATCCTTGGAGCCGGGCCTCGTCGTTCTTCGACCGGAAATAAGCGATATAGTGGACCACCGACATGCCGAGCATTTGCAGCGGCAGGCCCAGGAAAGTGACGAAATCCAGCGCGGTATTGCCATACCCAAATTCGCCGGGATAAGGCGCCAGGTGATGTCCGATGATCGAACTGCAAGCAAGGTTGCCCAACCCGGAGACAAAGCTCAGGGCCGACCACACGATGCCGCTACGCCACAATTTCACTTCGCAGGTTATGCTGGCGGCGCCCTCCGCTGTCAACGCCAAAGACATCCCCCGCCTTGCGAGGGCGCATCCACCCTGTTTTTTCAACGCGGCGCCCCGGCCAATCCGGCCCTTGGAACGGGTGCTGCGAATCGGATGACGGGCTTGCTACGGATTGGTTAGCGCCGTGTCCGCCTCGCGCGTGTTTTCAGCGGGCGCGATCCGGTTGGCCACATTCACCCCGTTGACTTCATCGTAAAGGATGGTCAGGCGATCCCTGAGCCGCACGTCCATCAGCGGCGCGTCCGTCCGCCCATTCATCACAATGCTGCAACGGTTGCCCAGGCTGAACTGTTTGACTCCGAACATGTCTTTGACCGAAACCGTGCGACGCGGCAGGTCCACGGCCACGATCGAACCCGTGAAACTCTCGCTGGGCCGGATAACCTCCCGCGCGATGTCCGCGTCGGAAGGCGATTCGTAAACCACGGCGACATGGTCGCCAGGCTTGATGTTCTCCAAGGCGCCTTTTTCCCCGTCATGCAGGACAACCTTGCAATCCTCCCCCAGAACGAACCTTCTGTCGCGATCCCATGCATGCAACGTCATGAGCCGCCTGTTCAGGTCCACGGTTTTGACCATTCCGTGAAATCTCATGGCGTTCTGCTCCACCCGGTCGGCTGCCAGCACACCCTGCGCGTTTTGATAACGGATGGTCACCTTTTGGCCGGGCCGAAGATCGTTGGCCATCCCGGCGGCGCCGTCCCATCGGATGATGGCGCAATGGGCGCCCAAATCGAATGTCCTGTGCCGCAACAGACTCCCGACCGTGATTTGGTGTTCCTGATTATTGACGCTTTCGACTCTGCCTAAAAACTGTTTATCCATCATGGGAGATGCGTTGTCCAAGCTCGTCGCGGCGGTGCCGGCCAAGGCGCCCAAAGCAGCCGCGGACAACACACCCGCCGGCCATTTCCAGATCGTATTTATTTTCATGCGCAACCTCCTGTTCATTTTTCAACTATTATTATTTCCCTGATTCAATGGCCAATCCCCCCCCGCGGAACTGGCCCTTGCTGAAAAAATATCCCCGTCCGGGCTGCTCCGCCATGAGTGTTTTGGCTGAACGGACCATAGGCATTTGTCTCATCCAGGTATTAGCAGACATGATTAAAACAAATAATCCCGCCATGTCCCACTGCGTCGGTTCGGTGGAGACGGGCAAATGGGCGATCCCAACGCCTCCTTTCAAATTCGCGAAAGCCGCGATTTTTGATGCAATTTTGCGCGGTGGGTCGTACAGTTTTAAGACAGATCGTTGAACGGGAATATGATCACCGAACTAAAAGTCGAAAACTTCAAGAGCTTCGGCTCTGACATGTCGCCGCTCTTTCTGCAGCCGCTCAATTTCATCGTTGGCGCCAATGCCTCTGGCAAGACCAATCTGCTTTCCGCCTTGCGCTTCCTGAAAATTGCACTGCTGCAGAACATCGAGATTGCGGTTGGTGAGTTCGAGGGGCCGGGCGAAGTTCGCAACAAGATTCAGCGTGAACGCAAGGAAACGAAGCCAGTCCGGCTGTGCCTCAAGGTGGACGGCGCCAAACTCGGCAAAATCCGCTTCATCAAAGGCCCGGCAAAGTGCGCAAAATCCTTTAAATACCTTGTCGAACTTGATGTCCGATCCAATGATCAAGAGCCGCTGGTGCTCCGTGAGGAATTGTCCGCTGAATTTATTGATGAAAGCAGCCAGTCCCTTTGGTACAAGATGTCTCGCAGCCAAAACCAAGTGATCATTGAGGATGCCGTTTTTGGCAGTTCCCCGCGGGAACCGATCCCCATCGCCCCACAGGATGCGTCCAGGCTCACCGCCGGGACGGGCTTCTTCAGCCCGCCGCTGGCCCTTTTCCGCAACTACATTGAAGGTTGGTCTTTTTTCAATATCAACCCTTCCGTGGCCCGCCAACCTTGCAAGGAAGTGCCAGAACTCGCGTTGGGCGAGGCGGGAGATTACTTGGCGACCATCCTCCACAAGCTTGAAAAGCAAAATGGCGCGGGCGGATCGCTTAAACAAATCGTTTCCGGACTGCGCGGAGCCGTGCCGGGATTTAAGAACATCCGAACCAAGGCGCTTGATG
>Ga0316226_1004677_pt1 | contig 10779 bp, 12 predicted proteins | sample TBH18017metaG_FD_206009 | JGI IMG/M metagenome (GOLD analysis project Ga0316226, IMG submission 206009) | Freshwater microbial communities from Trout Bog Lake, Wisconsin, USA - TBH18017 | ecosystem: Environmental > Aquatic > Freshwater > Lake > Hypolimnion/Profundal zone | place: USA: Wisconsin... | reverse complement strand
GGGTTGAAATGTTTCTGGAATGCCCTGGCCGCATTGACGGGCGCTTTGGCGCTGGCGGTGGAACATCTCGGCTGGGGATTCATGCCGGCCTGCCTCGCGGCGGCGGCCGGGGTGTGCGCCGTGTGCGCAGGCTTGGGCGCGATATTGACACGCCTCGCGTTGGCGAGGCCGGAAAAGAGACCATTATGAAAATAAAAATTACCATGCGCCTGCTGGCGCTCGCGGCGATGGGCTGGGCGATGCTTGGTCCCTCCGCCGCCCTGGCCCAGGCAACCAACACGAACACCATCAACATAAATCCCGGCATCCACCGCGACCAGTTGGTTTCCATTGGCAAAAGCGTCGAACTCCGGGCGGAAGATTCCGCCAGCGAGGTCGTCGTCATCGGCGGCTCGGCCAAACTCCACGGCGCGGTGGACGGAGACGTGGTGGTGATTGGCGGCAACGTGGAAATTGACGACTGTGTCAGAGGCGATGTTGTCATCGTGATGGGCGATGCGCGGATCCACGATGGGGCGGACATTGACGGAGAACTGGTGTGCGTCGGGGGGGAAAGCCATGTGGACCAGGGCGCCAAAGTGCATGGCCAGACAGTGGACGTGGGCGGCGGGATCGGGCCGGGCAGGTTCCTGCGGTTCCACTGGCTCAGGAACTGGTTTTCGCAATGCGTGATGAAACTGCGTCCGCTGGCCCCCGGCGTGGGCTGGGTATGGTGGATCGCGGGCTTCTTTTTTGTCCTCTGCTTTCTGATCGAGGTTCTGTTCCCGCATCCGGTCCGATGTTGCGCCAACCAGATTTCGGCCCGTCCAGCCACCACTTTTGCGGTGGGCATCCTTGTAAAACTGGCGGTGCCGATCCTCTGTCTGATGCTGCCCTTGACGATTGTGGGCATCGTGCTCGTACCTTTTCTCATCGTCGCGGCTTTCTTGACGGCTCTGGTCGGCAAAACCGCCCTGCTGGAGTGCTTCGGGGGAAAAATTGGCGGTGCGTTTGGCATGAGCGCCGGCCAAAGACCGCTGGCCGCGTTTCTGATCGGCGCCATTTTCATCACGTTGTTGTACATGGTTCCGGTGATGGGATTGTTGGCGTTTTGCATCCTCGGCTGTTGGGGCATCGGGGCGGGAGTGACCGCGATTGGCGCTGCCATGCGGTCGAGTTGCCCGCCGCCGCCCGCCGCAACCGTCGTCCCGCCGCCGGCTTCATCCGCGCCGCTGCCCCCGCCGCTCACGCCGCCGCAGGCGCTGGCCCATCCGCGAGCGGGATTCTGGGAGAGAATGGCGGCCGGTTTTCTTGACATGGCGCTGATCGGCATGGTCACGGCCCTGGGGCATTCCCTGTTCTTCTCTTTGACGATGATTGCCTATTTTTCCGGGATGTGGACTTGGAAAGGAACGACGGTGGGGGGAATCGTCCTGAATTTGCAAGTCGTCCGGCAGGACGGACAGCCGTTGAATTTTCTAACGGCTTTTGTGCGCTGCCTCGCGGCGATCTTTTCGGCCCTCATGTTTTTCCTGGGCTTTTTCTGGATAGGCTGGGATCGTGACAAACAAGGCTGGCACGACAAAATCGCCGGCACGGTGGTCGTGCGCCTGCCCAGGGCCGCCTCGCTCGTATGCTATTGACTTCTACCGCGCGTATTCGCGGATTTGCTCCTGCCACCAGCGGGCGAACGTTCCGCTGGGACGCAGCCACGCCTGCCGGTGCAGCCATGCCAGCACGTCCGCGTCGCTCAAGATGAGCAGCTTTTCCATTCGTTCCAAATGATCCGGCCCCTCCGCCAGCAACTTTTCGCACAATAACCGGACTTCCGGCTTTCCCACGCCCAGATCGGCCAGGGCCTGGGCGTCGGCGGGATTCTTCCTCTTTTCCCGCAACAAGGAGACGTGAATGGCGTTGACGTACGGGTCCAGCACCGCGTCCGCCAGTCCGGCATCCGCCGGGCGCGGCGCGGTCTGGCCCGACTTCTCCAACGCCGCCATGCGCGCGCGGAGCGCGGCCAATACAGGCGGAGGCTCGGTTTCTTCCGGCGTCACAAAAAGACCCAGGCGCCGCGCCTTTTCGCCCAGATCGGCGCGGCCGGTCAGGACACTGAGGGGGATGCTCAGGACCATTCCCGCGACCACCGGCGCAAACCACCAGAACGCCGGATGATCCAGACGCCATATCGCCGTGCCCCAAACGAATCCTATCCCGGCATGAATCCAATGCTGCCGGACGGCTTCGGGCCACGAAACCGCGGCGGAGGCGCGCTTCTGCGGCCCCCATCGAACACCGATGAGCAACAACGCGGCGGCGACGAATTGGGAGTGCCAGAGCATTTGCAAGGGAGCGTGGAGCGTGGAAAAGGCCGTTTCCGCGATGGCGCCGCAAGTCGCGTGGATCATGCCCCCGAAGGCCCGCCGCCGCTCCTTGTCCCGCGCCAGGTCCGCCAGCGCCAGGATTTTCGGCAGAAAGAGCATGACCATGCATACGGCAAAAATGAGGAAGGCTTGCTGCGTGGCGTTGACATTGAGGAAAGGCGTCATCGAGCCAACCGTGATTCTGGACAAACCGGTGTTCGCCTCGTACCAGAGCATCCAGTTGAAAGTCAGGAGGAAAAACAGCCAGAGCGGGCCGGCCAGATAGCCCATGATGCCCATGGCCATGTGAAGCCGGCTGACTCCGCGCAAGCCGCGCGCCCAAACCACCATTCCGTGCTGCATGTTGCCCTGGCACCAACGGTGGTCGCGCCGGGCGTTTTCGATCATCGTTTGAGGCGCTTCTTCGTAGCTGCCCTCCAGGTCGTAAGCCAGCCAGACTTCCCAGTTGGCTTTGAGCAACAGGGCCGCCTCCACGAAATCGTGGCTGAGAATCTGGCCTCCGAACGGTTTGGCGCCGGGCAATTGCGGCAGGTCGCAATGCTGCATGAACGGCTCGGTGCGGATGATGGCGTTGTGCCCCCAATAATTGCCGAAGGCTTGCGCCCAAAAGTTCAGCCCGGTGATAAACACCGGCGCGTAAAGCCGGTTGGCGAACTGTTGCATCCGCCCGAACAGCGTCGCCGCGTTCACCAGCGCCGGGACTGTTTGAATCAGCCCCACGTTCGGATGCGCCTCCATCAATTTCACCAGGTCCACCACCGTTTCCCCGCTCATCACGCTGTCGGCGTCGAAAACGATGAAATAGCGGTAGCGCGCGCCCCAAGTGCTCAAAAAATCCCGGATGTTGCCGCTCTTTTTCCCTTCGTTGACCACGCGCCGCCGATAGTAAACGCGGCCCAGCGCGTCGAGGTCCCGCACCAGATCAAACCACCGCCGCTCTTCCTCCACCCATTTGTCCGGGTCGGTGGAATCGCTCAGGATATAGAAATCGAACCGTCCGAGCAGGCCGGTTTTTTGGAGCGATTGGTACGTGGCGCGGAGTCCTTCGCAGACGCGGGGAACCTGTTCGTTGTGAATGGGAAAAACCAGCGCGGTGCTGGCGCCCCGGATGTCCTGGCCGCGGTAATCCTTGAGGCGGGTGATGCGCCGGTCCCCGGCCAGCCGCAGGACAAATCCGAAAACCCCGTGCATGCACCCCACCGCGATCAGCAGAAAGAGAATCGTGAACAGGCACAGCAGAACCAGCCCCGACAACGACCATCCCGTCCGGCCAAGCAAATCGGCGAAGAGCCATGAAATCAATCCCGTCAATAATATGGCGGAGGAATAGAACATGAACACCCGCCAGCCCCGCCTCACTCGCGGCATGGGGGCGGCTCCAGGCCCCAAGTCCCGGCCCGCAACGGATTCAACGGTCGGCGGAGGAGGAGTCATGGCTCAATGGTGCGTGGCGTAAAAAAGCAGGATGAGCAGCAGGCCGAAAAGAACCCAACTGGCGGCCATCTTGAAATAAGGCAGATGGCTCAGTTGTGTCAGGGTCGCGATCGGGCCGAGATCCAGCGGGCGCGGCGTCATCTTCGCCAATTGAAAATCCGGCCCGGCCCGCAGATATATCTCGCGCATCTTCAACGCGAATTCCTCCGGCCACGGCCCCGGGCGGAGGAATTGCTCCTGCCACTTGCCAGGCATGTCGGCCATCAACAGCGCCAGGCGCCCGCGGGTCGAAAGCATTTCCGCCCCGGCGGGGGGCGCTTGCAAGACATGCGCGAACCATTCGTTGACCAGGCGGTCCATCTCCTCCACCGCCAACTCCGTGGCCGAGCGTTGTGTTTCACTGGCGGACCGTTGCATGGCGCGATCAAGCACCCGGGCCACCAACTGGCCCAGCAACATGCGGTTGCGCACGCGCAACGCATGGAAATAGCTCTCGACCTTTGAGTAGGCCGCGTTCCATTCCTCCAGCGACCGTCCCGCAAGCTTGCCGGAAGCGTCACATTGCGCGGTCGCGCTCATGGAGGACTCCAATGATAGCTCCAAGTCTCGCTCGTCAAGCCGTCGCTCCTTTTGAGCGCGCAACTCAGGTCCACCGGATCGTGATCGCCGGCCTTGGGCAACATGTCCAAAAACACCCGCCAGGTGTTGTCGGTCGTGTTGCGGAACACCTGCGTCAGCGTGATGGCGCCGTTGTCACTGCAATGGGTGATGGCCGCCGGCTTGTCGTCCTCTCCCTTGAGCATGGGCAGATCGAAATCAATGACAAACTGGCGCTGCCGCTGGTCCCGCGGGTCCAGCCCCAGCCGCGTGGACACCACCACGTTGGAAGACAGATCGGCCTGGCGCGTCCAATAAAGCGTGTAGCCAAACTTGAAGGGCTGCAAGGGCGCGGGTTTGTTGGCTGGATTCCAAAAGGCCACGACATTGTCCATCCCTTCGTACTGCGTGCTCAACTCGACGACGTGGACCTGGCCCTCGCCCCAATTATCCTTGGGGTCCACCCACACGCTGGGGACTTTTTCATAGGAATGGAACACGTCCTGATAATCATCGAATTTCCGGTCTCGTTGCATCAATCCGAATCCCCGGATGTTGCCGGCCGGATAAGACTGGTGGCGCAACCCCGTGCCGTTATCCAGCGGGCGCCACACCCTTTCGCCGCTCTCCAACCGCATCAGCAAGCCGTCGCTGTCATGGACTTCCGGCCGGTAATCATCAAACTTGCGCTCGGAATTTTTGCCGTACCAAAACATGCTCGTCAACGGAGCCAGACCGATGGTCGCCAGGGATTTTCGCTGGGGATCGGCCGCCAGGATGTTCCGCGGCTCGCGAAAATAGATCACGGCCTCCACTTGCGCCTTGGTCGTCGCGCCGGGGGTGATGAAAAACTCGTAGGCGCCGACACAACTGACGCTGTCCAGGATCGCGTAAAGCAGCAAAACCTGGTCGTCCGCCTGCGGCTTGCCCAGCCACCAATCGGTGAAGATGGGAAATTCCTCCGGCCGTCCAGGCTCCCCGCAATCCAGGGCCAGCCCCCGGGCCGACATCCCGTAGACTTGTCCCTCTCCCAGCAACCGGAAATAACTGGCCCCCTGGAACGCGCCCAACTCGTCCCATTTGTCCTGCGAATCAGGCGCGGCATTGCCGCCGCCGCCGTTGACGTTGTCCCATTTCAAATTGATGCGAAAACCGGCGTATCCGGTGTTGGCCGGGATGTCCGACGGCAGGCGCAAGGCGCCGTAATCAAAAAAATCCGGCACGAACCGCACCGGCTGGACATGGGTGGAGGAGAACTCGTTCAAATGCACGGGTTCCTGGTAAAGGTAGCCCAGGTGAAAGAATTCGACCCGGAACGGCAGTCCTTCCTGTTTCCAAAGCGCCTTGTCGTCGCGGAACTGGATTTGGCGGTAATCATCGTAGGTCAGCTTGCTCAGAAAATCAGGCAAATCCGCGCGCGGGGAATGGAACGGCTTGTGGGCGCGCAATTCGGCCTTCCTGGCCACGTAATCCAACGTCACATGCACCGCCTCGAGCCTTGGAAGACAAAAGGCCGGACGCGCCGCGCCAAAGACCAGCGCCAGCGTTAAAATGAGGAATCGCTTCATCCCGTTGAATCAAACATGTAACAAACTGCCGGAACTTTGCAAGCGGGACTCGGATGGCCGTTTGCAAGCAGTCCAGCCGGCAACGCGGCTGGACAACGGTTGCCGCGGATATTCAGCGGCATGGCTTTGGCCGTTTTGAGCCGCAAGTTGCTGCAATGCAAATGCTTGGCATTCGAGCGGTGCGGACCGGATAGGACGAATGGGACGGGTTTTCGAGCCAAGACTGGCTGGTTTGAGGCCTTTTCCGTGAAAAAACGCAAAGTGTGATTAACCGTGTTTTGGCGTGTTCTGGCGTGTTTTCCGGGAGGGGCGAAACTGTCTGTTTTGGCGGTAAAACACGCTATTCCGGCCTGCCGCCCTCCTTCTTTCCGGCGGTAAAGGGACAAAAGGGACAGAAGGGACTTATTACCAGGCCAACCGGGAAGCCCGCCGCGCCCGCGCGCGAGGCGGGGCGGGTTGTTGCCGGGCCGTCCAAGAACCTCCTCCCTTTCCTTGCTGCATAGTCCCGGTCCGTCATCCGGGGATTCAACGTTCGCGGCAAGCGGGGCGGTCATATTTTGTATTGTGGAATTTTCATGAGTTCGCCGTCTTTCAACGCGGACTGGTGGGCGACGACGCCCGCGACTGTCAAGTTCAGGGCGGCGGCGATGTCCACAAGCGGTTTGCGGTCCTGGAGGATGGCCGTGACAAACTCATTCATCAGGTATCCATGAGAGCCGCCGTGGTCTCCCGGAGGCACGTTGGGGGGCAGGGGGGGACGGCGGAAATCCGGGAGGTCGTCCGCCAGCCCGTGGTAGTTCTTGGCGAAGGAACCTTTCTGACCGCGGACACGCCCCATTTCGCCTTCCATGCCCGGGGTGTCCCAACTGACGGCCATTCTGGACATGCCACCCAGGCTGGTCCGCAGGAGGGCAATTTCGGTGCCGAACCGGTTTTTGTAACGATTTGCGCCTGGTTGCAGGTCCTGGAGCAAACTGGGCAGGCCAAGACACGAAACCTCTGTAAAGCTTTCCCCGCTCACACACAGATGGTAGGCGTTGGAATGCGTGGGATACCACTGGGGCGGCAAACCAACGCGCCATTGTTTGTAGGAATCAGTCGGCTGTTCCGCATAGTGATAGTATTCACCCTCCGAATACACCAGTTTGCCCAAAATGCCCGCATGGTATGCCTGGCGCATGGCGTGGAGGTCCTCGTGAAAGCACGAGGTCTCAAACAGCATGTACTTGAGTCCGCTTTTCTTGACTGCCTCGATCAGCTTTCCGGCGTCCTCGATTGAGCCGAACACGGCCGGCACGGCGGAGGCGACATGCTTGCCGTGTTTCAGGACATCCATGCAATGCCGCGCGTGGCTCGGCGCGTCCGTGGCGACAAACACCGCCTCGATGCTGTCGTCAGTCACCAGTTTTTCAAGGGAAGGGTAGGTTTTCGAGCAGCGGCAGGACTTGGCCAGATCGCGGCAACGGTCTGGAAACAAATCGCTGACCGCGACCACCTCGACATTGGGATGGTCTTGAAAACCAAACAAGGCTCCGAAATGGCAGGCGCCGTATCCAACGATACCGACGCGTATCTTGCGGTCCGAAACAGGCTGCCAGCCCTTTGAGGCGTCCGGGTTTGCGGGCATGTAATCGGGATCATGCTCCTCCATTGTTTCCTCGGTTCGGGAAACCATCCTGTCCACGGCTCTTTTTTCCGCGCCTGGGGCTTCCTCCGTTGTTTCCCGGGCCTGGGAAACCCGCGGCAGGCCCATGGCCGCCGCGCCAATGCCCACTGTTTGCAGAAAGGAACGTCGTGAAAAGTTCGTGTTTTCCATGATGGAATTCTCCTTTTAATTGTTCATGTTGCTTTCCTTGCCGCCACCCAGCCACAACAGGCCGTCAATGATCAGCCGGTTCCGAGCGAAGCTGGGCGTGTCAATGGACACGAGTATATCCATGTTGGAGTTGGTTCGCAAATCATTCTTTGGACTCCGGCGATTCCGAATACTGCTTGTCTTCCCTGCCCGGTTCGGGTTTTATTGGCGGCACACGAATCCCATGAACCGATACGAATTTCACCTTCGCATCACGGCGGATGAGTATCTGGACTATTATCGCGGGAAGGCCCGGTATGTTGTGGTTTGTTGCGCCACTGGACAAAACGTGCAGTTTCCAGCGTCGCTGCTCCAACAATTTGTCACCCTGGAAGGAATCAGCGGGCATTTCGCGCTAACCTGTGATGAGCAGAACAAGAACCCCCGCCTCGAACGGCTGAAATGATTGAGTGTGGAGCGGGTGAAGGGAATCGAATCCTGTCTGAAAATCTTCATAATTCGCTAAATTGCCCAATCATAGTGCATTGCAAATCGCATATCTTCCAGCATTTCCGCATCAAAAGGCACGGTGATGACCAAACGCTGATGCAAATTGATGCAAGTGCCAACGTCATTTCCCGACCTTGCGCGTTGGTGCGAAGTTATCACAATCCGGCCAATTGGCGAGTTAAAACTGAAATCCTTTCCGCCGCCGGAAAGGGCGCGGAGCGTGAAGGCCAGCGCGAGCGGATTTGGAGTCCATGACAGGCTCGAATCGGGGCGGCAGAAGCGCGGCGGTTTTGATTACATATTGCGAGGCTTGTCGTTTTCATGGGGGGATGGTATAGTTTGAACAATGAGTACGAAAGCCCAGGCCATTTTGGAAGAAATTCAAGCGTTGCCGCCGACAGAACAGCGCGAGGTTTCCCATTTCATTTTGGATCATCTTGTCGCCGTCCCGCCGGCCTCGCGCCACCGCACGATTTCTGACGTAGCCGGCAAATACCGGGCCAATCCCGACCCTGAAGCCAAGGATCACGATCGCGGATTCGCCGCGGCCGCCGCCGACTAAGCCCTCGCCCGAGTGTGAAATCTGTCTTCGTTGACACGTCGGGATTCTACGCTGTTTTGGATGCGGATGATCCTTTTCATACGGTTGCCCGGATCGCTTTTGAGCGCGCGGAGCGGGAAAAGTGGCTGTTGGTGACTACGAACTATGTGGTGCATGAAACCTGGGCCTTGGTACAGCACCGGCTCGGTTGGGACGCTGTGGAGGATTTCCTGGACGTCATGCTGCCATTGTGCCGGGTTGAATTTGTGGATGAAGGCTTGCACCGGCAGGCCGCGCAACGCTGCCGCCAATCGCGCCGCCGAAACCTGAGTCTGACCGACTGCCTTTCCTTTGAGGTGATGCGACGGCTCCAATTGACCGAAGCCATCGCCCAAGACCAACATTTTTCGGAGAACGGCATTCAACTTCCGCAGTGAGAATTGGCCGCCGCAGTTCCCTTCAATGCCCGGAGCCGCGCGGCTGGCGGGGTTCATGCCGGGGCCGGGGGCGGGCATGAAGCATGACAGACGCGCATAAGAGGATTCCCGGCTCGCTTGTGAATTTCCAAAGCCGTGAGTGAAACGGAGCGTTTGGGCTGGCCGCCCGCGTAGGGGAAAGGGGCGCGGAGCGGACAGAACAAAAAGCGGAGTGGAGCGGCGGATTTGGAAATTCATCAAGGGAGCCTCAACGGGGGAGCCAAGTCTTGCCGGGTTTGGCGGCGTAGTCTTTCAAGGGGAAGCCAAAGCCGGCAAGTCTTGGCGACAGAGAGGGGCAATGGGGCCAAAAGGGGGCACGCGGGGGCCGCGATTTCTTGTCTCTCAGCCTGAAAGGCCCGGAGTGGAGCGGTCGCCCATGTGCGTAGGCCCAGACGCGCAGTGCGAGCGTAGCGAGACCGAGCATCGTAGCCGGAGCCAATGGGCGAAGGAGCGGAACGGAAGGGTTTTCAGGCTGAGGGACAAGCTCGAATCCGGGGCGGCATGAGGGCGGCGGTTTTGCGGAGCGCAGCCGGAGGGTGGCGGGGCAGCGGAGCGGAATCAAAAGCCGCCGCGCTCAGGACGCGGGGAAAAAGCCTGACTTCATGGCGTTTATGGCTGTAATTTCGGAGATGGACAATTTCTGGTCTGTCATTTTAGGAGCTTCCGTTGCCATCTGTAGCGGTGTCGCAATGCCGTTTTTACTGGAAAAGAACAAACGGAATGCTGAACGTTTAAGCCTTACGGGTGCCATCGTGGGCGAGATTCAAGCGTTGATTGAAATTTCCAGACACCGAAAATACATTGAGGGCATCCGGCAAGAATTGACCAAGGCGCAAACTAACCCGGACAAGTGTGGTGCTTTTCATTTCTCTGTCCGACGGAACCCGATGCGAGTGTATGAATCAAACCTGATGCGGATAGGCGTTCTGCCGGATCCCTTGCCCAAGCAAATAGTCAGTTTTTATGCGGGTATTTCATCCATTCTGGAAGACGTAGAGGATATGAGAGAGGGGAAAATTCAACGAACTCCAGAGGATCGGATTCGCGTTCTAAATGAACTGCTGCAACTCATGGAGGCCACGCTTGCGCTCGGAGAAAGGATAATTGCCAACGCGAGGCGGAATTGACTTGCAAGGCATCGCCATGAACGAGGCCGACAAATTTGCATTGGTGCCAAGACCGCCGGCTGCGCTTGAAAAAGCGGAACCGGGCGCGAAACGTGTTCTGTCAGAAATGGTTAAGGACGCACTCGCTTTGGCGCAACTTCAGGACGGCGAATCCATGTTCCAGCGGGGAAGGGATTATTATTGGGGGACCGGCGTTGAGCAAGACTATGGGATGGCAGTTAAATATTTTCTCCAAGCTGCCGAGAGAGGGCACCCGAAAGCACAGCACAACTTGGGTTGCTGTTACCAAAAAGGCGAGGGAGTGCCTCATGATGATGTCCGGGCGGCGAGATGGTTCAGAAAAGCAGCGGATCAGGGCAATGCGAGGGCAC
>Ga0316226_1004673_pt1 | contig 10785 bp, 19 predicted proteins | sample TBH18017metaG_FD_206009 | JGI IMG/M metagenome (GOLD analysis project Ga0316226, IMG submission 206009) | Freshwater microbial communities from Trout Bog Lake, Wisconsin, USA - TBH18017 | ecosystem: Environmental > Aquatic > Freshwater > Lake > Hypolimnion/Profundal zone | place: USA: Wisconsin... | reverse complement strand
GGGCGGAGACCCTCCTTCCCCGCCTTGGTCTTGACAAGTTCGCCATCCAGGAGCGTGTCCTTTGCAACGCGTATGTTCACTTTTTCATATGAAAATGCACGGTTTACAAGGAAAACACCCTCGTCAGTACTTGCGAGGAGGTGGCGCACACCATCCGTCTTTTCACACACCAGGTACGGTTGGAGTTTGAGGAGAGGGAAGTGTCGTCTCTCGATGGAGACGGGTTGGGGTCCCGGGAACCGGGTCGGATCAGTTGAAGCCCCCCAGGCGTTTGCGATAAACGCGCAGAGGTTCCCTCCACCCATTTTTGGTCTAAAATTAGAAAGCGTCTCGTCTCTAAGGGCTTCCGTTATAGATTTTCAAGGAGCAAGTTCAACACCAGCAGCCTCCAAGATGTTCCCGAAACACTCGTGTGTATAATGACACACGACAATTGCTTCGGTCATGACACCAATCTTCACACCTATGTTCTTGAGGGTCGTGAACATGGCTTCGTTCGAGTCCAAAGGCAACTTGATGGGGTCCTTCCCACCTCGAAGCTTCTTGTCCACGGGCTTGGCGTCCATGGCCCATACGCGTGCCGAAGTCTTGTCCAACTCATAGAGTCCATCGGACAGTTTCTTCCCGACCGTTGTGTCAAATTCGAGACCCCTCTGTGCCACAGGCTCATTTGAGCCCGCCTTTGTCTTTTTCGTAAACTGGTCCCAATTAATACCCTCCTTGACAGATGGGAACACGAGGACATGGAGGCCCTTTTCAAAGGGGTCAACAACCTTGGCCAAGATTTCGTTATTGAGATTTGTCCCATAGTCCATCCAAAAGATACGTTCGCCCGACTTGATGAGCTTGGGCAGCGTAGACTTGTCTTCCACAAAGTGGATCTCCAAGTGCATACCACGCATCATACACAGCATGTGGAGGTTCATAGCCGTATGGAGACTCGTGGCCGCAATTGACTTGTTTCGCGTGACCATACATACGTGGAGGACAGACATTGATATTTAGATGTTTCTAAGCCTTAAGCCTTGAGACGCTCTTCAAGAGTCCCCTGAAATCGAATATTTCCGACGTGACCGAGGACAGTCATGCAATCGGCAAAGATTTGACCTCCCATCTTTTGCCAACGCCGACAAAAGGCGTAGTCCTCTGACAAGTACCGACGGGTATCGGGATCGATCATACAATCGAAGCACGCGTTGTACCGGTCTAGGTCGCGGTTCTGATGGTCATTCATACACTCCAGCTCTGGGTACTTTTCCTCCATTCGTACAAACACATCACGCTTGATAAGCAGGAACCCCGTGGGCCCGTCAAGCACCTCGGCAAATCCGTCCTTAATCTGCGTCTGTTGGTACCGGAAGTTCATGACCAAGGAAGAGGCGACCCGAGCCAAGTCCCGACCCTCCTTGCCCGACTTGACATAGGCCTCAGCCTGCTCCCACATGACGCACTTCTTTGGATACGCGGCACAGGAGACGTCGTGTCCCGACTTGATGAGTCGAATAACAGACTCCGGGTCAAAGTGAATATCCGCATCAATAAACAAAAAGTGGGACGCTTGGGTCTTTTGCATGAAACGGGCGACGGCGAGGTTCCGAGCCCGGTGGACAAGAGACTCATTCTCGGTCGTATCAAGCATCATTTGTATGCCGTGCATAGCGCACGTACGCTGGAGACGAAGCATAGACTCGGCATAGGCTTGGAGACAGACGCCGCCATAACACGGGGTTGCAACGAAAAGGGTGACCTGACTCATTACACTATACGCAACAAAAGTCCTTAACTATTCAAGAGTGCTTCAATCTTCGACAAAGTTGGCACGGAAATATCACAAATTTTACAAAGTTCAGCACGCGAGGGCGCGCCCGGGAACTCCTTGAGCACGGAGGCCATCACTGCACACGCAATAGCCTTGGGGGTTCGACCCATAAGCTCCACCTTGTCCTCCAAGCTGCGACACTTGGCCACAATACGCATCTTGATCCGCCCCCTCTCAGACTCGGGAATACCCTTGACCTCGTTGAAGAACCGACACACAAGGTCTGCAGGGGTCGTAACGTGAACGACCGTCTCGGGGAGCTGTTCCTGGTACATATCGAATGTTCGACTCAAGTCTCGAGGAGGGATACCAAACGCATCTGCAATTTCCTGGGTTGTGCGTGCGACTCCCGCCTCGCGACACGCTTGAAACACGCAGTTCGCCTTGATACCGTTTCGAACCGCCCCGCGAGTCAGAACCGCCTCATTGAACGCCTTGTACTTGATTTTGGCCGAATACATGACTGCCTCTGTAAGCCCCAGAACCCCCTTGCCTATCCTGTCCAGCTCGGCATATGCATGAAATAGGGCCCGGTCCTTGTGATTCATTGAAGCGTGCATATTTATCCGAGCCAAGCGCCGTGTCGCATACGACGCAGCTCGGGCAACTGTCATATACGTCGTCTGCCCCCAGGCGGCCGAAAAGTGGTCCGTGTTCACGGGCGCCCCAACACGTGACGGGTCGGCCGTCTCCCCGTCCCCTCCTCCCGACCGCCATTCAGGCTCTTCACAAATGTACGCCTCGTCAACTCGGCCACAGTCCCGACAAACTGGTAAATCAATTTCCACGCCGTCAAAAACCTTGGGACCGCCGCAAAACTCGCACAGGAACTCGCACACGGGGCCTGGGGCGGAGGTGTCAGAAGACACCTCCTTGAGTCTCGCAAAATCGGACCAGGCTCGGTCAAGCAGGACGTCCATGTTCAGTTGGGTCACATGGTGACCTGCGCCCCCTTGGGCTGAAAAAAACACGTTTTTTTAGTAATGAGCGCTCCCCAAGTCGTCGACCACGCCAAGCGTGCCGTCATCCAGGAGATCACCTCCAAGTCTCCTTTTAACCTGTTTAACATTGTTGCAATTGTTGCAATTCTCCTAATTGGCTATTTCCTGTACAAGAAGTTCACCGACAAGTTCCAGAAGGGCGCCGTCAAGATTCCAGACATTATTGCGGCCCCTCCCAAGATTGTCAGGGCGGCCGCCACTGTCGTCGAGACGGTTGCCGAGAAGCCCGCCGTCATTGAGGAGCCGGGGACGGACGCTCAGTAAATAGAACCAGTCCCGTAGGGACTGTGACCCTGTAGGACCCCAAGAGGCCAAGAGGTCCTACGGACCTCGTCCCTTGATTTCAATAAACCGAGTCAACGACCTGCCATTTGAGACACTTCTTGGCGTCCATATACAAGTCCCTCTTCAGAAGCTTTGAGAGCTTGTGCTCTGGAATCTTCGTCTCACGTGTGTAAATTTCGCGAAACCTATCCATAAACTTTTCGAGGTTGTGCATTTGATCCTTAAAATCCTCAAACTTTCCCCAGGTTCCGTCCATATTCAGTTGATGAATCAATATGTACGAATTCTCGGTCATGTGTCTGGTTCGCCCCCCAAGGAGCACAAAGGTGGCGGCCGAGGCACACACGCCATCGGCAATCGTCCGGACTCGACACCTCTTGATACGTGATATGGTGTCCATAGCACTGAGACCTGAGTGGAGGTCCCCACCATCCGAACGGATCCAGATCCGAATCTCGGGCCTAATATCTGAAAGCCCAAGATCGAGATGTTTGTGAAGCAGCTCGAGCTCAAGTTTCTTCAATTTCATGTTCAATTCAAGGACCGACTCTTCACAAACCTCACAGTGAAAGTAGACATCCGAACCTTGAACCTTGACAAAGGACTCCTCCTCTGGCTGCGCACCACACTGACACGCCATCTTCTTGAAGTTCAAGCGAGGCTTTTCTTTAGGGCAGCGAGATCTTTTGGTTTGATTTTGTTGTACAGGCTCAGATGGTTCAGAACATCCAGGTCTTGGGTCGTGAGTCCGTGCTCCCTGAGCACATCCACGTCCCCTTTTTGAGCATACGTGTGTAACAGGAGAATCTCATCCATAGAAAGACGTTTTCCGGGTATCCTTTGGGAAAGAGCCTCGAGACGTTTTGCACGGGCACACGCACTTTGGTGTTTGGTCCAAACAGAACCAGGTCTAAGCGGGGGTCTGAGCGTATGTCCAATCTGAACGGCCGGAAGAACACACCCTAAAAAGTTATAGTACGGGTACAAGTCCCAGTCACCCTTGTATATTTCCGATTCAAAAATCATAGACTCGCTCAAAGAGTCCATAATATCAGCAGGTGTACACACCCGAGAATCGGTGTAATTTTCATGTAAAATTGCAGTCACATTCCCAGGCTCGTGAACAGAGTGACCTATGAAATCAGCAGGATTCACCTCCGAGTGTCTCGATACCAGACTTTCTATAAAGTCCTTGGCGCCCTGAAACTCATCCTTGTCGTCGCTCTTCAGAGTCAGACTCTGGATGGCGTACCGTATGTCCCCTCGACACTTTTTCAGGGTTTCATCCGAAACCCCAGGGACGATCCTTCGGATATCCTCCTCTGAAGGCACCGGAAAGTGGTACGTATGAATTTCAAAATCAAATTTGATGGGAACTTGGGACACGACCACAAAGAGCCCATTGGTTGGAGGGCCCGTAAGTTCACGTATACCAACAAGGTCCTGGACCGACTCATACTCGTCAAGAACGACGGGTATATTCGTTCCTTGAATTCTTTCCAAGAATGCCAGGGTCGAGCGTTTACTATTCAAAATTTCAGCTGTCAGTTCAATACATGGGTCTAGGGCGTTATGGACCGTCCACGTCTTTCCTATTCCCGTCTTTCCTAGGACACACACAGCCGGTCCGAACTTCGTGAATTCGTGGTCAAAATTGTCTCTCGACTTCTTAAGATACCTATCCATGGATCCAGAAGATACGGAAGAGTCTTTGAGTAAGCAGGTATTAAATATGATCCTAGAAAACAACGCAGTACGGGACACGGCGTTCCCTTTCATTACAGGGTATCTTGTTTTTAACATAATCATTTTGATTCTCTTGATTTACATTTCCGTCCGAATTTCTCTGCGTTAAGTAAGGAATGGCGAAGGAACCCGTCAAGCTCTACAAGGCGCGAAACGGGGGCTCCGCCCCGGTCGTTTTGCGCAGAGCGCGAAACTCCGTGCACAAGTTCATGGCTGTTTTTCCCGAAGGTGGCTCGGTCCGGTTCGGACTCAAGGGGTTCTCGGACTATACTATACACAAGGACAAGGAGCGTATGAAACGGTATGTCGCGAGGCACGCGGGGTCGGCAAGTGGACTCAGGTCGCGGCGTGAAAACTGGACGCGTTCAGGGGCCAAGACGGCCGGGTTCTGGTCTCGGTGGCTCTTATGGTCCAAACCAAACTTCGGTTCAGCCCTCAGGCAAACCGAAAAGGTCTTGGGTAGAAAAATTGTCTATGTTAAGTAATAATGGGAGCTCTTCACGAGGCGGCTATACCTCTCCTCATCTTTTGTTTAGCCATTTTTGGTCTCACACAGGCGGCTATTGCCGTGAATTTGTATCGGTCAACTAACAAAACTCAGGATGGTGGATACAAGTTCTCTGTATCTATTCTCGTCGCATTCATCATACTACTTATAGCAAGTGGAATTTTCGTTTATTTGCCGTTTCATACCAGCGCCAACGCGGGTGCCAACGTGGGCGCCAACGCGGCACCAGCCGTTGCACAGGAATAAAAACGACTTTCCACGTAACTTCACTTTCGAAGTTACATAGAACGGAGTATTTAAAAATAAAATGTTCAGAACAAGTACCACTTGATGGTCGGCTCTGGGTGCTGGACTCACGTCCGCCCCTCGGAATCCCTCACAGATTCCTTCTACTCCCTCGATTTGTCAGTACTTAAGCGCGTGTATGACGAGTGGACCGAGGCTCTTCCCCATGTGAAACCATATTACGCAGTCAAGTGTAACCCGACCCCTGAGATTGTGCAAAAACTTGCCGATCTGGGTTCGAACTTTGACTGTGCAAGTCCGGCCGAGATACAACAGGTCTTGGACTTGGGGGTTGAGCCAGAGCGAATTCTTTATGCAAATCCGTGCAAACGTGTGCAGGACATTGCGTTCGCGAAAGAAAATGGAATAATGCGGACCACGTTTGATAGCGTGTGCGAGCTCAAAAAGATTGCAAGCGCGTTTGAGGACGAAGCCGTCCTCAAACCCCAACTCCTTTTGAGAATCCGGGCCGATGACCCTTCGGCCCGGTGTAACCTCGGTGTAAAGTACGGAGCCGAGGAATACGATTGGGACGTCCTGTTGTTTACAGCCCGGACGCTCGGTCTTGACGTGATTGGTATTTCCTTCCACGTCGGATCATTTGCGTCGAGTCCAAAGGTTTTCGAGGAAGCGGTGCGGACCGCCGAGAGAGCCGTGGACCTGGCACGAGAACACGGGTTCGACCCTCGCATAATAGACATTGGAGGGGGGTTCTCCTCCGTGTCCGGATTGCCTAAAACCATCAGTGTACCAAAAGACATGACACTTATTGCCGAGCCCGGGAGGTACTTTGTCGAACAAGCCATGACACTGTACACACCCGTCATAGGGACAAAAGGCTCTGGTATGACCATTGGTGAAAGTCTGTATGGTGCATTCAACTGTATACTCTTTGACCATGCCCAACCCCAGGTCAAGGAGGTCTATGGGGCAGACGGCACCCGTCTGACCGGGCCAAGTGTTGCACGGACCATCTTCGGGTGTACATGCGACGGTGGAGACGTCATTTATAAAGAGTACGAGGTTCCCGAGGGTACTGACCTCGGGTCATGGCTCGTATGGGAAAACATGGGCGCCTACACATGTGCAGCTACAACCCGATTCAACGGGATACCATTCAACGATCGTTATATAAGGATACTCGACGTGTGACTCACAATGCACGAGCTCATTGGGTTTGCCGTCTTCATGACGGCCTTCGCGACTCTCGGGATGATTACGGGTGCATGTCTCATGCGTCGAATTGATTCTTTGGCTCGTGCACTTGAAGAGGCAGATAAGAAATATACTGATTAGAAATCCATGGTCGAGACACTTGGGCTCGTGTCGGGTGCTCTAAGTGCCCTCTCAATTTTGCCTCAAATTTACAAAAATATACGATCAGGCTCCTCGACAGATATTAGTACACAGACCATCGTGTGTGCTTATGTGGCTCTGAGTCTCGGGACCGTCTATGGGTTTATGATAAACCATATTGCCGTCTATGTGAGTGACTTGACAATACTTGGGTTCTACGTGGTCCTTCACGGGGTCAAGATATGGAATGACCGGCGGGACACGTATGAAATACGTGTCCTGCCTCGCCCAGGGTCCCTCGAACCACTGGACCCCACACAGAGAGAAAATGGCACGAATGGTCAAGTTTGCGTCGATGCCGACCAAGTACGCCCCGAAGCGTAAGACGATCGACTTTGCTCTGCCCAAGTGGAGGAACAAGATGGGAGAGTTTCAGGACCCGGATATCGAGGGCTTTATCAACACCGTGTATCAGGAAAGGACGTTCAAGACGCAAAAGGAATTCAACGAGGCGTATGATAACCGCCTCCTTGATTTGCTGCATTGGTCCAACAAGCCTATGATTCTGACGCGGTCGGACGTCACGGTGTTTGAAGAGGTGCATAGGAATGGCGCGTTTGATACCGCCAAGCCGGGGGCCATCGACAAGCTCTTGGTCAAGATGAAGGCGTGTTTCGAGACGGGTGAAAAGGTCGTATTTGTGTACTAGGACGGGTCTGTATAGACCCGGACACGGCGCGGCGGGAACAGACCTTTCAAAAAGGAGCCTTCGGCTCCGTACCTTTTTTCAAAGTCTATATAAATGAAGACAATCATTATCATATTGACCCTCCTCATTATCTTCGTCCTCGTCCGTCGTCGTCCCAGCACCGCCGCCGGCGCCAAGAGGATGGGGACGTGTCCCACAGGGTACATGCCATCCCCCGTGAATAGCACGTGGGCCGGATGGAACTTCAATTGCCTCCCAGAAGGCATTGACTCGTCTCTCGTTGGAATTCCATCGGATACGTATGTGCGTCCCATCACGACCATTTACTCCCCGATCGTCGCCGACACGGGTCGGGCGCGGAGCCTAGGGATGGGCACGCCAGCCCGGACCCTCGAGTTCCCCGTTCAGCACGTCCAGGGTCTTTTTCCTCGGCAATAAGTAAATGAAGAAAGAGTGGGTCTTGGCCATAGTTGCCCTTGTCGTCTTGATCTTGTATATGAACAAGATGGGTTCGGGGTTCGAACCACCAAAGTATATTGAAGAGGCCTTTATCGGTCTGTGTCCTCCAGGCCAGATGCCTGCGTCGTACACGAAAACAGGAGGCGATTGTGTCCCGTACTATTTTTAGAGATGAAACCTCTTTTCGCGATTCAGAAGACGCGTTACGCTCACCTTGGCGCTCTTGAGTCGGTCATACTCTTCAGCAGCCTCCTCCATCTCTAGCTCGATGCGAAACGGAGCCATAGTCTGACGCAGCTCATCTGCGCGCGTCTTGGCCGGCTTCACCTTGGGTGGTCCCTTTTTGTAATCCTCCCAAGCCTTCTTACAAAACTTGTGCTTCTCAAGAGTGCTCTCCAGTTCCCTCTTGATACGCGCCAAATCACTCTCCAGTTCCTCCATCTTTTCGACGTGAAGTCGCGTCTTTTCCTCATCACTCAGAGAGTCGTACTCTTGGAGCGCCGAGCCCATGTGCTCATCACACGCGGCCGAAAGAGCCGCCGCGGTTCCAGGACACTCGTCACGGATCATGTCCAGTTCACGGTGGGCCGAGCCCTCGAAATAGTCCAAGACCGACTGGCGAGCCGAAGGCCATTCCGGGTACTCGGAGTAGTCACCCGCCTTTGAGCGCCACTTACACCCGTCCGCACAGTACACGCGATCATTCGCATCGAGTGCAAAGCACACACCCCACCCCATATTTGTTAGTTTAGACCCGACCCCTTTAACAAACAATTACGTTGGAGTTCTGCAAACTCAGACGACAACTGAAGATGCCATGGAAATAAAATAAAGACCTGGAACCCGAGGGCCGCAAGGCCTACACACGTGCTTATGACTGGAACCCACTTCAAGCTTGAAGGCCGGGGCTGCTGCTGAGACTCATGGTCCATATACGCTTTTTGAAGAAAAAATATGGGTCCAGAACAAGAGAGAGATGCCCGAGACGAATGTCAATAGGTTAGCTCGGGAGATTGAAGAGGCCAGTGCGGCCGCCAAGAACCTCTATAACAAACATCAAGCGTATGACTGGCCTTCTCTGGCGGCCCGAACAGCCAGTTGGAACAAGTACATGGCGGCTCATAAAAAGTCCAGAAACTTGATTGAAAAACTCAAGACTATGAATCAGGGTGCGCTTCAGGTCCAACTTGCAAAGATTGAGAACAGGCGCAAAAACCTTAGAGAAAATTTGAATAAAGTCATGGAAGGGTACGGGTTCGGTAAACGCAATCTCATAGAGAATGTGTTCAGAGAGTACTCACATTGGTCCGTGAATGACCCCAAGAAGAGAGCGAACAAGATTCGAAATCTCGAGGCGAAAATAGAAGGGCTTCCGTCCGCCACGAATTACAATAAACGCAAAAAGGCTGTTGCGAAACTCGCATTACAACAAGCAAGACTGGGTATAAACGAGAAGGCCCTGAAGAAGGCTGTCGAATTGCGCAAGAGGCACTTTGCTCACCCTGAAAGTCAGGCGCGTGCCACGATTGCACGGGGGCTTTCGCGGAGTATCGTTCCACGGACCCTGTATGGTCCCCACGGGACGCGGACCCTCGAGGCCCATCGGCGTTTCAACGCCATGGCAGGTCGCCAAACCAATTACTTGAACAAGTATGCCGAGGCTATGCGTCAGGTGAATAGGCTCCAGCGAGCTCTCAAACGCAAGCGGAATAATAATAACAGGAATTAGTAGAATGCCAAGACACCCAAGACACACTAGGGTCCGCGCCAGCGGGCCCGCTTGGCCTGAGCGGTACTTTGCCGGTCTGAGCCGATCGCTCAAATTGACCCGCGAAAAGGAGCTTTTGAAGCGTCGACGGACCCCGTATTCGAAGCTTGGTCTGGGCAAGTCGAACGTGGGCGGGACTCGTAAAAAGTCCAAATGGACCCAGCTGTTCCACAAGACGTACCCGGACCTCAAGTTTAATAAGAATGCAATTGCGCGTCGAACTGGAATTTCAAGGTCGACGCTCAACACGGTCTATAACAGAGGACTCAAGGCGTGGAAGACTGGCGGGTCCCGCCCGGGGGCTACGGCGCCTCAATGGGCCGTGGCGAGAGTGTATAAATATGTCCTCCTTACGAAGAAAAAGGCCCCGAAGGCTTGGTATGCGACGCGATTTGATCCTGATGATAATCTGCGGCGCTGAGGAACCAGCCGACACCAACACCGGCACCCGCGAGACCTACGAGGCTGAGCGTACTCAGGGCGACATAAACACCCTTCATGTTTCCTTTTAGAACATGCAGAGTTTTTAAGCTCGCTTTCGCTTGATGCGGAGTGACCGGCGAGGAGCACTCTTTAGAGTGCGACTCCGGGTCACGGATGCGCGCGCGGGGGCGCTACGTGGGCGCGCGGGGCTCGCTGAAGTTCGACGGGGACTCAGCGACTTTGTACGACGAGGGGACGGACGAGTCGCTGCGCGACTCGGACTCTTGTACTGCTTCATTATCGAAGCAACCTCGCTACGTCGGCGCGCAATCCGTGACATCGTGCTCTTTGGCATTTTGGCCGTCGTTACTGCGTGCAACATGTTTATGTTTGCGCGGGACCCGTTATAGACGGGAAGTCTCGTCACCTTTCCGTATAGTGATTGCGTTGGAAAATGGATATTGGGCTTCTCACCCTTGTACATCT
>Ga0316226_1004671_pt1 | contig 10788 bp, 21 predicted proteins | sample TBH18017metaG_FD_206009 | JGI IMG/M metagenome (GOLD analysis project Ga0316226, IMG submission 206009) | Freshwater microbial communities from Trout Bog Lake, Wisconsin, USA - TBH18017 | ecosystem: Environmental > Aquatic > Freshwater > Lake > Hypolimnion/Profundal zone | place: USA: Wisconsin... | reverse complement strand
AAGACTTACGCTGTTTTACCGCATCTAAAACAGAGTCTTTGAGAGATAGCGCCGGCGATGTGAAGATTACCACATCATGAATGTTTTTGATGTCCATTTGATTCTCGTTTCCGCCCTTCCGGGCCGGGTTATTCGTCCGTTTAATGGAAAAGTCTTCATCGACAGAATCCTTCCGTGATACACCTTCCCCTATTTTCTTGTTCTTATGGTACTTAAGACATATGCGGTAATGGTGAGAGCGCACGAAAAACCTGGGGGTACCAAGTTCTCCGCACGATATGCGTATAAAGGAGCCTTACGCTTTCGTGACTACTAAGGCCGAGTCCGCACATGGCTCCCGCAGAAGTCATCCCCTGGTAACGATGTCGGCCAGCCGTAGCCAGCTCTGGGCACCGGCTATTAACTCTGAGGCGCAATCCTCATTGCTCGTAAGGCGACGGCCCAGGCGCGATTCAGCGGGAACCTTGACGTGATGCGAATTGTCAGAGGATTTCTCACTCGATAACCTCGGCACTTGTAGATTAGCAGGAGATGTGAGATACTTCAAGTGCGGGGTTCTGGTCCAAACCTCCGCTCATTCTGACCTCGGCAAAGTGATGAATGGCACCCCGCACCTTTTTCTTCGCAGCCCCAACCAAGGCACCCCCGGCCCTAATCAGCCGGGGGATTTTTTGCGTCTCCGTTGAGCCATACGATATCAAAATTGGTGGCAGCTTTTGCCGGGGTATCACCAAAAGCGCAAACGCCGATAGCGATGTTTTCTCCGTACAAGGCGCACCATTGATTGCCATCTTTGTATACCGCAGGTTTGAGCAGGTAGAAGGGGCGCAATCTCTCAAGCTCAACCTCTTGCGCATACGAAGAGGCCCTTTCTTGAGTATTTGCTGCTTGTACCGCCGCGCTCATTATTGAATTACTTTGCCATTCTTCAAGCATCGTCTTTTTCTCCTCATTCGGCCCACTGGGCCGGGTTGGTTAGGTGATTGGTTGGATTCCATTCGCCACAATGAAATCGATGATCTTCCTGTACTCCTCGATTTGCGCAGATGTGTAGCCTTGCGAATCTCCCACTTCACAGTATTCGGAAAGCCACGCGACGAAGGTTTTCGTCATGCAACCGATCTGCAAAAGTCCGGGGCCGGTATTTACGGCTAGATGCCGGGAGCCTTGTACGGCAAGAGGCGAGAATTCCAGCTTGACCCCGTCGCCCAGCTTGACCCAGTTGCCCAGCGTGACCCCGTCGCCCAGCTTGACCCCGTCGCCCAGCGTGACCCCGTCGCCCAGCGTGACCCTGTCGCCCAGCGTGACCCTGTCGCCCAGCTTGACCCAGTCGCCCAGCGTGACCCAGTTGCCCAGCTTGACCCAGTCGCCCAGCGTGACCCAGTTGCCCAGCGTGACCCTGTCGCCCAGCTTGACCCCGTCGCCCAGCGTGACCCCGTCGCCCAGCTTGACCCAGTTGCCCAGCTTGACCCTGTCGCCCAGCTTGACCCTGTCGCCCAGCTTGACCCTGTCGCCCTTCGGAAGAACACGCCAACCATCGCCATTCATCGGTATTGCGTAAATCTCTTCAACGGACATACTTCTCCTTTTCAGGGATGCAACATTGCACCCAGTTAAAGCCCTCGCACGTTCTCATGCTTGTAGAACTCGCCTTTAAGGGCTGTTTGCTGGCGTTCTTTTGGCCTTTCCTGCTCATCCTTAGCCAAAAGCACCCTCATCCCCTCAAGCCACTCACTCGTAGTCATAGAGCGGGGCCGGAAGCGGCTGAAAAGATTTTCAATCTGGCGGATCATTGGGGTGGCTCCGGGAGAAGCATCCAGTGGGTTGGCGGTTCCGGCTTTGGTTGAGCCAAGATTCTACGCGCTTTGCGCATTGCTTTGCGGGCGTTAACGTCACACCATGTGTTCACCGCGCTGCGCGAGTTTACGTTCCCTCTATGCCCTTTGACGTGCTTAGGGTGCAGAGACAGGCCAGAACAAGATACTGATTTCAGAACTCTTGCCTTCAAATCCGCCTCCATAGCAGGCCACGGTTTCTTTCTGTGTGATCCGGCGAACAAGTCCAGCGCCGCTAGGCAATCGCTCTGGATACTGAGCTGGTCGCCGGGCTGGTGGTCAAATTCTTCGATGACGGACAGAATAGCGGTTCCAAGTGCTATACACTCAGCCGTCGTAGGTCCATCGACAGGAAAGGTCAACGCCTTAGACCGACGGAAGAACTTGTCAGCGTCCCTAGCCCAGATCGCAATTCCTGCGGCCTTGGTTTCATGGCAGTGAGACGCATCGGAAAATATCGTGATGTACTTCATAAGACACACTCCTCCCAATAGAACCCCGAAAACTGCTAACCGTAACCAGACCCCCGGCCCTAATCAGCCGGGGGATTTTTTGTGGGGATGCAACATTGCACCCGGTTAAAGCCCGCGAGCCTTGCCGTACGCTTTGGCTGCTAGTTCCAGTTCGCTCATGTCCACGTTGAGGTCAAGAATCAGCCGGTACATCGCATCGGCCAAGGTGAGCAGTTTAGAACCGTTCTGCACTTCCTTTTCCTTGGCGCTGGGAGCCTTGGGCCGTGTGACCGGCCTGGGCTTTGCCGCCTTGGCTGTGCCGGCGATACTGGTTTGCGGCGGCTCTGCGGGGCGTGGCTGGGCCGCTACGGCCTCGCGTAGGGTCTCTGCGGCGGCATCGGCATCCCCATCACGCTCTTTGATGGCGTGAAGCACGGCGCTGGGCGTGACTTCGCCCTCGTTGAGCATTTCCTTGACTGCGGTCGATTTGGTGATCGTTCGGGCAAGCTCGATTGCTTCTGTGACATATCGCTTCGACTTGCAGGCGTGGGCGGCAATGGCTTCGATGCTTAATCCATGACCGACGTGTAGTTTCCGATAATCGGAACCGTTCTCCCACTGAGTCAGAGGTTGACCGGAATTCTCAGTGATCTTGGTGAGGATCAACTGGACATCGGTAGCGTCTTTCGGTACATCGACGGTTGGTACATAGACCTCGATTCCCTCATCCCACAACTCCCGGCAAGCGGTAAGCCTGCACTCTCCGGCAATAAGCCGCGCGTTTCCGGTAGATTGCGTGTACTTGATTTCGACCGGATAGATCAGCGCCGGAAGCGGCGGATCGGAAGAAATGCGAGCGCGGATTGAAGTCTTCAACTCTTCGATGTGCTGGCGCGTCTCCGAACTTTTCATGTCCCGTCCATTCCAAAGCGGAACAATTTCGATGTCGTATGGCTTGAAGGCTCGTCCGTCGGGCTTATATGGCATCCCGGCGCTGTTGCGGTCTAGTCTCTCTCCTGGTGTTGGCATTAAATCACCCCTTCCTTCTCTGTTGAAATTTCCTTTTCAATTAGCGGGCCAGCCCCCACTGACCCGCCGTTGTTTCCCGCTCCACTGCCCTTGCTGGCTACGGGAAAGTCAATGTGTTGCGCGGGCGCATGCCTCCGATAGGTTGGCTTATGAGGCCGTTATCGGTACGCCCGCGCTCTCCTGCCGGAGTCTCTTCGAGGTTTGCCTCAACAGGCACCTTGGGTGTGTACGGCAGGAAACTGGTTAAACTTGGGCCGCAGACTCCGAATCGTCTGTATCGATAAACCGGCCTTCGATTAAGCGCCATTCATATTTCGGATTAGAATCCTGAGATGAATAAACTTCGACAGCATTGAGAGCTACTCGCTTCTCTGTGATTACTGCTTCCGCCCTCCAAGGGTTAGTGGCGAGCTTCTTAACGATGATGTAAACAGTTCCTTCCATGTCAATTCCCTCCCTGGTAGTGCCTTACAGCATGATGATTGTCAAAGCCGCGGCCACTACGACCACAGCAACGATTGCGATGATTGTCCACTTGCAGGCCCAGAAGATCGCGGCGCGGCCTTTGGTGCGGATCAGATGGATCAAAGCTGCCCAGTTGTCGATGGTGATGTGTGGGGGAGCCAGTAGCGGCCCCATGTAGTCTTTCGGCAGGTCTGGTTGTCCGTGCCATGCTCGCTGTTCTTGCGTCATTGGGATGCCTCTTTCTCGATCTCAGGCAAGAGAGACTTGCCGATTTCAATTCCTTTTAGTTGCGTGTTATACGTCGCATCTGGACCGCAAATCAAGGTCAGCGCCTCTACCAGCCGGTCGTGGTAGCGATCCGCTACGCTTCTATTGTCTTTCAGGGTGGAATGAAGAGCGTCAAGCGCGTCTTCAACTTCATTTTGTATCCGCATGGTCTCCCCCTTGTGCTGCGCGTTTGCCGGTTATGTCGAGAACCGACGCGATACAATCGGTCATGTCGCCATCACTTACCCAGCGGCCAAGCAAAGACCGCAACTCGTCCTCCGGCGTCACCTGCTGTGGGGCGAGGATGTCCGCAACGCTTTCCCAGAAAGGCGCTCCGAATGTGCGCTTATAGATTCCCCAGCAAAGCTGATTCAATGATTCGAGTTTTTCCTGTGTCAATGCCATGATCCCTACTCCCCTTTCTTTTCTGCGATAGCCTGTAGAGCCGCCAAACCCGAAATTCCCAAGAAGAAAAAAGCTGCTTGCGCGTTTCCGACTAAAAACTCTAGCGCATATATGCCTCCAAAGAAATAACTACCAATCTTTAGAATTTTTGTGCCATGACCTACCTCTCAATCTTTGCCGGACGGGTGTCCTCGTGTATTTGGTGATTGAAATGCTTCCATGCTTCTTTGTTGCGCAGCATCTCTGCATTTGAGCGCCGGATTGCCTCTTTGCGGGCCTCAAGAGCATTGCGTGAGTGAAACCATTCGCATAGGATCTCGAATAGAGCCTTGATCGCAAGGAGGCTCAGGAGAACGTAGATACAGAGTGCTTGGTGTTGTGTCATTGGATAGTCTCCGCAATCCGGGCTTTGAACTCCCGGCAGTTGTCGCACCAGTCCAGCGGATCGAACGATCTATCCGTGCAAGCGAAACCCCGATGCGAGTCTTGGCAGGGCTTGCCGATGTAGATTGTGCCGGCATACTCGGCTTGGTCGCCCGGCGCGAGTATCAGGTCTATCATGTGCTCTGCGATTACATGGTTGATGTCTGCGCTCATAGCGATTCCTCCGGTGCCAGCTTGTTACCCGATGATGTAGCCAATAGCAAAGCCCAGTACGAGCAGTGCCGCGATGATGAGAGGGTCAAACTTCAGATCGATGTTCATTTCTGCGGTCCTTTCTGTGCGCCCAAGTGCAAAGTTTTCAGTTGCCGGAGACCTCTCGCTCTGCTCCGGCCCAGAGTATTGCCATCCTGGAAGTTTTTCATATCAAATGGCTCTCGCCACTCAGTCGTATAGCCGGTCAAGGCTACATATAGCTACCCTCTTTCTGGAGCAGTTGAGCTCCCCAGACCGCTCCGCGTTGCAGGATGTTCACGCGGCTAAGATGTAAATCTGCTCCCTATCAGCGGTCTGGGCAGAGCAACTCCTGCCTGGTTAGTAGCTCTCCACGTTGCCGGTGCCGATATACTCGACGACTTTCCAATGAAACGCGTTCATGCTTGCCGGGACGGTCTTGTAGAGCTTCCCGCGCCGGACGATCATTATCTTCAATCCTTTCAGTGGTTAACGGTTAAGATTCACTGCAGCTTGATCCTTATCTAAGCCTCGTTCAAGGCGAACTACTTCCAGCCTTTCCTTAGCCTGAAGTTGGCGCAGTGCGAGGAACCTGTCAACGGCTTCAAGGGCTTCAGCTTTGCTTGTGTAGATCGGTAGCCAGCTTGTCTCGCCCTTCACGTACCAGTGCCCGTTTCCGCCGCTCACTTCAAATCCGCGATACTCCTCACGATGTAATGCCAAGATTGATTTCCTTGTACGGTAATCAAACGATAGCCACACTTTCAAGCATTCGTCATAGTCGCTGAAAGATAAGGTTTTGTCGGCATAGGAAACAAACCTACAAGCTGCCGTTACGCCTATGCGGTGCACCAAAGCCCGCCCTGTAGCAATGTGAGTGACGTTGTAGTAACGGCTCTCATCGGTTGCCAGATGAGCAGCCCAGAATGTGCCGATTTTGATTGCAGGTACTTCCGTTAAACCTTGAGCCAGCAAAATCTTAACTGTGCCTACTGTTTTCATCTCATCCCCCAGTTCGTCATTGTTTCTCCCTTCGACATACATAACATCGCATAACCGTAATGCGATGTCAAGAGAAAAGTGAGGGGAAGTGAAAATATTTTCAGCGCGTCTTCTTTGCTTTAGGGCGAGCATGTTTTGGGCAGGCATACCGCAGGCTACCCGAGGGCACATCTTGCTCGCAGCGAGGGCACCGGACAAGCACAGCAGGTTTTCCACCGCCCTTTGACCGTATGTACTTCATAACAGACGACACGAGAGTATTATCCATAACCGTATTGTAGTCGCATTAAGGTAATGAGTCAACTATGTAATTCTTACTTGGTGCAATTTGTCTTCAGAGAGAGTAAAATCAAGGCTATGCAAAAAGATGAAGTCTACGCTTTCTTGATTGATGCTCTCAAAGCAGGAATCCCCATCGAAGATTTACGTGAGGAGCTAGAAGCGGCATATCGGCATGTTGAAGGAATGAAACAGCGCCCGATATTCAGCGGAATTTACCCACAGGAGTAAAATCAAGCACATGCCAGGTGGGAGACCAAGCTCATACACCCCCGAAACAGCGGAATTTATCTGCGCCAGGATTGCCAGCGGGGAATCTATGGTAAGCATTTGCGCTGATGCTGATATGCCAGCGCAAGTGACGGTTTATAGTTGGCTTTCCAAGTTCCCTGAATTTGCAAAGAGATACGCGTGTGCGCGTGAGGAGCAGGCGGAGAAATACGCCAGTGAAATCATAGCGATAGCGGACGAAAACCCAACTTGCACTGTGCCTGATCCCGATGGCGGAGTGAGTGTGCGAGTGGATGCGGCGGCTATCCAGCGGAACAAGCTCCGAGTGGATGCGCGTAAGTGGATTGCCTGCAAGCTGCTGCCGAAAGTGTACGGCGATAAGCAGCAGATCAGCGGTGATCCCGAGGCGCCGATTGGCATCACTATAGTGAGTTCGATCCCCAGGCCAGAGAGATAAATGGCGCGATGTACCATAAATATTGGTACGATGTACCTATGATCAGGTACGATGTACCAGTTTGCGAGTGTAATGTGTGCGGGCATCGATGGATTGCAGAGAGCGTTAAGCCGGTGCGCTGTCCAAGCCGTAAATGCCGGTCGATTAAATGGAATTGGTCAGAAACTTCTCGTGGATCTTGGCGGCGCATATGTAAGCCTATGTGTTGCCCGAACAAAAACCACTCCGGCTTCGCCAAGGCGGGAGGCTACTGGTGCGTCGATTGCGGTAAGATGTTCTGAGAGGTGTCCATGCCGGCATTCGGAGCAGTGCAAACCCCAACAACCCTATCCAGCGGCGATAAGCTGCAAGTGATCAATTCAGCCGATACGATAGCCAGTGGTTCGCTGAGCATGGCGGTATCGCTTGAGCCTCAGCCTACTCAGATCACGATGGGGATCTACAACAACAGCGGCCAATCGATTAGCTTGGTTGCATCGCCTGACTTCGTGAGCGGTGATTACCTGCCTGTTTACAACACTGCCGGCACGGCGGTAACGGTTCCGAACGGTCAGGTCTGGTTACTGGCGGTCAGCCCTGGATTGCAGTACGCGGTCAAGGCTGGTGCGCAGATCACATCGGGAAGTGTATGGCTAACGCGGTAGTCGGAGAATCCGGATTCGAGCGCGGAATCTATGATCTGCGCAACAGATACGATCCATACCCGATGCAGCGCCGGTTCCACTCGACAACTTGCCAATATCCATTCATGGGCGGAGCAGCCGGACCCGGTAAGACTCTTGCAATGATCATGGAGCAGATGACCGCCTGCAATGAGTTCAACGCTTCGGATGGTCCGCAAGTTCACACTCTGCTATTGCGCCGGACGAATCCCAAGCTGGAAGCAACGGTAATTACCCGGTTCAGGGAAGCTATAGACCCTAGCCTGTATCGCAAATTCAACCTTACAAAGTCTGAGGTTACATGGTGGAATGGTGCGACTACACTGTTCGGGTCGATGCAGTACGACCACAACGCGTGGGATTATCAGGGCCAGTGGTTGCAGATCGGGTACGATGAGCTTTGCGAGTTCACGTTTCAGCAGTGGATGGCAACAAGCGCGTGGAATCGCTGCCCGGTCAGCCCGCACACAAAGAAGTATGGTGCTGGTAATCCGATTGGTATTGGCGCTCTATGGTGTGAGGATTTATGGGTCAATCTACAACCGTGTCATGGGATGGATGATGACCAGAAAGCTCAGTATCTGGCAGGGATTTACTACGAGAACGGAGTCAAGAAACACAGGGATTACGCTTATTTTCCTGCAACTTACTTAGATAACCCTGTTTATGCGAATGACCCGACATTCCTGAAAAACCTGTCAGCGTACCCGGCGGCTGTACGCGATGCTCTAAAGCTGGGCAAGTGGGGCGTAGCGGCTGGATACTTCCGGGGTATCTGGGATGAGGCGGTTCACTGCTACGGCGAAGGTGAAGTTGAACTGCTGCCGTACTTCAAGCGGTGGATTAGCGGGAACTGGGGCTATGAGCACCCGGCTTCGTTCTATAAACACTGCATGGATGGTAATGGGGTTTTGTACACTTACGATGAAATGGTTGTGCAGCACCAGTCGCCTGAGAAGTTGGCGGAATCCGTTGCCAACTTTGCTATTGATGATGATGGTTCCATGCCGAGATTTATCGGTTTTCCATTTTCGTTCGATGCGCAGAGGTCGATGGCAACCAGCACGATGGGAGCGGAGCCAAACTCGATTGCTGCCAGGATGACGCCGATTCTTCGTAAGGCTGGGATACCGGAGCCATATCCAAGCACCCGCGACAAGGTGGGGCGCGATACGCTGATGCGGGAGCGGCTGGAAAAGCGTATCGTGATTGGAGAGGACGGCGAAGGGCATTTTGTCGAGGTTCCCAACTGGCGAATTAGCCGCCGGTGCAAGGAGTTGATCAGGATCATGCCAATTGCGAAAGCAGATGAAGCGGACCCGGAAAAGATTGAGCCTGTCAATGATGGATCAGACAGCCCATTACAGGGCGCAGGATACGGATTGTATGGGATTTGGGGGAAACCTGCTAAAATTCCTCGTGAGGTCGTTCGCAGAGAATTGGCAGCGACGATCATCGAGCCGGATAGCCAGCCTACAGCCGAACAGCTCACAGAGCTTGCAATGGCGATGAAGCGGTTCGCGGCGGACAACAAGCCGAATAAGCGGAGGTCCAGATGGTCGGTGCGCTGAAAAGATGGCTGGGGATTGATGATTTGGAGATAGCGGTTGGAATCCTCAAGCGCGAAAACCTAACCATGGCGAATTCGGTTGCGGTGCTTCTCAGGCGCAAAGAAGAGACTTTAGAATCATCAAAAGCATTGACACTCGCGCCGGAACCGCCGAAGATTGTTGAGAGGAAACCCGCGCCAAAGCGTGTAAACTGGAGTCAGTTCCGTGAAGCGCGGGAACGGGTAAGCGAACCACAGGAGGATTATGCCGATCTCTGATGAAAAGAAAGCAGAACTTGATGCGGTGGCGGCGGAACGTGCTGGCACCTTGGGTGGCGTTCATGTGGCCGAGGGAAAGCAGTTCTACCACGCCGAGCAGGTAAAGGGCGAGGCTCATGTGCCAGGCTGCGGTGTACCGCCGACAATTGCCGAGTTGTACGCCAAGTCGAAGGAAAGTGCAGCGGTAGCGCCGGACCCTACTCCAGTCTCTACTGGCGAGTCACTTCCACCGACTACCCCGGACTTGATCGCCGCTGAAAGCGAGGCCGCACATGGCTGAGTCCCTTTCGCGTCTTGGCGGTCGTGGCCGCTCAATGGAGCCGCCCAAAGCGGCAACGAAAGAACCGAAGAACGTTGACGACGCCGGCGAAAATCCGGAAGGCGACGAGGCCGGTCATCACGCCGCTGCTGAATCCCTCCACGCTTCCGATCCCGGCTCAAAGCATATGATTGTTTCCCATGACGGCTACTCATACAAGTCACATGGGATTCACGAGGACGGCAAGCATGAGCCGGAGCAGGGTACGCATGATCATGAAAACATTGAGGAATTGAAGTCGCACCTAGGCAAGTTCTTCAATGAAGAGGAAGGCGAAGGCAAGCACGAGGACGGCGGAATGGAGCCGGAAGAAAATCAGAGTTTGTACTGAGGAGAATCACATGAAGCTGTTTCGCTCACTCGTCTTTCTGTTCGCTGTAACCGGGTTTGTCGGAGCAGCGTGTGCCCAGGACAACCCCAGCAAGTTCGCCGGGGAAATCAACGCCAACAATTTCGCTTACGGCTGGAAGAATACGCCCGGATTGCAAGTTGATCTGGCAAACGGCCCTTCGCCTACTGGCTCGACCACGCTCACCGTTGCTTATGGCAATGTGACGCTGTCTGATGGTACGGTCATTGCTCCGCTGTCGATCACTGCGCCTGTGACCGTGGGTATTGGTGCTAATCAGGAAACCGTCACCCCGACGGCGGTAAGCTGCTCGACTCCACAGGTTTACCAGTCCTGCTCGTTCACCGCGTCGTTTACCTACCAGCATGGAACCGGCGACCGCGTAATCTCAGGAACATACGGACTGCAAGATGCGCTAAATTACGCTCAGGCATTTGGGCTTAGCTCTACTGGCCCCGGCGGGATCGTCACGATTGATGCGCGGTGGTATCAGTTGGGCGGCACTCAAGCGACGGTCATTGCGGCTATTCCTTACTCGAACGTCTACATTCTGGACAATTCCGGTTTCCCTGGCCTTCGCTACTTCACCCCCA
>Ga0316226_1004667_pt1 | contig 10796 bp, 7 predicted proteins | sample TBH18017metaG_FD_206009 | JGI IMG/M metagenome (GOLD analysis project Ga0316226, IMG submission 206009) | Freshwater microbial communities from Trout Bog Lake, Wisconsin, USA - TBH18017 | ecosystem: Environmental > Aquatic > Freshwater > Lake > Hypolimnion/Profundal zone | place: USA: Wisconsin... | reverse complement strand
GCACGCTGCCCAACCTGCGCTTCCCTATGATCGAGGCGGCCGTGATTTCCGGCGCCAAACTCGTGGCCTTTGAAAAACCTGTGGCCCTCACCAGCAACGAGGCCTTCACCATGAAGCGCCTGCTCGAAGGCGCCGGCGTCAAGACCGTGGTCAGCCACCAGCACCGTTACGGAGCCCATTATCAGAAGATCAAGCAGATCGCCGCCGGCGGCGCGCTCGGCCGCATCCACACCGTTTATGGCACGGCCACCGGCTGGATGACCCATATGCTCAGCCACATGATCGACTATGCCCGCTGGTATGCCGGCGAGCCTGAGGCGCAGTGGGCCATGGCCCAGGCCGCCGGTCGCAGCAAGTTCGCCGACAATCACCCCTCGCCCGATTACATTGAAGGCGTGGTGCAGTTTGCCGGCGGCATCCGCGGTTACTTCGAAGCCGGCGCCGGCGCGCCGGATCAGCCCGAGGTGGCGAAATGGTGGGGCAAGAATCGCGTTGGCGTGCAGGGCACCGAAGGTTTCGCCGAAGTGCTGACCAACGGCGGCTGGCGCGCCGTCTCCCGTCGCGATGGTTACCAGAGCGGCGAAGGCGTCATGAACTACGAAGCCGACATGCCCCCCTACATTCAAGACATGGCCGACTGGCTGGATGGAAAATCCGTCCACCCCTGCAACTTCGCCGCCGCCTACAAAGGCTTTGAAATTATGGCCGCGCTGCAACGCTCCGCTGCCAACGGCGGACAAGTCGCCCTCCCGCTGACCACCCCCGAGGATGAACAGGCCCTCCTCAAAGCCGCCATCGCCGACCGCACCGTGCTGGTGTCGGACGAAGTGAACAAGAAAGAATACGGGCTGTAAACATCCGCGGCTTGGTTCTTTGTTCTTCGTTCTTGATTGAGTATCATTGGGCGACATTGCTGTTCCTGGTTCTTCTTCCGGTTGTCCGAAACGAAGGACCAGGAACAAGAAACCAGGAACGAGTTTCATGGAAGTCATCATCCAGCCCACCCCCGCCGGCGCCGCGCGCATCGCCGCGACACTGATCGCCAAGGCCATTCGCGACAAGCCCACGCTCGTGCTTGGCCTGGCAACCGGCAGCACGCCGTTGCGTCTCTACGATGAACTCGTCCGCATGCACCAGGAAGAGCGCCTCGACCTCAGCCGTATCCGCACCTTCAATCTCGATGAATATCTTGGCCTGCGGCCTGACCATCCCGCCTCGTATCATCGGTTCATGAAGGAGCATTTCTTCGGCCGCACCAACATCGATCCGCGCAACGTCCACATCCCCGACGGCATGACACAGGACATTGCACGTCATTGCCGTGAATACGAGGAAGGCATCAAATCCGTTGGCGGCATCGATATCCAGATTCTGGGCATCGGCTCGGACGGCCACATCGGATTTAACGAACCAACCTCCTCACTCTCTTCACGCACCCGCGACAAAGTGCTGACCGAACGGACGCGTCGCGACAACGCACGCTTCTTCCCCTCGCCTGAAGATGTGCCGCGCGGCTGCATCACCATGGGAATCGGCACCATCCTCGACAGCAGCCAGTGCCTGCTGCTCGCATTCGGCACCGGCAAAGCCGACGCCGTGGCGGCCGCCGTCGAAGGCCCGGTCACATCCATGATCCCCGCATCAGCATTGCAAATGCATGCCGACGCCAAGGTGTTTGTGGACGAAGCAGCGACGGCCAAACTCAAGCTCCGCAGCTACTATGATTATGCGTTCCAGCATTCTCCGGCGCTGAAGTAGGGCAGGAACTGGGGTTCCGGTACGCATGGAATGACTGCTTGATGGCCGTTTCGACTTGCAGTTGTTACCTCAGGCTCTCTCCGCGACGCACCGGTGCGTCAGCATCCCCCACACAACTCGGACGGCTCGGCGAGCCGTCCCCACCTGCGGAACGCACTGGCCATTGGCTCAGATGCGGCCAATGAAGCGGAGGAGCCCGTCGAGGATGGTCAGCGGATGCGGCGGGCAGCCGGGAATGTAGAGATCCACCGGCACCACGGACGCCGCACCGTTGTGGATTTCCGGATGGCCGGCATACGGACCGCCGGCAATGGCGCAGGCGCCGCAGGCAATCACGATCTTGGGTGCCGCCACCGCGGCGTAGGTCTTTTCCAGCGCCAGTCGCATATTGGCGCTAACCGCGCCCGTGATCAGCAGTCCATCTGCATGCCGCGGTGACGCCACGAATTGAATGCCGAAGCGGCCCAGATCCCAGGCCACCGTGCCAAGCACATTCGTATCCGCTTCACAGGCATTGCAGCCGCCAGCAGAGACCTGCCGCAATTTCAACGAACGCCCGAAATATTCCCGCGCCTTTTCGACCAGCGCGGGAGGGAACTTTTCCGCTGCGTCACGTACAATCAATGCCTCACGGGTAGACGCCGCGAGATGAAAATCAGCGCCAAAAGTCACGGCCTTGCGCTCGCAGGCGCGTTCACAGGCGCGGCAGAAAATGCACTTTCCGAGATCCAGCGCCAGTTCAATGGTGCGCGTTCCGCTGGAGGGCGGCGCGCCGTCGTCGCCGCTCCCGTTGCGGCAGGTAATGGCGTCCACCGGGCAGGCCGCCACGCATTTACCGCAAGCATCACACGCCGCACAATCCATGCGCGGTCGTCCGGCAAAGCGATCCGGCAACGCCGGCGCTGGGCCATCCGGCCAGAGCATGGTGCGGTGCTTTTGTTGAATGCGGGCCTGTAGAATGTCAAGCATAGCGGGCTCCTCATCAAGCAGTTGAAACCATGGACGGAAGGCTGTTAGCCGAACTCTCACCCAACAGTCTTCAGCCTATAGCCTAAAAGCCTAGTCATAAGTCATGTCCACAATACGAGAGATTGAAACTCTTGTTGCAAATCGGGAAATCGGAGATCTGCTGATTGCGCAGGGCGTGGGCCAGTCCGGACCAGTTGTGGAAGGAGGAATCCACAATCTTGTACCGCGAGAAACCGCCCAGGTGATCGGTGATGCCCACGTGGCAGATTTCTCCGCGCCATCCTTCGACCATCGCGACGGCCAGCCGGTCGGGAGCGAGTTCACCCGGAGCAACCCGGACTTCACCGTCCGGCAGGGACTGCAACTGCTCGCGGACAAATTCAATCGACTGCTGAATTTCCAGCCAGCGCACATAAGCCCGGGCAAAGACATCGCAGGATTCCCAAGTGGAAACCGGAATCTGCACAAACCGGAAAATTCCGGATGGCTGGTCCTGGCGCACATCGCGATTGATGCCGGACGCCCGCGCGGCCGGGCCGACAATTCCCAGCTGCCGGCAAATTTCCGTCGGCAGCGGTCCGATATCCTCAAAACGCGCCATGACCGACGGTGCTTCCCACAGGAGATTGACCGCATTACCCACATCGCGCTCATGCACATCGAGACGCGCCAGCATGTCGGCAATGCGCGCGGGTTCGGCATCGAAGCCCACGCCGCCCGGCAGCGCCAGACCGCGTCCAAACCGGTTGCCGCAGAACTGGGCCGTCAGGTTCAGAAAATCGCCGCGGATTCTTCCGCAATAGGCGGATGTGGGCAGGAAACCGACATCCATCGCCAGGGCGCCCAGATCGCCGATGTGATTCGCGAGGCGCTCGAGTTCCAGCGCAATCCCGCGGATCGCCTGTGCGCGCGCCGGCGGCGTGCAGTGATTTAATGCCTCGATCACCTGCGCGTAGGCCGTGGCATGCCCGATGGTCGTGTCGCCGGCCAGCGTTTCCGCGTAATGCACGCTGCGCGGGCCTGGCCCCCCGATCATCGCCTCTTCAACGCCGCGGTGCTGGTAGCCCAGCGCGATTTCGAGGTGAAACACCTCTTCGCCATGGCATTGAAAACGAAAATGACCCGGCTCAATCACGCCGGCATGCACCGGCCCGACAGAGACCTCATGCACCTGTTCGCCGGCCACGCGATAGAAATCGCCCGTCCCCGGCTCGATCGGCTGGCCGGCCGGGCGTTCCCAGGCGTCGCGTCCCTCCCGCCACGACGCGCGATACCGCACCGGCTTGAGCCATGGATGATTTTCCGGCAGCAACCCGAACTGTTCCGCAATCTCGCGTTCGAACAGATGCACTTGCGGACATTGCGGCGTCAGCGATTCAAACCGGTCGCCATCGATCGTGGTGCGCGCCACGTGCAGGCGGTTCTCGCCATCGTCGGCCAGAATGGCGTACAGATCGGTGGCCCCCGCGTCGATCGCGTCGTCGGCAAACATTGCCGAAACCCGGTGACCCGACGCCGCGGCCTGCACGATCAGCCGTGTGAATTTCGCCAATGGCACCTGCGGAATGGCCGACAGATCCACGGCCTGCCCATTGCTCATGGCCAGGAGTTCGGAAGAGGATGCTGTCACGGGTGGACCTCCAGAAAGTGAACCGCGTCGGCCAGCAATGTTTGCAGCGGACCGGGAATGTACACACCAAACAGCAACACCACGACCATCATCGCCAGCGGCGGCACGGCGGTCAGCCAGCCATCGCGATACGGCGTCTCACGCGCAGCCGCCGGCACCGGCCCCTGCACCACGGCCAGAACCGTCACACTCATGCCGACAAACACCACCAGCAGAAAAAACAAAAACAGCGCGCCGACCCAGAAGTGACCGGTGACAAATATCGCGTTGAGAATGGAGAATTCGCTGATGAACGGGCCGAAGGGCGGCGATCCCGTGACCGCGAGGAATCCGGCGAGAAACAATGCGCCGGAAAACGGCAGGCGGCGCATCGCGCCGGACACCACCTCCGTGGTCTTGCTGCCGTACGCGCGGTGAATGTTGCCGGCGGACAGGAACAGCACGCCCTTGGCCATCGCGTTGTTCACCAGATGCAGCAGCGTGCCGTAGATCGCGACGCCGCCGATCCCAAGGCCCAGCGCCAGAATGCCCATGTGCTCCACGCTGGAATAGGCCAGCATGCGCTTGAAGTCGCGTTGCCCGACCATGAATGCGCCCGCCACCACCATGGAAAACAGTCCAAGAAAGATCAGCAACCGGCTGATGTAGGCGCCCTCGCCCGCCACCAGGCAGATATGATACACGCGCAGGATGGCCAGAAAGGCGCAACTGGTGACCCCGCCCGCCATGAGCGCGCCCACCACGCCCGGCGCTTCGCCGTAGGCGTCCGGTTTCCAGGTGTGCATCGGCGCCAATCCCATCTTGGTGCCGTAGCCCACCAGCAGTAGGACGAAACCGGCGTGCAGCCAGGGCTTGGAAAGCTGCGGCGCCACCTGCAGCAGGTGTTCGAAGGTCAGCGACGGCTCCAGCCCGGCGATCACCATCGAGTAGGCGAGAAAGAACGATCCCAGCAGTGCCAGCGCAATGCCGATCGATCCGATCAACAGATATTTCCACGTCGCCTCGATCGACCGCGTCGTCTGGTTGAAATAGATCAACGGCGCCGTGGCCAGGGCCGTCGCTTCAATCGCCACCCACATCAACCCCAGATGATGCGCCCACGTGACCAGGCTCAACACCCCCAGAAACGAGCACAGGCAGGCGCAGAACATTTTGTTGGGACGCTCCGCGCGATACCGCAAATACCCCACGGTATAAAACGAACAGAGCAAGAACAACGCGCTGACAATCGCCAGCACCAGGCGCCCCGGCGGATCCAACTCAAGCCAGACGGAACTGACCGACAACTCCGGCAAGCCCAGCACCACGCCGGTCAGGGTGGCATGCACGACGCCGGTCACCGGCAGCAGCCACGGTCGCCAGCGGTTGGACCGGACCAGCAACGCCGCAATCGCCATCAACAGGGGAAACAGAATAATCGCAAGGGCCATGGCCTATTCCTTCAGATTCGCCAATTGGCGCGTGTCCAGGGACGAGAACGCGCGGTTGATATGGTTCACAATGATGCAAATCACAAAAATGCCCACAAAGAGGTCCAGCAGCACGCCCATCTCCACGACCAGCGGCATGGACTCCACCAGCAGGAGGCCAAAGATAAAGATGCCGTTTTCAAGCACCAGATAGCCAATCACCTGCGTGATGGCTTTATAGCGCGTGATGAGCAGAATGAACCCGACCAGAACTGTGGATAGCGACGCCGGCACCACCAGATGCGCCGTCTGCATGCCCGCCAGCGGCAACTGCGTGGCGAACACCATGGCGAATCCCGTGGCCAGCGCGCCCAGAATCATGGAAGGCAAAACCCCGATCAACGGTTCGACCTCCTTTTTAATCGTGGCGTCGCGCAAGGCACGCGACAGCATGCCGGGAATCACCATCCCCTTCAGCAGGATGGCCAGAAACGCAATTCCCACGGTCGCCGGATCGATCGGCGCATGCGAAGACAACGGCATGATGCCCAGCAAAATGCCCTGCAGCGCCACAATGCGGATCACCGACTGAATCCGGCTCGTGCCCAGCGCAAACAAGTTCAGCACCAGCACGACCACCAGCAATGAATCGATCATCGAACCCATGGTTGCTTCCTCACGCGTGTTGCCAATGCTATTTCCCGACGGTTGCCAGCAAAATGAAACCAAAGCCGCAGAACAACACGGCGGCAATCAGCAAATACGGCACATGCCGCATCTGCAGGCGCGCCATCACCGATTCCACAATGCCGATGGCCACCGACAGTCCCAGCATCTCCGCGACAAACAAGGCCCAGTCCCATACGGGCTGACCCGCCTGCACCGGCAGGATCACATGCAGCAGGATCGACCCCAGCACAAAGAGCTTGATCGAGGCCCCGTACAGAATCACTCCGAGCAGCGGTCCGCTATGATCCAGCACCATCACTTCGTGAATCATTGTCAGTTCCAGGTGCGTGTTCGGATCGTCCACCGGAATGCGGCACGTTTCCGCCAGCAGCACCACAAACAATCCGATGGCAATCAGCACCAGCGGCGCCGCCACGCCTGGCAGAACAGCCGTCAGCGGGCCATGGAGCATGCCGTCCAGGGAGAGCGAACGGGAAATGCACGCCAATACCAGCAACGCAAAGAAGATTGCCGGCTCGGAAAGACAGGCAAAGGTGGCCTCCCGCGCGGCGCCCATGCCTTCAAAAGCCGATCCGGTATCGAGCGCTGCCGTCGTCGTGAAGAACCGCCCCAATCCCAGCAGGTAGGCAAACAGGATCATGTCGCCCGCAAACGTGATCGGCGCATGGAAGGGCCCCATCGGCACCAGCAGACCGGCCACAATCACCGTGACCAGCGTAATCACCGGAGCCGCCACAAACACCCAGGTGGTCGTCGTGCTGATGACCATGCCCTTGCGCAGCAATTTCGCGATGTCGAAATAAACCTGCAACACCGGCGGCCCCTGGCGGCCGGCAACAAACGCCTTGGTCTTGTTGATGACGCCCAGCAACAGCGGCGGCATCGTCAGCAACAGCACGAGATGAATGATTGTGTTGATCATGGTTTTTGTTTCAGCTTTGCAGCCAGGCACCCAGCAGCAACAGGGTCAGCACCGCCGCCAGAAAATACACGACATAGACCTGGATGCGCCCCTGCTGCAGGAAACGCAACCGCATCAAAATCCGCTCCGCAAACTGGAAAACCGGCGTCGCCAAACGATCCAGCATCACGTCCGGCACGGACTGCTCGAAACCGCGCACCCGCGGAAACAGCGCCTGGATCCGCGGCCGATGCGCGCGCGGCCACAGAACCCAGGCAAAGATTTCCGTCACCGACTGGCCAAAGGAGGAGCCGGTATACTGCATCCGCGCCGTGGGACGGGCATAGCCGCAATCCCACGTGCCCGTGCGGCGCGGCGTCGCACCGCAGACCGCAGGAATCAAAAACCCGACGATGCCCGCGACCGCGATGACCAGGAATGCCGCCAGCCAGGGAATCCACCCCAGAGGAGCAATTTCACGCCACGCCACGACACCCGCAACCGGCGCGCCCGTCCAACTCTGCACTGCGCCATCGAGTATGGGCATCACACAAATCGGCAGGAAACCGACCAGCACGCACCCGCCGGCCAGCACCGCCATGGGTCCCGCCAGCCGGAAATCCGGATCGTGCCCGTCCGACGCGGCCTCGCTGCGGGCTGCACCCAGAAATACCGCGCCATGCACCTTGCAAAAGCAGACCGCCGCCAGTGCGCCGGTCAGGGCCAGCGCCACTGCGCCAAAGCCGGTCAGGTGCCAGATGCTGCCATCGACCGGGCTGAGGGAACGAAAAAAGCCCATGTACAGAAGCCATTCGCTCACGAATCCATTCAGCGGCGGCAGCGCGCTGATGGCCACAACGCCCAGCAAAAACACGGCGGCCGTCCGGGGCATGCGCCGGGCAAGCCCGCCCATCTGCTCGATGTCGCGCGTCCCGGTCTCATGCACCACCGCGCCGGCCGCGAAGAATAACAACCCCTTGAACAGCGCATGATTCCAGACATGCAGCAGACAGCCGGCCAGGCCGAGCCAGACAAGATCCGCCCGCCCGACCGTGCGCCCCAAAACCGCCAGCCCAATCCCCAGGATCATTATGCCGATGTTCTCGATGCTGCTGTACGCCAGCAGGCGCTTGATATCCCGCTGCGCGTTGGCAAACAGAATGCCGAGCACCGCGGTCAGCGCCCCCACGCCCAGCAACAGGCCGCCCCACCAGGCAGGCCCGACCGGCAACCAGCCGGCCACGCGCACAATGCCGTAAATGCCCATCTTGAGCATGACGCCCGACATCACCGCCGACACGTGACTCGGCGCATTCGCATGCGCGCCCGGCAGCCAGACATGCAACGGCATGATGCCCGCCTTGAACCCGAACCCGACCAGCGCCAGCAGAAACAGCGCCGTCACGCCCCCGGGTTGTTGCCCTGCCATTGCCGGCGACAACGGCGACCAAGCGAAACTGCCGGTCGTGCGCTGCCAGAGGGCAAACAAGGCGATCAGGCACAGCGTCCCCACATGCGTGGCAACCAGATAGATCCATCCCGCGCGACGCACGGCCGGTTCACGATCCTCGGTCGTCGCGACAAAGAAAGCCGCCACGGCCATGACCTCCCAGGCGATCAGAAAAAGGATGCCATCGCGCGCCACCGTCACCAGCGCCATGGCCCCGGCCAGCACGCCGTACGCGAAGCTCAATTTGCGGCCATTGCCCGGATGCTGCCGTTGCGGCCAATACCCGAGGCCGTAGATGGCCCCCAATGCGGGCAGCACGAATACCGGCACGAGGAAGATCGCGCTGACTGCATCGACCGCCACGGAAAACGCACCCACCGGCAACAGCCACGCCAGCTCCATTGTCACGGGAGCTGGCGACACCAGCGCCCGCGCGACGCCATACAGTCCCATCCCGCTGCCCACCAGCAGCAGCACAACGGCGAGCTGTTGTCCAACCGGCGAACGCCTTTTTCCAAACAAAGCTGGAATGCCGCTGGCGCCCAACAGTGCGCTCGCCAGCAAAATTAGTTTCAGAGGACTCATTGTAAAAAACTTGCCCAGTACAGGTTATTTTTCTCCGAGCAGTCAACTACCAATCGTATCGTCTTCAGCGGGAAAACAGCCGGATGAGCAATGCACCAAACGGCATTGCCCAGGCCAGCATGACCACCACGGCAATCAGGATATAGAGCACATAGCATTGTCCTGATCCCTGTTGCACCCAGTGAAACTGCGCCAGCCAGCGGCTGGCCGCGCGAAACGCCGGCAGGATCTGGGCATCCAGCACCGGATCGTTCACATGCGTGGCAAAACTGGCAGGTTTGGGGAAAAGTCCGCCCGGCGTGGGCCGGTGCGTGCGCGGACGCACAACCCAGTGAAACAGATTCACCAGCATCTGCGCAAAGGAGGTCGCCGTATATTGCATGCGCGGCGTCGGCTGCGCATAACCGCAATCCCAAGTGCACACCGGCAGGCATTCCGAACGCCGCACGCGCATCCACAACAGGAACCCGATGCCGCCGGTCAGCAGCAGCAGGGTCAACCCCACCGCGCTGATCCAGAACAGCGGCGCCAGCGCAGCCAGATGAAATTCAACGCCCGGCGGTTGCGGCGTCCAGGCCGTCACCGCGCGTTCCAGCAGCGGCGCCACGACGCCCGGGGCCAGACCGATCACCACGCAGGCTAGCGCCAGCACGCCCATGGGTGCCCGCATCCAGATGGAAGATTCCCGCGCCTGCGCCGCCGCATCGCTGCGCGCTGCACCCAGAAACACCACGCCATACACTTTCACAAAACAGGCCGCAGCCAGCGCGCCAATCATCGCCAGCACCGGGAGTCCGATGGCCAGGCCGATCCAACTCCGCCCTTCACCGATCCCGACGCTGCGCAACAAGCCCAGGCCGATCAGCAGCTCGCTCACAAATCCGTTCAGCGGGGGCAACCCGCAGATGGCCACCGCGCCGACCAGAAACAACGCCGCCGTCCACGGCATCCCGCGCGCCACGCCGCCCATCCGGTCCAACATACGGGTATGCACCGCATGAATCGCCGAGCCCGCGCTGAAAAACAGCAGGGACTTGAACAAGGCATGATTCCAGACATGCAGCAGACAACCAGCCAGGCCCAGCATCACCCAATCGCCGCGGCCCAGCGACCGGCCCGCCATGGCCAGGCCAAGGCCCATGACGATGATGCCGATGTTTTCGACGCTGTGATACGCCAGCAGCCGTTTCAAATCATGTTGCGCCAGCGCCAGAACCACGCCCAGCACGCCGCTGATCGATCCCAATGCCAACAGGATCACCCCCCAGATCAGCGGCGGGTCAGGCAGCAATCCCATCACGCGCACCAATCCGTAAATCCCCGTTTTGATCAGTACGCCCGACATGATCGCCGACACATGCGTGGGCGCGTTGGCATGCGCCGACGGCAGCCAGAAGTGCAGCG
>Ga0316226_1004661_pt1 | contig 10804 bp, 8 predicted proteins | sample TBH18017metaG_FD_206009 | JGI IMG/M metagenome (GOLD analysis project Ga0316226, IMG submission 206009) | Freshwater microbial communities from Trout Bog Lake, Wisconsin, USA - TBH18017 | ecosystem: Environmental > Aquatic > Freshwater > Lake > Hypolimnion/Profundal zone | place: USA: Wisconsin... | reverse complement strand
TCCTCGAGGGCGGCGGCGGCGTAGGGCGGGAGCGCCGTCTCGACGCGCTGGTAGAGTTCGCGCAGCAGGCCGGACGGCGCGCCGCCCGGCAGGCGCTCGATACGGCCGCCGGGCGGGTCCGGCGTGTCGCGCGTGATCCCCGCCAGCTCCAGCGTGCGGCTGTTGACCCACTGCATGTGCTGGCTGTCGTCGAACAACGCGACCGGCCGGCCGGGGACGGCCGCGTCGAGAACGGCCGCCGTCATCTGCTCCTCCGGGACGGCGGCCGGTCCCCAACCCCAGCCGCGGATCGCCGGCGCGTCCGGATGCTCCGCTGCGAAGCGCGCCACCTCGCGCACGCACTGGCCGATCGAGGTGCAGGCCGAGAGGTCGACCTCGAAGACCTCGCACACCGCATACCTGGGGTGCATGTGGGCGTCGATGAAACCGGGCAGCACGAGGCGCCCGCCGAGGTCCAGCACCTCTGTGCGCGGGCCGCGCGTCGCGGCCACCTCGGCCGCGCTGCCCACGGCGAGGACGCGGCCGCCGGCGACGGCGACTGCCTCGTGGCGCGAGCGGGCGGCGTCCACGGCGTAGACGTGCGCGTTTGTGAGGATCAGGTCGGCGTCCATCGCTGCCCCCGGCGGTCGTCGCGCGTCGCCCGCCTCGCATGCTCCGCGAGTGACACCGCTTCCAAAACGTTTTGGCGCCCGGCACTCTACCACGCCGGCGGGCGCCCGGACAGGCCGCGCCGGGCGCCGGACGCCGGGCCGGCGGGGCCCTTGCCGCCCCGCCTCGCGGGCCCTGACGCCCCTCCCCCGCGCGCGTCGTGCGCGTGTGGACGCAATCACAAGCGAGCCGCTATAATTGCCAAGAACCTAAGTGGGACGCTGGGTCTGTGATCACCCACTGAAATTAGGCCTGCCGCGATTCTGTATAAGGAGTGCGTATGTCGGGCTCACCCCCCAAGTCCACCGGCGCTGCCCTCGTGCTGGGCGGAGGCGTCGCCGGGATCCAGTGCTCACTCGATCTGGCGGAAGGCGGGTACAAGGTGTACCTCGTCGAGAAGGCGCCGGCCCTGGGCGGCCACATGGCGCAGCTCGACAAGACCTTCCCCACCAACGACTGCTCGATGTGCACGCTGGCGCCGAAGCTGGTCGAGGCCGGCCGGCACCTCAACATCGACATCATCACCAATTCAGAGCTCACCGGGCTCGAGGGAGAGCCGGGGAACTTCAAGGCCAAGGTGTTCCACCACGCGCGTTTCGTCGACCCCGATCTCTGCACCAGCTGCGGCGAATGCGCCCCCAAGTGCCCCGTCGTGGTCCCCGACAGCTACAACGAGGAACTGGGCGAGCGCAAGGCCATCTACAAGCTCTACCCGCAGGCCATCCCCAACACCTACGCGGTCACCAAGAACGGCCACAGCCCCTGCAAGCGCGCCTGCGCCGTGCACACCAGCGCACAGGGCTACCTGGCTCTCATCGCCGACGGCCGCTACGCCGAGGCCTACACCGTCGCCAGCGACCCGAACCCCTTCACCGCCGTCTGCGGCCGCGTCTGCACGCACAAGTGCGAGACCGACTGCACGCGCGGTGAGGTAGACGAGCCGCTGGCCATCGCCGGCCTCAAGCGCTTCGTGAGCGATTACGCCTTCGCCAACGTGCCGATGCCGGAGAAGGCCGAGGTCCAGTACAAAGAGAAGGTCGCCGTGGTCGGCGCCGGCCCGAGCGGCCTCACCGCCGCCCGCGACCTGGCGCTGCTCGGCTACGCGGTCACCGTGCTCGAGAGCAAGCCCGAGCCGGGCGGCATGCTGCGCTTCGGCATCCCGGAGTACCGCCTGCCCAAGGCCGCGTTGCAGCAGGACATCGACCGCATCCTGGCGCTCGGGGTCGACCTGCAGTGCGGCAAGGCCGCCGGCACGGACTTCACCGTCGACGGCCTCATGAAGAAGGACGGCGGCGGCTACAAGGCCGTCTACCTCGCCGTCGGCCTCCAGGGCGGCCGCACGCTGCCCGTCCCCGGCGCCGACGCCAAGGGCGTCCTCGACGCCGTGAGCCTGCTCAAGGCCGCCTCGCTGGGCGAGAAGGTCGACATGGGCAAGAACGTCGTCGTCATCGGCGGCGGCGACGTGGCGTTCGACGCCGGGCGCACCGCGCTCCGCCTCGGCGCCGAGAAGGTCACCATCAACTGCATCGAGGACGACCAGAGCGTCCCCGCCTCGGACGACGAGCTCACCGAGGGCTTGGACGAGAGCATCGCCTTCAACTGCTCCTGCATGCCGTCGGCGATCAAGACCGACGCCTCCGGCCGCGCGAACAAGGTCGAGTTCCTTGCCTGCTCGCTCGGCGACCCGGACGCGCGCGGCTGGCGCCCGCCGGTGGCCATCGCCGGCTCCGAGCACGAGCTCGACTGCGACACCGTCATCTTCGCCATCGGCCAGAGCATGGCCGAGGACTTCCTCGAGGGCAGCAAGGGCATCAAGGTCGAGAAGGGCCAGATCCTCACCGACAAGGCCACGCTCGGCACCGGCAAGAAGGGCGTGTTCGCCGGCGGCGACGCCGCGGCCAGCGCCCCGTGGACGGCCATCGAGGCCGTCGCCGCAGGGCGCCGCGCGGCGCGCAGCATCCACAACTTCCTGCGCGGCGAGGACCTCCTCCCCATCGAGGACGACACGATGGACGAGGCCAAGCCCGAGGACGACGTGCTCGCCAAGACGGCGGTCATGGCGCGCATGCCCATGCCGCACCTGCCGGGCGCGGCGCGCAAGATCACCTGGGACGAGGTCAACAGCGGCTTCTCCGAGGAGCAGGCCGTGGCCGAGGCCAAGCGCTGCCTCAACTGCGCCGTCTGCTCCGAGTGCATGGAGTGCGTGCGCGCCTGCGGGCCGGGCGCACTGCTGCACGGCGAGCGCGACAAGGAGATCGACGTGGAGGTCGGCGCCGTGGTCATGGCCACCGGCTTCGATCTGTACGACCCCGGCGACAAGAGCGAGTACGGCTACCGCCGGTACCCCAACGTGCTCTCGGCGCTCGAGTACGAGCGCACCCTCAGCGCCAGCGGCCCCACGATGGGCGAGGTCAAGCGCCCGTCGGACGGCACGCACCCCAAGAAGGTCGCCTTCATCCAGTGCGTGGGCTCGCGCGACCAGGAGCACGAGTACTGCTCCAGCGTCTGCTGCATGTTCGCCAACAAGCAGGCGATGCTCACCATCGACCACGAGCCCGACTCCGAGCCGACCATCTTCCTGATGGACATGCGCGCCCAGGGCAAGGGCTTCGACGCCTTCTACCAGCGCGCCAAGGACAAGGGCGTGAGCTTCATCCGTTCGCGCCCTTCGTACATCAAGGAAGACCCGCTCACCGACGACCTCCTGATCAGCTGGGAGGACGAGGCCGGCAAGCTGCACGAGAGCCGCTTCGACATGGTCGTGCTCTCGGCCGGCCTGGAGCCTGCGCGCAAGGCGCAGGAGGCGGCCGGCCACCTCGGCATCGCCCTCAACCGGCACGGCTTCTGCGAGCTGCAGGAGTTCAACCCGCTGGAGACGAGCCGCAAGGGCGTCTTCGTGGTCGGCCCGTTCAGCGAGCCCAAGGACATCCCGGACTCGGTCGCCCAAGCCTCGGCCGCGGCGGCCCAGGTGATGACCGGCCTCGCCGACTCGCGCGGCACGCTCACCGTGGACAAGGAGTACCCGGCCGAGCGTGACGTCACCGGCGAGGAGCCGCGCGTCGGCGTCTTCGTGTGCCACTGCGGCAGCAACATCGCCGGCGTGATCGACGTCGAGAACGTCGCCGAGTACGCGATGTCGCTGCCCGGCGTCGAGTACGCCACCGACACGATGTACACGTGCTCGAGCGACAGCCTCACGCTCATCCGCGACAAGATCATCGAGCATCAGCTCAACCGCGTCGTGGTGGCGAGCTGCACGCCGCGCACGCACGAGCCCATCTTCCAGGACACGCTGCGTGAAGCGGGGCTCAACCCGTTCCTCTTCGAGATGGCCAACATCCGCGACCAGGGGAGCTGGGTGCACCACGACGAGCCGGCCAAAGCCACGGGCAAGGCGCGGGACCTCGTGCGCATGAGCGTCGCCCGCGCCCGCATGCTCGAGCCGCTGTTCAAGATCGACGTGCCGCTCACGCACTCGGCCGTGGTGCTCGGCGGCGGCATCGCGGGCATGACGGCCGCCAACGCGCTCGGCGAGATGGGCCACGAGGTGCACCTCGTGGAGCGCTCGCCCAAGCTCGGCGGCCACGTGCTCGAGATCGGCGCCACCATCAAGGGCGGCGACCCGAGCGACTACGTCGCCGCCCTCGAGCGGCGCCTCGTGGACAATCCCAACGTGCGCATCCACCTCGAGGCCGAGCTCGCCGACTTCCACGGCTTCATCGGCAACTTCTCGAGCGTGGTCAAAGAGCAGGACGGCAAGCGCACGCCCATCGACCACGGCGTCGTCGTCGTGGCCACCGGTTCGCGCGAGGACCGCCCCGAGCTCTACGGCCTGGGCGAGAGCCCCAAGGTCGTCAGCGGCATGGACCTCGAGCGCATGCTGCGCGAGAACGACCCGGCGCTGGCCGAGGTCAAGAGCGCCGGCTTCGTGCTCTGCGCCGGCTCGCTCGACGAGAGCCACCCGTACTGCTCGCGCACCTGCTGCCAGCAGAGCATCAAGAACGCGATCGCTCTCAAGCAGCAGGATCCGGAACGGCCGGTCTACGTGTGGTTCAAGGAGATCCGCACGTTCGGCCTGCTGGAGGAGTACTACACCCAGGCGCGTGAGCTCGGCGTCATCTTCACGCGCTACGACAACGACAGCCTGCCTCAGGTGAGCGCCAACGGCACGGTCGCCGTCGCGTACCGCGACCCGTACCTCCGCCGCGACGTCAACCTGCCGCTCGACCTGCTCGTGCTGGCCACGCCGACCATCGCCGCCGAGGGCAGCAGCGAGCTCAGCAAGCTGCTCAAGGTGCCGCTGCAGGGCGACGGCTTCTTCCTCGAGGCGCACGTCAAGCTGCGCCCGGTGGACTTCGGCTCCGAGGGCATCTTCCTCTGCGGCGCCGCCCACTACCCCAAGGGCATCGAGGAGAGCATCAGCCAGGCGTACGCGGCGGCGGGACGCGCCGCCGGCATCCTGGCCAAGCCCGTGATCAAGGCCGGCGGCGTCGTCGCCGAGGTCGACCAGGAGAAGTGCGCCGCCTGCCTCACCTGCGTGCGCATCTGCCCCTACGAGGTGCCGATCATCGATCCGGTCGAGAAGAAGGCCAAGATCGAGGCGGCGGCCTGCCAGGGCTGCGGCGTCTGCGTGAGCGAGTGCCCGGTCAAGGCGATCACGCTGCACCACTACACCGACGCGCAGATCTTCGCCAAGGAAGAGGCGCTCTTCATGGAGGTGAGCTGAGATGGCCGACGCCGACGTGAAGGCCCCCGAGGCGCCGGCCGCTGCTGCGGCGCCCGCTCCCACGGCCGAGGCCGGCGCAGCCGGCGCCGAGGCCGCGGAGGAGACGCCGAGGAAGCCGGTCGATCCCGACTTCGAGCCCGAGATCATCGTCTTTGCCTGCCACTACTGCGCCTATGCCGCGGCCGACCTGGCCGGGAGCATGCGCCTGCAGTACCCGAGCAACATCCGCATGATCAAGCTGCCCTGCACCGGCAAGCTGGAAGTGATCCACCTGCTGCGCGCCATCGAGGCCGGCGCGGACGGCGTGTATGCCGCCGGCTGCCTCGAAGGCGAGTGCCACTACCTCAAGGGCAACCTGTGGGCGCGCAAGCGCGTCAACTACGTGAAGACGCTCCTCGAGGAGCTGGGCATGGAGCCCGAGCGCGTGGAGATGTACAACATGTCGTCGGCGATGGGCGCCAAGTTCGCCGAGGTCGCCACCGAGTTCACGAACCGCATCAAGGAGCTCGGCCCCAACCCCGTGAAACGTGAGGGCGTGAACCCGCACGCCGCCGCGCGCGCAGCGCTCGGCGGCGTCGCCATGCCCGACGAAGCTGGATCGTCCACCGCAGTCCCTGTTGAGGAAGGACACGCAGAATGATCACCGCCGACCGCAAACCACTCGACGAGATCATCGCACTCGTCGGCGACAACAAGAAGGTGCTGGTAGCCGGCTGCGACACCTGCGTCGCGATCTGCCTCACCGGCGGGGAGAAGGAAGCCGAGATCCTCGCCAGCGAGCTGCGCATCAAGGCCGAGCAGGACGGCCGTGCGGTGGAGGTCGAGCACACGGCCGCCATCCGCCAGTGCGAGTGGGAGTACCTGGACATGATCGCCGACAAGGTCGAGGCCGCCGACGTGGTCGTCAGCATGGCCTGCGGCATCGGCATCCAGAGCATGGCCGAGAAGTTCGCGCCCAAGATCGTCGTCCCCGCCGTCAACACCAACATGCTCGGCATGCCGCAGGAGCACGCGGTGTGGCTCGAGCGTTGCGGCGCCTGCGGCGAGTGCGTGATCGGCGAGACCGCCGGCATCTGCCCGGTGGTGCGCTGCAGCAAGAGCCTCATGAACGGCCCGTGCGGCGGCTCGCACGACGGGCACTGCGAAGTCACCACTCCCGAGAAGGAAGAGATCGACTGCGCGTGGGCCCTCATCTGGGACCGTCTCAAGGCCCAGGGCCGCGAAGAGATGATGTACATCAACCGGCCGCCGAAGAACTGGAGCAAGAGCAGCTCCGGCGGCCCCCGCAAGATGGTGCGTGAGGAGGCGAAGCCGGTATGACCGCGACTGAGTACAAAGCCGGCAGCAACCTCGAGAAGATCCTCAGCGAAGGCAAGTTCGCGGTCACCGGCGAGTGCGGCCCGCCCAAGAGCGCCGACGGCACCGTCATCGAGGACAAAGCCAAGATCCTCAAGGGCTTCGTCGATGCCGTCAACATCACCGACAACCAGACCGCCGTGGTCCGCGTCTGCTCCATGGCATCGGGCTGGCAGGCCCAGCAGAACGGCCTCGAGGCGATCATGCAGATGACCTGCCGCGACCGTAACCGCCTGGCGATGCAGGCCGACATCCTCGGCGCCTCGATCCTCGGCATCAAGAACATCCTCTGCCTCACCGGCGACCACATGAGCTTCGGCAACCACCCCGAGGCCAAGGGCGTCCACGACCTCGACGCGATCAACCTGATCAAGATGTACAAGGACATGCGCGACGAGAAGAAGTTCCAGTGCGGCGACGAGATGCCGGTCGCGCCGCAGCTCTACATCGGCTGCGCCGAGAACCCCTTTGGCGATCCTTTCGAGTTCCGCGCCCTGCGCCTCAAGAAGAAGGTCGAGGCCGGCGCCGACTTCATGCAGACCCAGTGCATCTTCAACGTCCCCAAGTTCAAGAAGTGGATGGAGGAGGTGCGCGCCATCGGGCTGCACAAGGAGGTCAAGATCCTCGCCGGCATCACGCCGATCAAGGGCGCCGGCATGGCCAACTACATGAAGAAGTTCGTGCCCGGCATGGACGTGCCGCAGGAGATCGTCGACCGCATCGCCGCCAAGGAGAAGGGCGCGGCGCAGCAGGCCGAGGGCAAGGCCCTGGCCGTCGAGATGATCAAGGAGCTCGCCGAGGTCGAAGGCGTGGCCGGCGTGCACCTCATGGCCGTGGAGTGGGAGCCGGCGGTGCCGGAGATCGTCGAGGCCGCCGGCCTGCTGCCGCGGCCCGCGGTGGCCTAGGAGGTCCGGTATGGCGACCACCTGCACACCGAGCGTCGGCCTCGCCCAGACCGTGGGCAAGGGCTGCGGCGAGAACGCCTACAAGTGCTACCAGTGCAAGAAGTGCACCACCGGGTGCCCCGTGGCCGGCTACGCCGGCATGCACCCGGCGCAGATCATGCGCGCGGTGCAGCTCGGCCAGCTGGACATGGTGTTCGACGACAGGTTCATCTGGCTCTGCACCGGCTGCGAGACCTGCACCACGCGCTGCCCGCAGGGCATCGACATCGCGGCGATCATGGACGAGCTCAAGATCATCGCCCGCAGAGATGGCCGCATCCCGGCCGGCACGCCGTCGGCGGCCATGATGAAGCTCAACTACGACTCGTTCGTGCGCTGGGGCCGCATGTGGGAGGTCGAGCTCATCACGCTCGACGTCCTCAAGCGGCCGATGAGCGCCAAGTCGTGGCTGTCGCTCGGACCCAAGATGATGCTCAAGGGCAAGATCAACCCGACGCTCAAGCGTGGCGACACGGTGGCCATGAAGCGCATGGTCGCCACCGCCGAGAGCATCACGCGCACGCGGCAGAACGCCTACGAATCCGCCGCGGCCAACGCTCAGAAGGCCAAGGACGCGCCGGCCGCCAAGGCCAAGCCGGCGCCCAAGAACGGGGGCGCGTCATGAGCAAGACCCTCGCCTACTACCCCGGCTGCTCGCTGCACGGCACCTCCGGCGAGTTCGACGCGAGCTTCAAGGCCACTGCCCGGGCGCTCGACCTGACTCTCCAGGAGATCCCGGGCTGGGAGTGCTGCGGCAACACCGCGGCGCACTCGATCAACCGCCTGCTCGCCGCGGCACTGCCGGTGAACGAGCTGGCCAAGGTCGAGCAGGACATGAAGCTCGACGCCGTGGCCGTGCCCTGCGCGGCGTGCTACAGCCGCTTCAAGACCGGCGCGCACGAGGTCGAGGAGAACGAGCAGATCGCCGGCGACGTGCGCGCCGTCGTGGGTCGCGCCTACAACGGCGGCGTCGAGGTGCAGAACCTCATCGACGTCTACCACGACGCCGTCGGCCTCGACGAACTCGCCGCCAAGGTGACGAAGCCGTTCGCTGGCCTCAAGATCGCCTGCTACTACGGCTGCCTGCTCACCCGGCCGCCCAAGGTGACGCTCGCCGACGACCCCGAGTACCCGATGCACATGGACGAGGTCGTCAAGGCGCTCGGCTGCACGCCGGTCGACTGGAACTACAAGACCGACTGCTGCGGCGCCTCGCTGGCGCTCACCGAGCAGCAGATCGTCGACGACCTCGTGACCCGCATCCTCACCGACGCCAAGGCCTGCGGCGCCGAAGCCGTCTCCGTGGCCTGCCCGCTGTGCCAGGTGAACCTCGACGGCCGCCAGACCGAGATCATGCGCACGCAGAAGGACTGGCAGCCGATCCCGGTCGTCTTCCTGAGCCAGCTCGTGGGCCGCGCCCTCGGGCTCAGCGAGAAGGAACTGGGGCTCAAGAAGCACCTCATCGACATCACGGCGGTGATGGCGTAGCCCGCCGCACCGCCTGACGCGGCCGCGCTCGCGCGGCCGGCACAGCAGTCAAGCACCAGAAGGGGCGCCGAGAGGCGCCCCTTCTCCGTGTCTGCATTGTCATCCTTGCTGGCGGCAGCAGGCCGACCTACGCTGGCCGAAGGACACGTCGGCACGTCGCCACGTTGCCACGCGTCAACCTGAGGCGGCGGGACCAGCCGCCGTGACCTCGATGGCGGTATGGCCGATCACTTCTCCATCTATCGCGCACTCGATGACGTAGCGCCCGGCGTCGGGGAACTCCGGTCCGGCAGGACCGGCGACCTGGAAGCGCTGCGAGGCCCCGGAGCGAAGGCCCGGCGGACGTCCCACCTCGAACTCACCACCGACGAGCTGCCCCACGTGCCCGCCGTCGGCGTCATGGACATCGATGCTGAAGCTCATCTTGCGGTTGGTGAGACTCCACGGCACATTGACGCCGACGGCGACAGCGAATGGCGTCGCCGGCCGACCAGGGATCTGCGGCACGGCGAGCCGGTCCCAGCCCCCGCCCAGAAGGTAAAGCTTGCCGCCCACGACTTGCGCGCCGTCGGCAACCAGAAGGTAGTCCAAGCCGATCTCGTCAGGGTCGCTCATGATTTGACCTCACATCCTGTTTGTCATACATTGTATGACACATCATACAACGAGTGCTGAGACGCGCAAGTGCTGCTCGAGATCAGCGCACTCATGTGGGATGAAGCCAGCGAAGAGCTCATGGCCAAGCACGGCGTCAGCGTCAGGGAGGTCGCGCAGATGCTCTCCAGCCCGCATCCTCACGGTGCCGCTGGCGCAGACCGCCGATCCGGACGTGTGGCACCCTGTGACGGCCTTCCCGGCCACCAAGGCCCAGCAGCAGGTGCTTGCGAGAGCGCTCAGTCCAGCCGACGAGGGGTGACCATGACAAGAGGGAAGCAGACGAGCGACGCGCCAGGTGGCTACGAGGTCGTCGGCGCAAGCCAGGGCAAACGCGCCGGCGGCATCGTCTCGGTGCGGCTGAAGCCCGACGAGATGGATCTGCTGAGTGCCCTATCGGAGATGGGCGGACGGACGCTCTCGGACACGCTCCGTCTGGGATTGCGCTGCCTGGGCGATCGGCCGACCTTGGCGACGGGTGCCTCGGCCGCAGAGCCTGCGGTCAGGACCAGCGGCAGCGTGTCCGACATCGCCTTCACAACCAATGGCGACACTTGGGCGCGGTCCAATTCGCTGACCTGACAGGGACCCGTGGCGGGGGGGTCATCCCCAATGACGCGCCACACACCGAGGCGCACGCGGCCCTCGATCGGCTGCTCGACCTGGAGCCCGAATCTCACACACCCGAGGCCGATGAACTGCGGCTTCTGACGCTGGCCGATCGGACTCCCGGAGCCCATGGACGGCATCGTCTTCTGCATGGACCAGCAAGGACTCTCGCGAGGCGACCTGGAGCCCTTCGTCGGCAGTCGCGCTTCAGCCGTGCCGCGGTTCGCGCACGAACGCCAGGAGTACGGCGGCTGCCAGCGACGCGCCCACCATCGCCCACCAGGCCGGCGCGTAGGAGCCGTAGCGGTCGACGAGGAAACCGAAGAGCGGCGGCCCGACGAAGATGCCGATGTTGTCGAGCGCGCCGGTGACGCCGGCG
>Ga0316226_1004660_pt1 | contig 10806 bp, 8 predicted proteins | sample TBH18017metaG_FD_206009 | JGI IMG/M metagenome (GOLD analysis project Ga0316226, IMG submission 206009) | Freshwater microbial communities from Trout Bog Lake, Wisconsin, USA - TBH18017 | ecosystem: Environmental > Aquatic > Freshwater > Lake > Hypolimnion/Profundal zone | place: USA: Wisconsin... | reverse complement strand
GCCCTGCCGGACTTTCTCGCACGCTTTCACCAAGTCTATGGCGACACGCGCAGCATCCTCGCCACCAGCCGCCTGATCGCCATCGCCGCCGCCCACCACCGCTTGGCCTGGATCCATCCATTCGGCGATGGCAATGGCCGCGTGACGCGCCTGCACTCCCATGCCCTGCTGGCGCACCACGGCCTGGATGGCGACGGGCTCTGGACCCTTTCGCGCGGCCTGGCTCGCAGCCGCGCCACCTACTACGCGCGCCTCCACGATGCAGACCAACCGCGACAGAGCGACCTCGATGGGCGCGGCAACCTGACAGCCGGCGGGTTCTCCCTGTTCTGCAGGTTCTTCTTGGAGACCATCCTCGACCAGGTGGCCTTCATGGGCGGACTGTTAAACCTGCCCGACCTCCGCACCCGTGTGGAACGCTACTTCCAGTTTGAGGCCCTGCATCTGACCAGGCATCGCGAGGAGATCATGCGTGTGGTGAAAGCACTTGTGGACGAAGGCGAGTTCTCCCGGGAGCGCGTCTATGAGATCACCGGCAAGGGAGCCACCACCGCTGCGGCGATCATCAAGCGCGGACTGGCGGAGGGGTATTTCGACAGCCCGTCAGAGAAGGGCAAACTCCGCATTGCCTTCCCCGGGAAAGTGTTGCCCTTCTATTTTCCCAGCCTCTTTGTCGACCTGCCGGTGGACGAGGAGCCCTCTCGAACCGCCGCTTCTCACATCCCATGAACGCCTTCCCATGCCGGATTACTCCCTCTATCTGGTTACCGATGAGACGCTCGCCGGCGCGCGGGGCGTGGAGGCCGTGGTGCGTGCCGCGGTCGAGGGCGGCGTGAGCGTCGTGCAGTTGCGCGCCAAGGCGGCGGCCGGACGGGCCTTTCTGGAGCAGGTCCTGCGCTTGGCCGCCTGGCTGCGTCAGCGCGGCGTGCCGTTGATCATCAATGACCGCGTCGACATCGCCCTGGCCTGCGACGCCGACGGCGTGCATGTCGGCCAGGATGACCTGCCCTGCGCGGACGTGCGGCGGCTGGTCGGCCCGAACCGCATCATTGGCGTCTCCGTCAGCACCGTCGCCGAGGCGCTCCAGGCGCAGCGCGACGGCGCCGACTACCTAGGTGTCAGCCCTGTCTTCGCCACCCCCACCAAGCCCGATGCCCCGCCCGCCGCCGGCCTCGACGGCCTGGCCGCCATCCGTTCCGCCGTGCGGTTGCCGCTGGTGGCCATCGGCGGCATCAGTGAACAGAATGCCGCCGCTGTGATCCGAGCCGGGGCGGATGGCATCGCCGTGGTCTCCGCCATCATGGCCGCCGTTGACCCCGCCGCCGCCGCCCGCGCGCTGAGAAAGCGAGTCATCCTAGAAAAAGCAGTTGAACCGCAGATAAACGCTGATAGACGCTGATTGGCATGATCTTGCAACAGAAACGGCTTTCATCTATTCGGTGAACAGGGTTTTGCGTTGCAACGTGTTGATTGCGATGAGCCTATCTGCGTTGATCTGTGTTCATCTGCGGTTTCAAGGGTAATGGAAGCCAGGGTGCAAAGAGCAGGGTGAGCAGTGATCAGTGACCGGTAATCGGTAGCGCAATGGATACCGATTCCGATACCGATAGCGACTTGCTGGTGCCATCACCTGCGTCTGCTTATGTTAGCGCAATGGATACCGATTCCGATACCGATAGCGACCCCGAGAAGGTACGATGCACGCGGTTGACCTCACAGCCTACAGCCTTCAGCCCTAAGCCTTTAACCCTAAGCCTTCCCCATGCCCGACTGGATCGACATCCAAAAGGACCCTGCGCACGTGGCGCGCGAGCGGGCCAAGGCGCGCGAACTGCGCCAGACCGACTGGTGGCGTCAGTTGCTCCAGCGCGGCGTCTGCCACTATTGCGGCAAGCAGGTCGGCGCGGACCAGTTGACCATGGATCACGTCATTCCCGTGGCGCGCGGCGGCCGCTCCACCCGCGGCAATATCGTGCCCGCCTGTCCCGCCTGCAATCAGAGCAAGAAAGCCCAGACCCCCGCCGAGCGCATCCTGGAGGAGCTCAACCTGCCGCCGGAGTGAGACCGATTTTCGCCTTGCCTCACCCGCGGGGATGATGTGAAAGTGACCCGCCGGTGCATCGGATGGCACGCCGCTGGCCTGCCGCCGCACTGTTTACAAACCATGTCCTCGCATGCCGAAGAACTGACGCCCATGATGCGGCAGTACCGCCGCATCAAGAACGAGCTGCCGCCGGGCGTGCTGCTGCTCTTTCGTCTGGGCGATTTCTATGAGCTTTTCACCGACGATGCGCGGGAAGCGGCGCCCATTCTGGGCGTTGCCCTGACCCAGCGCGCTGGCACGCCGATGTGCGGCGTCCCCCACCACGCCCTCGACGCCTACCTCGCCAAGCTGCTCCGCGCCGGCCGCAAAGCCGCCGTCTGCGACCAGATGGAGGATCCGGCCGCCGCCAAGGGCATCGTGCGGCGCGAGGTCACGCGCGTCGTGACCCCCGGCACCGTCACCGAGGACTCGATCCTCGACGCCACCCGCAACAACTTTCTCGCCGCCATCGCCAAGGGCCATCCCTGGGGCCTGGCCCTGCTTGACCTCTCCACCGGCGCCTTCACGACCGAGGAGGCCGCCAGCCCCGACGCCCTGCGCGACCTGCTGCGGCGCTTTGCACCCAGCGAGTGCCTGGTCGCCGCCGGCCAGCGCGCCGATCCCGAGGTGGCCGCGCTGCTGGCCGCCGCCGGCATCGGCGCCGTGACCGAGGGCGAGGACTGGACCTTCGCCCACGACTCCGCCCGCGATCTCCTGATCCGCCACTTCGGCGTCCATTCGCTCGATGGCTACGGCTGCGAGAACCGCCCGGCGCTGGTCTGCCCCGCCGGCGCGCTGCTGCACTATGTGCGCGAGGAGCTGCATCACACCGTCGGCCACGTGCGCGGCCTCCAGGTGCGGCAGGCTTCGGACTACCTGATGCTGGACGAATCCACCTGCAACAATCTCGATCTGCTGCCCGCCCGCGGTCGGGCGACAGAAACCACGCTGCTCGGCGTCCTCGACGTCACCCGCACACCCATGGGCGCCCGCCTGCTGCGGAGCTGGATGCTGCGGCCGCTGAGGCTGGTCGAGCCCATCGCGCGCCGCCTGGATGCCGTCGAGTGCCTGATGCGCCGTCGCGACCTGTTGGACGATCTTCGCACGCAGCTGGCCGAGGTTCGCGACCTGGAACGGCTGATGGGCCGCCTGGCCGCCGGCCGCGGCAACGCGCGCGACGCGCAGGCCCTCGCCCGCTCGCTGGCGCCCGTGCCGGCCATCCGCGAGCGCGTCGCCGCGGTTGGTGATCCGCTGCTGACCGAAACCGCTGCGCGCCTCCAGCCACTGCCTGAACTGGTCGAGCTGATCGACCGCGCCATCGCCGACACCCCGGCCGTTGCCCTCAAGGACGGCGGCATGATCCGCCCCGGCTACAACGCGGATCTGGACGCCCTGCGCCAGCTCGGCTCGGACGGCCACGCCTGGCTGGCCCGCTTCCAGGCGCAGGAGCAGGAGCGCACCGGCATCAAGACCCTCAAGGTGCGCCACAACAAGGTCTTCGGCTACTACATCGAGATCTCCAAGGGCCAGGCCGCCGCTGCGCCGCCGGAGTACGAGCGCCGCCAGACCCTGGTCGGCGCGGAGCGCTTCATCACGCCTGAGCTGAAGGATTACGAGCAGCGCATCTTCGGCGCGCATGACCGCGCCGTGGCCATGGAGTTCGACCTCTTCTGCGCCGTGCGCGACCAGATCGTCGCCCAGACCGCCGCGATCCAGACCACGGCCGACGCCCTGGCGCAGCTTGACGTCCTGGCGTCGCTGGCCGACCGGGCCCGCGCGCTGGGCTACGCCCGACCCGAAGTCCACGAGGACGACGAGCTGCTCATCGAGGAGGGCCGCCATCCGGTGATTGAGCAGCTTCCCGACGCCGAACGCTTCGTGCCCAACGACACCCGCCTCGACGGCCGGCGCAACCAGATCCTGCTCCTGACCGGTCCCAACATGGCCGGCAAATCCACCTATATCCGCCAGGTGGCCATGATCGCCATCCTGGCGCACATGGGTTCGTTCGTGCCGGCCAAGCGCGCCCGCATCCCGCTGCTGGATCGCGTCTTCACGCGCGTGGGCGCGGGCGACGACCTGGCCCGCGGCCGCAGCACGTTCATGGTCGAGATGCAGGAGGCGGCCAATATCCTGAACAACGCCACCCGCCACAGCCTGATCGTGCTCGACGAGATCGGCCGCGGCACGAGCACCTTCGACGGCATCAGCATCGCCTGGGCCGTCGCCGAGCACCTGCACAACACGCCGGAGATCAAGGCCAAGACCCTCTTTGCCACCCACTATCACGAACTGACCGACCTGGCGCTGACGCTCAACGGCGTGCGCAACTACACGGTCGACGTGCGCGAGCATGGCGACAGCGTGGTCTTCCTGCGCAAGATCATCCCCGGCACGGCCGACAAGAGCTACGGCATCCACGTCGCGCGCCTGGCCGGCATGCCCGCCGCGGTCATCGACCGCGCCCAGGAGATTCTCGCCAATCTCGAAGAGGGCGAACTGGAAGCCGGCGTGCCCAAGCTGGCACGCAAAAGCCGCAAGCGCGAGACCGACCATCCCGGCCAGCTGATGCTGTTCGCGGAGTAGGCGGAAAGTCGGGAGTAAGCCGCCGCCGGTTGGCTCACGGTTGCCCTGCGATTCCAAGCGCCTTGGCTGCGGCCTGCAGTCTGCGATCTCGGGTCCAAAACGCCGCGTGGCTCAAGCGCGCTGCGGCGAGGAGGTGAACGTCGATCCAGCCCAGACCGCGGCCTTGCAGGCGATGGGCGTCGATCAGGTGCAGGGCCTCCGTATGCGTGGCGACCTGCACGGCGGGCAACGCCGTCAAGAGTGTCAGAATCTCTTTCCGATTGGCCAGGTTGCCACAGGCGAGTTCCCCAATAACGAAAGGGTGCGTGGTGACCTCGCCGGCGGCCAGCAGATCGCCGAGCAGCGGGATCCCCTGCCGCAGATGATCGACCCACACAGAGGTGTCCACCAGAATCACGGCGCCCTCCTACACCCGGCGACGCGGAATCGGGCTCAGGTGGCGCTCGGTGCCGCCGAGACGGGCCAGACGTTTCGCGCTCTCCAGCGACACCAACGCCTCCAGACCCATGCGCACGAGAGATGTCTTCTGCTTAACGCCAGTGACGTCGGCCGCCCGTCTCAGAATCGCGTGATCAATGTTCAACGTCGTTCGCATGCATATGAGTATGCCTAATCGATGCATCCATGGGCAAGGGTTTTTCCGGTGGGAGGATGACTGAGGGCGGATGGCCAATCGCCCATGTCGTATGCCTGATGACCGGCCTAGTCGCCCTCGACGCGAAATCGGTAGCCGATGCCCCGCACCGTCTCGACGAGCTCACCGTGCTCGCCCAGTTTCCGCCGCAACCCGACGATCTGCACATCAACTGAGCGATCGGTCACGGGATAATCGGCGCCGTGCACCGCGTCCACGATCTGATAGCGCGAGAAGACCACGCCCGGCCGCCGGAGTAGCAAGTCCAAAATGCGGAACTCGCTGAGTGTCAGCGCGACCGCCTGATCGGCGACCTTGACGCTGTGGTGCGTGCGATCGATCTCGATGGGGCCGCGGACGAGGCGGTCGACGGAGTCTTCGGCCTCGGGCGTGCGCCGCCGCAGCACGGCGCGCACGCGGGCCAGCAGCACGCGCGGACTGAAGGGCTTGGTGACGTAGTCGTCCGCGCCGACCTCGAGGCCGGCGACGATGTCGGCATCTTCGTCGCGGGCCGTCGCCATGATCACCGGCAGGTTGCGCGTCTGCTCGTCGGCGCGCAGTTTGCGGCAGAAATCAAAACCGTTCTCGCCCGGCAGCATCAGGTCCAGCAGCAGCAGCGCCGGCGTGTGGCGGGCCAGCTGCTTGCGCGCGGCCTCGGCCGAATCGGCCAGGATCACCTGGTAGCCGTCCCGTTCCAGGTTGAACCGGATCAGCTCCTGAATGTCCTTCTCATCCTCGACCACCAGAATCGTTTCTCGCGCCATGAAGCGCACTCCTTTGCCGTCGGCCTGGGGCGTACGTGCGCCAGTATAACACAAAACGCTGGCACAGCCCCTCATCTGACGCGCATAGCCTGTGCGATGCCTGTGAGCATCGCGTGAAGGAGGCGCAAGGATTGAATGAGGCCGGAGCGCGTCATGCCGAAACGGTCGCGGGCGGACGCGGAGGGGCGGATGCGACCAAGAGGATGTCGATGGACGCTCGCGGCAGGCCGAAGATCTGGGCGAGCGCGGGCGGATTAAGCGGCCACGCGGGGCGATCCCGACGCAGTCCGGAGAGACATGCGGCGACAAAGAGCGCATCCCACTGCTCCGTTGGCACAGCGGCTGCCGTGACGCGGATATCGTGAGACTGATCGTGGTGGATGAAGGCCAGAGCTTTGGCAAGAATCAACGCGAAAAGCACTTTGAAGACACTGTGCTGACCGGCGGCACCGCCGAGCCGAGCGGCGACAGCGTACGACAAATCCAGTAGCGATAGCGCCGGGCGATCGGCCGATCGCGCCGCCAGGAGCGCGCTCGCCGTCACATAAATGCGCAGGCGGACGGCGGGTGGGGGCAGCGAACAGCGCAGTTTCCGCTCGATAAAGGCGAGGTAGTCAGGAATGTCAGGCGCCGGGGTGGTGGCCGCCCGCCGCTGCAGAAGGCGATGGCCGTTGACTATGGCCTGGCGGATCAGACCCTGGCGCTCGGCTTCTGCCGCCAGGGCATCGATGTCAGCGAAGCCCAGCGCAGGCAGATCAAGCCGCGGGCGCCACGTTCGCATCACGTATTCAACCGACGATCCGATGGGGCGCCGTTCCAGCCGGTTGACCTCGTCCAGGGCACGGCAGAAGAGCGCCAGCGTGGCGGCGCTCTGCTCCGCCACCGGCGGGTGACGCATCGTCTGAAGCGCGACCATGGCGAAACCCTTGATGTTTGGCGGCGCGAACTGCGCCGTCATGTGCATGACCATGCCACGCCGCTGCCAGCAGCGTATAAGACCCGCATGCGAAGTGCGCTTGATTTCCGTTTTGGGGGCCAACGAAGAACTCGCGCGGCCTTAGCTCGCGGCTAACCAGCGCGTTCTACCTTCAGCACCGACAACGCGCAGATCAGGCTCACCAAACGCCACGTGGCGGGTGAAAGAGTCTGGTCACGTGCGGGGTCGAAAACACTTTAAACGGACGGCGCCGGCGGGTGCGTCGCCGCACCGACCAGTGCCGGACGCAAGACAACAAGGCCATGTGCGCCAAGGTCAACCGGCGGACAAACGGAGTGCAAACCCTGGAGGGAAGAACGATGAACGTCACGAAATGCAGTTTGCTCATGCTGCTCTGTGTGGCCAACGCCACGCTGACGGCACAAGCGACCAAGATCACGGCATGGTCGACGCCGGGCTCGCACCCGACGCCGGGCATGAACAGCGAATATGTTCCTACGGTTAACGGATGGAACTATCCGACCTACGACAACCAGCGGCTTATCCCCTACAAGTACACGGTGACCGGCACGGAAGTCTGGTCTAACAACGTGACCTACATCCTGCAGGGACCCTGCATGGTCGGCAACCCCTCGAACTCAACCATCTCTGCCACCCTGTTCATCCAGCCGGGAACCGTCATTCGCGGCTATCCGCCCCAGAGCGGCGCCGATACGTCTCCCGGCGGACTCTACGTGTGCGCCGGATCGAAGATGTACGCGCGCGGCACGAAGACTGCCCCCATTATCTTCACCGACATGTGGGACAACAACGTGCCCGGCATGGTGCCTGGCGTCGTGAGCAATACCGCCAACTACGCGAAGGGGCTTGCCCATCCGACATGGGCGGGTTGGTACAACGGTTACCTCGGCACCAGCAACGGCATGGGCAGGGTGCATTTCAACCGCGATTACTCGGTCTGGCAGCCGGTGGGTGCCTGCTGGGGCGGCGTGATCTATAACGGTCGTTGCTCCGTCCCTTGGCACAAGGGCGGCATGCCGGGGGTTCCCTCTACGGATCCGAGCCCGAACTCCATCTATCCCGAGACGGTCAATCTCCAGCAGTCGGAAGGGCTGATCTTCCCGATCTACTACGGCGGCGCTGACGGCATCATCGATGACGATGATAACTCGGGCTGCTTCGTCTACTGCCAGATTCGCTACAACGGCTATCCTCTGGCAACCGGCGGTTCCGAGATCAATGGCCTGTCGCTCTATGGCGTCGGCCGCGGCACAGAAATCCACCACGTCGAGATCATGAACTCGGCCGATGATTCGATCGAATGGTTCGGCGGCACGGTCAACCAGAAGTACTGCGTGACGTGGGCCTATGGCGATGACGGCTGGGATACGGATGACGGTTTTCGCGGCAAGAACCAATTCATGTTTGCCGTTCAGGGCACCTGCTGCGAGGTCATCAACCTCTCCGGAAGCACGTGGCAGCCGGTCGTCGGCTCCCTCCACTCCGACAAGGGCATGGAGATGGACTCCTCCGGCGACAACGATCCCAACGGTCGCGGTTTGCCGATCGCCCTCAGCTCCTGGTGGAACGGCACCTGGATCGGCCAAGGTCCGATCAACCAGGGCACGGGCTATCCGGACGTGGCCGATACCAACATCAACTGGGCGCTCCACTACCCGGGCGGCAGCCGCGATCCCGAGCGCGACCGCACCAGCCTCCAGCCCGCGGCCGACACGGCGCTGATGCTGCGCCACGGCGCCAGTCCGCAGATTTACAACGGCATCTTCTGCGAGTTCCGCGGCGCCGGCATCGTCTGCGACTATGTCGCCGTGACGAACGGCGGTCCGCTGGGCGTGGGTACCGCCACGCGCCAGGATTGCGTGGACAAGAACTACGTGCATGACGTGCTGACGCGCGCCGGCTACGCCTGGAACTACTACCCGCCCGTGACGACCATCTCCGGGTTCATCAATTTCGGAAGCCAGTTCAACGGGTATAGCTACGCCAGCGGGGCCAACGCCTTCAACGACTGGGAGTACCAGTCCCACATCCCGACCTACCAGATGGACATCGCCGGCAACGTGTTCTATTCGATGGGTTTCACCGACACCATTTTGCCGACGAACGGATGGGATCTCATCAACTCGGCTGGTCGTGAAACGTCCGGAACCAAGAACAGCCGCCATGAGTCCTTGCACTGGAACGGCGCCAACGGGGTGACCTATGCGTCCACGCTGAACCGCTCGATCAGCACATCGGCCCAAATCGGCATGCATTGTGCCGCCGGCGCGAACAACACGGATGCCGACCCGAGCGACTTCCCCGGTCTGAACTCGCCGACGCTCCGCCCGAACGTGGCTGCCGCGGTGAACCGGATTAACACGTCCAACACGCTGACATCCGTCAACCCGATTGGCACCATTCATCGCGTGTCGGAGACAGACTTCCGTTACTGCAAGGGCGTCCGGAACATCGATTACATTGATCCCTATCCGACAACCGACAATGACGGGTGTCTGACCGGCGCCGTCAACACGAACTACTTGGCGGCCGACGGTTTCTACACGCCGGTGGCATATAAGGGTGCGTTCGACCCCAACGCGGTCAACTGGATGGCCGACTGGACGTTGTGCGACCAGTTCAAACTGGTGGAAATGCACCGCGAAAAGGCGCAATACAGCGCCAACAATATTCAAAACTGGACGACCAACAGCGCCACCATGACCGATGCGTGCTGGGGATCGGCGGTCATGAGCGAAACGCCGGTCAATGCGACCATCGGGATCTACCCCTCGGTGCGGGCGCAGAACCCGTTGCCGGGTGCGACCTATAGCGTCTATGGCGGTCCCACAGTGACGGGGCCCTGGACGGTGATCGGCACCATCGCCGAGGATGGCGCGACACGGTGGTTCACGGACACGAGCGCCGCCCAGCACAAGTTCTTCTACACGAGTCGGATCAAGTAGAACATAACAGCGATTCACGTCCGGACTTCCGGCGGCCATTTGCAGCCGCCGGAAGTCCGGTTTGAGTATGGTGCATGGCGTCCCGTCCGCACCACGAGAGAGGTGAGCAGCTTATGATGATGAAGCGATACACCAGATGCATCGGGTTGAAAATCGGGGCCTTGCTGGTTTCGCTTGTTATGGCCTGTAACGGCCAACCGCAGCCGTCGACCGACAGGCAGACCCCGGGCAAACCGGAGAACGAAACGCGTGTGACGGGACCAGGCACGTCTTTTCCCGCGAACGATGCGATTGCCTACAGTCTGCGTTTCGCCGCCGCCATGCCGGAGGATGAGGACGCCGCATTGACGCAGTGCAAGGTTTTGGAGGAGGTGGCGCAAGCCTGTCTGAACCGCGATGCGGATCGGGCGTTTGCCGTGGCCAAGACAATCAAGGGATGGCAACGTGGGGCTGTCTGCGCGGACGTGGCACGGACCTACGCGCTGGCGGGGCGGACGAACGATGCCCGGCGCGCCCTGGTCGAGGCCGAGGCGTGGTGTGGGCTTTACCGCGAGAAGTTCCAGCAAAATCCCATGCGTTGGGTCACCGGCCGCATCCGACAACATATTGTCATCGCCCGCACCGCGCTCGGAGAAACCAACGACTACGAGATGGTGCAGCAGCCGCTCGATAATCCCAGTTCCACGGTGGTCAACCACCTGGTTGCCGGCGACACGAACCGGAACAGCGCCGCCTTCATGCAAATGCTTTCCGTCCTTATGACCAACAAGAGCGTCGAGGTGCAACAGGGTCTGGGCCTTGGCATCCTGGCGTGGGCCACCCGCCCCCCCCCCCGA
>Ga0316226_1004659_pt1 | contig 10808 bp, 16 predicted proteins | sample TBH18017metaG_FD_206009 | JGI IMG/M metagenome (GOLD analysis project Ga0316226, IMG submission 206009) | Freshwater microbial communities from Trout Bog Lake, Wisconsin, USA - TBH18017 | ecosystem: Environmental > Aquatic > Freshwater > Lake > Hypolimnion/Profundal zone | place: USA: Wisconsin... | reverse complement strand
CCTGACACCGTTGGGGGCCCGGAGCTCACCATTGGGATCCTTGGTCTCTGGGGAAGCGTTCACCGTCATCATCGACATCGGGTACAGTGCCTTAAGGTCAAGTACAATGATATTCGACTTCAATCCCAGAGACGGATCAAAAACGGTGGCTCCCTCGAACTTCTTCGCGGATGAGAAGCCCTTTGAAGGGAGCACATATCTCCCGTTAGCCTTCCGTAAGATGTAGATGTCAATGATGCTGGATGAGTTAATCGTCCGGTCAAGGGGGCACCCGACATACCGGGCCAGCTCACGGTGAAAAGTAACGATACCGCACTTCTCTTCTATCCGTTTGCAGAGCTCAACATCCTTCCAGTTATACTCCACCAGAGTTGCGGGGTCTTCTCTCCATAACTGGCCTATAGGAGAGTTGAAATGCAATTTGTGGTCTCCTAATTCGTTTTCTGCTATTGCGTCAAGACGATATGACTCCTTCTTCTGGAGCTGGGTCTTCTTATACCCCTCGAGTAAATCGAAAATACACCGTCCCCTGATAATGTCATTCCGGTCAGATGCGAAACCTTCCAGCCGGGATAAGTTGGAGATGTCTATCTTAAGGGCCCGCATCCTCTCCAACAGGTAAGGCAAATCGAAGAGGATAAAGTTCCATCCCGTCAAAATGTCGGGATTCTTGTCGCGGATATATCCAACAAATGCTTCCAACATCTCCTTCTCCTTAACAAAGGTGATCGTCGTCCTGCTGGAAGTATTCAATGTCTCAATTGTCTCATTTATGTCGCATTTATGACCCATTTGACTCATTGCTTCCACTTCCCGGGTCTCCGGGGGAAGGAGTAACCACGACGTATAGTGGTCGTCGAATGAGTCCCATGCCGTTACACATATAATAGGGTCTTTCTTGGCATCCGGCCATCCGTTGTCGTCGGAACATTCAATATCGGCAATGCATACCCGGGCCGGGGCTGCAACTTCAGCCGGGATGAGGTCACGGTAGTCTACAAATTCAGTGTCGGGTGCATCTACCCCTCCGGTTATACCGGAGTCAATCATAAACCTGCTGGTAAACGGGATATCGGCTTCGAAATGATGGTATCTGTCCCGGAGTATCCGGATGTTGGACGGGGAGTCCACGTAGACCCTTCGAAGCGCCTCTCCATGGATTGACTTAAACATGTGCGTTTTGTCAACTTTAAGCTGCTGAACCACGGGGCTATTATCGACGTATTCAGCCGGAACATAGAAATAGGGCTCAAATCCTGTCACTTGCAGGTGTGTAGCCTCTCCGTCCGGGGCCCGGCCAAACACATGGATGATGGGCCCGTCGCGGGTGTTGTTATATTCGACCTGTTCGATGGTGGTTATCATAATGGGCACCATTCAGGGATAGCGTGTTTGTCACGTATTCGTGTGTCCCTTGATTTTAAGGGTGCTCCTCTGTTTGCACATTGTCCATCAAAGAATTCTGCGGGAAATGAAGCGAAATGTGGGCATTTCGAGCAACATTTTACCTTGATTGTTTTTCCTACCATTTTTAATGCTCACTATAGATAATGTCGCGTTCTGTCCTCATTTTTTTCAATTGCATCTGGCAGCATACTGCCGCTATGTAAGGATACGGGTCTCCATTTTGCAATCCATACCACAGCAATACGATCGTCGGGGCAATCCACCCTGTAAGGAATATAATTCCACGAAATGCGTTCATTTAAACACCCCCGCTCCAACGGATGGCCCATAGATTACCATCACGGTTAAAGCAGTGCAAATTGCCACAATGGCAACGCACATTATAATGGTCATTGATGTGTTGTCGTCCATGATTCACCTTGGAAGGAAATATTTACAATCTTTTTTCTTCATTTCATACGGGGGAGTTAAGAACCACGACTGGCCCTTCTCCCTTGGCTTATTGTGGTATCTGATGCAATTCTCCCGGAAGCTTGCGGGGCATGCAAGACCGCTACACATGCAAACTTCTGACATCAAATCCATCTCCATGTTAAATGAATTATCAAAAGCGTAACAAACATACCCACAATTAATGCAATCGCAAAATATGCTCTTCTCTCTTTCTCTTCACGCAGCAATTGGGCCCTGCGTAAATTGTATTCCCTGCACTGTCTTCCGAATTCTTCGCTGATTCTCTGGATTCTTTCTTCTCCGGTCTCATAACACAGGCTCCGGGTATGCTCTTCGAAGACCCGTTTGTCCAGTTTGCTCATCGTGGTATCCGGATCCGGGAACCACGCCCCTCCGCGCCACTCACCCGGCTGTCCGTTGTGTATATCTCTGATTGCCATTGTCTTCTTTCTCCTTTTAAGAAACGGGAACACGGACGGGACAACCTGTCCCGCCAGTGCATTGGATTAACTACGCCCTATGGAAAGGCGTGATACCGTATTTGACGGAAAGCGTATTAAACATTTCGGTGTGTCATATTCCCCATATCTCTTCGGGGACGAACTTTTTAACTGTCGTTGCATAAAGGGACGTGCTTTTCCGCGTCCAGTCTGCATTTACACGTTCAAAAGCAGGGCCGGACGCCTTGGCATACAGGTGAAAGACCCGGGTATCCTCCGGGAGCGTAACCGGGCGGGAAAGGTTCTCGCTCTCTTCGTAGTAAACGCCAACCTCATTCCCCCCATATGGACATAACACTTCATGTGGAACAACATACTTTGTGCTCAACGATTCGCTGTAATAAGATCTCAATACCGTGCTCAATACAATGGGCCCGGTGTCTCCCCACGTCACACTTTGGTTAAGTTTTCCCATTACATGAACGAGTATCCTTTCAACGATGGGATGAGCCGGGCGGTCAACTCCAACCACGGCATTATTAAACGGGAATGCGATAGTATGCGGGTCTTTTACATCAAGAGATGCGAAAAACTCACGGGATTTAAGAAGACTTGTAATCTCTCTCACACATAGCGTATCGAGATCTAAAAATACTCCTCCGAACTGGAACAGAATATTCCATTCCGCTTCGTCTTTCTGTGCCCCGCGAATACTATCCGGGTCAAGATGCTGGTAAGCAGGATACATTTTAAGAGCATAATTCCTTACTCCGACCATTCCTTTGATGGCATCGAAGTATTTTCCCGATGGCGGATCCCCGATATACCAGAGAATAATATGGTCATCCGGATGGGCCTTCCGGGCGCTGAACACCCCAAGCATGTGAGGGTATTTGAATTCCCCGATGCTTACAAAGTGAATATAGGTCATTTCCTATCCTCTTCGGGCAGTTCCTGCCATGAAAGACCATCATTTACCGTTCCGTAATACTTCCGGATCCGGTCTCCGACCACTGCGCTCATCCTCCGGGCGCTGTATTGCCCGGGCTTAATATCAGTCCAGAGCACTCCGCTGTTCGTACGAATTTTCCGGTATGTTAATTTCCACGTTATCATGGGAAGTATTTCACCGTCATCTGCCACTGGTATTTCTGCCTCAATCCAAATACCATGCACGGCAATCCAGTGGGCTATACCTATCTCTTCAAACGGGTCTCTTCTTGGAGAATTAACCCATTGGTGAGTGCAGAAAGTATACGCCGTGATAAACTTTTTATTTCGCGGAAGGGGGAATTTATCTCCTATCTGGTAATCTTCGAGCATACAGTCCCCGTCCTTGGTTTGAAGGTCTGTGTGACTTGAACCACACATAACGCAATGAAGATCCGGGGTTCTAATCGTATCAAACATTCCCATTATGCTGTGTTATTAGCGGTAATCGATATTAAATACTATGTGTAAAATTAATTTGTATGAACGCTACGGACGATACGTCACAAACTCCGGGGGAAATGTATCTGAACCTCTTCCTTATCGGGTCGGCAGTTGTAATTGGACTATATATTTCCTCATTATATGGTGGAAAATCTAAAAAGAGAAGCAGAAGCAGCAGGTATTAAGGAATACAAAGGAATATCGGAACGCTTCCATCTTCAACTCTTTTTACAAGGCTGAAATTATCCTTTAGAATTTCCGTTATCTGCGCAAGATCCAGCTTCGCAGCACACCCCGCACTTCTTACCCGTGGCCCTTGAAAATTTCACCAGAGGGGGTGACACAATATCCCGGTCAATATACCCGGCACTGCAGAGCCTGTCGTAGTACTTCCACGTCTCCAAATCGATGTAATCCATGGCAACCTTTACTTCGGGGGAGACTTTGAGAGCCATGTAGTATCATCCCAAGTCTTCAGGGCCAAGTGTCCTTATTTTTCGTTTAATGGCCTCTACTCTTGCGTCGTTTAGTTGTCTCATGGTAAGTATCCGGGCCCTCGAATTGAGCTCCTTCGGGTTCCTTCCCCTTGGATAGTATGCTGCCCACTTGATAGGTTTACCAACCCGTTCAAACCTGTTCCGGTAATCTCCTTCGATTCGCTCGCCATCAACTCCATACCCCCAAAGCAGTTTTGCAGTCCCTGCATATGAAGAATCAGGACTTGGGTTATCTGCGTCTACGAAGACAATAATGCTGTTCTCTCCCCACTGACTATAGAGATATGGCAGCAGGGTTATATCAAATCTGAACGGGTCAGAGGCCATACAAAAGAATAGGGGATAAAGTATTTAAAATATAAGCTTCTTTTGATCTGCGCCAATATCGCGCATTTTATGTTTCTCTTTGCGTGGAAATACCTTTTCAGATACCGGGATTCCGGCTGCAGTAAACCATTCGGCTACGAGGCTCCGGTGACACATTTTATCATTTGCCTCATAACAAAGTAGGATTGCATCGGGGTCTCCAATCTCTTCGTATACTGTTTTCGGGTCGAGATTATCGAGTATTTCCCCGCGGAACTGTTCAACGTAATGGGCCCATCCCATTCCCTTTTTCAAGTCCGCAAGCATGCGGAACGTCGGGGCAAGGGTGAGATATTCGGGCCCTACGAACCATTTGGGCTTTATTCTGGATATAGAAACTGCATGAAGATCTCCGGACGCCTTGGAGAAGTAAGAGGTCTTCACCTAGTTTCCACCCCCTTTGTGCTCTACCCACATGTAATTTTCTTCGAAGTAAGGCAGGCCCAGCCTTCGGACATTCCCGTTCTTGGTGCATCTGATTAGTACGACTTCGGTGTTCATTGCTTCCACAATTCCTATCATGCAATCAATATTGCTGTCATTTGGTGGAGTTTTAACGCATACGCGGTCTCCAACTTGGATTTTAGGATGTGCCCCGGGCCTTGGAATTCCGTGCCGCATGTTCGTTTGGGTTTCGTCGTTCTCGCGCTTGTTATATTCCGTTGTTATATTTTTTACCCATGTTTTTAACGACTTTTGTCGTTCTGCCTCTATTATTTCTGCCAACGCTGCTGCAGCAAACCCGGTCGAAATCCCGCGTTCTCCTTGGTCACGGGTTTCGCTTGCATGTGGATTTACATAGGCTTCCGGGATATCCGGTTTCCTGACATTAACGGTATCCCCGCTCGTCCAAACGTTGGTGTAGCCTTCATTCAGGATGAGATGTTTTACGTATTTCAGGAGTTTTTCTTCCTTTTTCAACTCTACCTTACCTTTGTTTGTTATCCTTTTCCATAAGATGTTGGTGATTACCTTGTTATCGCTTCCTTCAACTCGTAACCATGTGACAGATCCGCCAATCACAATCTTCCTAATGCCTGATGCATTCATCATTACTGGTAACATCATTTTAAGCTCCTCCTGTTGAATCAATTCCCCATCGTGTTATTATCCCGGTTACCCGTTCAACACGATCGAATCCTTCTTCAATATACCATGCATTTGCCTTTACACTTCCCGGAACTGGTTTCTCGTGGATAGTGTAACTTTCATATGAATTCCCAAAGTTGTATTTGGCATTCCATATCGGCGGGCCCCAGCTCTGAACCGCGGGGCCTGTAACGTAAACGGTAACCTCCGGGAGATCTCCATCCCATGTCGTGAGATGGGCCTGCCCGTGGTGATACCATGCCAGAATGTAAACGTGGTTCCAATCGAGTATCATTCTTTTATCTCCAACGGCCTTGTTATCTCGTAGAACATGTGCATCGGAATGTGAACGATTGGTTCGATATCTTCAGGGTCACGGGTGTTCAGTGTGCGTCCTCCATGTGTAACCGTGTAATGGGCCTTCGGATTATATTCGTGAATCATCGTTTTATCCTCGAATTTTACGATGATGAAGAACCTGATACACGGAAATTGACCGCCCGCTGCCTCAATCAAAGTCCGGCCACGCTCGAATTTGAGGAGCGATATTATGAGGTCTGGATACTTGGTTGAGGTATGTTTGCGACACTTTATCTCTCCGAACCACGCAACCTCTTCGGTTACATCGTTAATTCCAACACAGTCAAGCTGGTAAGACTTTGGAAGGAGGACAACCTTGTCCCCCCAGCAGTCTTCCAAAAAGGCCATTACTGCCTTCTGATTCTCGAGATCTTCCGGGGTTTCATACCTTTTTCGGGGCATAGAATACCTCCCTCATCCGGAGATTAGATATCCCGGGGACGAGTGACTTGAACGATTTCTCAATTGAAGTCTTCATACCGCTGGCGATTATCCAACGAAGTAATTTGTCCTCTTCAAGCATGTCCTGCTCCCCGGGGGAATACCTGATCAATTGGAACGACCTTGCCCCACGCCTGCCTTGCAGGTGTCAGGCCCTCAATGGCCACGGTTCCTTTGCTCTCATCTATGCTGCTTACTGTGCAGGCTACCCTCTTCTGCGAGGATATCATCCAATCTGGACGGGCCCGCTCGAGCGGTTCCCACCAGCACCATGATCCTTTCTGCATGGCTAAACTATTAGCATAAATCGTATTAAACGTTTCGGTGTGTAAAAGAGTTAGGATCGTATAGGCTAATCCCCACCATTTAAATGGTGGGATACAGCCGTCATCGCTTCTCCCGTAAACTTAATTATTTATGATCACCATACAGTATAGTAATGACGAAACAAAAACATTGGATTTCATCATATGGATGTGTGTACAATGTTAATTATCACTTTGTATGGTCTACAAAATATCGTAGAAAAGTCCTTGTTGACGATATTGCTGAACGTCTGAAAGAACTCAACAAGTCTATATCTGTTGATAAGGGATTTGATATTGTAGTCCAAGATGTTCAGCTGGATCATGTGCATTTATTTATACGAGCACATCCGAAGTTTGCTCCGTCAACAATCACCAAAGTTCTGAAAGGTATCACTGCCAAGAAATTGTTTGAAGAGTTTCCAGAACTCAGGTCAAAATTATGGAAAGGTCACTTATGGAACCCGTCGTATTACATCGGAACTTGTGGTGACTGCTCCAAAGATGTTGTGATCAAATACATCAAGACTCAGAAGGAACGATAACTTGCTGAAAGCGTATCAATACCGGTTGTATCCAAAGAAGTCACAAGTCACTGTACTTAATCAGACCCTTGAACAGTGCCGGATGGTTTACAATCGAGTATTGACAGTACGCAAAGATGCATGGGAACTTGAACAGAAACACGTCGGATACTACGAAACAAAGAAACTGTTACCGATGTGGAAGATTGAATATCCATCGTTAAAAAACGTGCATTCACAGGTATTACAGGACGTAGTAACCAGAGTTGATAAAGCGTACAAAGCGTTTTTCAGGCGGGTTAAGTCCGGTGAGAAACCGGGTCATCCAAGATTCAAACAGTTCGGTAGGTATGATAGTATCACATATACTCAGTCGGGATTTGAACTGGATGGTCAGATATTAACCCTCTCAAAAGTAGGTGATGTACCGGTAGTTACTCATAGGACGTTTGATGGCGAGATTAAAACCTGTACAATCCGCAGATCCAAAACCGGGAAATGGTTTGCATCGATCACGGTTGAAACGGATAGTTTACCGGTGTCAACCAATCAAAAACCGTCGGTGGGTATCGATTTGGGTATTGCAAAATTTATCACCTTTTCAACCGGAGAATCAATAGACAATCCGAGATTCTTTAAAACGGATGAATCTGCACTTGCACGAGCACAACGAAAACTATCAAAGCAAGTTAAAGGATCGGCAAAACGAAAGCAATCTGTGATGACTGTATCGATGATACACGAGCGAATTGCAAATCGCAGAAAGGATTTTGCACATAAGATTAGCCATCAACTAGTTGATAAATATGGTCTGATCGCATTTGAAGACCTGAACGTAAAAGAGATGATGCAAGATCCGGACTATGCAAAAGGCATCGGTGACGTAGCGTGGAACACCCTTCTACAGATGACACAGAACAAAGCGGAAGAAGCTGGTTGTTGTGTCGTATTAATTCCGCCCTACTATACGTCACAGACTTGCTCTTTGTGTGGTCATGTTGAAGCAGATAACCGCAAATCACAGGCGAAATTTGTCTGTTTGAAATGTGGTCACGCTGAAAATGCAGACGTTAATGCTGCTAAAAATATACTCGGATTGGGACTACAATCCGTTGCCAGTACCCTATCAACAGTACCGGCATAGATGCCCGTCAATTTATTGGCGGGAGTGGTCACATGACGTCTATAATCTCAAATCCAATTACAATTGCGATTACTTCTACGATTATACCCAGAAACACGCCAAGCAAGGCATCCCCGGTGTATATGTAAACAAGAATCATTGTAAGCGCAAGTGGGCCAACGAACCAAGCAAAAAGCCCTGCTAATACAGCAAGAATGGTAAAAAAAGATGCGAGAAGATCAAAGGATTCCATGGTTTTTCATCCACTTCAGGATACGCAGGTAATCTTCTTCTCCATCGGAAGGTCTTCCGTGGTCAATGTGCTCACTGCAGCAACCACATTCTCCGCAGTCGCATCCGCAATCTTCGTCTACCCAATTCTGATTTCCGCTCACTTCTAGGGATATCCACCCTGTGTTAACGATTGTTTTCCAGACCTCGTTTGACCATCCATCGACGTATTCCACATAGTGAACACCGGAATATCCTATCGTCACCTTGACGACGTTCTCAAAACATACCCTATCTCCGCCGGGGAAGTTGTAAACCCTTACACTCTCCGGGGGACTGAATTCGAATACCTTATGCTCCATGTCTTTCATGCTCCTTTCGTATTGACTGGTAAGATGTTAATCCTTTCGGAGTGCTTTCGTTTAGGACGTAGAAGTCCCTTTGCATATGAATGTTTCACCCATCCTACATCCATATTCACATTACCCCGAATATAAGTGATATTCCAAATAACGCCCCAAATAGTGTCATTATGGCAAGTGCAACTGAAAACAACCCTAGTCCCGCTATTAACCAGATATCTCTCCAATATGAATCGTGGTTACGATAGAGTTTAACTGCCTCTGTCGCAAAGAACGCAGTTCCAAGAACGCCAGCGGCCTCTATAACAATCCATAGTGCAGTCAGAATGGCTTCAAGAATTACGTCCATTGAATTCTCCCTTTATCCGTTGCAGTTCATAGATCTCTTCATTGATTTTCTTTATCTTCTCCGGGTCTTTGTGGTGACCCCGCATTACCTGCAGCATCGAAATGTGAGCATCAATGAAATCACTAGCCTCAACACAATCGACCTTGCCGCATACCGGGCACTGGCCCCCACGGGACAGTGGCTTGCATCCATTATAACAGTAAGTGAAGGGATGTTTGCACCGGGTGCAGTAAGCCTTCACACTTACATGACTCAACCCAATCTGTGTATTTCCGTCCATTCTTTATCCTCCTTGATACATTCTCCTTGCTGGCCCTTTTGGCCCCTTTGTGGCCCCAATAGCGGGCTCTATTTTGCCTTTAATTTCTGACTTCCTCAACTTGGCAGTTTCACTCCAATCCACATTCCATCCGCCACATTCTTCCTCATGAGTAACGATACGGTAGATGTCTCCTTCATATGGAAAGTCAACGTGCAGTTGTCGCGGAGTCCCGATGAACTTCAATCCGGTGGTGTGGATGAACACGAACTTTTCACGTCCACCAAGGCCCTGATATGGGTCTTTCAATCCAGTTTCATATGCATGTTTATGATTTTCAGAACACGTTGACCATTCTAGGTTGAATACGTTATTGTTAAGCGTATTACCGTCCTTATGGTTCACCTGCGGCTTGTTCTCCGGATTCGGGATAAATACCAAAGCTACCAGACGTGATACTAAAAAATCCTTTCCAATACAATTTTTACACAATTTAACCGAATAGTATCCCACTTTGTTACTTGGGCGCTTTATTAAATTGAACTTCAATATCCTGCTATTCCTTTTCACTTCTCCTTGTGAAGACACTTCATAAAGCCCTTCATATCCCGGTATGCTTCTCCATTCTACATCCATTAAATCCTCCTTACGCCACTGAACGGCGGGGACTTTATATATCCTTAATGTTAGATCCGTGATTCGTTATAAGCGTTTCGGTTAATCACAAATTAAGCGAGAAAATCTCCCGAAAAAATATAGAATAAGGCGCTATATAAGGCGCTAATTCAGCGCCCAATTTTAAAAATCGTTTAGTAGACTGCGAGATACGGCCAGCAATCAGTCATTCATGTCGTAATCGTCCGTCATATACGATTTCACCACCTATATGGCTTTCATTGCCCCGCCTTTAGTCTAGCGTTCATCTTCTTCAAACAATTTAATGGTTCTGTCGATCGCATCCTTGGCCCGGGCCAGTTGCTGCGGAGTGGGTGGCGGGCCATCGTATTTCTCAAACTTGGGCCCACAATGTTCACACCATACGAACCGGGAGTGGTTGCAACAGGAATCCTCGTGGCACCTGTATTCCTTGGTATGGCCATCGTCTGCGTGAAGCCTGTATTCCTTATTCATAAAAAAGTATTGGTTATGATAATGCCAGACAGGTGTT
>Ga0316226_1004651_pt1 | contig 10814 bp, 7 predicted proteins | sample TBH18017metaG_FD_206009 | JGI IMG/M metagenome (GOLD analysis project Ga0316226, IMG submission 206009) | Freshwater microbial communities from Trout Bog Lake, Wisconsin, USA - TBH18017 | ecosystem: Environmental > Aquatic > Freshwater > Lake > Hypolimnion/Profundal zone | place: USA: Wisconsin... | reverse complement strand
GCCTTGCGCCGCATTTTTCAGGAGCATGACATGAGCAAACTCGTGGTGATCGGCGGCGGGCCGGGCGGCTATCCGGCGGCCTTTTTGGCGGCGGACCTCGGACTCGAGGTGACGCTGGTGGACCAGGAGCTCAATCCCGGCGGAGTCTGCCTCTACCGCGGCTGCATTCCATCGAAGGCGCTGCTGCACATCGCCAAGTTGCTCGAAGAGGCGCACGAGGCTGCCAAGCTGGGCGTGACCTTCGGCGCGCCGCAGTTCGACCTCGGTAAAATCCGGGCGTGGAAGGAAAGCGTCGTCACCACGCTGACCGGCGGCCTCGGCCAGCTCCGCAAGGCGCGCAAGATCAATTATGTCCAGGGCCGTGCGCGTTTCCGCGACGGGCACACGCTGCTCGTCCGCCAGAGCGACGGCACCGAGGAGACGCTGGCGTTCGACCACGCGATCCTCGCCGCCGGCTCCTCGCCCGCGCAGATCCCCAGCTTCCCCAACCAGTCGCCGCGCCTCTGGGACAGCACCGGCGCGCTCGCGCTGGAGTCGATCCCGGCCTCGCTGCTCGTGGTCGGCGGCGGCTATATCGGGCTCGAACTCGGCAGCGTCTATGCGGCGCTCGGCACGCGCGTCAGCGTCGTCGAAATGTTGCCGCACCTGCTGCCCGGCGCCGACCGCGATCTCGTCGCGCCGCTGGCCAAGCGCCTGCAGAAAAAATTCGCCAGCATCATGCTGGAAACCAAAGTCGCCTCGATCACCGAGGCCGCCGACGGCCTGCGGGTCCGCTTCGAGGGCGCGCACGTGGCGCAGCCCGAACAGACGTTCGACCGCGTCTTGGTCTCGATCGGCCGCAAGCCGAACTCGCGCGACCTCGGCCTGGAGAACACCCGGATCGAGCTCGACCCGCGCGGCTTCGTCAAGGTGGACGGCCAGCGCCGCACCGCGGAACCGGCGATCTTCGCCATCGGCGACATCGCCGGCGAGCCGATGCTCGCGCACAAGGCGACACACGAAGGGCGCGTCGCGGTCGAGGCGATCCTCGGCAAGAAGAGCGTCTTCGAGCCGCAGGCGATCCCCGGCGTCGTCTTCACCGACCCGGAAATCGCCTGGTGCGGGCTGACCGAGGCGCAGGCCCAACAGGAGGCCCGCCCGGTCAAGATCGCCAAGTTCCCGTGGGCCGCCTCCGGCCGCGCGCTGACGCTCGACCGGCAGGAAGGTGTGACCAAGCTGGTGATCGACCCTGCCAGCGACCGCGTGCTCGGCGTCGGCATCACCGGCCCCGGCGCGGGCGACATGATCGCCGAGGGCGTGCTCGCCATCGAGATGGGCGCGACGGCCAAGGACCTGGCCCTGACCATCCATCCCCATCCCACGCTCTCCGAGACCATCATGGAGGCCGCCGAGGTCGCCGGCGGCCATTGCACGCATATCTATAAGAAGAAATGAAACCGGAGTGTGCGCGTCATGAAATACGCCCCGCATTGGCCCCTCGCGTTCCTGCTGATCGCCGGCGCATGCGCCTCGGCAGCTGATTTCGATGTCAAAAAAAAGGGCGCGACCGGCGACGGACTGACCAAGGACACCGCGGCCGTGCAGCAAGCCATCGAGGCCGCCTGCGCGGCCGGCGGCGGCACGGTGCTGCTGCCTCCGGGCGCCTATTTGTGCGGCACGCTGGAGCTGAAAAGCGGCGTGACGCTGCAGCTGCAGAAAGGCGCGACCCTCCTCGGCAGCACCGATCCCAAGGATTATCGCCACAACGCCCTCCTGGTCGCCGACAAGCAGCACCAGCTCGGCCTTTGTGGCGGGGGCTGCATCGATGGCCAGGGCGCCCAGCTCTACGCGGCGATCGAAAAAGACGGCGCTTGGCGGAAACCTGGCGAAAAACGTCCGTCGGAAAACGTCCGCCCGATGCTCATCAAGTTCACCGGCTGCGCGGATGTAACGCTCCGCGACCTCACGCTCAGGTCCGCCGCCTGCTGGGTGCAGGACTACATCGACTGCGAGCGCCTCACCCTGGAACACGTCACCGTGCGCAGCACCGCCGCGTGGAACAACGACGGCATCGACATCTACGGCTGCCGCGACGTCGTCGTGCGCGGCTGCGATGTGGATTCCGCCGACGATGGCATCTGCCTAAAATCCGGCGATGCCGCGTGCGACCGCGTGCTCATCGAAAATTGTCGCGTCCGGTCCAGCGCCAGCGCGCTCAAATTTGGCACCGCCTCGCACATCGGCTTCAAGAACATCACCGTGCGGAACCTCGAGGTCTATGACACCGCCCGCTCGGCGATCGCGCTCGAAAGCGTGGACGGCGCCCTCATCGAGAACGTGGACATCGCCCACGTCCGCGCCACAAACACCGGCAACGCGATCTTCCTCCGGCTCGGCCATCGCGACGCCAAGTCCCCGGTCGGCGCGCTGCGCAACGTGCTGATTTCCGATGTCACCGTCGAGGTGCCCGCGGACCAGCCCGACCTGAAGTACCCCTTCCCCTGCCCGCCCGTGCGGGCGCCGCACAACCCGTTCCCCTCCTCGATCGTCGGCCTGCCCGGCCACCCGGTGCAAAACGTCACCCTGCGCGACATCACCATCAGCTATGCCGGCGGCGGCCGGCGCGAGCGCGCACAGGTGACGTGCGACCGCGTGCCGGAACAGGCCGCGCGCTACCCGGAGTTTTCCATGTTCGGCGAATTGCCCGCCTGGGGCTTTTATTGCCGCCATGCCGAGGGCCTCACCTTCAGCAACTGCACCTTCCGCTGTGCGGCGCACGACTACCGCTCCGCGCTGGTCTGCGATGACGTGACCAGATTGGATCTGGCCGGCTGCCGCCTGCTGTCCGCCGGCGACGAGCCGGTCATCCTGCTGAACGCCGTGCACGGTGCCCGCCTGCGGAGTTGCCCGCCGCCGGCCGGCGCACGGCCTTTCCTTGAAGCGCGGAGCGGCTGCTCACAGATTACGACCGTTCCCTGACCGTGGACGACCCGCAGCGGTGGCCTCCGCCTGGTGAGGCCCGGGCAGGGTCATTTTCAATTGTTCCACAATCGCTTATCGCAGTCTTGAGCCGCGGCGCGGGTTGGCATACTATGTTGTCCGCACATGGCCACTATCCTGATCGTGGACGATGATGACGCCCTCCGCACGCTGCTCCGGCGCGTGTTGGTGCGCGCCGGCTACAGCATCCTCGAGGCAGCCAACGGCCGCGAGGCGCTGGAGCATCTGCGTGCGCAGCCGGTGGACCTGATGATCACCGATCTGTTCATGCCGCAGCAAGACGGCCTGGAAACGATCCTCGCTTTGCGGCGGATGAATGTGCACCTGCCGATCATCGCGATGTCCGGCGGCGGCAGCGCCGCGCAGTTCGACATGCTCCGGACCGCCAGCCTGTTCGGCGCGGCGCGTGTATTGATGAAACCGTTCCGGGTCGAGGAGGTGCTGGCGGTCATCCGCGAACTGCTGCCGCCTGCGGCGCCCGCGACCCCCGGCCAGGAAGGGACGAAATGACCGCCCGCGTCGCCCGCCGGACTGACGGCGCCTGGCGAGGACCGGGGCTGGCCGCGACGCGTGGCAGCGGCCAACAGAAAGACGAGAGCACAGCATGAGCACGGGGGAGATCATCCACTGGCTCGCCTGGTCGGCGCTGGCCACCGTCGTCGTGAGCTGTTTTCTTCTGGGACGCCGGCGGCGGGCGGTGGCGCAGCGATGCGCATCACAGCTCGACAAGTACCGCCGCATCTTCGAGGTCGCGCCGGAGCCGATCGTCCTGCTGAGCGCAGTCGATGGCTGCATGCTGGACATCAACGACCGCGCCGTAGCCCTCACCGGCTATCCGCGCTCAGCGTTGCTGGGGCGCTCGCTCCTTGAATGGCCGCACCTGTCGGAAAACGACAAGCAGCTCGTAAAAAACAACATGCGACGGCGGATGAACGGCGAGAACGTGCCCCCCTACGAGCTGGAGTTCCGCACGCCCGACGGGCACCGGCTCGTGGGGTTTGTGTTTGCCGTGCCGCTGACAGACCAAGATGGAAAGTTGATCGGCGATTTGGTACTTGTCTCCGATATCACCGCCCGCAAAGAGGCCGAGGAGCGGTTACAGAGGACGTTGAGCGATATGGAACGGCACAACCGCCTCATGGTGGGACGGGAGATCCGGGTGGTGGAGTTGAAGAAGGAAATCAATGCGCTCTTGCGGGAACTCGGGCGGCCGCCAGAATATCCGGCGGTCGAGCCCCCCCCCGCGGCGCCAGCCAAGGAGTCAGGGTTATGAAGGTCATCGCTGCCCAGTGGACGACAACACGCGGCTGGTCCTTTGACGCGCCCGAGGGCCTGTTCGACCCCGACTGGATCCTTTATTTCGGCGCGTCCGCACGGCTGGCCGAGCCCAACGGGCCGGCGCACGAATTGTGCAACCGCTTTCCCAAGGCCATCTGCTCCGGCTGCACCACGTCCGGCGAAATTCTGGGCGACCATGTCAGCGACGACTCGGTCGTGGCCGCGCTGGTGAAATTTGCGGACACGCGCGTGCGGGCCGTGGCCGCACTCGTCGCGGCGCCGGAACACAGTCAGGCGGCAGCCCAGGCGCTGGCCGGGCAGCTGCAAGCCGACGATCTGCGCCATGTCCTGGTGCTGAGCGAAGGGCTCAAGGTGAACGGCACCACCCTCGTCGCCGGTTTCCGCGCCGCGCTGCCGGCGAGTGTGACGGTGACGGGCGGGCTGGCGGGCGACGGCACGCGCTTCGGTCAGACCTACACGGGACTGGGCACCCAGATTCAGAGCGGGCAGGTGGTGGCCGTCGGTTTCTATGGGCAGAGCCTGCGCGTGGGCTATGGCACGGAGGGCGGCTGGGAGGCCTTCGGCCCGCGCCGCCTGATCACGAAGGCGCAGGGCAACGTCTTGTTTGAACTCGACAACCAGCCGGCGCTGGACCTCTACAAGAAATACCTGGGTGACCGCGCGTCCGGCCTGCCGGCGACGGGCCTCCTGTTCCCGCTCCAGCTGTTGGCCAATGCGAACGCGCCGAACGGGCTGGTGCGCACGATTTTGGCGGTGGACGAGCAGCAGCACTCGCTGACGTTCGCCGGCGACATGCCGGAGGGCCAGTACGCGCGCCTGATGAAGGCCGGCCAGGACGGGCTGGTCCACGGTGCGGAGCAGGCGGCAACCGCCGCCGCCGGCGGCGGCCAGCTGGCCGTGCTCGTCAGTTGCGTGGGCCGCCGGCTCGTGTTGGGACAGCGCGTCGAGGAGGAGCTGGAGGCGGTCCGGAAGGCGCTGCCGGCCGGCGGCGTGTCCGTGGGCTTCTATTCCTACGGCGAGATCTGCCCGCCGACGGGCCTGCACAACTGCGAACTGCACAACCAGACCATGACGATCACGACCTTCACTGAAGTTTGACCGGCGCCATGAATCCATTGCTCGAACGCCAGCTGCGCAAATGCCTATCGGGCCGGGAGGTCAACGACCCCGCCTGGCCGGCGCTGCTGGCGGACATCAGCGCGGCCTACGACCAGTTCGAGGTCGACCAGAAATTCGTGCGCAACACGCTGGAAGTGATGTCGCAGGAATTGACGGAAGCCAACGAGAAGCTCCGCCAGGAGGCGGAAAACCGCCTGCGCCGGTTGAGCAACTATTTCGAGCAGACGCTGGATCTGCAGCAGAGCCTGACCTTCCGCTTCAAGAAGGTCGGCGAACAGTTCGTCTATTCGCTCTGCCGCGGAAAATTGCTCGCCAACCTCGGTGTCACCTCGGCGCAAATGGAAGGCCGGACCCTGGAGGATTCGCCGTGGGAGGGCAGCATCCGGTACTTTCAGCCCTACTTCAAGCGCGCCTGGGACGGGGAGGCTTTTTCCTTCGAGAGCTCCATCGCGGATGGGCAGGCCAATTTCCTCACGGGCCTGCAGCCGCTGCGGGAGGACGGCCAGGTGTCCGAGGTCATCGGCTTCACCGTGGACATCACGGAAACCAAGAAGGCGGAGCAGGCCCTGCGCGAGAGCGAAAGCCGGCTGCAGATGTTGCTGGATAACCTGCAGGCCGGCGTGGTGGTGGTGGACGAGGCGGACCACACGATCTTCGACATCAACCCGGCCGCGTTGCGCATGGTGGACGCCCGGCGCGAAGACGTCGTGGGCCGCATCTGCCACCTATTCATCTGCCCGGCGGAGCAGGGCCACTGCCCCATCACCGACCTGCACCAGCGGGTGGACAATTCGGAGCGCAAGCTGCTGCGGCGCGACGGCTCGGCCATCGCCATCCTCAAGACCGTGGTGCCGATCACATTGCGCGGCCGCCGCTATCTGCTGGAAAGCTTCGTGGACATCTCCGAGCGCAAGAAAATGGAAGAGGAGCTCAAGCACGCCAACGAGGACCAGGTCCGGCGGACCGCCGAACTGGAGCAGAACCACATCCTGATGCTGAGCATGGTCGAAGATCTGGAACACTCGCGGCACAATCTCGAGGAGTCGCACGCCGAGTTGCAGCACGCGATCGAGCGCGCCAACCAGCTGGCGGTGGCCGCCGAGGCCGCCAACCAGGCCAAGAGCGAGTTTTTGGCGAACATGAGCCACGAGATCCGCACCCCGATGAACGCCGTGATCGGACTGACCGGGCTGCTGCTGCAGACGCCGTTGACCGAGGAGCAGCGCGACTTTGTCCAGACCATCAACAGCAGCGGCGAGGCCCTCCTGACGTTGATCAACGACATCCTCGACTTCTCCAAGATCGAGGCCGGCAAGATGAAGATCGAGTCGGAAGAATTCGATCTAATCAACATGGTCGAGAGTGCGGTGGACTTGCTGGCGGAACGGGCGGCCACCAAGCGCATCGAGGTCATGTCGTTCATCGAGCCGGAGGTGCCGGTCGTGCTCCACGGCGATCAGGGACGCCTGCGGCAGGTGCTCGTCAATCTGCTCGCCAATGCGATCAAATTCACCGAACAAGGCGAAGTCGTCGTCCGCGTCCGCTGCCTGACGCAAGCCGGCGACCGGGTGACGCTGCGGTTCGAGGTGCAGGACACCGGCATCGGCATCGCGGCGGACGCGCTGCCGCGGCTGTTCGAAGTCTTCTCGCAGGTGGATGGCTCCGCGGCGCGGCGGCACGGTGGCACCGGCCTCGGCCTCGCGATCTCCCGGCGGCTCGTGGACATGATGGGGGGCCAGGTCGGCGTCCAAAGTGCGGTGGGCCAGGGCTCGCTCTTCTGGTTCGAGGCGCCGCTGCTCGCGAGCCAGCGCCAGGTCCGGCGCAAACTGCCCGACCCCGAAAGCCTGCGCAATCTCGACCTGTTGGTCGTGGATGACAACGATACGAACCGGCTGATCCTCGAAAAGCAGCTGGGCTCCTGGGGCCTGCATTGCACCAGCTTCAGCGGCGCGGCCGCCGCACTCACCGCCCTGCGCGAGCGCGCCACCGCGGGTCACGTCAGCGACCTGCTCATCACCGACATGATGATGCCGGACATGACCGGCGCCGACCTGATCAACGCCATGCGGGCCACCAAGGAGCTGCAGGCCATCCCAGCCATCGTGATGACCTCGATGGGCCACGCGAGAGAGATCGATGTCCTGAAGAAAATGGCGGGCGTGCGCGTGCTCGTCAAGCCGGTCAAGCAATCGCAGCTGCTCGACACCATCCTGCTGGTGCTGGAGACGCAAGAACCGGCGGCGCCCGCGCCCGAACCGCACCGCGCCACGGCAGAGCCGCTGTCCTCCGGCATCAAATCCGCGCACATCCTGTTGGTCGAGGACAACCCCGTCAATCAGAAGGTCGCGGTGCGCCAGCTGGCCAAGCTCGGTTATGTGCACACGGATGCGGTCACCAACGGCCTCGAGGCGCTCGCGGCGCTGCACAACCTGCCTTACGACCTGATCCTCATGGATTGTCAGATGCCCGACATGGACGGCTATGACGCCTCGCGCTCGATCCGGGAGCAGGAGGAGACCGCGGCGCAGAGCGGCCACCCCGCGGTGCACATCCCGATCATCGCCATGACGGCCAACGCGCTCGAAGGCGATCGCGAAAAATGTCTCGCCGCCGGCATGGACGACTACCTGGCGAAGCCGGTGCGCATCGAGCAGCTCAGCCAGCTCCTGACCAAGTGGACCCGGCATATCGCCGAGAGCGCCGCAGGCCGGTCGGCGCCCGGGGCGCAGCGGTCCGCCGGCGCACCCGCCCCCGACGCGAACAGCTTGTTCACCGCGCTGATCCCGGACCTGGTCCGCCGCGCGGCGCCGTTCCACGTCGGCCCCGGCGAGATGGATGCGGAAATCCTGGAGCTGTTCAGCGCGCAGATGGCGGAGCTGATCCGCGACCTGCCCGCCGCCGTGCGCGCTGCGAACGAGACGGAAGTCCGCCGCTGCGCCCACTCCCTCACCGGCATGGGCGGCACCGTGGGCGAGGCGGAGATTTCCGTCGTCGGCGAAGAGCTCAGCGCCGCCGCCAAGGCCGGCGATTTCGCACGCTGTGGCCGGCTGGTGACCGCCTTGCAACAGTGGATCGCCGCGTTTCAGGCCCGCTTACGGCAGGATGTCCCATGAACACTCCGCCCGCTGACACTCCGGAACAGCTGTTCGGCCGTGTGCTGGTCGTGGACGATGAACTGCCGAACCGCGCCTACCTGAAGAAAATCCTGACGGCGCGCGGCTGCGAAGTCCTGGAGGCGCCCGACGGCGCCATCGCGCTGCAGCTGGTCCGCGAGCACAAACCGGACCTCGCGCTCGTGGACGTGATGATGCCCGGCATCAGCGGCTACGAAGTCTGCCAGACGATGAAGAGCGATCCCGCGCTGCAGGAGATCCCCGTCATCATGGTCACCGCGCGCGCCGACATCACGGACATCGAGCGCGCGTTCCTGCTGGGCGCGTTCGATTACATCCGCAAGCCGTTCAACCCGCGCGAGCTCATTGTGCGCGTCCGCAACGCGCTGCTGCTCAAGCGCAGCACCGAGGAGGTCCGCGTCTGGAAGCAGAAGATGTCGCGCGAGCTGGAGATCGCCGGCTCGCTCCAGCGCAAGCTGTTCGCCGCGCGGCCGCTGCTGACCGAGCACTTCGAGGTACGCGCCGTCTTCCAGCCGTCCATGAACATCGGCGGCGATTTCTACGACGTGCTGCCGCTGGCCGACGGCGGGCTGGCCGTCTATGCCGGCGATGTCTCCGGCCACGGCGTGGGCCCGGCGATGATTTCTTCGATGCTCAAGGCGATGATGACCGATCTGATCCGCGCCTACGCCGAGCACGGTCCCGCCGCCATCTGCACCGAGCTGCACGTGCGTTTCCGCCGGCAGGTGGACAACCCCGAGGTCTACGCCACCCTGTTCCTCGCGCTCTTCGACCCGGTGCACGAGCAGTGGCGCTGCCTCAACTGCGGCCATCCGCCGCCGCTGTTTTTCACGAACCGGACCGCCGTGCCCGCGCTGCTCGACCAGCGCGGCGACCTGCCCATCGGCCTCGGCGATGAGCACGGCGCGGGCTACACCGCGGAGAGCGAGATGACCTTCGCCGGGCCGCCCGGCTCGCTGTTGTTCCTCTATACCGACGGGCTGACCGAGGCCCGCCGCGCGGGCTCGGGCAGCGAACTCGGTCTGGAAGCGCTCGGCCAGATGGTCGGCACGCTGCTGGGCGACCCCTCGGTGCCCAATGTGCCCGTCGAAACGTTGGTCCGCTTGCGTGCCGCCGGCTATCAGCTCGGGGCCGATGACTGCACCGCGCTGCTGGTGGCGCAGATTGCGCCCGACGAGATCAAGCTCTCGTGCTCCACGCTGCCGGACCATCAACATGTGACCGAACTCGCCGCCGATTGCGAACGCGTGCTGCTCGGCCTAGGCTGGTCCGAGGAGGCCGCCACTGCGGCGCGGCTGCTCGTGATGGAACACGGCGCCAACACGGTGGACCACGGCCAGGTGCCGGCCGGTTCCCTGATCTCCTGCCAGCTGCGCGTCAACGGCGGCATCGCCTGCCTCCTGTTCCGCGACACCGGCCGCGAGTGGGATTTCGAGGATGGCCTCCAATGGGCGCGCCGGCGCGCCTCCGATGCGCCGCGCGGCCGCGGCCTGGGCATCATCCGCGCCATCGCCAGCCACATCGAGGTCTTCCGCCGCGGCCCGGAAAACATCGCCTTCTATTTGTTGTCCGCCGATTTCAATGCTGCCAAACCGGGCGCGCCTGCGCTATAGTGACGGCCGATGAACGACTCAATCTATCAGGCCCGCATGGAGCTGTTCAAAACGCTGGACCTGCCGGTCTCGCGCGCGAGCACGCGGCTGTTCCGCTGGCGGCTGCGCTGCAAGCTCGGCTTCTGGGAGCTGGGCCTGCGCAGCCTCTACGCCTTCAAACGCCTGGTGGACATCCTCTGCAGCCTGCTCGCACTCGTCCTGCTCACGCCCTTCTTCCTGGTCATCATGCTCATCATCTTGCTCGAGGATGGCCGGCCGTTCTTCTTTGTCCAGCAGCGGGTCGGCCTCAACGGGCGCATCTTCCCCTTCTATAAATTCCGTTCGATGGTGAAAAACGCCGAGCAGCTCAAGGACCAGCTGGCCCGGCAGAACGAGTCCGGCGACGGCGTCATCTTCAAGATGAAGCGCGACCCGCGCATCACCCGGATCGGCGGCTTCCTGCGCCGGTTCAGCGTGGACGAGTTCCCGCAGTTTTTCAACGTGCTCAAGGGCGATCTCGCGATCGTCGGCCCGCGCCCGCCCGTGCCGCGCGAGGTCGCGCAATACACCCTCGAGGACCGCAAGCGGCTGCACGTCAAGCCCGGCCTCACCTGCCTCTGGCAGATCCAGGGCCGGTCCGAAATTCCGTTCAAGGAGCAGGTGCGGCTCGACCTGCAATACATTCAGAGCC
>Ga0316226_1004646_pt1 | contig 10827 bp, 10 predicted proteins | sample TBH18017metaG_FD_206009 | JGI IMG/M metagenome (GOLD analysis project Ga0316226, IMG submission 206009) | Freshwater microbial communities from Trout Bog Lake, Wisconsin, USA - TBH18017 | ecosystem: Environmental > Aquatic > Freshwater > Lake > Hypolimnion/Profundal zone | place: USA: Wisconsin... | reverse complement strand
AGGCCGGGGAGTGGGAGCTGGACCACACGGTGGGCGGCGCCAACAAGCTGGTCCAGAACCTGGGATCTGTCCTGGGCTGGGCGGTGCGCCGCGGCACCCTGGCGGCCATGCCATTCAAGCTCGCCCCGCTCCGGGCCCAGGAGGAGGTGGAGCCGGTCCTCTGGCCGGAAAAGGTGCAGGCTTTCCTCCTCGAGGCCGACGCCGGCCACAAGCTCCTGATCCACCCGTTCCCGCACGCGGCCACCGCCATGCGCCTGATGCTGCAGCTGGGCCTGCGCGAGGCCGAGGCCCGGGGCGCCCGGTGGGAATGGCTGGACCAGCGCCGGCGGGTCTACACCGTCGGCCAGGCCAAGAGCCGGGAGGTCCGGGAGATCCCGGTTCCGGCGTGGCTGCTCGACCACCTGGACCGGGTCCTGGGCCCGACCACGGCCGCGCCCTCCGGCCTGATCCTGCCGGCCGAGGACGGCGCCGCCCACCGCCCGGGCTTCACCGCCAAGCCGGTGGAGCGCTGCTCGGCTCTGGTGGGCGTGCCCGGGCTGCACCCGCACCGCCTGCGGGCCAGTTTTGCGACGACGCACTTTGAGGCCGGGACACCCTTGAGTCAGATCCAGCAGATGATGGGCCACGAGGATCCCGAGACCACGATGCGGTATATTGTTCAGCGGCCCAAGGACCAGGCCCTCGCCCAGGAAAGAGTTGCCGAGTTGATGGGGTTTTCCCCGGCCAATGTAAGCATAATGCAACCCTTCGGCGAACCCCCCAATAAGGCCTCTTGAGCCAACGGGTTACAAGGGATCCACTCAGCGTCCCAAGCTGAACGTCGACGGTTCGATCCCGTTCGCCCGCTCCAAAGATAAGCCCCCAAGAATCAACACTTCGGGGCTTTTTCTTTACCCAGAAATGCCCTTGAAACCGTCCCCAAAATACATTTTGGTGGATATTGGGGTGATGGTAAGTCCTATAGATACGGTCGGTATGGGTTGGTCAATGTCAGCATCGTGACATGGGGTTTTGCTCCATGAACTGCTGTGCCGCCTCGAGTCCGGGAGCAACCATAACCCCGGGGAGGTCTTGCTCTGGGAACGGCGGCCACCATGCCACCCGGGTGACGTCGCCGAGCACCAGGATGGTCCGGTGGGAGTGCCAGAGCTGTTCTTCAATGGGATACATGAGAACTCCAATGTTTTGAATGGGAATCCACCCAGAATAACGACTAAATTAAATAGGTTCACCTATTTATTGCGGTTGAGACATCTGCTGACACGTGGCAAGTCTGGGGGATGCGCATTCGCCGGAATCCTGGTAGGCCACGTCGAGATGAACCTTCGGCTCCTACCCGTCGCCGGGTGGTCAAGGTACCGGTGGATCTGGACGACCTGGTGGTGCGCGAGGCGGCAGCCCGGGGGCTCAGCTATCAGGCCGCAGCGAGAGAGGCGCTCCTACTATGGCTGGGGACCAGGGAAGAAAAGTCGCAACCGTAGGGAATTCTATCATTCCCCGGGGTCTGCCTTCACCCATTCCGCCGCCGCCGCATCATCCTCGGCCTGCTGCGCCCGGGCTATGACCACCGGCTCCATGCCGTGTTCCTGACAGAGCAGCAAGGCGGCCAGGGCGATCCTGGCAGACCGGGCCTGCCCGTTGAACTCCGGGCATTGCCGGGCGCGGTCCTCGTAGTAGGCCACCTCGCGCCTGGTGTGCCCCAATGCCTGCCGGAAATTATGCGGGCGCATCATCCCCCCAACTCAGCACCGCCCGCTGGCGGGGGTCCAGGGTCATCAAGTAGGCCCGGCGGTGTTCGTCGCCCTCGGCCATGGCCTGGCGCTGGGCGGGGGTGATCAGGGGGGTCATGGGCGGCGGATCCTCCTTGCGCTTGGCCAACGCTATGCGCCCTTGCGGACGAGCTGCGTCACATCCCCGTAGCAGACCACCCCGGTGGACAGGGTGGCGGCGCACCGGTGGAGGTAGCGGGCGCCATCCGTTCCGCCCTGGATCTGCTGGAGCACCTGGGATCCGTTGACGCTGGGGAGGCCCACCAGCATGGTCGGCTGGGCGGTTCCGGTCGCATCCTCAATCACCCAGGTGGCGCTGGAGATGGTGGCCAGCCCCAGGCGGCTGGCGAAATCCATGGTGCAAATGGGGGTGCTGCCGGGGTCACGATCCGGGAAAAATTGGCTCATAGTGTCACCTTGAATGACTGGGGTGGAAGGACGACGGCGAAGGACTGGGCCGGGAGGGTAGCGCCCGGCTGGGCGGGGAGCGTGACGGCGAACGACTGGGCCGGCAGGGCCACCGTGAACGACTGGGCCGGCAGGGTGACGATGTAGGGCGGCTCGACGCCCAGGCGGTAGGCGGTCCCCGTGGCCGCCCCGCCGATCTGCGGCAGGGCCACCGCGCTGGTCCCGAGGATGGTGGTGGACCAGGCCCCGCCCGTCGCGCTGCCGCTGATGACCAAGGTCGCCGCGCTGGTCCCCCGGGTGCCCAGGGCGCCCTGGCCGGCCGCCGTGATGGCGAGGCTGGAGGCGCTGGTCCCGGTCTCACCCAGGGCGCCCTGAGATGCGCTGACCAGGGTCATGGTCACGGCGCTGGTGCCGGTGTAGTCGATCACCGAGCCGCTGGCGGTGCCGACCAGGGCCAGGGTAGAGGCCGCCGTGCCCGTCTGCCCGCGCAGGCCCGTGGCGCTGCCCGTCATGGCCAGGACGCTGCTGGCGGTCCCGGTCTCGCCCTGAGCGCCGACCGCCGCCCCCGACAGTGCCAGGGTATCGGCCGAGGTGCCGGTGATGGTGACGCCGCCCGATCCGCTGGCCGCCCCGGAGATCGCCAGGGTGGCCGAACTGGTCCCGGTCTCGCCCAGGAGCCCGGTGGCGGCGCTGGACATGGCGAGCGTGGCCGCGCCGGTCCCGGTGACCGCCGGGGGGGTGTAGGTGCCACTGGCCGCCCCGGCGATCAGCAGGACGCTGGCGGCCATGCCCAGGTAGTCGATCACGCTGCCGCTGGCGGCGCCCAGGAAGGCCAGGACGTTGGAGCTGGTGCCGGCCGGGGGGACGTTGCCGGCCGCGACGGCCTGCATCGCCAGGGTGTCGGCGCTGCTGCCGTTCACGCCGTTGCCGAAGAATCCCATGGCCGCGCCGGTGAGCGCCAGCGTTCCGGCGCCCGTGCCGGTCTCGCCTTGGGCGCCGGTGCTGGCCCCGGCCATGGCCAGGGTATCGCTGCTGGTGCCGATGAAGTCGACCACTGCGCCGGCCGCCGCTGCCGTCATGGCTAGGGCGCGGGCAGAGGTGCCGGTCACCCCCAGCAGGCCCGCGCCGGCGCCGGTGAGCGCCAGGCTATCCGAGCCGGTCCCCGTGGTGCCCAGCAGCCCGGTGGCTGCGCCGGTCATCGCCAGGGGCCTGGCGCTGGTGCCAGTCTCGCCCTGGAGCCCGGCCGCCGCCCCGGCCATTGCCAGGATGCTGGATCCGGTGCCCACGAAATCCACGACCGTGCCGGTGGCCGCTGCTGCTGTCATGGCCAGCGTGCGGGCCGAGGTCCCGTACTCGCCCTGGGCGCCGGTGGCCGCCGCCGCGGTGAATTTCAGGGCGTCGGTGCTGGTCCCGGTGTTGCCCAGTTTGCCCGCGGCCGCGCCGGTCATGGCCAGCGTGTCAGCGCTGGTGCCGCTCACGCTGGACGATGCCTGCTTGAACGCGATGACATGGCCGCCTACCTGGTTGTCGGCGCTGGAGATGGTGATGGTCTGCGGGTAGGTGCCGGTGGCGGAAACGGTTTTATACCAGATCGACTCGCCACCGGAATTCACCTGTTGCGTGAAACTGCCGACCGTCTGGGTGAACGTCTGGCCGGCGTTGTCGAACCAAGACCCGATGATCCAATCGTTTGCGTTGGTAGTCACCGGGCCGGAATTGGCATGGGTGGTGCTGCTGGTGGTGTCGTTGCTGATGGCGTAGGCGTCCAGGACCGACGCCTGGGTCGCCAGCAGCCCGGAGACCACCGTGACGTAGCCGCCGTAATTGTTGGACCCGCCGGCCACGGTGATGGTCAGGCTGGCCGCGGTGGTGGCCACGGCGTAGAACGCATACATCGAGGTGGTGCCGCCCGCCTGATAGAACCCCGACCCGACCTGCGAATACGTGTTGACCGTATCGCCGCAGGTCAGGGCGTTGAGCGTGGTCCCCTGGTAGGCGTGGACGATAATCAGGTCGCCGACCGCCACACTGATCCCTGTCCAGACATTGCTGGCCGAATGGGTGCAGGTTTTGAGGACGACCGTCATGGACTAGTAGGACCGGGTGAAGGAGGTAATGGACACCGGGCCGCCGGCGACGATGGCGGTGGTGTTGAGGTTCAGGTCGGCGCCGGAGGTGCCGACGGTGCCCTGCTCGACGGGGTTCATGAGGTAGGCCGTGCCGCTGCCCGTCAGCGTCGTGGCGGTGGCGATGAACATCTGGCCCACGGCCAGGGCGGCGATGCTGGCATTCAGGCCGATGCTCTGGAAATTGGCCAGGGTGCTGGTGCCGATGGCCTGCACCATGTACATGTTGCCGACCACGAAGGACGAGCCGGTGATGCCGGCGGTGCCCTGGGCGTAGGACCTGAAAAACGTCGCGGTGGTGGTGCTGTAGGCGTTCACCGCGGTGATGGCCGCGGCGGTCATCACCGAGGGCTTGGCGGCCGTGGGCGCGCCGAACGGGGTGGTGGCGGTCATAGGCAGCGCCACGATGACGCTGTTGGAGGCAAACGCCGTGTCGCAGTCGGTCGGCATGGTGCCGCCCCCGATCACGATCTGCGCCGCGGCGCCGTAGGCGGTGGACAGGGCGGTGAGCTGGGCCTGCCGCACGGATTGGTACAGGGTCTGGGTCATGGCGACACTCCTTCAGGGGGGATGGGGGTGGAGGTGGGCGGCAGCATCCAGATCATCTGGGGCGTGACGCGGTGGGTGAGGTCGGGGCGGAAGAGGGGGGAGCCGCCGGCGGCGAACGACCATGCCACCAGCTCGGAGCAGAACCAGCGCCCCGGGGCCGCCCAGTCCCGGTGGACCAGGAACCCGAACAGCGCTCGCCAGTCGTAGCGGTCGCCCACCTGGGACAGGGCGGCTTCCCAGGCGGCGGCCGGGTTGGCGCAGGGCAGGTCGATCAGGGTGAAATCGGAATGCCTGAGGATCACGTCCATGGTGTCGACCTCGCGCACCCGGGGCCAGGTGGCCTCGACGCACTGGTAGCCGTTGACCAGGGCCGCGTGGCTCCAGGACGACCAGGTCATGGCCCGGATCAGCCAGGACCCGACGGTGTTGGACCTGCAGAGGAGGATCTGCATCACGACGCCATGATCACGGCCGCCGGGGTGGCGGCGATCCAGCCGGCCAGGGTGGGCCAGCTCGCGTCGGTGATCAGGCCCAGGGCCAGGAGATTGGCGCTGTACTCCCCGAACAGCCCGTCGGGGCTCATCAGCAACCATTGGCGATCCGCCGGGCGCGCGGCCAGGGCCCCGGTGGTCCAGGCGGCCACAGCATCGGACTGGGCGCAGGCGGGGTTGGCCTTGACGAACGTGATCACGGCCTCTTTGCCCGCCTGCCTCTCGGCGTAGGCGGCGTTGTCGATGATGCTGACGGCCCGGGCGGTCCCGGCGGCCACCTGGGCGGCCAGCGCCGCCTGGGCGTCGGCCAGGGCCTGCCGGGCGCCACGCAGGGCGGCCTGGGCCTCCTGGCTGGCGGCGTCGGCGGCCAGGGCTGCGGCCTCGAGGGAGGCGACCTGGTCTGCGGCTGTCTGGACTGGATCCATGGTCACTCCTCAGAGAATTTGAATCGTGATGATGCCGCCGATGCCTGCACCGCCGGTGGTGTAGCCTGCCCCACCGCCGGCACCATAGGCCCAGGCCGCAGGGGAGTTGCCCACGCCACCGCCGTTGCCGACCCCGCCCGGGCCGCAGGGGGAAGCCCCGCCGCCGCCCATGCCTCCCGAAAACGTGCCGCCCTGCCAGGCCGCCGAGTTGCCACCAGTGAGGGGCCCTGCGGTGTAGCTCCCGCCGCCCGGGCCACCCGCGAAAAATCGGATGGGAGATCCTGCCGAGTAACCGGCTTGGCCCATCCCGGGGTTAGCCCCCACCTGGCCGATGAACCCGGCCATTGGCCCAGATCCCGCCAAAACTGTGCCGCCCTGGGCCGCGGTGCCGCCACCCTTGCATGTCATGAGCAGCCCGGCAGACAGACCCCCGACGGGCAGGGATCCGCCCAGGGTAACGGTCGAGTCTCCACCCGCGGGGTTCGTTGCGGTGGTGCCGCCCGCGCCGGCCGCACCAACCACGCAGGTCAGGGTGCTGCCGTCCCTGACTAGTAGCTCAAACACGCAGTGCCCGCCCGCCCCGCCGCCGTTGGGGTTCGCCACATTGCCCGCCCCGCCCGCCCCGCCGCCCTGGACGGTCACCAGCACTTTATAGGTGGTCCCCACCGCGCCCATGCGGGGCGCGGTCCAGACTGTGGTGCCGCTGGTGTAGCTGATGTTGCCGTTGGTCCCGAAAAAAATCTTGGCGACGCCGAGCTGGTTGAGTTGGTAGCCCTGGAGGTTGACCGGGCCGCCGAGTTCGAGTTGAGCATTGAATGCATTCCCCAGGACGTCCACGCACGGGAACTGCGAGCCCCCGAGCTTGAACCCGATGGGCTCCTGGCCCAGGGCCCCCGCGGTGTAGCCGGTGCTGCGGATGAACTGGGCCACGGCCGCGCTCTGGGCGGTGAAGAAGCCATCGACCGTCACCGAGGCGTCCATACACCGGCGCACGTAGAACCGGTTGAACCAGGCATTCGCCCCGGAGGATGCCGCGGTGAGGGCGCACACCAACTGGAGCCCGGTGGCCCCGACCGGGATGACAACTTGGCCGATGGTGAGGGCGCTGACCGACGGCCAAGTGGCGCTGGCGTTGGCGGAATTGAAATTCGTCGTCCCGCCCGGCCCGGTGGTCTGTGCGACGATGCTGGCGCTGCCGGTGCCCGCCGTCAGGACCCCCAGGCAAGCAAAACTGTAGACCTCCCCCGGCTGGACGGGGATGATCCCGGTGACCGGGAGGTAGACGTTGCCACCAGCAGGAGCGGCCACCAGCCGGGCGTATCCTGTCCCCGAGAACGCCGGGTTGGTCGTCCCGGTCCCAAAGGCGGTCAGGCCCGCCGCCTCTATGGAGCCCACCGGGGCGCTGGTGATCTCGGCGCCGGGGTTGGGGCAGAGGTTGTCCCAGTTGGCGATGGTCAACTGTTTGGCGACGAGCTGGCCGAACAGCCCGGTGGCCGCGACGATCACGTCCTCCCAGAGGGTGCCGTCGGCGTTGACCTGGACCTCTTTGCCGTCGGTGGTCAGCCAGCAGGACCCGGCCGGGTAGGTGCCGTTGGGCAGGGTCGGCTTACTGGCGTAGGCCCAGGCCGCCGCGCTGGGGGATTTCAAACCCATGACGTTGATCTGCGCCAGGCTGCTGGTCACAGCAGAGGACAGGGCCGCCGCCTGGATGGCCGCCATGAGTTTCTGCTGCTCGGTGGCGATGGTCGTCCACAGGCCGCGCAGGTAGGCCCCGCCGCCGGGGCCCAGGGGGGTGTCCAGCAGGAGGTTGGTCCAGGACGGGGTGAGAGCCTGGAGCCAGGTGTAGAGCGCAAGGACCGCCGCGTCGAATGCGGTGTGCGAGACCCCCAGGGTGTTGGCCTGGTAGTCCAGGGAGCCGACCGTGCTGATGGTCCCCTGCACCGCCACCAGCTGGTTGTAGCGGTTGATCAGGTCCGGCTTCTCGCTCCGGCTCAGGATGTCGTCGCTGTTCATCCCAGTGAGGGTCGTGGTCGGGTTGCCGTCCGGGTTGCCGTAGACGCCCTGGGAGGTGGGGGTGTAGGTGACGGCCGCGGTGCTGGCCAGGGACTGGAGCCCCGCGCCCCAGCGGTTGAACGCCTGGAGCTTGATGTAGACCGGGCTCCCCAGCCAGGACTGGGGCACGGCATAGCGCAGGACCGCGGCGTCGCAGGAGAGGAAGGCCGCCCCGTTGGCGTGGGTGGCGGCGACCGTGCCATAGTTGCCGCGCAGGGGCAGCGTGAGCGTGTAGTTGTAGGCGCTGGTCAGGGTCGCGGTGGAGAAATCGACCATCTCCCCGCCGGAGCCGCCCGACGCGCCAGCCACCCAGCACAGGCCGCCGTTGGCCAGGGCCTGGGCGTTGGTGATGGTGGTGAGCGAGCCCAGGGCCACCGTCAGGTTGACCGACGCGCCGCCGGTGGCCAGCATGGAGGCCGTCAGCACGCCGTAAGTCGCCTTGCTGGTGATCTGGCCAGCGCTGATGAAGTTCACGTTGTCGTTGGACACCCAGACGTTGGCCCCGCCCCAGTCCGTGCCGCCGGTCGCGCCGATGGCGATCTCTGGGCCGCCGCTGATGCTGAGCAGGGGCGCCACGTCGAAAATGACGGGGGTGTATGTCGCACCCGGGTCGATGTTGGTGTTGGTGGTGGTCCCGCCGCTGCTGAGGGGGGCCGTCACGGTCGCGTGGCCCACGCCGATGGGGGAGGACTCGGCCTCGAATGCCAGCCCCTGGTCCTCGCTGCCCTCGTCGGGCCAGGTGATGGATAGGATCCGCACCACGGTCGTCGGCAGGCCCATGATGTTGGACTGCAGCGTGATGTAGTCCATCGGCTCCAGGCGGCTGAAGCGCCAGCCCGCCAGGAACTTGAACCGGTTTTTCTTGAACACCTGCGCCTGGCCCATGATGGCGCTGATGGTCTGGGCGTGGGTGCGCAGGACGATGAGCGGCAAGGTCTTGGCGCCGGTCTTGCGCGTGCCGTTGATGGCCGCGTCGGTGGGCTCGGGGATGCTCAGGGTGCTGGTGTTGTAGCCGGCCATGCGGTCGTTGAACGAGACCGGCACGGTGTTGAACGTGTCGCCCGGAGAGACGCGGCTGATCTGGATCGGGTCGGTGCCGGTGGGCGCCCCCGAGACATCGATCACGCCCAGGAAATCGTCATCGGTCAGGGCGGCCTGGATGGTCAGCACCGGGGTGAACGTGGTGCTGTTCGCGGTAACGGCCACGTCGCCGTAGGGGATCACCTGGATCTGCATCGTCCCGCTGCTATTGGGCGTGCGGATCGCCTCGCTGTTCGTCGCGTCCAGGATGTCGCGCAGATGCTCAGCGGCGGATTTCGCGTCCTTCAGGATCGGCGCGATCTTGAAGCCCATGGCCTGGCAGTAGGTGCTGTATGCCCCGGCCGCCCCGCCCTGGGTCAGGTCGGCGATGTTGCCGCTGGGGACCCCGGCGCCGTAGTCGGCGTTGGTCAGGTAGTCGGAAATCACCGAGTACGGCTTGGCATCGTTGACGATGATTGAATTTCCGACCCAGTAGACCAGGGCGCCGTTGGCCGGGGCGCTGGCAAACGTGATTTTGTAGACCCCACCCACCAGGGCCAGGGTGGCGGCCGTCTGGGTGGTGTTGACGTAGGCCACCCACGCGGGGTAGGCGGCCATGGACGTCACCGCGACGCCGTTGCAGTCGAGCAGCGTGAACGTGGTGAGCGAGCCGGTCCCGGTGCCGATCAAGATCTTGCTGGTGGTGTCGGCCTCGGTCGCCAGCAGGCCCGTGATCTCGAAGGCCCAGTTCCCCATGGAACCGCCCGGCAGGGGCAGGCTGTTGGCCGCCAGGATGGCTGTTCCGCTGTACGGGAGAGCCTTGGCGGGGATGTTGGTCGACCACCAGGTCCAGGCGCTCTGGGGCCGGCTGCCGGTCAGCAGGGTCAGGCCGTTGGGCGCCGCCAGGGCGGCCGTGGTGACGTTCTGGTCGTTCCACACCCGGGCGACGCTGGCCACGGGGCCCTCGCACAGGCCCAGCAGGGTGGCGGCGTAGTAGGCATAGCCGGTCGTGACCCGGCCGCCGCCCATGCCCAGGAACCCGCCGATTTTCGTGGTCTGGGGGATCGCCTGGAACCAGTCGTAGTCGATCAGGTTGGCGTTGAGGCGGTTGGTCCCGTAGAGGATCGGCACGGGGTTGCCGTAGGCGCTGCTTTGGAACGCCATCCCCGACAGGGCGCTGGCGCCGAAGTTGCCCTTGCTGCCGCCGAAGATGCCGCTCATTCGTCACCCCAGGGAGAGAAAAACCGCACCGGGTGATGGACCAGGGCCGCGGTGACCGAGGCGTCGTCCTCCATGACCCCGCACCCGGCCAGGGTGTGAATCACCCGGGGCCACGCCAGGACGATGGCGGCGTGCGACCAGGTGCGGCCGATCTGCCAGAGGGCGATGTCGCCGGGCTGGGGGGCGGCCACCTCGCGGGCGTAGGCCTGCACCTGGTTGAGCAGGAGTTCCTCGCTGGTGTGCAGCATCCAGTCCTGGGGGTACTGGTCGGGCTCGAGGTGCGGCGCCAGGCCGGCCGCCTCGTAGACCGCCGCCAGGAACAGCCCGCAGTCCACGCCGGCGCCGCGCACCCGGGCGGCATGGTGCCAGGGGGTGCCCATCCAGGTCTGGGCCTCGGCGATGACGACGGTGCGCCGGGCCTGCTGCGCGATGGGCGCTGGCAGCACCATCTCGCCGGGGTTCAGAGGGGTGTCCATCAGAACGCAGTCTCCGGGGGCGGGACGTAGGGGAATCCATCAAAATTCGCGGTGTTGCTCCACCCCCCGCAGGCCGCATAGGTGCGGGCGCAGCCGGGGGTGGCGCTGAACGTGTCGCCGGTGCTGGGGGCGTTGGGCAGGGCCAGGGACGGGATGAATGCCCCGCCGGTGTAGCTCCGGACCGGGGTGGTGAACCCGGCGTTGGCCCCGGTCAGGAACGTCATGGTTCCGTACTGGAAATACCCATCCGTCTTGACCACGGAGCCGTTGATGGAGGTGGTGGTGCTGCC
>Ga0316226_1004645_pt1 | contig 10830 bp, 10 predicted proteins | sample TBH18017metaG_FD_206009 | JGI IMG/M metagenome (GOLD analysis project Ga0316226, IMG submission 206009) | Freshwater microbial communities from Trout Bog Lake, Wisconsin, USA - TBH18017 | ecosystem: Environmental > Aquatic > Freshwater > Lake > Hypolimnion/Profundal zone | place: USA: Wisconsin... | reverse complement strand
CGTCGTTGGCCAAAGCGCTGAACCTGCCCGCTCCGTGTAAGATTGTGCTCGCCCAGACTGTCGGATACCCAGCGCAAGATGGGAAGTAGGGTCGATAGGTTCGGAATCGGTCATATTATGCCACTGAGAACCGAACATCGGATCAACGGTACAATCCGTCTGTGCACCGACCAGGATTTCGACACCATCTATCTGATCATCAATGACGCCGCTCAGGCATACAAGGCCGTCATCCCGGCTGACTGCTGGCACGCACCCTACATGTCCCGGGAAGAGCTGCGGGCGGGGATCGTCAGCGGGATCGAGTTCTGGGGATTTGAGTTGGGCGGATCGCTTGCGGGGGTCATGGGGATTCAACCGGTCCAGGATGTGACGCTAATCCGGCATGCCTATGTGCGGACAAGCCACCGGCGTCACGGGATCGGCGGCCAGTTGCTCCAGTTCCTTCTCGCCCGGATCAACACCCCCACCCTGATCGGCACATGGGCAGCCGCGGATTGGGCCATCCGGTTCTACCAGAAGCATGGTTTCCAGCTGGTTACCCCAGAGGAAAAAGATCGCCTGCTGCCGAAGTACTGGGGAGTGCCGGCACGCCAGATTGAAACATCCGTAGTCCTTGCGGATGAGCGGTGGTTCTCAAGGAGTGGTAAGATCAAGACTCCAGCTGTCTGAGCAAAGAGGGCGTGGGGACGGAAGCCCAAAGCCCGCTCACGCATAACACCACTGGTCTGACCGCAGATGTGGTAAGATGGCGGCATGGTGAAATCAATTCAGGTGAATGTGCCCTTCGTCAAGAGGATGGCCACGATTGTTTTCGAGGCCACCATCCCGCACAAACGCACAAAAGCCGCCGTCGACATCGCGGACTTCTGCCTGTCCGCAGGGGATCTTGGTGTTTACACCAGCCTGCTCGATGGTTTCTTTCGAGTGGGCACACCCATCGTCTCCAAGTCCGCACAGGACGTCGAGGGCATCATGCCGGCCGCCATGTTCATGGAGGCGTTGCCGCGACTGGAGAAAGCTAATGCCCTCCGCGTCACTTTCTGGGAACACGCAGCATCCACCCCCAAGCACTGGCGTAAAGTGAAGTCCTTCTGACGCTTGTGTCTCCACTCGCCTTGCTTCAAGCCACGAGGCTGTCGCTTCTCAGGTGTACGGCGCCATACACTTGCTCCGCCAGCAGTATCATAAACTAGGTGCCGTCCGGTTGCGGCACCAGACACGCACCTCACACCAGTTTCCGGATCACACTGCTGACCACGCCTTCGACCTCCAGCTTATGCTTGGGCCGGATGGTTTTGTAATTCTTGTTGGCCGCTTCCAGGCGCACCCCGTCTTTGTCCTTGTAGAAATATTTCATGGTCCAGGCACCATCGATGCAGGCGATCACGATGTTGCCGTTGCGAACTGTCCTGCCGCGTTCCACCAGCACCACATCGCCCGGTAGAATGCCGGCGTCGATCATGGAATCCCCTTCCACCCGCAGCATGAAGGTGGCGGTCGGTTTGGGAATCAGGTACTCATCCAGGCTCATGGTGTCGAGTAGGGATTCCTCGGCCGGAGATGGGAACCCTGCCGCCACACTGCCCAGAAGCCGCAAGGTGCTGGCTTCCCGGCGATAGGGGGCAATCAGTCGGCCGGTCGTGGTGCGGCTCAACACACCCGCCTGCACAAACCCCTTGGCCATCAGGGATGCGGTGTTCTTGGATCGCACCCGGAAGAGGGCGCAGAGTTCGTCCAGCGTAGGGGCACGGCCATGCCGGCGGATGTAGTCGTTCAGGACGGGAATGCGTTCGCTGAGCTTGGATTTGGGTGCCATGAATCGATAGTAGAACATTTGTTCTGTTCCGGGCAACCCTAAAGCGCTACCGTTGTGCCATGGACCCGCGATTCCACGACTGCACCCTGCTCCATGTAGATGCCGACGGTTTCTTTGCCTCGGTCGAGCAGGCGCTTGATCCGGCGCTGCGGGGGCGTCCGGTCGTGACAGGTGCGGAACGCGGGATCATTGCGGCGGCCAGTTACGAGGCTAAGGCGTGCGGCATTAAGCGGGGTGTTCAGCTGCATGAGGCCAAACGGCTTTGCCCTGAGTTGGTGATCCTGCCTTCTGACTACGAGGCCTACAGTCTGTACTCCCAGCGGTTGTTTGAAGTGCTGCGGCGATTCACGCCCTTGGTGGAGGAGTATTCGATTGATGAGGCGTTCGGTGATTTGACCGGATGCGGTTCGGTGCTCAACCGTCCCTTGGAAGCCGTGGCGGAAGAGATGCGCCATGCAGTCTCGAACGAGATGGGCCTGACGGTTTCGGTCGGGATCAGTCTGACCAAAACAGCATCCAAGCTCTGTTCCAAGTTCAGAAAACCAAACGGCCAGACCATTGTGCGGCGTCAGCATCTCCCGGTGCTGTTGCGGCGCACGCCGATTGCCAAGGTCTGGGGGATTGGTCCGGCCAGCGCCGAGAAACTTCAGGCCCTGGGGATTGTGACGGCGTATGATTTTACCCGGATGCCGGAGATGGAGGTCCATCGACTGCTCCACAAACCCGGCCATGCCACCTGGTGCGAGTTGCAGGGGCGGCGCATGATCCCGCTCGAACTGGACGCCAAGCAGAGTTACGCCAGCATGATGAAAGGCCACACCTTCTCGCCGCCCAGCGCTGACCGCAGGGTTGTTTTTGCCGAGGCAATCCGGAACATGGGGGCCGCCCTGGCCAAGTTGCGCCGCCACCAGCATTTGGCCAGGGAAATCGGCCTGTACCTGCGGCAGAAAGATTACACCGGGCAATCACTCGGTGCCGCACTCCCCTCCCCGACCTGTCACGACTGCGAGGTGGTGCCGGTGGTACGATTACTTTTTGATTCGATCTTTCGGACAGGACAGATTTATCGCTCCACCATGGTCTGGCTCGGGGGCCTCATGCCGGAGCATGGCAGGCAGCTCGATATGTTTGATGACACGCCCGTGCGGCAGAGTTACGGGAAACTGGATGAGGCGGTGGATCGGCTGAATGATCAGTATGGCCAGAATGTGGTGGTGCAGGCCGCGACGCTGGGGAGTCGGCTGAAGCCGGTGCATTCGCGGGATGCGGCGCCGGTACGGCACGGGGCGCTGCTGCCGGGGGAGAGTGCGCAGCGCAGGTTGGGGATTCCGCGGTTAACGCTGAGTAATGCGGTATGAGGTTCGCAAATCCTTTGCGCTGGCGCACATTTTGCGTATTCTCTTCACGGTGGCTGCGATTCACCAAGTATAGGAGTTTGCGATGTCCGACATTCTGTTCACACCCTGGAATCTTGGACCGATTGCCCTCAAGAATCGCGTCGTCATGGCCCCCATGACGCGGAGTCGGAGTCCGGGCAATTCGCCCGGCGCTATCGTGGCGCAGTACTATTCCCAACGTGCAGAAGCAGGGCTGATCATCACCGAGGGCACATCTCCGTCGCCCAACGGGTTGGGGTATGCACGGATTCCCGGGCTGTTCTCCTCCCGTCATGTTCAGGACTGGCGCAATGTCACGGAAGCGGTCCACCAAAGTGGCGGCCGGATCTTCGTGCAGCTCATGCACACTGGACGGGTTTCGCACCCGCTGAACATGCCCGCAGGCAGCCGCATCGTGGCGCCTTCGTCAATCGCTCTGTCCGGCAAGATGTGGACCGATGCCCAGGGCGAGCAGCCTTATCCCGTGCCTGAAGAGATGACCGAGGACGACATCCATTGGACCATCACTGAGTACGTCCGGTCGGCGGAGCTGGCGATCGAAGCTGGTTTCGACGGCGTGGAACTGCACGGGGCCAACGGCTACCTGATCAATCAGTTCCTCAACACCGCGTCAAATCAACGCACGGACCGCTGGGGCGGCAGCATCAAAAACCGGATGCGGTTCGCGGTCGAGTTCGCGCAGTTGGCTGCGGAGAAGATCGGCAGAGAACGGGTGGGCATCCGGCTTTCCCCCTACGGAGTGTTTAACGACATGGCGATCGATCCCACGATGGAGGACACTTTTGAGCAACTAGCCGTCGAGCTCAACCGGGCAAGTCTCGCCTACATTCACCTGGTAGACCATAGCTCCATGGGGGCGCCAGAGGTGACGCCCAGCATCAAGCGGAAGATTCGCGCAGTATTTAGAGGGACGTTGATTCTGTCAGGCGGATACGACCGAGACCGGGCCGAGAGTGATCTGGCTGGAAAGAATGGGGATCTGATCGCCTTTGGCCGGCCTTTCATTTCGAATCCGAATCTCGTCACCAAGCTGCGAAACGGATCGCCCCTGATCCCAGCCGACCAGGCGACATTTTATACCCCCGGCGAAAAGGGCTACTCCGATTACCCAGGGTGAGGTGGATACGCATCCAGTCTCTCCCGTTACGGTACTTGCTCTAATGAACGACCTGCTCCATATCGGCACGTGCAGTTGGAAATTCCCGAGTTGGCGCGGCGTGGTGTATTCGGATGCGCCGGAGAACTATTTGGGCGAATACGCCAGGAACTTCGCATGCGTAGAGATCGACCAGTGGTTCTGGAGTCTGTTCGGAACTGATCAGGTGGTGCTGCCGCAGTCCAAGGTCGTGGCCGAGTATGCCGCGGCGGTGCCGGATGGCTTTCGGTTTGGGGTGAAGTTGCCCAATGCCCTGACACTCACGCATCTCCATCCGGCCAGCAAGACCGACCCCCTGGTGCCGAATCCGCACTTTCTCTCCATGGAGCTGCTGCACCGTTTTCTGGATCGGCTGGCGCCGATGCGGGAGAAACTGGGCCCCCTGATGTTCCAGTTCGGGTATTTGAACAAGCGTGTCCCCTCGGCAAACATGTGTGCGCGGGGTACGGCTGGACGGATAGATTGGTCGCCATGAAAAGGAGGCGACTGATGGGCACGAACAGAAGCGAGGAATTGCCGACAGGGTTGGAGCGGGTCAGGATGGGATTGGCGAGATGGCGGAAACAGCGGCGTGGCGGAGAACGCATTCCGCATGGGCTATGGGGTGAGGCGGTGCGGGCGGCTCGGCAGTACGGGCTGAATCGTGTGAGCAATGTGCTGGGGCTGGACTATAACCACCTGAAGCGACGCGCCGGACAATGTGCAGGAGCGGCCTCGACATCGAAGGACCGTGGCCCGGTGTTCGTGGAACTGTCCGAAGGATCCGTTGGAAAGGAGTCCGGGCCGGAAACGGGTTTGGCGTGCGTGGTGGAACTGGAAAAGGGCAACGGGACGCGGATGCGGATTTGCGTGCGGGATGTGGCCGGGGTGGATTGGGGTAAGTTGAAGGAAGCGTTCCTGGGGGCATAGGCGGCGATGCTTGCACTGACGCCGCAGATGCGGATTCTGGTGGCGGTGACGCCGGTGGATTTCCGCAATGGGATCGACGGGCTCGCAGGGGTGTGTCGGCGAGAACTGCGGGAGGATCCGCTTTCGGGCTGCGTGTTCGTCTTTCGCAACAGGTGCGGGACGGCAGTGAAAGTTCTGGTGTACGATGGCCAGGGCTTTTGGTTATGCCAGAAACGGCTGTCGAAGGGGCGGTTTCGCTGGTGGCCTGAGGGTGCTGCGGAGGCGTTGCGGGAATTGGAAGCGCGGGAACTGCAGCTGGTGTTGTGGAATGGAGACCCGAGCCGCGGGGCGCTGGGGCCTCTGTGGCGAGGGCTGCGCGGCCAGGGTATCGCGGCGAAAGAAAGCTGAAAATAAAGCGTGCGTTCCATTTTCGCGCCTGCTACATTGGCGCGCATGAACGAACCGCTGTGCTATCGCGGACGCACGATCGGCGCGGAAGACATCGCCTCGATTCGGCAGATCATCGCTCAAAACCCTCGGGCCAGTCGGCGGCAGCTTTCCGTGCTGGTATGCCAGGCATGGGGTTGGCGGCAAACCAACGGCGCATGGCGCGACATGGTGTGCCGGGGCTTGATGCTGGCGCTCGCCCGCGCCGGGCATATTGAACTGCCATTGAGAAAATTCACGCCCCCGAACCCTCTGGCGCGGCGGGTCCGGCCGGCCACGGATTTTCTTTTGGACCAGAGCCTGCTACGCGGCCCGTTGCGGGCGCTGCCGCCGCTGTCCATCCGCCAAGTCCGGCGCACGGACGAGGAAGCCCTGTTCAACGGCCTGATCGAGCGCTATCACTACCTGGGCTACACACAACCGGTCGGAGAACAGCTCAAGCACCTGGTGTGCGCGCAGGATCGGCCTGTCGCATGCCTGGCTTGGAGTTCCGGGCCGTGGCACATGGGACCGCGGGACCGGTTCATCGGCTGGTCCCCGGCGGTTCGCCGCCGCCGATTGCATCTGCTGGCGTACAACACCCGTTTCCTGATCCTGCCCTGGGTCGAGGTCCCGCATCTGGCCAGCCACATTCTCGGCCGCATGGCCCGGCAACTCAGCGCCGACTGGGAGACGGTCTACGGACACCCGATTCACTATCTGGAGACCTTCGTGGATCGGGCGCGGTTCAAGGGCACGTGCTATCGGGCCGCGAACTGGCTGTGCTTGGGGAAGACCACCGGACGGGGCATCAAAGACAAGCAGCACCAGGTCACGCTGTCGGTGAAAGATGTACTGGGTTATCCGCTGGCCAAGGACTTTCGCGCAAAGCTTTGCGAGAGCGAGGACCCATGAAGGAACCGCGACGGTTGGACGCCAATGAAGCGCAGTTGACTGCCGTGGCGCAGCGACTGGAGAGCCGACACCTGGAGCCCGGTGACTACGAGTTGCTCAAGGCGGTCATTGACACGGTGTGTTTCCTCAGCCGGGTGGTGCAGCAGAAGTCGACGTCCATCCAGCGGTTGCTGCGGATGATTTTTGGTGCGCGGACCGAGAAGACCAGCACAGTGCTCCAACGCGGCACTCAGGGGCCGTCGCCCTCTACGGCCACGGGGACAGGCCAACCGAAGCGCATAGGCCATGGCCGCCGGGCCGCCGCCGCCTACTGGGGCGCCCCAAAAGTGGCGGTGCCGCACGGCCAACTCAGGGCCGGAGATCTCTGCCCCGGCTGTGCCCATGGCAAACTCTATGACACCCGGCGCCCGGCGGTATTGCTGCATCTGCATGCGCAGCCGGCCATCGCCGGCACGGTCTTCGAGTTGGAGAAGTTGCGTTGCGCCCTATGTGGCCAGCTCTTCAGCGCCACGGCGCCAGCCGAGGCGGGCCAGGAGAAGTACCACGCCAATGTGGCCCCGATGCTGGCGGTGATGCGTTACGGCTACGGCATGCCCATGAACCGGATCGAACAGATGCAGCAGGACGGCGGGGTGCCGCTGCCCGCGGGCACCCAGTGGGAGTTGATGCAGGCCCATGCCCGGGAACTCTGGCCAGTCTTCGAGGAGTTCCAGCGCCAAGCGGCCGGCGCCGATGTGTTCTACAACGACGACACCACCGCCCGCATCCTGTCTCTGGAGAAGCAGATCCGAGAAGCGGAAGTCCCGCCAGCCGGCGACACGAAGCCGCGAACCGGCATCTTCACCACCGGCATCATCGCCACCCAGTCGCAACGCACCTTCGCGCTGTTCTTCAGCGGCGGGCAGCATGCCGGCGAGAACCTGCAGGCCGTGCTCGATCGGCGCCCAGCCGACCTCGCCACCCCGATCCAGATGTGCGACGGGCTCAGCCGCAACAAGCCCCGCACGGCCGCGACGCGCATGGCCAACTGCAACGCGCATGGGCGGCGCGGCTTTGTGGCGGTGGCCGATGCCTTCCCGCAGGAGTGCGCCCATGTGCTGGAGACCGTGCAGCAAATCTACATGCACGACGAACAGACTCGGCGTGAGGCCATGTCCGACGAACAAAGGCTCCTGTTCCACCAGCAGCACAGCGGTCCGCTCATGGTGGACCTGAAACGATGGATGGAGGAGAAGATCGAGAACAAGCACGTCGAACCGAACGGATCCTTGGGCGAGGCCATGGCCTACATGCTCAAGCACTGGGAACCCCTGACGCTGTTCCTGCGCCAGCCCGGCGCGCCCCTCGATAACAACATCTGCGAGAGAGCGCTGAAGACCTCGATCCGCCACCGCAACAACTCATTGTTCTACAAGACCGAAAACGGCGCGCACGTCGGCGATCTGTTCATGAGCTTGGTCCACACTTGCCGACTGGCGCGGGTGAATCCCTTCGACTATTTGGCCACCCTGCGGCGATACGCCCACCGGCTCCGCGACGGACCTGCCGAGTGGCTGCCCTGGAACTACCAGGCCACTGCGGCAGCGCTGGCTGGAACTTGAGGCAATCGGGAGCATCTTCCATTGCGCGTATTAACGGCAACTCTGGGGACAGCAACCGTCAACCCGCGTTGCGGACCGAAAAATCGTTGTTGGCACCCCCGCGAAGTGATAGTATGACGGGCCAACCAGACTGAATGGTCCACGATGGTTGCTGGCCATGGGCCAAAAGCGCAAGAGTCCCGTGTTGTGTTGAAATTGAAACAAGCGAAACAGAAGGCGAGACGGATATGAAATCGAAGTGCGTATTTATCGCGATTGCCATGATCGGACTGGCAACTGCAAGTGCTGATGCCGAAACCGGCATCACCAATATCGTCAGCGGCGTCACGAGCAATGTGACGGGCGATTATTATGTCGGCAATACGGGGCCGTTCAACGGCCTCATTGTCACCAATGCCGGACAGCTCAATGTCTCCGGCAGCGGCTACATGGGCTACACCGTGGCGGCCAGCAACAACACCGCGCTCGTCACCGGCAGCGGCTCGGTCTGGAACGTCAACGGCCACCTCAACGTCGGCTATGGTACCAGCGCGAACAACAACCAGTTGACGATCAGCGCCGGCGCCCATGTCCAAGACAACGTAGGCGACATCGGCTATGGCGGCGCCAACAACTCCGTGTTGATCACTGGCAGCGGCTCGGTGTGGAGCAACGTCAACTCCTCTGGGTCTGCCATCCTGATCGTTGGCGACCAGACAGCGGGCAACCAGTTGACCGTTGCCAACGGCGGGCATCTCTACAACAACATAGGGAGCTACATCGGCTACAACAGCGGCGCGAGCAACAACACCGTGCTCGTCACCGGCAGCGGCTCGGTGTGGATAGCAGACCAGCTTGCTGCAAAATACGTCGGCTACAATGGCTCCGGCAACAGCCTGATCGTCAGCAACGGCGGCTTTTTCCAAGTGGGCAACCAAGGGGGCGAGAATGGTATTTTTATCGGCAATGGCAGCACTGCGAACAACAATTCCGTCACGATTAACGGCGCGGGCATGCTCGCATATACAAAAATCTATGTCGGTTACAACGGTTCCGGCAACAGCCTGACGATTGCCAACGGCGGAGTTCTCACCAATAGAACCGATACGAGCCAAGAGTCCGTCAATCTCTGGGTAGGTTATAACGCCAGTTCCAGCAACAATTCCGTCACCGTGACCGGCCCCGGTTCTTTGTATTTTTCGAGTTTCTCCGCTGGTTATAATCAAATCTATCTGGGCTATTCCGGTTCCAGCAACAGCCTGACGGTGTCCGCCGGCGGCGAAGTGCTCCTTGCCGGCACGAACAACGATTTGTTTTCCGTCGGCTACAAACCCGGCGCGAACAACAATGCGCTCACCATCACCGGCAACAACAGTCTATTGAGCATCCAAGGCGGCGATTTGATTCTCGGCGGAGGCCCCGACGACGGCGGCGGCCCCTACAACGCCGGCGGATCCGGCAACCAGATGACCATAGCCGCCGGCGGCACCGTCTCGAACATTAACGGCTACATCGGATACAACACGAACGCCGCCAACAACGCCGCCACCGTGAGCGGCGCGGGATCGAGTTGGAACAACTCCACCAATCTCTTCATCGGCTACGGAACGGGCGCGACCAACAGCCAGTTGACCATTGCCAATGGCGGCCAGGTCCAGGACATTCAAGGCGACATCGGCTATGGCGGCTCGAACAACATCGTCCTCGTCACCGGCGCTAACGCGCTCTGGAACAACTCGGGCACTCTCACCGTCGGCGACAACACCGCCGGCAACAGCCTGACGATCACCAACGGCGGCCGGGTTTCCGCCAGCAAAGGCGACATCGGCTACAACAGCGGCGCGAACAACAACACCGTGCTCGTCACCGGCAGCAACGCGGTCTGGCAGAACTCGGGCAACCTCGTCGTCGGCGACCAGACGGCCGGCAACCAGTTGTCGCTTGCCAACGGCGGCGTCGTTTCCAACACGGCGGGCTACATCGGTTATGGCGGCGGCGCGAACAGCAACACGGTCACTGTCAGCGGCTCCGTTTGGAATAACAACGGCGACTTGACGGTGGGGCTTTCCGGCAGTGGCAACCAGTTGACGGTCAGCAACGGCGCTTCCGTCATCAACGCCAACGGCTGGATCGGCGTCAACAGCGGCGCGAATAATAACAGCGTGCTCGTCACCGGCAGCGGCTCCGTCTGGACCAACAACGGCAACTTTTACATCGTAACCGGTTCCGGCAACAGCCTGACCATCAGTAACGGCGGCGCCGTGGTCGTCACCGGCGGCTCTGTCGTTGAGAGCAGCGCCGCGAACACCACCTTGCTCGTCACCGGCAGCAACACGGTTTGGCGAAACACCGGCGTTCTGAATCTTTACGGATCTGCGATGCAGTTGACGATCAGCGCCGGTGGCCAGGTCTTCAATACCGCTGGCGAAGTGCGCGGGGGCGATGCGGTCAACGTCGCCGGCAGCGGCTCGGTCTGGAACAACAGCGGCAACCTCCTGGTCGGCTCGGGCAGCGGCAACTCGCTGACGATTACCAACGGTGGCGCGGTGCTCGTTGGCGGCAACGCCACCCTCGGCAAGCTCACCTACATCAACAACTCGATCACCGTTGCCGGCGGCAGCCTCGCCGTCACCAACGCCGGAGCGACCG
>Ga0316226_1004641_pt1 | contig 10835 bp, 7 predicted proteins | sample TBH18017metaG_FD_206009 | JGI IMG/M metagenome (GOLD analysis project Ga0316226, IMG submission 206009) | Freshwater microbial communities from Trout Bog Lake, Wisconsin, USA - TBH18017 | ecosystem: Environmental > Aquatic > Freshwater > Lake > Hypolimnion/Profundal zone | place: USA: Wisconsin... | reverse complement strand
TCGGCCATGGCGGCGCGCAGGACGGGTTTGAGATGGCTTCCGGATTCTACATTTCGGCGGCCAGCGAGGTCATGGCCGTTCTGGCGATGTCCACCAGCTTCGCTGATCTGCGCCAGCGGCTGGGCCGCATCGTGGTGGCCCACTCGCACAATGGCCGGCCGATCACCACCGCCGACCTGGAGGTCGATGGCGCCATGGCCGCCTGGCTGCACAAGGCGATTCACCCGAACCTGATGCAGACCCTCGAAGGCCAGCCGATGCTGGTGCACGCCGGGCCCTTCGCCAACATCGCCATTGGCCAGAGTTCGGTGATTGCAGACCTGCTCGCCACGCGGTTGATGGATTATCACGTCACCGAGAGCGGCTTCGGCGCGGATATTGGCTACGAGAAGTTCTGGAACCTGAAGTGCCGCTGCTCCGGGCTGCAGCCCGATGCGGTGGTGATCGTCGCCACAATCCGGGCTCTGAAAATGCACGGCGGCGGGCCGGCGGTGAAGGCCGGCCGCAAGCCGGAAGCGGTCTACACGAGCGAAAACCTGTCGCTGGTCGAAGCAGGGTGCGCCAATCTGCTGGCGCACATCGCGGTTGTGCGCCGCAGCGGCCTGCGCCCGGTGGTCTGCATCAACCGCTTCTCCACGGATACGGATGCCGAGCACCGCCTGGTGCGGCGCCTGGCGGAAGAGGCGGGCGCCTGGTGCGTAACCTCGGATCACTGGCGGCACGGTGGCGAAGGCAGCCGCGAACTGGCCGAGGCCGTGGTCGCTGCCTGCAAGGAACCGCACACCTTCGCCTTCCTCGACGATCTGGCGCGCCCGCTGTCCGAGCGCATCCGCACCGTCGTGCGCGACATCTACGGCGGCGATGGCGTTTTCTACACGGAGGCCGCCACCCACCAGCTGCGCGAGCTTGAGACTGATCCGGCCACCGCCCACCTGCCGGTCTGCATGGCCAAGACGCAGTACAGCCTGTCGCACGATCCGACGCTGGTCGGCCGGCCGACCGGCTGGGTGCTGCCCGTGCAGGAGCTTCTGGCTTACCGGGGCGCAGGCTTCGTGGTGCCGGTTGCGGGCGAGATCAAGCTGATGCCCGGCACGGCCTCCGATCCGGCCTTCCGCCGCATCGATCTCGATTCCATCACCGGCCACGTGCGCGGACTCTTCTGAGGCGCATCCCTATGGCTTGATGCGCGTGAAGACCATGCCGTCCCGGAAGAGGCGGGGGTTGTTCCAGTTCATCAGGATGGTCTGGGCGAACGCGTTCGTCGATGAGGTGTCCCGGCCGGCGACCTCGCTGTTCAGCAGCCGGACGGTCAGGTTTTCTCCCGACACCGAGTATGTGGCCAGCTGGTAGGCCCGGTTGTCCTCCAGGGTTCGTCCCCGGGCCGTGCCGAGCCATGTCAGCTGCACCAGTGTGTGGTCCGCCACCCGGCAGAGGCAGGCGCGCGCGAACATGCCATCCTCCGCGCCGGCGGGGTAGGAGACCATGTACTCATGCTTGTCCAGCGGCAGGATCAGCAGCTGCTCGCTGTCGCCGTTGTCCTTTTGCCGCTCCCACAGGCCGACCACCGACTTGTCAATCGCCAGATCGGCGGTCGTGGTCAGCGGCGCCGTATAGTCGCAGCCGAACAGCCATCCGCAAGCCAGCACCATCATCAGCTTTTTCATGATCGACCTCCTCGCGTCGCACGCGCGGCACCACACGCCGCCGGCAGTCATGTCGATAACCGTAGATGCGACCGGAGAGACCGTCAACCGTTTTCGAGAAGTTGACGCAGCGGCACGAGCGTGCGGTATACTGCCGCCACGTGTTCGTGACAGGCCTGAGTGCCGGACGCGAGCGGTCAGGAGAGGCAAGATGGTCAAGGGTGCGTTTGCGTTGGGCGCAGGGGCGTTGGAGCAGATCTATGGACCGGGCGAGCGCGCGGAGGCGGCGCGGCTGATCGAACTGGTGGCGCCGCCGCTGACCGGCGAGGAGGCGCAGGCCCATCCCGAGCGGCTGGCCGAAGCCGAGGTGCTACTCTCCGGCTGGGGCGCGCCGCGACTGGACGCCGCCTTGCTGGCTGCCGCTCCGCGACTGAAACTGCTGCTCTACGGCGCCGGTTCGGTGCGCGGCACGGTGACCGCGGCATCCAGGTTTCCTGCGCCGTTTCGATCAACGCCGTGCCGGTCTCGGAGTACGTGCTGGCGCTGATCCTCTTCGGCCTCAAGCGCGGCTGGCAGCAGGAGCGCGCTTACCGGCAGGGACAAAAGCGCGATGCGATCGACGTGCCGGGCGCCTATGGCAGCACCGTCGGCCTGGTTTCGCTGGGCACCATCGGCCGGCTGATGGTCGAGCGGCTGCGCACCTTCGACGTGCGCATTGTGGCCTACGATCCCTGGGTCAAGCCCGAGGCCGCCCGTGCCCTGGGCATCGAACTCTGCTCGCTGGATGATGTTTTTCGCCGTAGCGACGTCGTGTCGCTGCACACGCCCAACCTGCCCGAGACACAGGGCATGATCACCGGCGCCCACCTGGCCAGCATGAAGCCGTGGGCGGTCTTCATCAATTCGGCGCGCGGCGCCGTGGTGCGCGAAGGCGAGATGGCCGAGACGCTGGCGCGCCGTCCGGACCTGCACGCCGTGCTGGATGTGACCATTGGCGAGACACTGGAGGCGGACGCGCCGCTGCTGCGGCTGCCGAACGTCACGCGCACGCCCCACATCGCCGGCGCGCTCGGACCCGAGTGCCGGCGCATGGGGCGCTTCATGGTCGACGAACTGGGACGCTGGCTGCGCGGCGAGCCGCTGGTCGGCGCCATCACGCGCGAACGCGCCCGCATCATGGCGTAACGAACTCCTGTCTTGTGTCATCCTGGTCCGGCGGGCACAATGAACCGTATCAACCAAGAAAAGAGCAGTTGAACCGCAGATCAACGCGGATGGACGCTGATGGGCACGGTCCTGCGGCAGAAACGGCTTTCATCGATCCGGTGAACATGGTTTTGCGCTGCAACGTGTTGATGGCGATGAGCTGACCGCGTTGATCTGTGTTCATCTGCGGTTTCTGGGATCAGCGGCCGCTTGGCGCGGCGAAGGGATGATGGGCATGCAATTCGGTGTGTGCGGTGGCGCGGATTTGGCGGCTGTGGCTCACGACAGCGGCTACGAGTATCTGGAGTGTTCTGTGGGCGGGCTGCTGAAGCCGCTTGAGACCGAGGCGGCCTTCGAAGCCGGCCTGGAAGCCTGGCGCGGCGCGAAGCTGCCCTGCCCAGTATTGAACTGCTTTATTCCCGGCAATCTCAAGATGGTCGGTCCGCAGGTGGACACGGGGGCGCTGGAAGCCTATGTGGCAACCGTCATGCGCCGCGCGGCCCGCGCCGGCGTCCAGGTCATCGTTTTCGGTTCCGGCGGCGCGCGCCAGGTGCCGGAGGGCTGGGACAGAGAACAGGCCTGGCGTCAACTGGTCGCTTTCGGCCGGATGTGTGCGCCCCTGGCGCACAAGCACGGCGTGACCATCGTCGTTGAGCCGTTGAACCGCCGCGAGACCAACATTATCAACAGTGTCGCCGAGGGCGCCGCGCTGGTGCGCGAGGTCGACCATCCGTCCTGGCGTCTGCTGGTCGACGGCTATCACTGGCTGCTGGACAACGACCGCGCCGAGGACATCATCGCCAACGGCGCGCTCTTTGGGCACGTCCACGTCGCGACCGCGCCCAATCGCCTGCCGCCCGGCGCCGAGCCGTGCGATTTGCAGCCCTTCTTCAACGCGCTGGCACGCGCGGGTTACGGTGGCCGCATCTCGTTCGAGGGCAAGCTCACCGAGCCCGCGGTCACCCTGCCCGCCGCCTTGGTGCTGATGCGCCGGCTAGTTGAAGAGGCGCGCAAGCAGGTGTGATGCGAAAGCCTACTCATCTTCCTGCCACGTCAGCAGCGTCCCCGGCGCGAGGTCATTAACCTCCAGCCAGCCGCTGGCGACCTCGAGCGCGCGGTTTGCCCGCCAGCCGCCGCAGACCATCAGGCGTCCCGGCCGAACGACGCGGCAGATGCGGCACACCCGCCAGGCGCGGTCCAGGAAGACGACGTCGATGGCGAATTGCATGCCGACCGTATGGATCGCATCGCAGCGCTCGAGCAGCATGCCATGCCCGGCCGGCAGCGAGCGGCAGCCGAGCAGCCCGCGCATCCGCTGCCAGAGCGTAACCGCCCGCACGGCGTGCGCCACGCGAACCTGCCCGTTGATGAGGATCTGTCCTGTCTGCATGGTCCTGGTGATCGCACGCGCTGGATCGGGGGCCGTCATTGGGATCACCGTGCCATTCTGGACGATCCCGTCGGCGCTGTCAAAACGGCACGATCCGGCGCCAACCTTGACCCGGCAGCGCAGGGCTGGTAATCTCTCGCCATTCACCTCTCTTCGGGGCGTAGCGCAGACTGGTAGCGCGTTTGCTTGGGGTGCAAAAGGTCACGAGTTCAAATCTCGTCGCCCCGACCATTTTAGATCATACTAAATCCTCGCTTTTATTCGTAAAAGCTGGGTTTTTTGCTTTCTGGGACTGGTTTCCTGGTTTCCATGGAACAAGACGGAACAGGTCGAAACGGGGTGGACTTTGGACACACATCCGGACACACGGGGCGTGGTGGTATTCGCCTGAAATGTGGGCATTTCTCGGGTTTACGGATGTCACGGGGGTTCTTCTGCCAACCCGGTTGGAGTTTTTTGGCGGGCTGATGCGGGTCTTCATCCGTCCGGCGGCGCGATCTCCGTGGTGCAAAACAGCATGGTCGCGGGTTCCTTCGGCGTGTCTTGCGGATGCCACTGCCCCGTAGGATATGGCGACGAACATGCTCCGAGGTTCAGAGCGAACGGTGTCGGGGTGCTGGCAGGCACTGCCTGGCGGGAATGGGGCGCCGGTGGCGGGATCGAGGCCGTCGGCGAGGGATTGGAGGATGGCGCGGGCGCGGGTGGGGTCCATGTGTGGGTCCGTTCGGATACGGCCGGCCGGGGCGTGAACATGGTGCCGATGGGAGTTACTTGGCGGGAAGGGGTTTGCCGATGGAGAGGGTGAGTTCGGCCTCGGCCAAGCGGGAGAGGGACTCCATCATCTCTTCGTAGTTGTCCCCGATGGCGCCTGGATAGGCGACAAGAACAACGTCTGCGTGGTCGGCCTTGGCCTTAGCGCACATGGCGATGAAGTCGGCGAACTTGCGTTCGTAGTTGTCCGGCATCTTGCGTGTGAGTGTCATGCGTTTGCCTTTGCTGTTCTCGCGTCGACGTGCGGCGAAGGAGGTAAGACGGTACACGGGCAAGCGGGGGGTTGTCGAGGTCGGGTTTCACTCGTTGCGCGCTACCGCGTTACCGTCATTTCCCGCTTGCATTGCTTCCGTTTCCGGCTCACGATGTTTCTGACGATTGAGTTGGATGTGCCGCGGGGGATGAATGCGGCCGCTTAGCACAAGCATCGTCCGCATCGAAGGAGTCTGATCACCATAACTGATTTCGCGTAACTTCTGCTGCTGTCCGTTACGAAACTTGGAATCTCGCATCTAAGGATAGCGCTGCAAGCACGCCCCGACTGGGGCGTGCCGAAAGCGCTCCTTAGAGGGCATCCAAGTGCCTGTAACGGGACGTGAGTAGGCACGTCCCTCTTTTCTTTGCGGACACAGCGTGAGTGACGCTGACGAAAAGGGGGTCCTCATGCACCGTGAATCAGGTGTGATCTCGTTCGGGGAATCGACGGTTTTGCGTCCGCTTTTGTTCGTTCTGTTTGTTCTTTGGTCAACTGGGGCGCTTCGTGCCCAGGAGGAGGACAATGCCGTCGTCCTCGATGCCGAACAGGCCACGACTTACTACGCCCGCGCCGAGGCCATGACCCACGGCCTGACCAACTCCTTCCGGGCGTTCTATTCCCTTGATCGTCTGGTGCGGGACTTCCAACTCTGGCAGAACCTGGGCGTCGCTATCGCTCCGCCCTCCACCAACGCATTCTTCATCCACCGTAACGACTTCCATGTCTTCGACCCCACGGGTTTCCCGGCGCAGGTTCTTTCCGGCCTGATTCCCGAGTCCTACCGCGGTGGCATCGCGACCGTGTACCGCGTCTTCGTGGGTGAAGATCCCTACACTCGCTACCGGGTGATCTTTAACGCGTCTGGCGAATTGCTCTGGGCACAACCTCCGCCCGATGGGTATAACCCTTGGCGTCATCTGCCGGCCAACCGCTTCTGGGCGCTGGAGTCAGACAGCGCCGAGGCTGAACATCTTCGCGCCATCTACGATCCTTCGCGCGTTTGGTGCGAGTATCTGCTTCTGCCGATCGACAGCGTGCCCTCATATGCCTCTGCCTGGGCTTACGTCATCACCACCAACCAGATTGCAACGCTCAGCGCGAATGCCAGCAGCATGTCTATGGCGAGCATGTCCGCCATGAACGCGCCCGCCTCTAACGACTTCGTCTTCACGGATTTCACGTTCACCAACGGCATTGCAGACATGGAGATTCACCTGCCTGGCACGAATGGCTTCCGTGTGGACATCTTCTATACGGCGCCGCTCACGAACTTCCCTTGGTCGCTGGCCACCACGACGCCGACCAATTTCGGATTCTTCCGCATCCAGTTCGCCTGTTCAGCCTCAAACCTCTTTTTCCGTGCCGGCAACGCCGACGTGGACAATGACGGTGACGGTCTCCCCGATGACCGCGAGACCCTGATGTACGGGACCGATCCGGCCAAATGGGATACCGATGGTGACGGCCTTTCTGACGGCTACGAAATCGCCAACGGGCTCAACCCGCTCAAGCGCGATACCGACGGGGACGGCACAGATGATGACGAGTTCGTCCTGGCTGGTGCCGGCGTCGCCTCGACCGCCTCCATTCGCTACTACTACGATGGCGATGACCGATTGATAGGAACTTATGCGGGTTCAGGTTCCGGAGGCGGCGCCAACACCATCGCCAACACGGCGGCCGGCAACACTGCTACCGCAGCGGAAAGGAGCACGCCATGAAGCGCCTCCTCCTCTCCGCACGCTTTTCCCTGTTGCTGGCGTGGCTGGTTCTGCCGTCGGCCGTCTGCCACGCCGATGATCCGCCGAACGATGTGACGGACATCGATCCTGCACTTATTCCGGGCGGATGGCGCGTCAACCTGCCGGCAGGCACGCGTGAACGCTTGCAGCCGATTCTGAATGAGTCTCTGGCCGCAACGCCCACTGGTTTTGCCGAACTGGACGTTTTGCCCATGGAGGACCTGCCTAGTATTTCCACCAACTGGCTGCCCCAGGTCCTGGCCCCATCCGCCGAAGATGCGGCGCTCTTCACCGAGACCGCCCGCGCCCTCGACAATGATCCCTGGCTTCTCTACCTGTTTGTCCATGACAACATCCGGTTCACGCCGGCATGGGGGTTTGGGCGCGGGGCGGCACGCACGCTTCTGGACCGTGAAGGCAATGACGCCGATCAAGCGCTGTTGCTGGCCGCACTCCTGCGCGCGGCCGGGTGCCCCGCCACAGTGTACTGGTGTCTGGACGGCATGGATTTTCCGATCAACGACGGCCCGGGCGGGTATGATGCCTGCCACTGGCTCGGAGTGACAAACGCCGAGGCCGCATGCGATCAACTGCAGCAAGCTGGTTACTACTTTGGGACTTACATGAATGGGTCTCAAGCGATGCTGTACGTGGATCGATTCCTTGTCGTGGCAGAGGCATTCGGGAGCGTTTACGCGTTCGATCCCGCCTTCAAGCCTCGCACAACCACGCCGCCGCGCGCGCCGCAGACGGACATGGGCTACAGCCGCGCCAGTCTGCTCACCACGGCCATGACCGGCGCAACCAGCGATACGAATAACTACGTGTGCAATTTGAACGATGCCGGTTTGCGCACGGCCATGAACCAACTTGCCGGCAACCTGGCCACCGCGTGGCACGCGGCAGCGTCGAACGCCAATGCCATGGCCTTCGCCGGCGGCGATGTCATCGTGCCTCAAGCTGGCGACGATGGGTACTTCTATCACGGCGCGATGTATTACGGTGCCGGGGTCGACGTCTTCAGCTATGACCCGGCGACGATCAACCAGTACTTTCGCACGCGTGTCACTTTGGCGCATGGCGCCTTGACAAACACGCTTTGGTTCGACGAGATCGCCTCCCGCACGGTGTGGATCGACTATACCAATGCCACCGGTTACACCTTCCCCAAGGCCGTGCTGCATGTAGACGATGCCACGTTGGCAACCGAGGCGACAGGATCTTCACAGACCAACGCCGTCACGGCCATCATCACCGTCACCAACGGGCTCAACGCCTGGTCGGCCGAGCCCTATGCCTTGGTCCGCTCCAACGCCAACGTCTACACCATCCCCATGGGCATTTCCACGCTGCATGGCGGGATGCGCGACCGCGCCGCCCGCAGGCTCGAACGCCTGCGCGCCACCAACCCGGCAGGAACCCATGGCGTCACGGCGCAGGCTTTGGAGGTGACGGGACAGGAATGGTTGCTGCAGACGACGTGCGGCGAGGAAACGATGGCGCGTTTGTCCGGCCAGCCCCAGTACCCCTTCTACCGGCTTGGAATCGCCGGGCAGACAACATCCTCCTATGTTGACCTCAAGAATGTCTTCCTCCATGGCTCTCTGAACACCAACAACCTGAGCGCCGGCATGCTGCTCGACAGCGCCCTGGAACATGGCGTGCTGAACCAGTTCAATGACGCGACGAATGCGGTTTCAACCATCGGCGTCCTCGTGCGCGCCAACCGCGCCGGCATCCGGGTTTGCCTGGCCACGCCGAGCAATTATGCCACCTCAGTCAAGCCGCTGCTGACGGGCTATGGTCCCTTTATCACCAACTACTTCCAAACGGCCGTGAACGAGGGCCGTCGATTGCTGCTTCCGGTCAACGGGTCCATTTCCATCGGCGCCTGGAAGGGCTACGTCTATGCCGAATACGGCATCAAGAGCAACAACTGGATCGAATCCATGAGCATCAGCGGCCTGGCCGGCGGCGTGAACACGGTCCCAGGCGATTTCCCAGTTGAGAACGTTTCGGAAAACACGCTTTCTCTCTACCAGACCCAGGCCAATGTGCCTGTCAACACCAGTTACGATCCCGTGGACCTGCGTTCGGGCGCCTGCCTTGCCGGACACACCGACCTTGCCCTGCAAGGCCCACTGGCGCCATCCTTCGCCAGGCAGTACGACTCTCGCCAAGCCGACGTTGCCGGCCCCCTGGGCCGGGGGTGGACGATCAGCCCCGATGTTCACGCCGCAGTTCATGCCGACGTTGCCTCCATGACTGGAGCCCGTGCTCCCGAAGAGAGCGCAGCCGCCGTGGCCGCCGGCACCGTGATCGAGGATCTTCTCGCCTCCGGCCAAACAGCACTCAACCTTGGAGTTGCGGCCATCGTTGCGGACTGGCTGGTCACGTCCTATCAGAACGGCGCGGTCTCGGTCTATCTCAATAATCGTCCCTTAACGTTCATCCGCCGCGCGGACGGCGTCTATTCGCCGCCGCCCGGAACCACGTTCACGCTCACCGGCACCAACGGCGCGTTTTCCATGAGCGAACGGTTGGGCGGCGTCTGGCACTTCGACCGCAACAACAACGCCACCAACTATGTCGACCCGGACGGCAACACAATCACCTACGGCTACAACAGCCAGACCAACCTCGTCGCGGTTTCCAACTCCTTCGGCCGCGGCATCTCCCTTGCCTGGAACACCAGCAACCAGGTCGCGTCGGCTTCCGGTCCCGACGGGCGTATCGTCCGTTATGCGTATAGCACGGCCGGCACCCTCACCAACGTCACGGACGCGGGCGGGATGAACTGGAACTTCCTCTACGATACATCCAACCGCCTCGTCGCCCAGATCGATCCGGAGGGTTGGTTGGTTGCCAGCAACGCGTACAATGCCCTGGATCAAGTCACCAATCAGCTCTCAGCCTCCGGCCACCGCTGGACGTTCCGTAATGCGGACGGCGTGCGAGGATGGGAAAGCGATCCGGACGGGCGCCGCACCCGCTGGTTCTATGACGCCGATGGCCGGCCCACTACGCGTTTGGCGGCCGATGGCGGCCAGGACGACTGGTATTACGACGGTCAGGGGCAGTTGCTTTACCACGACGACCCAATCGGCATCTGGACCGTCAACAGGTATGACTTCAGCAACAACCTGCTTTCCACGGTTGCCGCTGCCTATACAGACAACGCCGTCACCAATGCCTACCAGTATGATGGCGCCTGCCACCTGGTCGCCGCGACCAACGGCGTCGGCCGAGTCACCCACTACCAGTGGGATGCCAAGCACCATCTCACCGGAACGGCACAACCCGACGGCACGGTGGTCACCAACACGTATGCCGCCAACGGACTGTTGGCGACAACCCGCATCACGGCCAATGGCCAGACTCTTCGCCAGACGACGTACAGTTACGAGAGTCGCGGCTTTGCGACCAACATCGTCTCGACCGACACAGGGCCCACGACGGTGACGTATGACGGCTGCGGAAACCGGACCGCGGTGACCGATCCGAACGGGCACACCACGCAATATCAGTATGACCCCCGGGGCCTATTGACCAACACCATTGACGCCGCCAATGGCCGGACGATTTGCACCTACTGGCGCAATGGTCTGGTCCGCTCCGTGGCGGACGCCGCCGGGCGCGCTTCAACCTCCACCTGGACGCGTGCCGGGAACCCCGACACAATGCGCAGCCCGGACGGTGGCATCACCACTAACGAATATGACAACGCCGATCGGTTGATTGCCGCCAAGAACCCGCGCGGCAGCCGCGTGGCGTTCGATCTCGACGCGATGGGGCGCGTCACCCGCCGTTACACGCCCAACTGGCAG
>Ga0316226_1004637_pt1 | contig 10846 bp, 10 predicted proteins | sample TBH18017metaG_FD_206009 | JGI IMG/M metagenome (GOLD analysis project Ga0316226, IMG submission 206009) | Freshwater microbial communities from Trout Bog Lake, Wisconsin, USA - TBH18017 | ecosystem: Environmental > Aquatic > Freshwater > Lake > Hypolimnion/Profundal zone | place: USA: Wisconsin... | reverse complement strand
GCTCTTGCCCAGAGCGGTTCGATGACGTCCGGTTGAGTTTTAGTCAGCCGCTCATAGAGACGAATCGCTGCCTCGATGTTTTTCCAGGCGTCGTCCACGCGGCCCAATTGATAAAATCTCTCTCCAAGGTTGCACCTTGCGTTGGCCAGTTTTTCTTCAAAAGCGTCCGGTCGTGTTTTGGCCAGTCGTTCGTATATTTCCACGGCCTGCCTGGCGCTTTCCAACGCTTCCGTCATTCGACCCGCCCGGACGAAAATGCCGGCGAGGGCTTTCAGCCCGTGCGATTTTGTCTGGCCCAGTTGGCCAAGAATTTTGGCCAGAATGTGCAGCGAGAGCGCCAACTCCGGTTCAAAATCGGCAGGCTGCGCTTTGGCCAGCCGCTCGATAATCTGCAGCGCCTTCCGGCACTTTGAAGCCGCTTCTTCCAGCCGCCCCGCTGTGCTGAGTATTTCAGCCAAACCACCCAGCGCCTTTGCCCACCCCCTTTCAAAAGTCTCAGGATGGGCCTTGGCCAGCCGTTCAGAAATTTGCTCAATTTCCTGGGCCTTTCCCAATGCCTCTTCAGATCGCCCCAGCCTGATCAGGAAACTAATCATGGTGTGCAGCGATTCGGCCCAAGCTCTTTCAAAGATGCCCGGCTTGGCTTTGACCAACAGTTCGGAAATGCGGACCGCCTCTTGGGCCTTTGACAGCCCCTCATCCAACCGCCCAACCATTCCAAGACTGCGGGCCAAAACATCCAGCGAACCTGACAAAGCTTGCTCATAAACGCCCGGTTGCATTTTGACCAGCCGCCGGCAAATTTGCTCGGCTTCCTGCGCTTTAGCCACAGCCTCTCCGCGACGACCTCTCTCTCCCAGAATTTTCGCAAGAACAGCCAGCACCCGGGCCCGTTCGGCGGCGTTTGAAGTCGTTGTCGCGGGGGCCTCTTGCAGAACTGCCTGTGCCGTCCTCAAAGAGGATTCAGCCAATTCCAACCGTCCGGCGCGTCGGTAGCCCCCTGCCGTTCGCACGAGAAGCTCCGCTTGTTGCAGCGCAAGGTTTTTCCGTCCTGTTAGACGCCGGGCCTGGGCCAACGTGAAATCGGGATCGCTCACCGTCTCAATGCCAGTAAAAGATCGTTGCCCGGTAGGCGACGGTTTTCCAGAATACGGGTCTTCATTTGACGTGTATAACCCCAAAAGCATCGAACGCATGGTCAACAAATCACGCGCCGCCTCATAAAACACGTCCTCAAGCCAGTGTTCGCCGACAAAGATAATGGGCGCCTTAACATGTTCCAAAATCTTCTGTCGGGACTCTTCGAGCGATTCAAGAGCTTTGCCGGTCGCCTTCTTCCAAGCGTCGTCAGCGGGACGCGGACCTATAAAACTGACCCACACCGCGCCGATACCATCCAGGCTCAAATTTGCCAGCAGATCGGCGGCGCGGAGCATTTCTCCCTCGGACTGGAATCGCACCGACTTGTGAGCACTTTGGCGGCTGGCGAGAAATTCGGTCAATGCCTGTTCGCAAATTGCCGCGCGGGAGGCCGGGAGATGCAAGACGAGAATCGCGGCCCCGGCTTCAAGATGGCCTTCCAACTGCTTCCAACACTCCAAACCCCTTTCGCCAAAAACGCGAAGGATTTCCTGATAAGCGGGCGATTGGATCGGCGTCATAAACCGTCATTCGTCAAGCCATTGGGATCGCTTGAGTTCAGATTGGAATCATCTGCTTTCAGCCGCGGAATATTTATTAAGCATTTTCATGTTTGAAAAGCTGTGACGGAGGCGGCGAATAGTCAAGAATTCAAGTTTGGCGCCGCTGTCAAAACCAGGGAACGCGTCCAATCAAACACTTGCATTTCCGCCAGCGATGAGCGATCCATGCGGGATGACATGGACTGTGAAAGTGGCCAACGGTGCAATCAAACTCCCGGCTGGCGTTCAAAAGAAGATGACGCCTGAGGATTGGCCTGTAATTGTTGCTCCCAACGCAACCCCGGCTTCACCACCACCCAATCCATAGGCATGGCGCCGGGTTGACAGGGGGTGAAAATCTGATAATCTGATTTTATGCGAAAGACGACCATCAGCGTCACCGACGCCGCGCGCCATTTTGCCGATTGCGTCAACCGCGCCCATTATCAAAACGCCACCTATGTCCTGCTCAAGAATGGCGCCCCCGCGGCCCGGCTGGCGCCGGACAGTGAGAAGGTGTGCGCCGGGCGGGACTTGGCCGGGGCGCTGGCCAAAACCGACCTGGCTGAAGATGAAGCCGCCGCCTGGCATCGTGACTTGCAAAACGCGCGCAAACCCCTCAAAACCCCCGCGGACAAATGGCGATAATTCTGGATGCCGATGTCATCATTGGCGGCGAGAAAGGGACGTTTGATCTCCAGCGTTGGGTGGCCGCGCGACCGGATGAACAATTTGTTATGATCTTGTCGTGGCGGCGACTGCTTTGGAGCGTGGCAGCGAAGTGGCCACGTTCAACCAACGGCATTTTAGCCAAGTGAAGGGCCTGACGGTCCTTGAGCCGAAATAATATCGCCGTGCATCTGGCTCATCTCAAGCTGCGGGATTTTCGGAATTACGGACGGTTGGAGGCCGATTTTGCCCCCGGCTTCCATCTGTTGACGGGCAATAATGCCCAGGGAAAAACCAACATTCTTGAAGCCATTTACCTGCTGGCCACCTTGCGCTCCTTTCGGGGCGTCGGCGGCGCTCAACTCATCCGGCACGGCTGCAAAGGCTATTTCGTCGGCGCTCAAATCATGTCCCACGCGGGCCACGACATCAAAATATACTGGTCGTCCGCGCAGAGGCAATTAAGCCTGGACGGGAAGCCGGTGCGCAAGTTGGGCGATTACCTGGGAACGTTGCGGGCGGTGGTTTTTTGCACGGAAGACGCGCAACTGGTCAAGGGCGCGGGCCGATTGCGGCGGCGGTTTCTGGACTTGCTGCTGAGCCAGACCCATCCGGTTTATCTTCCCCTGCTCCAACGCTACGCCGCCGCGCTCCGCTCGCGCAATGCGTTGCTCAAGCAACCGTCTCCGAACCCGTCCGCGCTGGAAGGGTTCACGAGCCAGTTGATCGAAGCGGGGTGCGAATTGATGCGATACCGGCGCGAACTTCTGCCCAAGATCGCGCCGCTGGCCGCCGAATCCCACCAACGGATCGCCGGCGCCGCCGAAACATTCACCCTCGAATACCAACCCTCCGTCCGCCACGATTTCGCCGTTGAACTGGCCCGCAACCGGGGCCGGGAGAAAATCATGCGCTCGACCCTGCTCGGTCCGCACCGCGACGAATTGCAGTTGCGATTGGACGGCAAATCCGCCGCCCAGTACGCCAGCGAAGGGCAGAAGCGGTCCATCGCCATCGCGTTGAAGATGACGCAGGCGGAGTATCTTTCCACCGTTCACGGCGCGCCGCCGGTTTTGCTGATTGACGACATCATGGGGGAATTGGACGCCAGGCGGCGGGCGGGTTTTTTGCCTTTGTTAAACCGGGCGCAGAACGCGAGCGGGCAGGTTTTCATGACCTGCACGGAAGAAACCTGGCCCCGGGAATTGAGCCGGGACTTGCAACGATGGGAAGTGAAGTCGGGGGTTTTGCGCCATGAGCTTCCGGCTCATTGACACGCGGGAAAAAGACGGCTGAAGGTCACATCAATTTCAACTTGGGCAGGTCTTGCAAATCAATCAATCCGACCGGTTCGCGGCGGGAGTTGACCACGATGAGATCGTCAATGTTGCGCTGGTTGAAAATTTTCAGGGCTTCGACGGCGAGGGCCTCGTCGCGGATGCAAACGGGATGGCGGGTCATCACGGCGGAAAGCGGCTCGGCCAGGATTTCCTTGTCGCTGGCGGTGTGGCGGCGGAGGTCGCCGTCGGTGAAGACGCCGCACAATTTGCCGCGGGAGTTGACAATGCTCACGCTGCCGGACTTGGCCTGGCACATCAACAACAGGGCTTCCTTGACGCTCAGGGTATGGGGCGCGACGGCGTTGCGGTCATCCGCGCGCATGATGTCGCGCACCTTCATGAGCAGGGCGCGGCCGATGGCGCCGGAGGGATGGTGGCGGGCGTAATCCTTTTTCTTGAAGCCGCGCGCCTGCAGGAGCGTCATGGCCAGGGCGTCGCCCAGCGCGAGCATGGCGGTGGTGCTGGCCGTGGGGGCGAGATTGAAGGGGCAGGCTTCCCTGGGCACTTTGGCTTTGAGGACCGTGTCGCTGTAACGGGCAAGGGAGGACTTTGGCGCGCCGGTCATGGAAATGATTTTGACGGAAAATCTTTTCAAGGCGCCCAAAAGATTCAGCAGCTCCTCCGATTCCCCGGAATAGCTCAAGGCCAGGATGGCGTCGCCGTCGCTGACAATGCCGAGGTCGCCGTGCATGGCATCCACGCCGTGAAGGAAGACGCTGGTGGAACCGGTGCTGGTAAGGGTGGCGGCGATTTTCTGGCCGATGTTGCCGGATTTGCCGATGCCCACGACGACGATCTTCCCGCGCTGGCGCAGGGTGTCAACCAAGGTTTGAACGGCTTCCGGGAAAGAGGCGTCCAATTGCTGGCGGACGGCTTTGAGGGCCGCGATTTCGATGTTCAAGACTTGCCGCGCTTTGGCCAGATGATCCATGAGGAGAGACTGCCAGCAACGGGCGCGGAATTCAATCTGGACTTCGAGGCGGGCGGATTTAGTTTGTCAGTAAGGGCGGAGCTATGAAAATGAAGTTGGCATCGTGGTTGTCGTTGTGCGTTTTGTGGATGGCTGTTCCGGCCCGCGCGGGGGACATGGAAGAGGCGGCGCGCGGATACAACGGGCTTGGCTTCCAATTGCTAGCCCAGTGCCGGCAGTCGCTTCCCAATACGAACTATTTTCTCAGTCCGTCCGGACTGGCCTTCGCGCTGGCGATGGCGGGAAACGGCGCGCAAGGGGAAACGTTGCGGCAAATCATGGGCACACTCGGCACCGGAGCCATGCCGCTCGACCAGTTGAACGAGGCCAACAAGGAGTTGCTGGATCACCTGGCCAAACTCGATCCGAAAATCAAATTGGAAATCGCCAACTCCATCTGGATTGACCGGAAGGCCACGATCAAACCGGGTTTTATCTCCGTCAACCGGCGTGATTATGACGCGGAGGCGGCGAACGGCAATTTCCAGGACCCGGCGACGGTCAAGGAAATCAACAACTGGGTCAGCGCCAAGACGCACGAAAAAATCCAGGCCATCCTCCAGCCGCCGCTGGACCCGATGCTCCGGTTAATCCTGCTGGACGCGATTTATTTCAAGGGCGACTGGGAGGCGCAATTTGACACCAAGCTCACGCGCGATCTGCCGTTCACGCTGGGCAACGGCCAAACCATCCGGCACCCGCGCATGAGCCGCGCCGGCCACTACGCGTATTGCGAAAATGACCGCTTCCAGGAAGTGGAACTGCCTTACGCAGGCGGGAAGATGAGCATGTTGCTTATTCTGCCCAAGGGCGGCTTGGATGAATTTTTAAAAAACTTCACCGCGGCAGATTTCGAGAATGCCATCGAGAGAATGCGCTCGCGCGAAGGCGCCGTGGAATTGCCCCGTTTCAAACTGGAAAACGAATACAACCTGACGGGCGTCCTGCCCCCGATGGGCATGCCGCTGGCCTTCACCGGGCGGGCGGATTTCGGGGCGATGTCGGACGAACCGTTGCACATCGGCTTTGTGAAACAAAAAACATACGTCGCCGTCAACGAACAGGGAACGGAGGCGGCGGCGGTGACGGCCATCGGCGTCAGGGCGATGGCCGTCCGCAGGGAAGAGCCGCCGTTTCACTTGGTGGTGGACCGTCCGTTTTTCATGGCCATCCGGGAAAGGCAGACCGGGATGATCCTGTTTCTCGGCGCGATCTTTGACCCGCGTTAAACCCGTCACAAAAAATTATGATTTTTGGCGCGCATTGTTCCACGGCGGGGGGTGTTCCGATGGCTTTAAGGCGGGCGGAAACGATCGGGGCGGAATGCGTCCAGATATTTGTCAAGAATAACATGCAATGGCTGGGGCGGGCGCCTTCGCCGGACGAAATCGAACGTTTTTCGGCGGAGCGGAAGCGATTGCGGCTGGGGGCCGTCTTTGGGCACGCGGGTTATCTGATCAATCTCGGCGCGCCGCCATCGGCCAATCACGCGAAATCCCTGCAATCGCTGATCCAGGAGATCACCTTCGCGGGCGCGCTGGATTTGCCGTTTCTGGTGCTGCATCCCGGCGCGCATCTTGGGGCCGGAGAGGAGGCGGGGCTTGGGCGGATCGTCGCCAGTCTGGACGAAGTGTTTCGGGCGACGAAAGATTCGCCGGCGCGGATCGCGCTGGAAAACACGGCCGGGCAAGGGAGTTGCCTGGGAAACAAACTGGAACATCTGGCGGCGATTTATGACCGGGTGAAAAAGCCGGAGCGGCTGGCCCTTTGCATGGACACCGCGCATTTGTTCGCCGCCGGCTTCGATATTCGAACCGCCAAGGGATGGGACGAAACGATGCGGCGGCTGGATGGGTTGATCGGACTGAAACAAATCGCCGCGTTTCACCTCAACGATTCCAAGACCGGACTCGACTCGCGGGTGGACCGGCACGAACACATCGGCAAAGGGAAGATTGGCCTGGATGGGTTCCGGCACATCGTCAACGACGCGCGGTTCAAGAACACGCCGGGCTGTTTGGAGACTCCCAAATCCGCCGACCTTCACGAGGACATCGAAAACCTCGCCATGCTGCGGTCGTTGGTCAAGATTTAAGGGACACAAAATTTTTGAGCAATCGCAGGCCCACGGCCTGGCTTTTTTCGGGGTGGAATTGCGTGGCGAAGACGTTGTCGCGCCAGACGGAGGAGGCGAAAGGCTCGCCGTAGGTGGTCTCGGTCGCGGTGATGGAGGAGTCCGCGGGCTTGGGGAAATAGCTGTGGACAAAATAGACGTAACTGCCGGAGGGGATGCCTTGATAAATGGGGCATTCGGGACGGAGGATGTTCAGTTGATTCCAGCCGATCTGGGGGACTTTGACGCCGGTTTTGTCCGAGAAGCGGACGACTTTGCCGGGAAAGATTTCCAGTCCCGCCGCGCAACTGTTGAATTCCTCGCTTCGCTCGAACAGGGCCTGGAAGCCCACGCAAATCCCCAGGAAAGGGCGGCCCGTTTTGATGAACTCCCTGACCGCGCCGAGCAATTCCTGTTTTTCCAGCGCGCGGAGGCAGTCGTCGAACGCGCCGACGCCGGGCAGCACCATGGCGCGCGCGCCGCGGATTTCATCGGGGCGCCTGACGACGCGGACGTCGGCCCCGACTTTGAGGAGGGCTTTTTGCGCGCTTCGCAAATTGCCGGAATCGTAATCAATCAATGCAATCACAGCGGGCACAAGGTAACACGAGGGGCCGGGCGGTCAATGACAGCAAGAATGGAAGAACGGGTGTCCGTTTGCGGGGCCACGCGGGGCGTGTTACATTGCGGGGTGATGCCGGGTTTCAAATGGATGTTCGCGGCGATGCTGGCCGCGGGGACCGCGGGTTGCGACGCGCAGCCGAAATCCGGCCCGGCGCCGGCTAAAAACTCCAACAGCAATCAAGTTGCCATGGTACAAGTTCGCTTTCTCGATGACAAAGGACTCCCAGGACCGCTGGTCTCCACTCCGAAAGTTGTCAAAACCGACGCGGAATGGGCGAAAGCATTGACGCCGGAGCAGTATCGCATCGCGCGGAACAAAGGGACGGAGGCGGCGTTTTGCGGCGCATTTTACGATCAGCATAAACCGGGGGTCTATTATTGCGTCTGTTGCGGCCTGCCTTTGTTTACATCGGAGGCGAAATTTGATTCCGGCACGGGCTGGCCGAGTTTTTTTCAGCCGGTGGCCAGGGAAAATGTCGTGACAAGGCCGGACCATAGTTACGGGATGGAGCGGGAGGAGATTCTTTGCGCCCGATGCGAGGCCCACCTGGGGCATGTCTTCAACGACGGCCCGCGGCCAAGCGGCCTGCGCTTTTGTCTCAATTCAGCATCGCTGACTTTCAAGGAGAACCGGAATCTCAAGGATGCAACTGGTCATTAAGGCGTGGCTCCTGTGCGGACGGAGGCGCTGACGTTTTTGATGTTGGCGGCCTTGGCGGCGTCACGGACTTTCACAACTTGTCCCCAGGGAGCGTCGGTGTCGGCGCGAATGGCGAGGGTCATGTTGGGGTTGGCGGCGGCGGCTTCCTTCAAGCGTTGTTCGAGCTTGTCAAAGGTCACGGGGTCGGTCTTGAAGTAGAGGGGGCCGCTTTTGGGAATGGTGACGATGATGGCGTTGGCGGTGGCGCCGGATTTGGGCTGGTTGGATTCGGGGAGGGCGAGTTTGAGGACGGGCTGCTGTTTGAAAGTGGTCGTCACCATCAAAAAAATCAGGACGACGATCAGGACGTCAATGAGCGAGACGATGATGACCGTCGGGGTCGCGCGCCGTTTGCGGATGATGAATTGCATGGGTCAGGAACGGCGGGTGGCGGCGGCGGCCGGTTCGGCGGCATCCTCCTGGTGATAGAGCTGGCGCAAAAATTGGTCACACATGGACGCCATCTCGATGGCCATGGTTTCGACTTTTTTGCTGTAATAACTCCAAGCCACGAGCGAGGGAATGGCGGAGAAAAGACCGAGGAAAGTGGCGCGGAGGGCAAGGGCGATGCCGTTGGCGAGGCTGCCGTTGTCTCCCAACCCGCTGGCGCCAAGGCTGGCGAAGAGAGTGATCAAACCCCAAACGGTTCCGAGCAATCCGAGGAGCGGGGAGACGCCGACCACAATTTCCAGAACGACCAACCCGCGTTCGAGGCGGGAGACTTCGTGGCGGGCGGCGGTTTCGAGTCCGCTTGCGTTTTCGGCGCGGGTGTAATGGCGGTGCTTCTCGGCCAGGAGCAGGAGGCGGGCGAGCGGGGAGGGATGTTGCTGGCAGATGCGGCGCAGCATGGGGAGGTCGTCCGCGGTGCGGCAGGTTTCCAGGGCGGATTTGACTTCGGGCGGCATGACCTTGCCCACGCGCAGGGCCAGGCCGCGTTCGATGATGAAGGTTAAACCGATGACGGATGCGGCCATCAGCAATGCGATGAAAAAGAATTGGTCAAGGCTCATAATAGAAAGTGAAAGTTATTTCGTAATCGTCTTTTGGAAGTTCCAAGCGCATTTGCCGGGGCCATTTTTCAAAGGGCGACGAGTCTGAAATGGCCTGCTCGCACTTGGTGGCCAGCAAATCGGTGACTTCGTTTTGAACTCGCGTCATATCGGTCACGCTGCCGTTGGGATGCAGCCGGAAGCGCAAGACGACTTTGCCGGAGGTGTCGGCCGACATGTTTTCCAGCGATCTGTACCAATTGCTGCGGATGGCGTCCACCATGTGTGCGATGTAGTCGCCCAAGAGAGTGCCTTGGACGTCCAGGGAGACGTTGGGGGAGACATTTCTGACGCCGCCAACCAAGCGGGATTGCTGGCCGTAAATGCCGCGTCTGGCCTGGGCTTCGGCGATGGTGCGGGGTTTCTGGTAGGCCTGTTGGGGTTGAGGCTGCGGCTGGGCTTGATCGCTGGCGTCCGCGTCGCTTTTGCCCTCCTCCGGTTTGTCGGAGGGGCGGGCCATGGTCAGGTCGCCGGGGACGTAAGCTTGTTTGGAGGTGTTCTGGCGCGGAGCGGTTTGGGGCTGAAAGGCGGCTTGCGGGGGGCTTGGTTGCGGGGTGGGTTGGGTAATGGGCTTGGCGTTTTCAGTGGTTTTGAGGAATTTCTCCTGGCGTCCTTCGATATTGGGCATGACGGAGAGTTCCTTGATCTTGGGATTGGCGGCGACGGTGTTTTTGGCTCCCTGGAACATGGGTTTCTTTGGCGGCTCGGTCGTGGCCAGCGCGGGGTCAACCTCGACAAAGGTCAGTTGGGACTGGGAGGAAGGGGACACCGCAAGCTTTCTGAGCGGGGCGGGCATGATGGCTTTGGAGAGCGATTGCATCCAATGAGGCAAGGCCATATCGCGCCACCAGCCCCGGGTCTGCCCGATGCGCCACGTGGAAAAGATGAACATGTGGAGCAAAATGGACACAATGAGCGCTCTGAGAAGGAGTTTCTCAGTGGAGCTTATCTCGTTGGCATCGGACACCGTCACGGGTCAAAGATGGCGCAAATGACGCCGAAAACAATACGAAAGCACGGGGCTGCCGGGCCGCAGTGCCAAACAAGCTCCCATGCCCCGTGGCTGGCGCACACGCCGTCGCGCTGCGCGCCATGATGGCGGACGAGATGGCGGGCAGGGGAGACGCGCGGAGAGCCGCGGAGAAGGACAACTTTTTTTCGGAGGTTTCTCTTCTTCAATGCGTTGTTTTCAAAGTTGCAGGCGGCTTATGGCAAACAGCATGCATTGAGCCGGACGGTGAACTGGATGGCTCGAAATCCGGCCGGAGGCTGGAGAAATGGAAAGGAAAGCGGACGCGGTCGGAACCGTAAAACGGCATGAAAACTATCCTGATTACAGGGCACCCTGGACAGGAAGCAACGGCTTCGCTTGGAATCAGGACATGGTTGGTTCAGGTTGATGGTGCGGATGCTGATCGTGTGGCCTTGACTCGACAAATTATTTCGCCACTGCTTTTTGGCGGCGGATGATGCCGGCCAGCGCGCGGAGTGAATCGTTCACGGTTTGAGCGTTGGAGAACACCCTGGCCGCGTCCGGCTCCAAGACCACCACGTTGGCGCCGCGATGGTAGCGCCGGAAATATTTGCCGCGCGCGCCGCGCGCTGATGATGCGGATATTATCGCCGCGTTCGGTGTGAATAACAACCAGCAATTTTCCGTGATGCGAACGTCCCAAAATGATGAAGCGCGTTTCCGTCT
>Ga0316226_1004633_pt1 | contig 10852 bp, 8 predicted proteins | sample TBH18017metaG_FD_206009 | JGI IMG/M metagenome (GOLD analysis project Ga0316226, IMG submission 206009) | Freshwater microbial communities from Trout Bog Lake, Wisconsin, USA - TBH18017 | ecosystem: Environmental > Aquatic > Freshwater > Lake > Hypolimnion/Profundal zone | place: USA: Wisconsin... | reverse complement strand
CGGCTCCGAGGATCACTGCGGCGACATGGACTTCAAGGTCGCCGGCACCGAAAAGGGCATCACCGGCTTCCAGGTCGACCTCAAGCTCCGCGGCCTGACGTGGGACGTGGTCGAACAGGCCCTGACGCGTGCGCGCGAAGGCCGCATGAAGATCCTCGCGTTCATGCGGGGCATCATCGAGGCGCCGCGTGTCGAGCTCTCGCCCTACGCGCCGCGCATCTTCACGATCCAGATCCCGGTGGACAAGATCGGCGGCCTGATCGGCCCCGGTGGCAAGAACATCCGCCGCATCACCGAGATCTCCGGCGCGCAGATCGACATTGCCGACGACGGCACGGTCAGCATCTTCGCCTCGAGCGGGGATTCCATGGACCTCGCCAAGCGCGAAGTCCAGATGGTCGTGGCCGAGGCCGAAGAGGGTCGCCTCTACGAGGGTACCGTCACCGGCATCAAGGAGTTCGGCTGCTTCGTCGAAATCCTGCCCGGCAAGGACGGCCTCTGCCACATCAGCGAGCTGGCCGAGCAGCGCATCCGCTCCGTCGAGGACATCTGCAAGATCGGCGACAAGATGTGGGTCAAGTGCATCGGCGTCGATGACCGCGGCCGCGTCAAGCTCAGCCGCCGCGAAGCCATGCGCGACCTCGACCAGCAGCGTCAGCAGGAAGTCGCCAAGTAGGGTTTAGGGTTTAGGGTTTAGGCGAAGAAGCCACCCGCCCCATCCTGGCGCCAACGACCCCGGCGGTTCACCCGCCGGGGTTTTCTGTTGTCCGGGAAGGGCCGGAGGCGCTGGGCTGTCGACTGCGGGATCGAAGCCGCGTTCTTCCCAATCCCAATCCTGCTCCTAATCGTAAGTCCTAATCGGTTCTGGCCCAGATTCGAAAAGGACGAACAGGTCTTGCGATTGGGAGCGCGATTGCGATTAGGATTAGGACTTACGATTACGATGAGGAGCAGGAACCCTCCTCTGGCCATCAGCTCAGCCTTCCGCTATTCTCTATCCGTCCGCCACAGCCGGGAGCGTCGCATGCCGTTTGCCCTCTTTCTCGCCCTTAAGTACCTGAAGCCGAAACGGTCGTTCACCTCCGTGGTCACCGTCATCTCCGTGTTGGGCGTGGTCCTCGGCGTGGCCATCATCATCATCGTGCGCGCTGTCATGACCGGCTTCGGCGACATGTGGCGCGAGAAGATCCTGGCCTTCAAGCCGCATATCACCATCCGCGCCGAACAGGGCGTGATCCAGCACGAGGACGCGCTCTGCCACCGCATCGAGGCCATTCCCGGCGTGCTCGCCGCCTCGCCCGGCATCGAATCGCGCGTGCTGGCCGAATTCCACCACCGCATCCTGGCCCCCGTCGCCGTGGGCGTGGACCCCGGTCACCCCGAGCGCCTGCATCAGGCGATCACCAACCTCGTCGACGGCTCCCTGGCGCTCGCCAACGACGGCGTGCTGGTCGGCATCGACCTGGCCGGCAGCCTGGGCCTACGCGTCGGCGACAAGCTGCTGGTCCATTCGCCCATGAACCTGGTCAAGCCGGACGAGGTGCGCTTCCCCGAGGAACTGGAGGTGCGCGGCATCTTCCAGGCCGGCCAGCGCGATGTGGATGCCGACTTCATCCTGGTGCCGCTGAGTGTCGCCCGCGACCTGATGGGCATGGACAAGGGCGCCCTGGCCATCCACATCAAGACCGATCGTCCGCAGGATATCCAGGCCTTCGCCGCCTGCGTCGCCGCCGTGCAGCAGGTGCTGGGCAAGGGCTACCGCGTGCAGACCTGGCAGGAGATCGACCGCGAACTCTTCAACGCCCTGGCCGTGGAGAAGAACATGATGGTGATCCTGCTGATGTTCATCACCGTCGTCGCCATCTTCTGCGTCACCAACACGCTGATCGTCATCACCGTTCAGAAGACCGACGAGATCGGCCTGCTCAAGGCCCTCGGCTTCTCCTCACGACAGGTGCTCTGGACCTTCGTGCTGCATGGCTGGATGCAGTGCCTGGCCGGCGCCGTGCTGGGCATCGGCCTGGCGATGCTGGTGCTCACCAATCTCCAGCACGTCGTCGATTTCCTGGGCCGCTGCGGCCTGCAGGTCTTCCCCAAGAGCATCTACGGCCTGGACCAGATCCCCTGGCGGGTGGTCCCGACCGAGATCGCCCAGGTGGCCGTCGCCGTCATCCTCTTTTGCTCGCTGGCCAGTTTCCTCCCCGCCTGGCGCGCCTCGCGCATGGACCCGGTCGTGGCGCTGAGGAGGGAGTAGGTTTAAGGCTTAGGGTTTAGGGCGTAAGGCTTAGGGTCGTGATGGACGGATGTCGGAAGAAGAAACAGGGGCAAATGGTTAACGTTCGGGGGTTCGCCTTCAGCCCTAAGCCCTAAACCTTACGCCTTAAGCCTCCACTGGGACTACCCATGAACGATCGTACTCCCCTCCTGAACGCCGCCGACCTCCACAAGTCCTACCGCCTGCCGCACAAGACGGTGCAGGTGCTGAAGGGCGCCGCGCTGACGGTCGACCCGATGGAGCGCGTGGCCATCATGGGCCGCAGCGGTTCGGGCAAGAGCACGCTGCTGCACGTGCTGGGCGGACTCGACCGCCCCGACGCCGGCGAGGTCCGCATCGGCGGCCGTTCGATCTACGCCCTGTCGCCGCGCGCCTCCAGCCAATTGCGCGCCAGGCAGATCGGCTTCGTCTTCCAGTCCTATCACCTGCTGCCGGAGATGGACGTGGTGGAGAACGTCATGCTGCCGGCCATGGCGGTCGGGGAGACCAACCGGACGCGGTTGCGCTCCCGCGCGATGGAACTGCTGGCGCTGGTCGGCCTGGCCGACCGCGCCACGCATACGCCGCTCGAACTCTCCGGCGGCGAACAGCAGCGCGTGGCCCTGGCGCGCGCACTGATGAATGCGCCCGGACTGCTGCTGGCCGACGAGCCCACGGGCAACCTCGACCGCGACACCGGCGCCCAGATCCTTGAGCTGCTCTTCGGCCTGGTGCGCGAACAGCAGCATGCCCTGGTGATCGTGACGCACGCGCCCGAAGTCGCCGCCCGCTGCGATCACCGCCTGCGCCTCGATGGCGGCTTGCTGGTGCCAGATCTGTCCGGCAGTCGGACGTGCGCACGGTAGGGCGGAAGAAGGGTTTTGGGGGTTCAGGGTTCAGGGTTCAGGGTTTAGGGTTTAGGGTTTAGGTGTCCCAACGATGTTCGCCTGACAAAACACCGATTGAGGAGAACAGCAGGATGGCGTACGATATAACGTACGAATGGAGACGTTCTCATGACAACGCTCACGGCGACAGAAGCTCGGAAGCAACTCTATACCCTGCTGGATGATGTGACCGATTCGCATGCGCCTATCCACATCACCGGAAGACGACACTCTGCTGTGCTCATTTCGGCCGACGACTGGCGTGCCATCGAAGCGACCCTTTTCCTTGAATCCATTCCAGGCATGAAGAAATCCATTGTCAAGGGGATGAAGACGCCGATTGGCAAATGCGAGAAGGATCCGGGCTGGTGAGCTGGCAACTCGTTTATACCAGGCAAGCACAGAAGGATGCCAGGAAGCTTGCCGCCTCCGGGCTCAAGTCGCAGGCAGAGCGCCTCCTCGTGATTCTCGCTAACAACCCCTACCAAACGCCGCCCTTCTTCGAAAAGCTCGTCGGCGACCTGTCCGGAGCATACTCCCGACGGATCAACATCCAACACAGACTCGTATACGAAGTGCTGGATTCGCTCAAGACCGTCAAAGTACTTCGAATGTGGACCCACTATGAATAGCGCACTGGCCGCCGCGCGTTCTGGTCCAGCATGCCCCGCTGTAGCCGCGGCGCTGTGCCGCCGCGCGTGATCTGTACGACGCGCCGGGCATTCCACTGCACGCCGGCACAGCGGCGTGGCTACAGTGCATGCTCTCTACTGTAGTCGCGGTGCTGTGCCGCCGCGTGGCAGCTCGCATCTGTCATGAAGCTTTCCGGGTGCGATCTCCCACGCCCATGACCAAGGCTGAAACAGAGATGTCTTCGTCCAAGTCATCCCAATGGATTCCGGTTCCGCCACCACTAACCGTGTAGCGATCCCGCTCGCCGGGTGTTGCCCTCAAAAGCCGGGGAAAGTAGGCCAGCGGAACGCCCAACTGCCGGCCGTCTGCCAGTTCGACCCACATCAGGGCCGCATCGAAACGCACATGCGTTGCTAAAGGTTCAGCGACCAAAGTGCTCATTCCAGTACCTCTCAATCTCTGCCACGTGGTCAACGGCCACGCCCAAAATTTCACTCATCCTTTATGCCTGAACACAACTGGCATGATCGAATCCTGCTCTCGTCTTTCTGGTCTGTCTATCGCGTCGAAGAGACATAGACATGCACACATGCGCCGGGCGCAGCCCGGTCGGCGAGGACGCCGACCGCGAGGAAACGCCTCCGTCCCCCGTCACATGCTACGGCGCCGCGACGCGGCGGGCCGTGCGCGCTTTGGTTGCGATGCGTGCGGCGATCTCCTCCGCGACGCGGTCGCGCGTTTCGGCGTCCCCATCGCGACAACTGATCAGGGCGCACACATTGCCGCTGCGGATCAGCAGGGCATGGGCGCCGGCGCCGCGCGTCCACCATGTCTCGTCGCCGATGACCGGCATTTGCGCGTGACTCCACAGTCCCGTTTGGAACAGCGCCGACGCATTTCCCAGGTGAAAAAGTGCCGCCGCGTGGGCGGCCGCCGCATCCTCGAATGCACCGTACTGAATGCGAACCTTGACGCCCCGGCAGACGACCTCCTGCACCACACCGGTGACGGTCTGCGCCTGACCGCGCAGGGCCCGCACCCAAGGCTGGCTGATGGCATGCTCCAGCCGGGCTTCTCCGAGCTCGCCCGCCGCGAGCACGGCATTGGCCGGTGCCAAGGAATCGGCCGGTGGCACCCCTACCGCCGACAGGACAGCCGCCCCTAACGTGAACATGATGACGACGACGCGCATGTTATTCTCCCTCTTGCCGGACCCGAAACCTATCCGAAAACCTATCGCACGCTGGCACGCCGGCAGAGCGGCGTGGCTACAGCAGCCATCGCGTCGTTCCTCTGTGCCTGGCTGTAGTCGCAGCGCTCTGCCGCCGCGCAGGTTTCGGACAGGCACTAATCGAAATCCGTGTAACCCGACGGATCGAGCGGCAGCCACGTTCCGCTGCTAAACAGGTTGTTCCGGTAGTTGCCATCCAAGTCGTCGTGGACCGGCACATACGGTGCAGCCTCCCGCAAGGTCGTGCACGCATCATTGACCGTGCCTTCGTACCAGCCGAACTGGTGAAATCTCCAGCTGCCGCTGGTCCAGACTGTCTGCCCGATGGGCTGCAGCGGCTGGAACATAAATGGTCCGCCCACACGCCGCACTTGCACGCCGCTGACCCCGAGCGCAGCCGAGAAGAGCTGCAACACGGCGGACATGTCCTGACAGTCCGCCACGCTATCCGCCAACATGGCGCTCAAATGGCAGGTGGTGCCGAAACTGTGACTCTGGCTGCCATCGTAGACTTTTCCGAATCCGGCATACGCATGCGGTGTCAGCGCCGCCACCACATCGTCCGCGTTGGTGGCGCCGGCAGCCCAGTCGCAGGCCTGGTCCAGCACGCTGCTCCAAGGCGCATGTGCGGCCGCGACCGCATTGGTCCAGGGCGCAACCGGTTCGTCCAACACAGTGTAGACCGTGTGGACACCCGAAGTGCCGATCGTAAGCGCCGGACTGCCGCCGCCGTTAAAGTCGCTCATCTGCCACTGCCAGACATCGGCCGACTTGCGCACAGCGGACGGAGCGGGGCCGGCCAGTCGCAACGTGACGTATTCCGGATTCGAAACACCATTGGTGAAGGAGACCCGTGTTGGCTGGATTCCGGATAGCGAGGCATCGGCGTTCAGCACTACGGCGGCGATGACGGCGCAGGTCAGGTTCGTGGGCTGAATCACGAAACGGGCCTGCACCGTCGCCAGCGTGCCGGCGCGATAACAGACCGGCGCATTCGTCTTGCCGCCATTGACCCACTCGCCGCCGCTCAGGTCGTAGGCTCCACCTGCGCTCTTGCGGATGTTCATGGCATCGTTTGTGGAGGCGGAGGCATCGTGATTGAATCTGATGTTGGTCACCGCTGCCTTGACCACGCTAAACGTGATCCTGTCCGTGGCATCGGGCATGAACGTGTAGGAAAGCGTGAGTGTCGCCGTGCCGGGTGTGACGCCCTGCACCCAGAGATCGCCTTGCACAGCCATAAAATCGGCCCGCTGGGAGGCATCGGCCAAATCCCACGTCTTTGACAAAATTCCGCCGACCAGCACCGGCGTCGTCCCCGCCGCACGCCAGACGTTGATGCGATTACTGTTGCGCTGCAGGGTGACGCTGCCACCGCTGAAAGCGCGGTTCAGGCAGGCCAGCACATTCCTGCTTTGCGTGGCGTCGCTGCACAGCAGAAAGACGTTGGTCTTGGCGCTTTGGTCCACGTCCGGCATGTCGAGTTCCAACCCGGGGTGGGTCGCGAGAAAAACGTCGGCGGCTGTATCGGGACGCGTCGGGTCTGTGCCAGCCTCATACTCGTTCAGGTCTGTCAGACCGTCGCCGTCCCAGTCGCCGCTGCCATCGCGCAACAGGGTGCCGAAGTTTTGCAGTTCCCAGTTGTCGTCCATGCCGTCGCTGTCGGTGTCCACGAACTCGTAAGCGCCGAGATCGACAATGGAGACCACATTGCTGTGGCCGGGATGGTCCCAGCGCGCCGCGCCGGTGATATCGGTCGCAGGTGCATTTTCAGCCGTGCCGGCATCAATGCAGGGCGAGGCTGTCTGCAAACGGTAGTCCGCATTGAACAGGGGATCGAGGGCCAGGTTATGCGCCGACGGCGGATCAGCCAAGCCAGCGGCGGCGCACCCCCCTTCCACCGTGCTGAAGGTCACGCAAGGTGTGCCGCCCACAAACTGGCCAATGCGATTGCCCCACAGAATGCAATTCACCACCTGGGGTGAGGAACCGACATCGGCGCAGGCCACGCCGCCGCCCAGTAGGGCGCAGTTGTCCGCCACGGTGCAATTGCGCAGCACGGGGCTGGCGTTCGTGATGTAAAAGGCCCCGCCTGCCGTAGCCGCCTCGTTAGCCGTGAACAGCCCGTTCTCGCAGAGGGGGCTGCCTTCCAGGCAATACACGCCGCCGCCGCAGTCATCCGCCACACCGCCCTGCACCCGGCACGCGCGGAGTTGCAGGCTGGAGTGGTCACAGAACAGCCCGGCGCCCTCCGTGGCCCGGTTGTCTGCGAACGTACACCTGCGAAAAACAGGCCCGTCTCCCAGGCAATACGCGCCGCCGCCGCAAACGGCGCCATTGCCAATGAGTTGGCAGTTCGTGAAGGTTGCGGCCGCGGCCGTCACGCACAAGCCACCGCCGAACCAGGCCGAGTTGGAGGCAAAGGTACAGTTGCGAAATAGCGGCGCACCACCGCTCGTGCAGGTCACGCCGCCGCCGCAGGCATCGGCCAGGCTGGTTTCAAAGCGGCAGCCGTCGATCACCGCGCTGGCGCCATCGCATGAGAGGGCGCCACCGTTCGGACCATATCCGTTTCGGACCGTCAGACCAACAATGAATGTATAGGCTCCGTCGCGTGCGTCCAGCAGGAATGCCTGGCCTTCCCAACCGCAATCGATGACGCAGTTCGTTGGCCCATGCTGCGAGATGATCAGGAGCGGCTTGCCGTCGCAGGAGAGATTCCGATTCAGAGGACCCGTGTAGACGCCGTCAGCCACGCCGATGATGTCATAGTTGGTCGCCGCGGCGAGTGCCTCGGCCAGCGAGGCGTGTGGTCGCGCCTCCGAGCCGTCGCCGCCAGGCAGCGCCGCCGCGTCTACATAGCGTGTCGGCACCGGCTTGGACGCGGGATCGTCAGGCGCGCTGCCGTACAGGTATTCATAGAAGTTCGGATAGCCGTCGCCATCAGCGTCTTCCTGCCCATCCGCCTGCAATGGATTCAGGCCATGCAGGAGTTCGAAGACGTCGTCCATGCCGTCACCATCGGTGTCCAGGGGCGTGTCATTGTGCACGCCCTTGACGCAGTAGAAGCGGGTGGGCAAGCGGGCGCCGACGAGCGTCGTCCTGCCAGGCAGTCCGAATCCCATGGCGACCGGCGCTGTCAAATTCGTAACCGTGAGGCCCGCCAACAGAATGTAGTAGTTGCCCGTCGCCGATTGGAACTCGACCTCATCCCTGGGACCATTGAGGCGCAGAGCCGTGATGCGTAGTCCGGCTGTTGGATTCGGACTGCCAGGGTCGGCAGGGTCACTGCCAAGCAGATACTCCTCCAGATTCGAGAGGCCGTCCCAATCATAATCCGCGCTGGCGTCGGCGGGGTCGAGCGGATTGAGAAACCCGGGATGTGCCAGTTCGTAAAGGTCGGGGATGCCGTCGCCGTCCATGTCTCCCGCCGACGCCACCGGCAGGGCCACCACGCGGTAGAAGGCGCAGTCCGGCGGCAGTTGGGTATCGACGAGACGCCCCGTGGCGGTTGACCATTGGCCCGCCACGACCGACTGCCAGGCGCCCGTGGGGGTCATGGCACGCACCAGCACGTAATAGTCGTTCGTGTCTGAAGGAAATGCCACAGTGGCCGCGCCACCCCGAACATCGAACGCGGAAACGAGGACATCAGCGGCGGAAACGCACGTGGCGAGCATCCCGACGGTGAGCCCCAGCATGTACGCGATCTGCCGTTTCGCCACGCCGCGCAGGGTGGATCGCAGCGCGGCGAGCGGACGAACGCAGACATGGCCGGGACTGCACATCTGACTGCATAGGCTACAGTCATCGCCATCGGCAGTCAATGCTCGCGCGGGGAGGTCGCGCAAGACAATGCCGGACCAGGCAGCGCCATTTCCGCTGTCGCCGCGCGTCTTCCTGGTCCCACACGCCGACAGAGCGGCGTGGCTACAGGAGATGCCTTGCCCCGCTGTAGCCGCGGCGCTCTGCCGCCGCGCGTCCTCGTCCAGCACGCCGACAGAGCGGCGTGGCTACAGGAGATGCCTTGTCCCTCGACCCCAGCCCGGTCCCGCACGCTTCAAGACAATAGAGACGATTCCTCCGCGTTTTGCTATGCTAGAGTTTGAACCCTGAACCCTGGCTCCGCACACTGAGGCGCGCCATGCGACTTGATCAAACCTTTCGACTTGTCATCTGCCTACTGCTCGGTACGGCTGGCGTCGCGGTGCGTGATGCCGCAGCCAGCACCGAGGGCACGTGGCAGCCGCAGCCCTTTGAGCGCTACGCGGGCATCCTCGAACGCATGCCCTTCGGCAAACCGCCAGTGGGTCCAACGGCCGCCGAAACCGCCGCGGCCGAAGCTGCAAAAACGCCGCCCCCGCCCTTCGTCAACCAGCTCGTGCTCTGTGCCCTTAACCGCACGCCGGCCGGCGGTCTGGCCGTCGGTTTCATGGACAACAGCCAGAAGCCGCCCAAGAGCTACTATCTCGAAAAGGGCGAGACCAACGACAACTTCACCGTGCTCAGCGCCAACTTCGAGTTGGAGTGCGCCACGATCGAGAAAGATGGCATCGACGTCGACCTGAAGATGGGCAAGGGCGCGACCTTGGCCACAGGCAGGCCCACGCCGACGCCCATGCCCGTCGCGCTGCCGGCACTGCGCCCCATGCCGCGCTCTGTGCTGACACTTACCAACGACACCAATGCCATCGCAGCACGCCTCGCCGGCGGACCGCCCATGCCAATGCGCTCTTTCAATCCCGCCCAACCGGATACCTGGCGCGTCCCCAATAGTGTGAAAGCCATCGACAAAGCTTTGACCATGGGCATTCAGGAGGAGTCCTACGTCGAGCGACTCAAAAAACGTCGCGAGGAACTTCTCGCGCAGCAGGCGGAACAAACCTCATCCGCTCAGGCAACAGTCGACAATGCTGTTGAAGAGCGCACCGTGAGGGGCATTGAACACAGTATCCGCATGATGAACATGGAATCCATCCGTTCAGGAGGTGGCGGCCTGGGTATTGTACTGACACCGGAAGAAGATGCGCAACTTGTGTCAGAGGGCGTGCTCCCTGCTGCGAAATAACCAACCCGCTGTGAGCACGCGTTTGCGCTACTTCTTGCTGTGCTCAGCCTTGACCTGATCCCAGACCGCGCGCTGGATGTCGTTAGTCGGGTCCGGAGCCCAGCCTTCTCCCACGGCTTGCCGATATGTCGTCATCTTCGCCGGGTGCATCCCCGCCTTGACGATCGAACTCTGCATCCGCGAGAAGGCCTCCGGCGAGGCGGTCAGTGCCAGCGCGTCCAGGTCTTGCGGGGCAAAGACCGGTCGCATGGCGCAATGCTCGAAACTGGAATTCGCGGCGCCCATGACGTGACATACCGCGCGCCATTGTTCGCGTTGCACGCGTTTTTCAAATGTCTCCTGATTCGCCTTGTCGCTTCTCAGAGCGAGGACATTCACGACGGCCCACCGGTTTTCAGGGGCAATCAGCAAGGTTGGCGCCGCCTTTTCCGCAGTGAGAACGACTACAAATGAGACGCGATTTGTTCCTTCCTTCAAGACAGATTCCGCCAGAGCCACGCCCCCGAGTTTGGCATCTGCCACACGCACTTCGTTGGCCAGCCCAAGAAAGCGCAGCATGTCCTGGGCTGTGTTTGCAACCAGCGCCGCAGGGGCCTCGCGTTGGGCATTCAGGAAAACCAGGTGCGGCCCAATCTGGCGGGTGGCGATCAATCCCCCGGACCACTTGAGAAAATCTGCATGTGATGGATTGTTGGAGCCCTTGGGTGACTGGGCAGGCTGCACCGCAGCGGAAGGTGTAGCAAGAACAGGACTTTGTGCACCAACACCTGACACCAGGC
>Ga0316226_1004631_pt1 | contig 10856 bp, 13 predicted proteins | sample TBH18017metaG_FD_206009 | JGI IMG/M metagenome (GOLD analysis project Ga0316226, IMG submission 206009) | Freshwater microbial communities from Trout Bog Lake, Wisconsin, USA - TBH18017 | ecosystem: Environmental > Aquatic > Freshwater > Lake > Hypolimnion/Profundal zone | place: USA: Wisconsin... | reverse complement strand
GCCCAGTTTTATTCGCTTTGGACACTTCGAGCATTTCGCCCATCACGATCAACATGACGCCTTACAACAGTTAACCCACTACGTGATTGCAACCTTTTATCCCGAGTGTGCCGCAGCACCTGTGCCTGCTTTGGCGCTATTGGAAATCGTGACGCAACGCACCGCGCGCTTAATGGCACAATGGCAAGCGGTGGGTTTTTGTCACGGAGTGATGAACAGCGACAACATGTCCATATTGGGACTGACCTTAGATTATGGCCCCTTTGGTTTTATGGATGCTTTTAATTCAAATCACATGTGTAATCACACCGACAGCCAAGGCCGTTACGCCTATGGGCAGCAACCGCGCGTAGGGCAGTGGAATTGCGGCGCTCTGGCCAGCGCCTTACTGCCGCTAATTAATGATATGGAAGCAACGCGCGCTGTGTTAGAGGGTTACTCCGCACATTTCGATGCCGCTTTTGTGGAACTCTTTCGCGCCAAACTGGGTTTGAGTCTGACCCATGAAGGCGATGTGAAACTTATCGCACAGCTTATGCGGTTGCTGGATAACAGCGGGGCGGACTTTACTGTGTTCTTCCGTTCATTGTCTTTGTTTGAAGTGGGAGACCCCACAGGCTATAACCTTTTGCGCGATCAGGTATTAGACCGCGCCGCCTTCGATGCCTGGGCTGTGCTGTACCGTGCGCGTTTGAAGTTGGAATGCCGTAATGATGCCGCACGGGCATTGGCCATGAACCGTGTGAATCCCAAATATGTGTTGCGTAATTATTTGGCTGAGCTGGCGATTCGCGACGCACAGTGTGGCGATACGCATCTGCTAGAAACTTTAAAGCGGGTGTTGGACAGCCCCTTTGATGAGCACCCTGAGCATGAGACATGGGCGGGCTTGCCGCCCGATTGGGCCAATCAGCTTTCTGTGAGCTGTTCTTCATGAAAATGGGAAAATGGGGTCAGACCCCTGCAGGGGTCTGACCCCAAAAAAATCCAAAAAAATCGAACAAGGAGGTTACGATGAGTAAACCCGCAGAGCACGCATATAGTGAAGCCGAAATCAAAGAGCGACTGCAAAATGAGTTGCGCCACTGGGTGTATGAGGGCGGGTGGATTCGCCGCAAATATCGCACCGAAGGATGGAAGGGTACCTTGATGGTGGTGAACACCGTGGCCCATTTGGCAGAAGCGGCGTGGCACCACCCCGATTTGGCGGTGTCCTATGCGTTTGTGATTGTGAAACTGCAAACCCATTCCGCCAAAGGCATTACCGATAAAGATTTTGAATTGGCGCGTAAGATTGAGGGCGTGATTCAATGGCGTCCTGCACAAGATGGCGGCGCCTTAGAAGGAACTCCTAATGAAGACCAACGTTTTCGTTACATTAAATACGACGAATAATGCCCGAACTTCCCGAAGTAGAAGTAACGCGCCAAGGCATTGAACCATACTTAGTTGGACGTACTATTGAGTGCGTGGTGGTGCGCCAGCGTCAGCTGCGTTTTCCTGTGCCCACGTTATTGAATCGCCGTTTACCTGGGCAGACCATCAATGCCGTGCGCCGGCGTGCCAAATACTTATTGGTGGATATGCCCGCCGGTACGCTGATTATTCATTTGGGCATGTCGGGCTCATTGCGCGTGCTGACCACTGCCACGCCGCCGCAAAAACACGACCATTTCGATTTGGTGTGCAACGGTGTAACGCTGCGCCTCAATGATCCGCGTCGCTTTGGTGCGGTGTTATGGCAAGCGGAAGATACCCCTCCTTCCTCGGTTCTGAAGAATTTGGGCATAGAGCCCCTCACCGCGGCTTTTACCGGGGCCTACTTTTGGGGTCAGACCCCAAAACGACGTGTGCCCATAAAGAATTTGTTATTGGCGGGAGATGTGGTGGTGGGCGTAGGAAATATTTACGCTTCGGAGTGTTTGTTTCGCGCCGGCATTCACCCCGCGCGTGCCGCCAACCGCATTAGTCAGGCGCGCTATGAGCGTTTGGTGACAGAAATTAAAGCGGTGTTAATAGAAGCGATTAAAGCGGGTGGCAGCACATTGCGCGATTTTGTGGACAGTGCCGGTGAGGCGGGATATTTTCAGCAGGCGCATCGCGTGTATGGGCGGGAAGGGTTGCCCTGCGTGCAGTGCGGTTCTGCTATTCGCGCCATGCGCCAAGGGCAACGCTCTACATTTTATTGCCCGCACTGCCAACGCTAATTTTTTTGAGAGTGGATCGATATAACGAATCGAACTCATTGTTATTGGCCACTGAAAACCCTAGGTCATTAATGAGCCCATCGTTTACCCCATAAACCCATCCATGAACGGTTAAATCCTGCCCGGCCGCCCAAGCGTCTTGAACGATGGTGGTCCGGCAAACATTCACAACCTGTTCTACGACGTTAAGTTCGCACAAACGATCATGGCGTAATTCGTCTGTGGGGAGGAGGTTAATTATTGGAGCATGGCGTTCATGTACATCTTGTACATGACGCAACCAGTTGTCAGAAATTCCCACGCGGGTTTTATTAAGTGCCGCCTGTACACCAGAACAGCCATAGTGACCCACCACAATGATGTGCTTTACCTTGAGCAGATCCACTGCAAATTGTATGACAGACAATGAATTCAGATCCGTGTGCACAACCACGTTGGCAATATTTCGATGAACAAATATCTCGCCTGGCGCCAATCCGGTAATTTGATTGGCGGGAACGCGTGAATCTGAACAGCCAATCCACAGGTACTCTGGCGCTTGTTGATCTTTAAGATTTTTAAAAAATTGAGGGTCTTCAGCCAGGACTGATTTAACCCAATTTTGATTATTGGTAAAAAGCTGTTGAAGTTTTTTCATTTTAGAGCCCCAGATCGCTGAGGCCTGCATGATCATCAGGACGTCGACCCAGGGGCCAATGAAACAGGCGATCCTCCACCTTGATGGGGCAATCGTTGATGCTGGCGAAGCGTCGTTGCATTAAACCCTGTTCGTTGAACTCCCAGTTTTCATTGCCGTAACTGCGATACCATTGACCAGAATCATCATGCCATTCGTAGGCGAAGCGCACCGCAATGCGATTGCCTGTGGTGGCCCATAATTCTTTAATCAATCGATAATCCAATTCCTTGGCCCACTTGCGTTGCAAAAAGACCCGCACTTCGGCGCGGCCTACCGGAAACTCGGCGCGATTGCGCCAACGCGTGTCTTCCGTGTATACCTGCACCACGCGATCAGGGTCACGGCTGTTCCACGCGTCTTCGGCCATACGTACCTTCTGAGCAGCGCTTTCAAGAGTAAAGGGGGGTAAGGGGGGTTTGGTTTCCATAGTACCTCTGTGATGATTTGGGGCCGCTGCCCTCGCTTGTGGTTTATTTTCTTTTGGGGTCTGACCCCAATCTGTATTGGCTTGTAAATTACCACGATTAAATGCCGTAAGACCACCTTGAGCCACTAAGTCTTTGAGTGCGCCTTGCCTGACTGCTCGACCATTTTCTAATACTACCAAATGATCTGCCAAGTGCATGACTTCACCAGGATCATGACTTACATAAATAATGGGGATGTCCAACTCATCATGCAGTCGCTCCAAGTACGGCAAAATTTCTTGCTTACGCGCATGGTCCAAAGAGGCCAATGGTTCGTCCAGTAACAACAATTGCGGATGGGTAAGCAGGGCGCGTGCGATGGCCACCCGTTGGCGCTCGCCTCCTGAAAGCTTGGCGGGCATACGACCCAGTAAATGCGCAATCCCCAATAATTCAATCACCGCATTTGGGGTCTGACCCCAAAAAGGGGTCTGACCCCGATTGAGGGCGCGACGACGACCGTAATCCAGATTGCCCTGAACATTTAAATGATCAAAAAGTCGCGCGTCTTGAAACACAACCCCCACGGCACGTTCATGTGCCGCCATAAAGTACACCCCTTCTTGCCAGGTTTCACCGTTAATGAGGATTGTGGCGGCAGGGCACTGTTCTAATCCCGCTATGGCCCGTAGCAAGAGACTTTTGCCTGAACCAGAGGGTCCAAAGAAGGCGCTAACGCCACGTCCGGGTAAAGTCATATCCACATCAAGATGGAAATCGCCAAAGTTGGCGGAAACTTTGATGATGAGGTCAGCCACGCCACACCCGGCGTGCGCTGGGGTTGAAGGTATAGAGAGCCAGAAGCACTAGGAAGGAGAGTGCCACCAAGATGCCCGACAGCCATTGCGCGTTGGCATACTCCATGGCTTCCACATGGTTGTAGAGCTGCACCGAAATGACGCGGGTGACGCCGGGAATATTGCCGCCAATCATCAGCACTACGCCAAATTCTCCCACTGTATGGGCAAAGCCCAAGAGGGCGGCGGTGACAAAGCCGGGACGAGCCAAGGGCACTGCTATGGTGAAAAATCGATCCCAGGGTCCTGCGCGCAAAGTGGCGGCGGCTTCAAGGGGGCCGTCTCCAATGGCTTCAAAAGCCTGTTGCAAGGGTTGCACCACGAAGGGCAATGAATAAAAAACCGAAGCCACCACGAGGCCGGCAAACGTGAACGGCAATAACCCTAAGCCCACCCATTGGGTGAATTGTCCCACGGGCCCATTGGGCCCCATGAGCAGTAATAAATAGAAGCCTAACACCGTGGGCGGCAGCACCAGCGGGAGGGCCACAAACGCGCCAATTGGGGCTTTCAAGGAAGAGTGCGTGCGCGCCAACCACCACGCCAAGGGCGTGCCCATAAGCAGCAAAAGCAGAGCAACAACGCCCGCTAGCTTAAGGGTTAAAAGTACGGCAGTCAGGTCGGCTGGTGTGGGCATGAAGGTTAATATTATAGGACGCACTGCACAAAAGGCTAGAAATTAGGGATTAAATTGAGCCAGACACTTGGCTTATGACTGAAATCACGCTAGTCTTGCTCCTGAGTGTGCGGGCATGGTTGTAAAACGATGCTTCCATAACCTCTCAATCCAACTTTTTAAGGACATAACATGGCCACAAAGAAACCATCTAAGAAACCTGCTGCGAAGAGCGCTGCTCCTGCCGAAGTGAAACCTGTTAAGGATTCGCTGACCAAGGCTGCATTGGCCTCGCATATTGCCGAACAAACCGAAGTGGAAGTCAAGAACGTTAAAAAAGTTCTCGCTGCATTAGAGGCTGTTGTGCTGGGTTCATTGCACAAGAAGGGTCTGGGCGAATTTACCTTGCCCGGTTTGTTGAAGGTTGTGGCCCAAAAAGTGGCCGCCAAGCCCAAGCGCTTTGGCAAAAACCCCTTTACTGGCGAAGACCAATGGTTTGCAGCAAAACCGGCCAGCGTACGGGTGAAAGTTCGTCCTTTGAAGAAGCTGAAGGATGCGCCTCTATAATTGTTGTTGAATTGGTTGTATTAAAAAGCCTCGGCACGCCGAGGCTTTTTTACCCGCATAGGCCACAATCGATAATGAAAAGTGCAATATGACCAATAAGATCAAACCCTTTCCAACCCGCAGGGCCGATCGGGTCAAGACAGAGCTTCCCGTCAATATTGATGGCGTGTATGGCATTACGCGCGATATCAGCACAACAGGGGTTTTTCTGGAAGTTGATAGCCCTTATGAACCCGGTTCAATCATTGAATTCACGGTCACCTTAAGCTCACCAACGGGGGACCTGATGTTCTCTTGCGAGGGCGAGGTGCTGCGCAGCGAGGAATTGGAAGAAAAATACGGCGTGGCCACCAAGATTTTAAATATGTATCTGTCCCCAATGTTGCAGAGCAACAAAAAGTAATGGATGGAATGGGTTTTGATGCACCGGATGCCAAGTTTAATGGGGTTGCGCAACCGCATGGCCTTGGCGCTGACAGCGCTGACTGTGATGCTAAATACGCCATGGGCAGTGGCAGATATCTATCGCTGCGATAGCGCGCCGGGGGTCATTACCCTTTCTAATGTAGAAAAGGGTGAGAACTGTAAAAAAATGGTTTTACCTCCCACAGAAGCGTGGCATCGGAGGGCAAAATCTCAAGCTACCCCTCCGACACCACCTTCGGCGGATGTCGCAGACCGGCATACCAGGAGCAAGTTGAGTTACGAGCAGGCTTTGGCAGAGCGCAAACGAATTATTCTTGAAGAAATGGAATTAGAAAAGGAGCGTTTGGCTGCGCATGGTGCATTATGAATCCACTCGATCAAGCGTAGACCCGGATTTGGTATTAGCCCTGATTGAGGTGGAGAGCGGTTTTGATCGCTTTGCCGTATCAAAGACGGGGGCCAGCGGCCTAATGCAGGTGATGCCGTTTTGGAAGGACCTGATTGGCAATACCGGTGATTCCTTGTTTGATGTGCAGACCAATTTGCGCTACGGCTGCATTGTCTTAAGACATTATCAGGATGTGGAGAACAACAATATCGCGCGCGCTCTGGCACGCTATAACGGCAGCCTAGGCGAGAACCAATACCCCAATGCGGTGATGGCGGTTTGGCAGAACAAGTACCGCTTCAACGAGGCCGCTGAATCAAAGGCCTTCTCGGTGTTGGGTGGAATGTTCAGATGAACATACACCGCGCCAGCACCCTCACGGTGTGCCTTCTGTTTATGTGCGCAATCGATGTTTGGGCCAATGAGGTTCAGGTGGCTGTGGCGGCCAACTTTACCGAACCAGCACAAAAAATTGCGGTGGAATTTGAGAAAGATACCGGACATAAGGCAATACTGTTGTTCGGTGCCACTGGAATGTTTTACGCACAAATTAAAAATGGTGCGCCTTTTGAAGTACTGCTGGCTGCGGATGAGAGTGCGCCGGCCCGCCTAGAACAGGATGGGGAAGCCGTTTCCGGCAGTCGTTTTACCTATGCCATAGGCACGTTGGTTTTGTGGTCAGCCAAGGCCGGTATGGTGGATGATCAGGGTGAAGTGCTCAAGAAAGGCCGCTTCAATCATATTGCCATGGCTAACCCAAAGCTGGCACCTTATGGTGCCGCCGCCGTGGAAGCGCTAACGGCTCTGCAATTGCTGGACACCCTCCAGCCCAAAGTGGTGGTCGCTGAGAATATTTCTCAGGCGTACCAGTTCAGCGCCACCGGCAACGCAGAACTGGGTTTTGTTGCTCTCTCTCAAGTGTTTGAAGAAGGCAGATTGAAAAAGGGGTCTGTGTGGATTGTGCCAGCGGGTTTGTATCACCCCATTCGTCAGGATGCTGTGTTACTGGAAAAAGGGCGTGACAATCCGGCCGCTAAGTCTTGGCTTCTTTACTTAAAGGGTGATAAAGCCCGGGCAATGATTAAGTCTTACGGTTACGGGTTGTGATCCGCTAATATTGGATGAGATGGCAGAACAACCATTGCCTTAGTAAGACCGTATGATCAGGCATCAGCGGTTAACTGTGTTGCTGTGGGCGGCACCCAACTTTCCCCGCGACTTCTTGCGCCTGGAAAAATTGGGGAGTCCAGCCAACGCTCCTCCTCAAGCCAGATCACGACCGCGCTGAAGTTGGGCGGCAACGACGCCCAATAATCGCTTAGATCGAAAAGCTTAGATCCTACCGTCATCTCGCGCAACTGGACTGCCGAGCAGGTTTCGATCTGCCGGAATCCTTGGACAGTTGCTGCCGCGACGATTGGGCCACTAGACCATTTCATCCAGACCGTATCGCCAATAACAATCTGTCCCCAAGGAACCGGATGCCGGGTCTGATGGGCTTGAGTGAAGATGCCTATTTCAGGACGATCGCGAGTGCCGCTCACGTATTCTTCCCGCCTGATGACGATGTGATCCATTAGCTACTATGGATTTTGTGCGGTGAAGAATGGTCTGTAGAATCTAAATATAAGCCGAGACTAAGCATATTGGCAATGACATGGTCGACGCCGACGCCTTACGCGCCGATCATCGCGACCGGATCTAGAGTGATCACGAGGCCGGTGACGGGGCTTTCAAATAACTTGATCATTAGTTTTTTTTCACGCTCTAAGATAACGTGGTTAATTGGGGAGAAAGACCCACTTGTGCAGCTATTTTCACTCTATTTACGATACTCGACAAGGATCTGAGGCTAGTTGGCAATAGTCAATCGCAGCAGTAAAAAGCAAAAAGTACAAGGCGGCATAGCGTAGCGGCGGGTTGATCCTTGCCCCCCAAACCACACCTCACCACCAACTCCCGTTCGCCAAGGTTCAGAGCACTTTTTGCCGAAACCCGAAAACCCACGCCGCCGTACCAAGCCCGAAAAAGTCAGGAGGTTTTGAGATAAACGGGGTTTGAGACGCCTTTTGCGGAAAAATACCGCGAGCGCAGTCAGGAGGTTTAGCCGCTACGCCCCTCAGGAAGCGGGGCCTCAACGCCGCTTGAGCGGGTTGGAGGTCTAGGTACTGGCGGAGAGAGAGGGATTCGAACCCTCGATACAGTTTTTGACCGTATGCTCCCTTAGCAGGGGAGTGCCTTCGACCTCTCGGCCATCTCTCCGGGTCATTACAGGGCTAAATACTACTTAAGCGGGCTATTATCCCTTAGCTGGAGGCATTGCGCTATCAAGATTGAAGGCCTTATGCAGGGCGCGCACTGCTAATTCCATATATTTCTCGTCTAACACCACCGAAATCTTGATTTCGGATGTGGAAATCATCTGAATATTGATGCCTTCTTCCGACAGGGTTTTGAACATTTTACTGGCCACCCCGGCATGTGAGCGCATACCCACCCCCACCAAGGACACTTTGCAAATTTTATTATCCCCGCGCACCTCACGGGCACCGGTGCTGGGTTTAATGGTGTTGTTGAGCAAATCCAAGGTTTTTTGATAGTCGTTGCGGTGTACGGTAAAGGAGAAATCCGTAGAGCCGTCCACGCCTATGTTTTGGATGATCATGTCCACATCCACTTGAGCGCTGCCCACGGGCTCTAAAATGGCGTAAGCAATGCCGGGGCGATCGGGCACGCCCAATAAAGATAGCTTGGCTTCGTCGCGGTTAAAAGCGATGCCAGAAATAATGGGTTGTTCCATTTTTGATTTTTCCTCAAAGGTAATGAGTGTGCCGTTGTTGTTGTCCTCGAAACTGGACAGCACGCGCAGCTTGACTTTGTACTTGCCGGCAAATTCTACCGAGCGAATTTGCAGCACTTTAGAGCCCAAACTGGCCATCTCCAGCATTTCTTCGAAGGTGATGGTCTCCAATCGACGGGCTTCGGGCACCACGCGTGGATCGGTGGTGTACACCCCATCCACGTCGGTATAAATTTGGCATTCATCTGCTTTCAGGGCCGCCGCTAACGCCACACCAGTGGTATCTGAGCCGCCACGGCCCAACGTGGTGATGTCCCCATGTTCAGTGGTGCCTTGGAAGCCCGCCACCACCACCACTTTTCCGGAATCCAAATCAGCACGCATGCGTTTTTCATCAATTTCCAAAATACGGGCTTTGGTGTGCGATTCGTCCGTGAGGATGCGCACTTGACCGCCGGTGTAGCTCTTGGCGGGTACGCCGCGAGCAATGAGGGCCATGGACAACATGCCAATGGTGACTTGCTCGCCGGTGGAAATCATCACGTCTAATTCGCGCGGTTCCGGCTGAGCCTGAATTTCTCGTGCCAGTTTGATCAGACGGTCGGTTTCGCCACTCATGGCCGACACCACCACCACCACTTGGTGCCCCTCGCTGTGAAAGCGCGCCACGCGCTCCGCCACCTTCTTAATGCGCTCTGGATTGGCCACAGACGTGCCACCATACTTTTGTACAATCAATGCCATAACTGCCAAGTACCGGGAAAAAACCCATATATTACCGAAAGTTGACAGTGTATGCGAGTGTCTTTACATGGTCTGGTGGGCCTATCAATGGCAGAATAGCTCTTTAACCAGCGATGCCGAATTCACCATGACCCCCCTAGCCCTTACCCAAGCCGCCCAGTTGCTGTGGAATCACTGGCAGAACAGTACGCGCCTAGCGGTGTTGCCCGATGCCTGTCGCCCCAAAAGCCGTGTGGAGGGCTATGCCATACAGGCGCAATTGGCCGCTCTTTCAGGGCAAGCCACCTTGGGCTGGAAAATTGCCGCCACCACGCTGTCTGGTCAGCGTCACATTAATGTGGCAGGTCCCATTGCCGGGCGCTTATTGCAAGATAAGGTGTTGCCCAACGGCTCCGCAGTGCCATTGGGGAATAACCATATGCGCGTAATTGAGGCCGAGCTGGTGTTTCGTTTTGCAGAGGATTTACCCCCTTGCTCGATGCCTTACACGGAATTGGAAGTGATGGCCGCCATCGATGCCGTATTGCCTGGTATAGAAATTCCCGATTCGCGTTATGAAGATTTCTGTGTGGTGGGTGATGCACAACTGATTGCGGAAAACGCCTGTGCCGCGTGGTTTGTCTTGGGTGAATCGACTCCTGTTAATTGGCGTGCTCTGGATTTTAAAACCCATGTGGTAAAAGCCTTTCGTAATGAGGTGTTGGCCGGCGAGGGTACCGGCGCTTTGGTGCTGGGCGATCCTAAAACAGCTTTGGTGTGGATTGCCAACGAACTCTCAAGCGTGGGAGAGGGCTTGCGCGCTGGTGATATTGTGACCACCGGTACTGTAGTGACACCGGTTAAGGTGGAGCCAGGTGATGAGGTGCGTTGCGACTTTGGCGTGCTGGGCACAGTGTCCGTGCGTATCGTGTAAACGATTGATGACCCAAACGCCACTCACTTTTGCTGACCATAACCGTGATGTCATGGGGCTTACCCACGTATATCCCGTGGTGTCGCGTCGTGCCGCTGGGGTATCTGTGGGCATTAATCTCAATACCAACAATGCCTGTAATTGGGCCTGCGTATATTGTCAGGTCCCCAACCTTACGCGTGGCCCAGCTCCGAAAACCGATTTAACGTTGTTGCGCAGCGAGCTCAATACCATGCTGGCAGCCATTCAAAC
>Ga0316226_1004629_pt1 | contig 10859 bp, 3 predicted proteins | sample TBH18017metaG_FD_206009 | JGI IMG/M metagenome (GOLD analysis project Ga0316226, IMG submission 206009) | Freshwater microbial communities from Trout Bog Lake, Wisconsin, USA - TBH18017 | ecosystem: Environmental > Aquatic > Freshwater > Lake > Hypolimnion/Profundal zone | place: USA: Wisconsin... | reverse complement strand
TGCTCTTCATCGCCGCACAGACTGGCTTTCTTGACGGACCCCGCGTGCTTGCGAACATGGCGCTTGACCGCTGGTTCCCGACGCGTTTCGCGTCATTCAGCGACCGGCTGGTCGCGCAGAACGGCATCTTGCTGATGGGCGGGGTTGCGGCGCTGGTGACGTGGCTGACCCGTGGCGAGGTGGCGGTCCTCGTGGTGCTCTACAGCATCAACGTGTTCATCACATTCTCCCTGTCCCAACTCGGCATGGTGCGGCACTGGTGGCAAGTGCGACAGGCTGCCGCGCAGTGGCGGCGGAAACTGCTCATCAACGGCTTTGGCCTTCTGCTCACGGTGGGCATCCTGGTGTCGCTCTGCGTCGTGAAGTTCTTCGAGGGCGGCTGGGTCACCCTGCTTGTCACCGGACTGCTGATTGTCCTGGCGCTGCGCATCAAGCGCCACTATGCCCGGACGCGCTCCGCGCTCCGCCGGCTGGACGACTTGGTCGAAGTCGCGGAACAGACCGACTTGCCGAACGGATCGCAGCAAACATCCGCGGCGCAGGCGCCCGCCTTCGACCCGAAGGGCAAGACGGCCGTGGTGCTCGTGAACGGCTTCAACGGGCTGGGCTTGCATACGTTGCTGGCCCTCATTCGCATGTTTCCCGGGGTCTTCAGAAACTTCGTGTTCGTGCAAGTCGGCATTGTGGACGCCGGCAACTTCAAGGGCACGGCGGAGATCGATCGCTTGAAGACCCATATTCGGGGGGAGGTGGACTGCTACGTGGCCTACATGCGGCGAAACGGCTTCCACGCCGAAGGCCTGGCCGAAACCGGCACAGACGTGGTCACGGAAGTCAGTGAACTGGCGCCGGGGATCATGCAGCGGTTCCCGAACGCCGTCTATGTCGGCGGGCAACTGGTCTTCCCTCAGGACCGATGGGTGGACCGGATGTTGCACAACTACGTCATTTTCGCGCTGCAGCGCCGGCTCTATCGGCTGGGGTACCCGTGTCTCGTGCTGCCGATTCGCGTGTGACAAACTATGAGCACAACAGGCGTGAACGTGTTGGTCGGCGCATCAAATGCCATGCGCCAGATTCGACAGCAGATCCAGCGCGTGGCGCCCACCCGAGCTCCCGTGCTGATTCACGGCGAGAAGGGCGTGGGCAAAACGCTGGTGGCGGAACTCATTCATCAGACGAGTTCACGCCGCGACCGGCCATTCGTCACGCTTCATTGTCTTAAGACGCCCGCGGACCTTCTGGCGCGTGAACTGTTTGGCGCCGAGGGTGACGCGTTCGCAGGCAATTGGAACATCGGAACCGGCTGGTTGGCAAAGGCTCGTGGCGGCACCATCTACTTTGACGAGATTGCCGCTCTCGCGCCACCCACACAAATCAAGCTGCTGCAACTCTTGGAAGACCGGGTCTTCGAGCCACCGGGAAGCAACACCCCGGTCTCGGCCGACATCCGACTGCTGGCAGCCACGCGAAACCAGCCGGAACAACTCTTCAGGAGCCAGACGCTGCGGCAGGACCTGTACTATCGGTTGACCGTCTTTCCGATCTATGTCCCGCCCCTGCGGCAACGCCGGCTGGACATTCCTGCCCTGATCGAGCATTTCATCGACAAGTATGCGAAGAAGTACGGCACGGCGATCAAGGGGATCGTGTCACCGGGAAAGGCCCAACTCATGCGCCATCGCTGGCCAGGCAATGTTCGCGAACTTGAAGAATGCATCGAAATGTCGTTGCTGACGACCACCGATGGCTGGCTTCGTATCGATGATCGCTGTTGCCCGCCTTCTTTCTGGCGCTAATTTCCTTCTTTCAGGCCCGTCAGATCCGATTCCGCCATGATTCTGCCATGGCCAGGGATGATCCTGGCCGAGAAACCGTCGTGGAGCTCGATGCTTGACGTCGTCTTCAACAGGATTTCTTTGTCTTCAACGCTGTTGGTTACCAGGTCCATGGGTCCGTTGTGGCCGAAGACACATCCAAGGACGTTGATCCTGGTCTTTCGATAGCCAGGCATCGCCTTGCTGCCGTTGAAGTCAATCCGGTTGTTCTTGAAACTTGAATGGGCGATTGTCAGAACATCGGCGGGCGTACGTATCGACAGAAATTCAGTTGGCTGATTGTGCAGCACCCGGATGTTGTCGAAGACGATTTGCTCCTGTCTGGGAATGGCGGCCCCCGGATAGTAGGAACGACTGTATCGGTCGTTGTCGAAATGCATGGAGAATGCAATCCGTGGCTTCTCAAGGAAGATATCGCGGAAGACAACATTTCGAGCGCCGGCTGTGTAGGTCACGTCGGTCTGCACCACGCCCCAGTTGATGCCGTCAAGAATCCTGCTGCCGGCTTCATGCGCAGGCCTCGTGGTCGATGTGTATACGGTACCGTCCGGTTTTGCCTGGACACGGTAGATTCTGCCATTGGAGACGACCGAATCGGATTGCTGCACCTCCATCCCTGGCTGCCAGTCGATCCATCCGCCAGCCGTGATTCGACAGAAGAAGCCGGTGGTCTTTTCAGCGTTCAAATCGAAGCACTTCTCCACCACGCCATCCTCAATCCAGCCCAATTCGGGATTTCCCGTGGCGTAGTCGTGCGCATTGAGCGCCACGGCATCGTCAAACGTCTGGAAAACCCCATTGCGAATCGTGAACCGCTTCCCCCGGCCCAGATGCACGCCGTCCTTATCGCCCTTGATCGTGACATCGTCAATGATGATGTCTTCGAACGTGCAAACATGAATGCCATACTGCGCCTTGCCCAGATCCAGACAGCGAAAGCGATCGATTCGCAGATCCTTGATATAGAAGAATGCAAGCTGGCCATGCAGGCCGTAAACCTCGAACGTGCGCACGTCGATCCCGTTGACAATCACGTGCAGCCCGTCGATCGTGATGTTCTGATCGTACGTTCTTGTCAGCGCGCCCTTGTTAAGCAACACATGGGAGAAAAGCCCCTGTTCGTCAACCTTCTTCAGAAACACGCCATTCCCGAAAATCAGCGTGGTGTTGCTGCCGACATAGACGGTTCCCGCCGTCTTGTAGACGCCCGGTTGGCTCACCACAATCGTTCCGCCCTGGTCGACCGCATGCTGTAACGCGCTGGTATTGGCAAGGCCGCTCGCGTCGGGAGAGAAACCGAAATCGCCTGCGTTTGCTAACCCGGATTGAACGCCGGCGGCCCGTCTTGTCTGGACTCGCGTACTCTTCCCTGACATGGTTGCATTCCTTTTGAGACGCGTCCTGTTCGCGGTGACGGGCGGTCGATCTCGCAGAACAAACGCTGTCTGGTCACCAACGATAGTAGCGGTATGGATCGTCGCCGAGTGCGGCATCCTCGCGCCAGCCCGGCAGGTAGGCCGGCTCGGGTGGTTTTACGACTGCTTGTGCAGGAGTGATGAAGAGCTGCTGGGGGTTCCCGGTCATGCCGCCACCGCCGAAGTTGTTGTAGATCCGAATGGCCAGAACATGGCGTCCGGGCGTGACCAACCGTCCCGGGATGACATACCGGCGCGGCAGGGACCACGTGTTCTTGACCGTCTCATCCGTGCTGCCGACTGCGACGCCATCGAAATAGGTGGTGTCGTAATCGTCCAGCAGGCCCAAGGACAAAGCCAGGTCCTTGCCCGCCCAACGGGCTGGTATTTCGACCGTACGGCGGAACACGAGTTCCCCATCGGCATTAGCCCACGCTTCGCCATAGGACTTGTAATCTTTGCAGACAGACACGGCCTGCATGCCAGACTCATCGGCATCCGGGCGCACCAGAGCCAGGGCTGCCGCGCTGGGGCCCGGATCCTTGGGCCGCGGCATGTTGGCAGGTGTGACCGATATGCGCGTGGTGAAGGCCGCCTTCCACGCGTCGTTCAAATCCACCTGGTCGGGGATCACCGGTTCAAGCAGGCGCCCATCGTATGCCAGTTCAGCGCCGAGATTGGCCGCCAACTGGGCGATGCCACGAGCATGACGCCAGCGCGTCAGCCGGTTCCAGGTCAGGTGCTCGACGTCCAGCGCATCGGGATCGAGTTGGCAGAACAAGGCCACTCCATCGCCGCGCCGCACCTGCGCCAGTAACCCATCGGCGCCGATTTCGGCTCCGCCAGTCACCAACCAGGCTGGGCCATCGGCACGGCGGCGCAATTCGCCGGGCCAGAGGCCCGCGCATTCCGGCCAGGCCGGCACCATCAATGAACCGCAGAAGGCATCGACATGACTGAACGTGACGCCAAGCAGTCCGTGTTCCCTGCGCGTCGCAAGCATCAGCGCATGCCCGCCACGCTTGAGGAAGGCGTCCAGATCCGCGTCAGCCACCTGCGCATCTCCCGCAATCAGCGCCAGGCCGTGTTCGGGCAATGCCTGGGCGCGTTCGTGCCTGATCCCGAGGGTCGAGACGAGCGCTTCGCCGGCATCATTGCCCATGTAGACGGTGGACAAACGAGGCTCGGCCGGAACCGTCGCCGACCAGGCCAGGATGGCGCGTGCCAAACGTTCGGCCGCGGGATCAGCGGTGACATGATCCTCCAGGTCGAGCGTGCACAGCACGACGGTCCCCGCGCCCAGCGCCACCTGAGCCAGTGGCGTATAGGCGCCGTCGAACTCGCAGCGGAGCAACGGTCGCCAGCCCGCGCGCTGCGGCACTTCGATCGCGTCGCTGGTGAGCACATGGCGCGCGCCCCAGCGCCAACCATAGGGCGGGCACTGCCAACCGTCGGACTTGGCTAAATCCACAGGCGGCACCAGGCGGCTAACGCCGGCCCAATCGCGCAACTCATCGGCCGTGAGTCCCGCCAAGGCGGGATGACCTTCGATCACGGGAAAGACGCGGCGGCTGAGCTGCCTGGCCACACGCACTCCAAGGCAATTGCGCATCCACTGCGGATTTTGGGCCATCACCAGCGCACGGCCGCCGGCACGCACGAAGGCTTCCACGCGGGCCGGATCGACGCCGCCGTCCGACAGCGCCCGACGGCCGACCACCAGCAGGCCCCCAGCGGCGCCATCCCAGGGACGCGTCGCGACGCCCAGGGCCTTGAGCATAGCCGCAGTTTCGCCGAGCGGATCGAGAATCGCGACTGAGCTTCCGGCCGGAACGAGCGGACGATAGACGCGGAAGGCGAACTCGTCCTGATGCTTGGCGTCGCCGATCGCAGCCTCCAGGCGGATCATGCCGTCGGCGCGGTCGGCGGCGATCGCAGGCAGGTCGTCAACGATCGGCAGCAGGCGGATCTGTCCCGGGTCAAGCGTGCCGTCCGCATCGCCCTTGGCGATCTCGTGATCGGCGACGATCACCGACCAGTGGAGGCGGAACGTCCTCGGCTCGCGGTCATCATTGATCAGCGCCGCCTGCTTGGTCAGCCGCATTCCTGCCCGGTAATGGTGGGTCTTGTCGGTGAAACCCGCCGGATCATCCGCAGCGCCGGCAATCCATGCCAGGGTGGCCTGGTTGTTCGCCACCAGAGCCCGTCCAGCCTCGGTCAGGGCCGACGAATCCAGGAAGCGCAGCAGGTTGTCCGGAGCCAGCGGTCGCCACATGCCGCGACGGCCAGGTTCGAAGGCCACCGGCGACATGGTCTTGGCCGGCGGCGTGGGGTTCTTCCGCAGCCAGGCATAGCCATAACTCCAAGGGAGCATGCCTGTCACGCCCCACGTGCGCCAGGAGCGCCAGGTATTGGCCAGAAAGAGCGCTTCCAGATGCACAAAGGCCGGCTGGAATCTCTCCTGTTCGATGCCATGCCAGGTCTTCCAGACCTGTCCTGACTGGAAGGTGTCAGCCAGGATATGGCGGTATTCCTGCGTCTCGGTGCGGTAGGCCTCAGGTCCTTGGTAGATGGCGCAATACTCTGTATACAGCGGCTCGCTGATCTCCGCGTTGCCGTACCCCGCGCGTCCGCGATGGAAGCTGGTTGACAACGGGGTGCCGAATTCGACAGGTATCAGCGGCATGTCGCCGCTCGCCGCCCATTGCGATGGCCACTCCTCGCGCTCCTGCAGGGGAATGAGGTTCAGGTAGCAGTTCATAGTGAAGACATCCCCGACCGCGGCGCTCGCGTGCGAGAAGACCGGACGGGTTGGATCGAAGCGTCGGATGCGGGCAAGCGCATCGCGGCCGATTGCCGCGTTGCGGCGGTAGAGCAAATCATCGGGATCGCTGCTGCGGCCCATCACCGCCGGATTCTGATCCTGACCATGACCGAAGCGGTTGCCAGTGGTGGTCCACATGATGACCGAAGGATGGTTGCGCAGGGAGCGCATGTCGGCCTGCATGCGCTTCTCCCACGTGTCCGCCACACCGGGCTTGGCCCAGTCGTCAACGAGTCCGCCCATGTCCAGTGCTGGAGCGAAGAGCAGGATGCCAAGCTGGTCGGCCTCCTGACACCACATCTCGTCGAAGGCGATCTTGCCGCGCTCGTCGCGATTCCACGGCCACATTTCATAGGCATTGAAGCCGTTGCGCAGCAGACCGCTGAGAGTGCTGTTGACAAATTCGCGTATCCCGGTCGCTCCGCTTTCGGAATGGATCGGCGAGGGGCGCAGGTGGATCTCGCGCTCATTGAGGAAGCAGTGCCGGCCGTCGATGCGGAATTCGCGGAAGCCGAAGGTCTCAACCAGGCCATCGTCGATGCCGGCCCCGTTCGCAGAAAGTTCCAGCGTGTAGACCTGCGGATGATCGAGATCCCATAGCACAGGATCGTCCCAGCGCCAGGCCGCACACACGCTGCCGTCACCTGCCGGGGCGGAGACATCGGTAGTGAAGCGCCGCGCCTCCCGCCCCTCGCCGTCCCGTACCACCGCCGTCAACTTCACTGAGCCCGCCTGCCCGAGGGCGGCGTAAGTGGTCTCGATGGCCAGTTCATGCTTGCGCACGGAGGTGCGGATGGCGCAGTCGGTCAGGTGCGCGCCTGTCGGACGACAGGTCAGCAGCACGTCGCCGATCAACCCGCGGACATCAAGGCGGGCCTTCTCCTTGAACACTTGGCCCTCGGCCTGCCCCATGTAGCGCGTCACCTCGCCGGCACTGGCCGTTCCCACGACCTTGATCCGAAGTTGGTGGGTGCGGCCGGGTGTGACCAGCGCGGTCAGGTCCACCTCGCCCCGGGGCCAGGCGACTCGGCCAGCCTCATGTCCGTCGATCCAGACCGCGGCATCGGTGGAAACACGGCGCAGGTCAAGCAGGATGGCGCGGCTGGCCCATGCCGCCGGCACGGCGAGGTCGCGTTCATACCAGCCCACCGACGTGTCACGGCCGAAATCCACCCAGGCGTCGCCGAGACCATCGGCGACCCGTCGCGGTTCCCATGCCCCGGGCACCCGCTGCCACCCCCAACCGGTAGCCAGCGGTGCCTGCGTCGCCGGACCGGAGGCGGGCATGAAACGCCACACGCCGTTGAGGCACATGGTGCCGCGGAAGGACCCATTGGTCTCGATGGGCTCCTGTCCCCACTGCGGAGTCTGGTCGGATGGTGGCTTGGCATCGATGGCCTCGCCCCGGCGGGTCAGCAGCGCGATGGCGAGATCGTCGAGGCGCATCTCGCCGATGGCCCCGAGGACCGCGGGTGACACCCTCAGCCGCACCGTACCGGCCGGCAGCGCCACCACGCTGCTGCCTGCGATCCAGCCTTTGGTGGGGGTTGGCCAACTGCCGGCGTCCAGGTACTTGACCTTGCCCGCCGCGTCATACGCGACGAGGGTGATGCGCACGTTCTGCCAGCTCTCCTTGCCCGGCTTGATGGCCGGGACGGAAACCATGTAGCTGAACCGCAGCGTTCCCCACGACGGGTCGCAAACCACATCCTGTGCGGCCTTGGCATCGCGTCCGGGCACGCTGAGCAGCACGAGGACGCCGCCATGCTTGCCGTCGCGCTCGATTGTCGCGCCTGCACTGAGGGTCCAACCGACTGCGCTTTCGAAATCACCGTTCACGATCTGCGGCTTGACGTCAACTGGCCCGCCTGCGGCCAGGCCGGCCGCGAAGACCAGTGCAGCCAGGACCGTCCTCAGGCACGGTGTTGCAGATACCGGATGGCTCTTCTTCACCAGCGGAAACAGCGACATAGGTCGTCTCGCATGCTTAGCGCGCCATGGCAGATGCGCTGCCCACGCCATTGATGATGTAAATCGGATCGAGCGAAACGGGCGTTTCGGCCGACAGCGGCAGGGCGTTTCCCATCAAATCGAATCCGATGGCCCGCTTCCATTCTTCCGCCGGAATCGCTCCCAATGTGGTCGGTACCCGCGACCAGAGCACGGTGATCGTGCGGTCTGCCGTGCGGAACCGCGCCAAGACCACCTGGCTGTTTCCGATGCGCGTCGTCTCAAGACCAACAGGCAGGGCGTCTTCCAGGAAGTGGACTGACGCCGCATAAGCGGCGCCCGCAGCATGGGGAACCCCATTGGCATCGATGATGCCGCGGCATTCATCCCGGTGGATGATGGCGCCCGATGGAGCGGCAAAGATCGTGTACTGAAAGTACCGTTTGACGCCCAGAGCCTTCAGGCCAGCCAGCGAGCGCGATACCGTATTGGCGGCATCGGCAATCGTGGTCGCCACGTTCGACGGGATTTCCGCGCTTCCCAGCCAACTCCGCGCCGTTTCCAACCAGATGCTGTTCTCTGTGTTCCAGATCTCCGGCACGTTGCCGGAGCGGTTCGGATAGGAACGCAGCTTCGCGAGCTGGCCGGCGAGCGTCGGTTGCTTCTCCTCCGGACCGCGGTCTTCGTTGTAAAGGTGGAAGGAAAGGGCGTCCACGGCCTTGCATCCACCCAAATCCAACTCGCGCACGGTGAAGGGGCGATCGATGTTGGCGCACACGTTGCCGATCAGGCACGTCTGGATGCCGGCCGCATCCAAAGCCTGACGCGTCTGCTGCACAAGCTTCACATAGACCGGTTCCCTTTCCTCCCCGGCTTTGACGTGCAGGAAGCCGCCGTCGGGCTCGTTCCACACCTCCCATGCCTGAACATAGGGGCCAAACGCCTTAGCCGTCTTCTGGACATACGTGCGCCAGGCCGCCCAATCCGCCGGCGGATAGCTGGAATACCAGGTCGACGCGCGGGTCTGCGCCGGATCGCCATCGGCATAGAACCAAGGCGTCGTATCCAGTGTGCCGAGCACGTGAAATCCGCACTGGCGGGCGCGGGCAACGCCGTTCGTGTCAAAAGAAAACATTCCCTTCTCCTGCTCGACGACCATCCACTTGGTCGAAAGCGGGGGATGCAGACGCAACCAGCGCACGCCGAGACGTTCCGCGATGGCGAGATTGTAGGGCGTCATCTCGACATGACCGCCATAAAAGGAGTCGCCCGCTTCCGCCAAAGCCTTCAACCGGGGCACCACACTGTAAAGGAGTTCGGCGTCTGGCGGCGCGGCTTCACCGCCCAGGGCAAGACGAACCTCCACCTTGAATCCCCCCAGTCGATCCGATGGCAACGCAATGTCGGCCTGCCCGCGACCCTGTGCATCCAGGCGGACATCGAGATCCCAATGCTTGCGCTCTTGCTCGCGATAATCGACCAGCCGCAGATGGGCCGGCAACGTCGATTGACCCGGAGTCGCCGTGACAGAGAGCGGAAAGCGGATCGCATCGTCCGGATGAAACAGGTTCCCCGGAGGCGTGTTCTCCGGCAACCCCCAGCCCGCTTCCGTACGGACAGGCGGCAAAGTCTGATCAGCCGCTTCGCCTTCCACGGCGCTCACCCCGGCGAGTGCATAGCTGCCGGCCCCGGCCATCTTGAAGTCCAGGAAATAGGTGCCGCCGTTCGAAGGTTTGGGCGTCACAACCAACTTGTACGCATTCCAGCCCGCATCGGACGTCTTGAATGTCTGGCTTTCGCTGATGTTGTTGGGGAACTTGCCTTGTCCCAGACTCACGCTGAAAGTCGTGTGGACCGTAGGAGCCTTCAGCCAGAAACGGATGCTGGCCGGATGACCATACCGCAGGTGAAAGTAGGCCGAAGTCAACTCGATGCGCATCCCGTTGAAGACGTTCCATGCCAGCGCGTTTCGCCCATGTGGCGCGCCTTCCTCGTTCCGTACCGTGATGTTGGCAGCGACACGGCTCTCATCCGTCAGGCCGGCATTGTGCAGGCCCTGCTCGCGAAATGTGGCGTACCACTTGTCCCGGCCCACATCAAATGACCCGTTCTTGACCTGATTGCCAACAAGCGCTGCTCCCGCTTCCTGGGCCGGCAACAGGACCAGGCTGACATCGTCGAGCCAGAAGGTGTTCTCTTCCAGCAGTTCGAAATCCAACACGGTGTCATGCATGTCGGTATTCGCGGGCATCGTGATGTTGAACACGGACTCCGTCCACGACGCGGCCAGGCTGACCTCCGCCTTGAAGTAAGTCGTGTAGGGCGCGCCAAGCTTGCGCAGCAGCACCGCGATTGGCCGGGTATGAGCTGGGCCGCGTGTCCAAAACCGGAGTTGAAAGGAGAGGCCGGGTCGCACGGGCAGCGCAGGCGTCATGAACTGAAGCACCGCCGCGTTCACGATATGCCGGATGGAGATCCGCTGGGATTGCGCCCCGGAATGGGGGTTCTCCTTGTCGAGCACGAAGGCGACGTCGTTCTTGGGCCAGTTGTTCTGGTGCCAGACGTAGGACGCGGGCGGATTCTCGAAAGAAGGATTGGCAATCAGATTCTCGCCCACTTGAATCCCAGGGTCCTGGTTCGGCGCAGGGGCCGGCTTTGACCGGGGCAGCCGCGTTCCCTGGGGCGGTTTTGGAATGCCGTCGGGTGAAAGCGAGAGGCTGATGTTGTCGATGGAGGTCGAAGCCCAGCGCGGATCGTCGGCGCCGTAGTTCTTCAGGTCGATGCGCGGCGCGCCGGCCGCGTCGGAGGAGAAGCGGAAATGCGTGTTGCCGT
>Ga0316226_1004623_pt1 | contig 10869 bp, 9 predicted proteins | sample TBH18017metaG_FD_206009 | JGI IMG/M metagenome (GOLD analysis project Ga0316226, IMG submission 206009) | Freshwater microbial communities from Trout Bog Lake, Wisconsin, USA - TBH18017 | ecosystem: Environmental > Aquatic > Freshwater > Lake > Hypolimnion/Profundal zone | place: USA: Wisconsin... | reverse complement strand
TTTGCCTCCAGCTTCCTTCAGATTCCGCCTCGCGGCGGACACCCTTGCTCTTGACTAACGGTAGGCGCTCGCCAGCCCCCGTTCGGGACTTTCACCCTATAGATGACGCCCATGCTGGGCGTACATGCAAAAGGCTTCTCGGGTTATAAACCCGGGAAGCCTTATCATTACAATGGCGGGAGCGTCTAGGAATCGAACCCAGCTGCGACGTGTTAGCGCCACACGAACGGTTTTGAAGTCTGCTCGGGTGACAATTCAGTCCATATCAGACTCGGAAGAATCGAGCAAAATCAACCATCTTGGTCAACGCCGTCAATCAAACTCGATCAAATACATCAACAAGTACCAAGCCTTTATTCCCATTTATCCTCCCACGATAATAAGCCCCAGTCCATTACTTTCGCAGATAAAGCATACTTTGATCGTCGGTCATCTTTAGCTCCTGGCCGGTTTCATTTATGACGGTTCATGTACGTAATTCTTCTAGCGCATATCGAAATCCTTGAACGACTGCTTCGTTTTCTGCTCTCGTACCTATAGTGACCCGCAAATGATTTTCTAGTCCGTATGAAGAGCAAGGCCGCACAATTATACCGTTCTTAACTAAGTGATTAAAAACTATTTTCGACGGCATTCCTACATCGACTAGTATAAAGTTAGTATAGGAGGGTACGCATTTACATCCTAATTTATTCAATCCGGTTTGCAAATAACTCCGTTCCCCTGCGTTTAGCTTTTGAATCCCAGCTATGTAATTTTGATCAGACAGTGCGACCTCGGCTGCGAATTGACTTATATGGCTGACATTAAAGGGCGCTCGTAACCTATTTATTATATTGACAAGCTTTTCATCCCCCACCATATAGCCTACTCTCATTCCTGCCAATCCGTATATTTTTGAAAATGTCCTTATAACAGCTACATTATCAAAACTCCGAATAAGATTAATGGCCGAATCTTGCTTTGGTTGTGGCGAATACTCGATATATGCCTCGTCTACAACTACAGGAATATGGGAGGGAATCTTCTCAAATAGCCTACGTAATGCTTCTAGGCTGACCATCGTACCAGTTGGATTATTAGGATTACATAGAAATATGGCCTTTGTCTTGGGAGTTATACTCTTCGTTATCTTTTCTAGATCCAGAGTATATTCTCCCAATCTTTCTTTTTTGGGAATAGCTCCTACTGATTTAGTTGCCACAATATAAACTTCGAAAGTCGGATAGGGGATGATTACCTCATCAGCCTGATCTAAGAAGGTTTGACATATAAGGAAGATCATCTCTTCAGCACCGTTACTCACGACCACGTTATTAATATCGATGCCATATAAACTGGCAATTTGTTTTCTGAGTGATAAGGCGTTGGCATCCGGGTATCTATGAAAGTTTGTTGCGCTCCTAAAAATTTTGGATACATCTGGAGAAGGGCCATAAGGACTCTCATTCATCGAAAGTCTAATAATAGATTGCCTTCCTAGGTATTCTTGCATCTGCTCAAACGGCATATCCATTAACTGATTGGGAAACTCTCTTAATTCACGTACATTGCGAGAGCCTAGAAACTTTTCATCTGCAGGTGAAGTTTTCTGTCTTGTGTCCAACGGTTTGACCTCCATTATCGTTAATAGGCTGAACCAAACATACGAATTTGGTATTCTGTTCCGTGGCCAACGTCGACTTTCCGTTTTGCGATGCCAGCCGATGCCTTTCTCCAGACCCAATCGCCAAAATTCTGGTCTTAGTCCCTTAGATGCAACGACCGAAAACTCCTCTGCTTAAGCATCCTATACGCCTTATTTTGTCATCAAACCTGCGTAACTTTCGCCCGCTTGCTCCTAATGTCCTCAATCTCACCGATTATCAGGTGATGTTTCTCTATAAATTTCAGTATTCATACCGTGTTTTTCCTGTGTACATTTTATAAAATTGTCCATCCAAAGTGAGCTTTATCCGCCCACTAGGCGCAACACTAGGCGCATGTTTACATAAAGCAAAAACCACAAAGGCTATAAACCCTTGTGGTTGCTGGTGGAGACGAGGGGGTTCGAACCCCTGACCTCTTGAATGCGAGCTACGACATAGCTTTATTTTGCATTTCAGACCACTTAACGCTTGCTCTTCCTAAACTATATTACACCCTTACATCATAGCCCGTCAAGTCTTACAGCGGCGTGGCACAGAGCACCCATGTTCTACCTCAAATCATCGCAGTTCGTTCTCTTTCGTCTCCCGTTTATTCTTGCCCTTACAGCAAGTCATCTTCATCTGTTTTATCCCGTTGCAAATCGTTTTGGGCATCAGTTTGGGCATCAGGTTTTACTGCCTCGCCGCTAAGAACAGATTGCATTTTTTTCATCGCTTGGTCTTTGATTCCAGGCAAAATATGACTGTAAGTATCGAGTGTAACGCCGATAGTGCTATGCCCCAGAATCTCCTGCACAATCTTGGCATGGACATCCTGCTTCAACATTATGGTGGCAAAAGTATGTCTCAGGTCATGTACTCGGAAATGGGGTAGTTCAGCTTTAGCCAATAAAGTATGAAACTTGTTGTCCAGTACGTCTGGATAGAGGGGCACCCCGTCCTCTCGACAAAATACCATATTGCTATCATCGTACAGGTCGCCTAATCTGCTACGTTCTACGTCCTGTCGGGATTTATGGCATTTCAACGTCTCAACTACATCGTCAGTCAATGGTATACGCCTTTGAGATTTAGCGGTCTTGGGAGGGTGAAATTTTGCTTTCTCAGTGCTCGTTTTCACCAAGCTACGCTGAATCTGCAGGGCACCCACTTCAAAGTCAATATCAGACCACTTTAATCCCAATACCTCTCCCCGCCTCATGCCGGTGGCAATTAGCAGATAGAAGGCCGCAAACCACCTATCCTCCTTGATAACGGTCAAGAACCGGGTGATTTGCTCTTCGGTCATCGGCTTAATTTCTTTCTTAATTTTTTGGGGCGTAGTGGCGGAAGTTGCGACATTACGAGTTACTAGACCTTCTTTTACAGCTTGCTCCAGGGCAAGATGGCAGACTAGATGAACTAGTCCAACGGTCTTCGACGATAGCCCGCCTTTTTTATCAGACCGACCATGGTCCAGCTTCTCATTATACAACTTTTCTAAATCACTAGTCTGGAGCTTGGTCAACGCAATATGCCCCAAGGCAGGCTTGATATGTAACCGCACCATGGCTTCATAGTTTTCCCATGTTGTAATCTTCCGAGACCGCTTCACATGGTTTTCCAGCCATTGGTCTAAATACCGCCCCAAAGTCATTCTACCGGCGTCAATCGCAGCCCCTTGCTCTATCTCCCGAATTATTTTCTTGAGATTATCCCGTGCCTCCTTTATCGTTGTTCCGTATACTGCTTTTCTTCCTTGCTTGCCCGTAACCGGGTCCGTATATCTCACTCGCCCCTGCCATCTTCCGTCACGCATTTGGGATACTGTGCCCTCTCCGTGCCCGCGTTTAGCCATATATTTGTCTCCCTTTCCTCTGAGAAGTTGCACCTGGAGACCGCGCAATACTTGCCACGGAGCCGCCAGGTGCTCACATCACTTATACCTTCGAATACCGACAACTTGCGGTGCTTCCCTAGAGACCGGCCACTTACTGGGTTCCAAACCAGTCCAGTAGCCTGTCCCGCATAATCCGCACCTTGCCGCCTATGGTAACAGCCGGAAATCCTGGCTGCTTTGCCGCCTTATAAATGGCTTGTTTACCGGTCCGCAGGAATTCGGCTACCTGAGGAACATCCATCATCGGGGGATAATCCTGGAGTTCAATGTGAGTCATCGTACCTTGTCTCCCTTCCATTTATTTACTAGAACTTTGATTTTGACCGAGCGTCTGACTGGGCTGGTTGTGAGCCACTGGAACTCATACTCTTGTAGCCACTTATCTGGTTATACGCCTGATTCCCACCCAAACCAACCAAACTGTTGCAATACCAGCTTTTAAATGTTATGATTTACCCATATCACATCCCCCACTATCAATGCTTTCAGTATAACATTTGTACATCATAAGTCAATATTAATAATGATTTATTGGAGGCGTTTATGGGTAAAAATCATTCCTCTTCGGTCAATGAATGGCCAATTTCCAGCGAGTATATCGCAAGAAATCTTAATCTCCATCTTAAAGAAAAAATAAATATTAATTCTACCAGACAACTAAAAACTGACCAGATTGAACAGTTGCGCAACCTAATAAATCAACTTGAGGAACCAACGATATATCTTCCCGTTGTCGAAGCACAGCTCCGCTACGATTTAATCAAGGATGCACCCAATCTGTTTGCGGAATTTGCCAGCAATATTGGAGCCATCGCACACCCCACTGACAAGGAAATTGTTGCATGGCTGCAAGATTATGGACCCTTATTTGAAAAACCAGTAAACTTAGGTAGAACCTTGTCAAGTATGGAAAATGCTCATTCTTACCAACCTCAAAACATTACCGAGATTACCTTCGAAATGGAAACTGCCTGGTATTGGGCTTTTGATGAATACATCATCCTAAAAGATACAATGGTAAAACTATCCAGAATCACTCATGACGCCCTCGAACTTTTAATGTCCCTTCGAACCGAAGATGAAAACCGACTGGAAAAAATAATGTCCCGCGCCTTATCAAACGAACCATTCCGCCAACGTCTCCTGTCTTTTATCCACGACCGAGAAAGCGTAGACTGGAGTGAGCTTGGGGATATAATAACGCAGAAATGGTTATTACCCTTGGTGCAGCATTACCTTGCCGGAGCAATCCCAGCCTTCGATTGTCATTCAATGGACATCAAGCATGGCCGGTCTACAACAAGCCGGGAGAAAATAACTGTTCAGCGCCCAGTTAAATTTACTCGCACCTGGACAGTTCCCGACCAATGGCGAGCCATGTGGGTGCACTTTTATGAGCAAATTACGGCCAATACGGAATTTCGTTCCTGCGCCTATTGTAAGAAGCTGTTTCCCGTAACAGACAATCGCCAAGCTTACTGCCATCCGCGGCCTGGGGCCAAACGCAGTCGCTGCCAGAATACCGTGGCTGTTGCTGAAGCCCGTAAACCTTAAGCTAGATGTTAGAAATTTTCCACTCTCGTCACTGATTCTCAATGCGTCTGTGGGACAATAAAGTTTCAATTTTGGATATTCGCAAAATTAAACGATGAGAGCTAAAAACCTGAGCCGCCGCTACTCAAATCGAGTAAACGACGGCTTCTTTTCTTTCCAAGTGCTCCTGCTCCAACCTGTACTTGGTCGAACTAGCCGACAAATTTTACAGGGTATTTCGAATTGACCTTTCAGCAATAATAATCTGTGTAAAGGGTCTGTAATAGTCGAGCCAAGATTGGTATCGGGTCGTGAGGCTCGGTATTAGTCGGCCAAAGATTAGTGTTGGGTCGTGAGGCTCGGTATTAGCCGGCGGGAAGACTGGCATGAGTTGTGAAAGGCTGTACGGCAGCCAAACCGTTGTCGTGTGGTCCCAAGGGATTTATGTTGGTCGAGCTGAGACTGTCATGGGTTGTGAATTTCACGGGTCGCTTGCAGTCGAGAGATTGCAGGCGGTTCAGTAGCTATCTGTGATAGTCGAGCAAAGGTCAGTGTTGGTTGTGTAATGCTTGTGGGTAGTCGAAAGATTGCGCATAGGTATGTAATGACTGGTATTGGCTGTAGCGTAGATTATTGCGGGCTCTTTACCTACATTTGCGTTCGAGCGGATAGACCAGCAGCATAGGATTTACCTGAGGGTAAGTCCTTTTTCATTTACCTCAACCGGCATCGCGGACTGCATAGTGCCCGAGTAGGAACACGCAGGAGTAAAAAGAAAAACCCCTAGCGGCTGACCCGTCTAGAGGTTGACATGATGACAGTAAGCTTTCTTATGCACTTTCCGCAGAATCTACTCCCACTGTGTTTGACCCCACATTACTTTATTGATGTATTCTGCAGCCAAAGTGGCCGGCATGTTAGCATCATATTCGCCATATACCGCCAGTTGGTTCTCCGTCAGTAAACCTAGGGTAATCGCCTGACTTCCAGCGTCTGCGCGATTCCAGATGAATGTGTGGGTATAGCCGTTATCCCGCACAAATACGCAGATTACATTTTGCTCGTTAATCCAGTAATAGCGCCAACCTTGGCCCCCAAAACCAGCAATTCTTTCACGATAAATGTAGTTGCCGTATCTCTGCGTTACTTCCGAAAAATATGCTCGGTTCTCTGTCTCAAAGTTTACATACACTGCAGCGTCGGCGTTCTCGGCAAGATAGTAGGCACCAAGACCTATTATTCCGAACCCAACAAACCAATCCCAATCATAGAAGTAGTCTCCCCATGCCCTATCATGTGGCCAATCCCGGCCCCAATGATGGTATCTATCGCCGTCGTGCCTCTCATTGGGATGATATTTGTCGTGTTTGTCGTGTCTGTCGTGTCTGTCACCGTCGTGGTGTTTGTCTCTGTCGTGATGCTTATCGCCGCCGGGATGTCTATCCCCACCGGGATGTCTGTCGCCACCAGGGTGCCATCCACCAGGATGCCCGCCACCGGACGGTTTTTTATACTGGGTAGATAACTGAGTGATATTATTGTCGATTTGGGAAGGTGACTGCTGCAAGTCTCTATATATCGCCGGACCTGCCCACGCCACTGACGTAAAGGTGAATACCACGACCAAGACCAAGGCTATGAAGACAGATATTTGCTTCATACTACAACTACTTCCTTTCTTTTACAAAATATCCTGTTTCAGTGTATGAAAGGAGGACTCGGAAAAATACGAACCATTATCTGGGACTGTCCCTGCTGCAAACCACGATATAGCGCCAGGGCACCAGAAATAATTGGAAAACATTATTCATAATAACCGAGTAAAAAGAAAGAGCCGCCGCTACTCAAACCGAGTAACAGACGGCTTCTTTTTATGCAGGCGTACCTTCAATCCATTTTTTCAGAGCGTCCCTGGAAACCTTCCGCATTTTACCCAACCGTACTTGCGGAAAACCTTCCTGATTAAGCAACGCATACGCCTTGGCCTGTCCTACCCCGAGCAATTGTGCTACGTCCTTGACAGAAAGCATTATTGGGAATGAATCCCAATCGTTAGACAGCATCGCCGACATCCTCCCGATAGGTTAGTATCGCCAACAGTGCATCGGTGGCCTTGTACTTTTCGGCATAGTCAATCGCATCTCTTCCCAGGTAGTCTGTTAAAGCGGCGTTAGCGCCATTCCCCAACAGAAGCTGTACCATGGGTACGTTGTTATTGCGTGCGCCAACCATCAATGGAGTTATTTCCCCGTTTGCCGTAACATTCGGGCTTACTCCTGCCATCAATAACCGCCTGACCTCGCCTACATTGCCTTCCGCCACTGCTGCGAACAATTGTTTTTCGAGTTTACGCATTCCGTTCAACCTCCTTGATAATACGGTTGAAACATCTTTGCTGCCTTTTGCTGCTGTAATAAAGGTCGTTAAGCTCCTGGTAATACCTATCTGGAACGGCTGTGCCTGTCAACGCCGACCAACGTTTCAAGTCGCAGTGTTGAAATATATAATGAAGCAACTTCAGATTTAAGGGTGGTTTTGGAAGTCCGCAGGCACCATAGGCAGCTATCAAATCATACTCAGCATTGAGTACCATTAAATCCCGACCCGTAAAGCCTTTCTCGTTGGTCACCGTACAGTCAGGGTGATATTGTGCCAGCAACTTGACCATTTCGGGAGTATTAGCCAGCATAAGAGCTGTACCAACCATTTTATGAGAATTACCCATCCCGTGGGCTAACAGCAGCTCCGCGACCCGTAGATGATTGTTGCTTGCAGCGTGATACAAGGAATTCCATCCCGTATCATCTCGGAACAAGACTTCCGCTCCTGCATTTAATTGCAGTTCTACGTCCACCACGTCACCATATCTTGCCGCCAAGACTAAGTTTTCATTGAGTGTCAATTGATTGCTGGCTACTTGATTCGCCTGGGTTTTCATCGTCATCCTCTCCTGTATATAGGTCGATGTTGTCTTTCATCTCTTGGAAAAGCTCTGCCGTTATTATCGGCAGCATCTTTCGCGCATAGAGCACCTGGGATTGCAGGTCACCGGTTGGGGATGAGCACAATAGCTCTTTCGCATACTGCTCGGCCAGTTGCGTCATCACCTCGTCGGTACTTGTGCTTCCTTTTGGGGCTCCCACGCTCCCGTAGATTCCAACGGCCTTGATAACCTCAACGGCCACTTTGCCATCCCCGTCCTCGAGTGCTTGTTCCATAACGTCCATTGCCTTCGACACCATGGCTCGGAGTCGCTCATGAGCTTCAGACCACAGCTCTTTGCGTTTTGAATTCAACGCAGCAATGAAAATGGGGTTCTTCATTTTCCATCGTGTAATTGTGTGCCTGTTGATGCTTAGGGCTTCCGCCACCTTTACCACCCCTGCCCCAGAAGCCAGAAGGTCGATGGCGTTTTGTTGTTGCACAGAAAGGTGTATTTCGGCACTATTGGGCATAGTAGTTTTCACCTCTTTGCAGGGTCCACTTTTCCCCGGTTTATACCAACGGAAGGCGCACAGCGTTTACCCGTACGCCCCGTTTTGTTCTTTTACAGATACTGCCTGCCTACTGAAGCACTGAAGGATACTGAAGCTAATATCACTATTTTCTATATGAGAAACTAATTTATAAGAGAAATAGCTAAATCGTCTTCAGTCCCTTCAGTTACTTCAGTAAAACCAACCAGTTGGATTTCGCCAAGGCCATACCAATCTGTTGAGCCACTTGCCCCGCTTCGCCTTGTTTCAAAGCCCTTATCTTTTAGGCGCATACCCAGAATCCGTTGACTATATTCGTGCTCGCCGTTTTGCCCACACCACTGTTGATATTCTTGATATAACGATGAAGCGGGTATTTTAAGCCCAGAGCGCACCACGAATCGTTCATCGATGAAAGCCTGGAGCCAGTCCATATCGCTCCGATATTCGGCGGTAGCCTGGTTTATCTCAACAGGCGCAGCCAAGCCTTCCCGTTGCCACGCGAGACACCCCTCTACTGCCCACCGCAAAATGCCAGGCAACTCAACGAGAAGCTTATCTCCTAGGTCACTGTCTCGCTCGGCATCCGGTATCGTCACGGTAAAGGGTATCAAGCGAATCCGCCGCCAAATACCATTATCAACGCCCCGAATATTTGGCTTGTGATTCGTAGCTAGAAACAGCTTGAACTTGGGGACGAATTCGAAGAACTCCCCATGAAGGAACCTAGCGGTCAACTTGTCCCCACCGGTCATCTGCTTTATTAGGGATTCCGCCATTGCCTTTCCCTGTTCGGCCTCTGATGCGGTAACAAACCGGGTCCCTTTAAGCCTGGCGACATCGTTTCGTATTCCTTCATTTTTTTTGGCCATCAACGTGTCAGTGGGGGTCTGCTGGGCGTAGTCCGCTAGCAATCTTTCAATAGTATTAAGAAAGGTAGATTTCCCATTCGCTCCAGCACCATAGAGTATGAACATGCATTGTTCGCGGGTGCTGCCTGTTAAGGAGTAGCCAATGGCCTTTTGTAGAAACCGGATAAGCTCGTTGTTGCCGCCCATAATTTTATGCAAGCAGGCGTCCCAGGTCGGGCATACAGCATCGGGGTCATATTGCACCGAAACAAGTTTCGTTATTAAGTTTTCACGCACATGGGGTTTCAGTTCACCCGTTCGAAGGTCAATGGTACCGTTTATGGTGTTGAGCAACCACTCATCGGTATCGAGGGCCTCTGGAACGATTACGATTTCGGATTCACTTTTGGCCAGTTCTATCATAGCTTTAATCCTGCTTTGGTTCTCTGAGCCCAACGCGTGCTTAGCCTGCCTTTTCCGGTCGCCTTCTTCTGATATGGCAGCAGCTTCGGCGTACATACTCCTCACAGTGTCTTTTGCAAGGCGCTCTACCTGGCCTGTATCGTCTATCTTGAATCTGGCACCATCCCAGATTAGAAACTTTCCCCAAGTACGACAATAGCGAAAATCGTTACCGTGTATCGCGACCATTCGCTCAGAATTACCTACGTCTGTTTGATTAAAAGCCCTACTTCCGCCCACAATACTGCCTGCCTCATATTCGCACGCGCTACGCACTATGCTCTCCAGCTCTGATTCAGCTAACGGCGGATTGCATCGATTGTTTACGACAAGCAAGGCCGCCAGTATTTCCTGGTCCAACAGCCCTTTACTCCGCATGGAACAAGCCAAAGAGAACAGAGAGTCATTACGCTTACCATCAGGAATAGCTCCTTCTTCATTAGCAACACTCCTGCTTTTCTGCTCTTTAACCGCTAGCAAGGTATACAGCCACTCAGGCATATCGGCAGCATCGACATTGTTTATTATCCACTGATAAACGCCGCCACTCGCATGCAAACTTGGTGCAGCAACAACATAGCCGCCATCCATTTTGAAATCGATACCATCACGAACTCCCGTGCGGTTCGATAGCCCCGCGCCAGGATACTTGAAGAAAATGTGATAGCCTCCGCTTCCGGTCTGTACTTTTAGAGTACTTGGCAACGCACCATGGTCTTCCTCCAGGCTGGCGAGGCTTTCAACGCCGCCATGCCTTGGGTCAATATCTAAGACCGCTATACCCGACTCCGCTCCCGTTGCGATTCCGATGTTAGCCCCAGGCCACCGACTCCACCATTCATTTATTTTGGCCCCATCCGTTGTTGCGTCCCTTACCCCGTTGGCAGTGCGGGGATGCTTACCGGTACTTGTGCAATCGCCTTTTCCACAGGAACATGCCCCATTCGCCTGAGGGGTATGTAGCGGCAATACCCGCAAACCCAATTCCGCATATTTTAGTGCCACTTGGAGCATTGAAT
>Ga0316226_1004621_pt1 | contig 10882 bp, 7 predicted proteins | sample TBH18017metaG_FD_206009 | JGI IMG/M metagenome (GOLD analysis project Ga0316226, IMG submission 206009) | Freshwater microbial communities from Trout Bog Lake, Wisconsin, USA - TBH18017 | ecosystem: Environmental > Aquatic > Freshwater > Lake > Hypolimnion/Profundal zone | place: USA: Wisconsin... | reverse complement strand
GCCTGCGATTCGATAATTTCAGCGGAACGACAGCATCACCTTGCTGCCGTTGCGGCGCAGTTCGCCCTGCTTGAGAAACAGCCGCGCCGCCGTCACCTTGCCGCTCGCCAGCAGATAGGCCTGCACCGCCTTGGCGCGGCTGGCGGCGAGCGTTTCCAGATCGGCATCGTTCACGGGAAAGGTCACGAGCAAGACCGCCTCAGTCGGGTCGGGTGGCGGCAGCAGTTTGGTCTGGTAGGTTGCGACGGTTGTGGATTCCGCCTGGCTGCCCGAACCGGATTTCAGCTTGGTCGCGCCTTTTTCAAAAACGATTTTGCGCGGCAACACCTGCGCGGCGTAGGTGATGAGATTGGAATTGGCGGCGACAAGCTGCGGCGTAATTTTCCCGTCGGCGACGGCCTCGGCGTAAATTTTCTTCACCCATTTGGCGCGGACATCCGGCGCGAGGACAAGCGCGTCCACGCTGTTCGTGGCCTGCTCGGACTTGCGGAGCTTCATCCAGATGCGCGTGCGGATCTGCCGGTCAAGCGCGGCGCGCTGCAAGCCTTCACGGTCGCCGTCCGCGTCCACGCTGCCGGCGATTTCCAGGTTCAGCGCGGGTCGCGCGTAAAGCCCTTTCAGCAGCGAATCCAATCTCGTCTTGTCCGTCACCGTCAGCTCCGCGCTCCCCGGCGCAAAATCCTGCTGGCCGAGTTCCTCGCCGCCGCCGCCGAACAGCGCGCCCAGCAGCGAGAACGGCGACGTGGCTACTTTTACCAAAATGTTTTCGATGACCCGCACCACCACTTTGCCCACGCGGAATTTCGGGTCGTTCAAATCGCCCTGGATCGGCACGTCCAAGACAATTTTTCCCTCGCGATCCTTCAACAGCGCGATGGCAAGGCGCACCGGCAGATGCGTCGCGTCCTTGCTCTCCACCTTGTTGCCGAAGTTGAATTGGTCGAGCGTGATGACGTTTTTGGAGTCCAGTTTCCTGCCGACAATTTCATACGCGAGGTCGAGGTTCAGCTTGCCTTCGGCGATTTCGTAGCCGGCGAACCTACCCGCATACGGACTGGCCGGCGTCAGATCCACATCGGCCACAGAAATCTTGATGTTGTTCGTCTGCGTGCCGCTGAACGGGTTGATGTTGCCGGTGATGGCCACCGGGCCGGCGCCGTCCACCTTCGCGTGCAAATCCAGATTGGCGTGCTGCAACTGTTCGGACGAGATGCCCGAAATGTTTCCGTTCACGTCCTGGATTGTCATGTTCACATTCGGCTGCATCGAGCGGTCGCTGAAGCTGACGACGGTGTTCGTGATGACAATCGCGCCGACGGCAAACTGCGGCAAGGGCGAGTTCGTCGCGGAAGTATTTTGCGTGGCGGCCACTTTCATTTCATTCGTCGCCGGCGCGTTCGTGTTCGTCAGGCGCAGCGCGTTGAGCAGATTTATTGTCTTGTTGGTCTCGATGACCAGCCGCGCGTAGGCGTTGTCCACGAGAATTTCCCGGATGGCGACGGATTGCGGGTTCAGGTTCGCGTCAATGCCGTTGAACTGGAGCGAATCCCATTTCAACAAATCCTCGCCCATCACGCCGTCCACCGTGCGGAAGTTGTCCAGCCGCGCGTCACCGTGAAACGTCACTTGCGGCAGCGCATTTTCCGGCGTCGCGAGATTGACCTTGCCGTGCAACCCGACTTCGCTGCCGAGGATGAACAGGTTCACTTTCGGCTCGAGATACGGGTCGAGCGTGCCGAGGTCGAGCTTGTCCAAATCAATCTGGATGTCCGCCGTCGGCGGCAGCAGCGACGCGCTGACCACCGTCTTGATGGAACCGTTCGTGTTCCAGCGCAACGAAAGTTCCGCCGTGAGGTTCGTGCCGGGCAGGTTGGAAATGTTTCTGGCCGTGAACGCGACGTCTGTCAGGTCGAGCCTGGCCGGGCGCGAGTTCACGCGGTCTTCCAGATGCACCGCGCAGTTCGTGATGTCCACCGCGCTGACCGCGCCGCGCCACTGGTTCGTGCTTTCGAGCAGCATCGCCACGGCGTTGGTGACGGAGCGCAAGAGCAGCAATATCCCGTCGCCCGCCGCCGCGTTCGGCACAGAAGGTTTGGCCAGCTCGACGACGTTGATGGCGGCGTTCGTGTCGCGGCTCAAAAAGAGTTTTGCCCCGTCGGCGCTGATGGAATTGACCGTGGCCGTGTGCGCCTGCAAATCCGCGCTCATGCCGGTGACGGCGAAGACCGGCAGCTCCGCGAGGCTGTTGCTGTCGCCGGGCGCGCCGAGCTTGAAATCGCGCAGCGCAAACGCGCTGTCGCTGACGGACGCGACGCGGTTGGTCGCGTCCAGTTCAAATTTATATTTCACGTCCAGCGCGATTGCGCCGTCGCGGATCTCAAACTTCACGAAGTCCTGATACAGCGGCGCGTATTTGTTCAACGCGAAATGGAACAGCTTCAGCTCGCCCTCCGACCGCAGCGGCGAGAGATAAAAAAATCCGCGCCACGAAATCGTCTCGCCCGCGTCCGTCGTGCCGGCGAAGGCGTAGGGATTTTTGTTATCCGGGTCGGTGCGGAAATCGTCGAGCGTGATGTCCAGCGGACCGAGCGTGCGCTTGAACGGCGTGCGCGGCGAGAAATCCGCATACGCCGCCACCGCCCCGCCGATGTGCAATCTTCCGATATGCAACGCCATCGGCTTGGCTTCGGTCTTGGCCGTCGCGGGTGCGGCGTTGGTGGAAAATTTCGTGATGAGGTCGGTGAAATTGAACGTGCCGTCCTTGTTCATCTGCACGCGGACATACGGTTTGCTGGTGCTGATTTCCTTGAACACCCACGCGTGGCCGAAAAACGACGAGAGCTGGAAGTTCACATACACCTCGTCCCACGAGACGAACGGCTGGCCGTCCTTGTCCTTGATGAGCAGGCCGCGAATGGTCGTCGAGAGCGCGAACGGATTTACCCTTATTTTTTCAATCGAAACTTCACGGCCGAGTTGCGCGGACAGCTCCTTGACCGCGACGTGCCGGACGATGGGCGGCAGGATGAGGAAACCGGTGACGGTGTAAAACAGCAGCAGGCCGGCAATCCAAAGGGTGATTTTGCGTTTGCGCGCTGAAAGCGATTTCCAGATGGGCAGATTCATGATTCCTGATTCCTCTGCCGGAATTTTCCACCCAAATCGGAACCGCGTCAACTGTTTCGCGTCAGATGGCGAAGTCCGCGTATTCCGGCTTGGCGGCTTCGAGCGGCGCAAACAGCATCCCGGCGGCGACGGTGGCATTCGAGCCTTGTTCCACGAGGATGAATGAGCCGGTCAGCCGGTTCGTCTCGTAGCCGTCGAACAGCAGCGGCTTGGCCGTCTTGAGCCGGATGGTGCCGATGTCGTTCAGCGCCAGGCCGGCGGGGTTCGGTTCCGCGTCGAAGGTGGTGAAGTTGATGCGGCTCTCAATCTGCGTGACCGCCGCCTGCACCATCTGCGTGGTGTGCTTGAGATAAAACTTCTTGCCCGCCGTCAACGGCCGCTGGTTCATCCAGCAGACGCGCGCCGACAATTCGCCGCTGCGCCCCGGCAGGTTTTCCAGGCCGACAATCATGTCGCCCCGGCTTACGTCAATGTCGTGTTCCAGGCAAAGCGTGACCGACTGCGGGCAGAACGCCTCGGCCAGCACGCCGTCGTAGCTCCAAATTTGCTTCACCTTGGTCTTGATGCCGGCGGGGAAGATGGCCACTTCCTGTCCCTGACGCACAATGCCGCTGGCGATCTGGCCGCTCAAACCGCGAAAGTCGTGCAGCGCCTTGTTCGTCGGATTGTTCGGGCGGTTGACCCATTGCACCGGAAACCGGAGCGTGCTGAGATTGCGGTCGCTCGCGATGTGGACGGTTTCGAGATGATGCAGCAGCGCCGGGCCTTCATACCAAGGCGTTTTTGTGGAGGCGTCCACGACGTTGTCGCCGGACAACGCGCTCATCGGAATAAATTTTACATCATGGAACGTGCCGACCTTCGGCAGAAAATCCTCGATCTCGTCGCGGATTTCCTGAAAGCGTTCTTCCTTCCAATCCACCAAATCCATCTTGTTGATGGCGATGACGAGGTGCGGAATGCCCAGCAGCGCCGCGATGTAAGTGTGCCGGCGCGTCTGCTCGATGACGCCCTGCCGCGCGTCCACGAGGACGATGGAAAGATTGGCCGTGCTCGCGCCCGTGACCATGTTGCGCGTGTATTGCACATGCCCCGGCGTGTCGGCGACGATGAACTTGCGTTTGGGCGTGGCGAAATAGCGATAGGCGACGTCAATCGTGATGCCCTGCTCGCGTTCGGCGCGCAAGCCGTCGGTGAGATTCGCCAAATTGATTTGTCCGCCGCCGGTGATATCGGCGGATTTTTCCAGCGCCTCGACCTGGTCTTCCATCAGCGACTTGGAATCGTAAAGCAGCCGGCCGATGAGCGTGGACTTGCCGTCGTCAACACTGCCGCAAGTGTTGAAGCGCAAAAGTTCGATGGGATGCGAGTGGGGCATTTTAGGAGATAGGAGTTGGCAGATGGAAGTTAGGGTTGTGCAACTCGGGCGCGGGTTGAACGAATCAGGCCGGAAACCAAGCGACCGGTTTGGGCGACTTGTTCAAGCAATGTTTTGTGTTCAACATCTGAAATGAATCCGGCATCAAGCATGACGTAGGATAGCGAACGCACCTCGCCACAGGAAGCCCGGGCTATGTTGTAAAATTGCAATTTCTCGCCGGGATGAACGCGTTCAAACCCTTCCGCAATGTTGGTCATGGCCGAAACTGCTGCGCGCTGGACTTGATCGCGCAACCCAAAATCAAGTGCCGCCGGTTTGCGCCGGAAGAAAGCATAGGCAGCGCGGACAAGTTCCCTTGCCGTTCGCCAAGCCTCAAGCTGCTCGAAATTTTCAATCCTATCTGCCATCTCCCATCTCCTATCTGCTCAGAAGTATCCGGCTTTTTTCCGGTCTTCCATCGCGGCTTCGCTGGCTTTGTCGTCGGCGCGGGTGCCGCGCTCGGTCACGCGCGCGGCGGAAACTTCGCCGATGATGTCGTCCACGCTGTCGGCGGGTGATTCAATCATGCCGGTGCTGATCATGTCGGCAATCGTGCGGACGCGGACGACGAGTTTCTTGATCGGCTCGGTCGGCTTCGGACGTGCGCCGGCGTAAGGATCAGGCTTGGCTCCATCAGTGTGCGGCGGCGGAACCGGCAGCCATTGGCCGCCGCGCCTAAAACATTCACGCTCGTGGCTGAAATAAATCTTCGGCACTTCAAGTTTCTCTTTCTTGATGTATTCCCAAACGTCCATTTCCGTCCAATTCGAGAGCGGGAACACGCGCATGTTTTCGCCGGGATTCAGCTTGGCGTTGTAAAGGTTCCAGATCTCCGGCCGCTGGTTTTTCGGATCCCACTGACCGAAGCCGTCGCGGAAACTAAAAAATCTTTCTTTCGCCCGCGCCTTTTCCTCGTCGCGCCGCGCGCCGCCGATGGCACAATCAAATTGAAATTCCTCAATCGCGCCGAGCAGCACGGGAATCTGCAGCTTGTTGCGACTGATTTCGCCGGGCGCGGGATGCGCCAGACCTTTCTCAATGGCCTCATCCACGGTGCGGACGATGAGCTTCGCGCCGAGTTCCTTCGCGCGCCGGTCGCGGAACTCGATGAGTTCGGGAAACTCGTGGCCGGTCTCGACATTCAGGAACGGCAGCGGCAGGTCGGACGGGCGGAACGCCTTTTCCGCGAGGCGCAGCAGGCAGATGGAATCTTTGCCGCCGGAAAAGAGCAGGGCGGGGCGTTCAAACTCGGCGGCGACCTCACGCATGATGTGAATCGCCTCCGTCTCCAGATACTGCAAGTGATCGAGATGGTAACTGCTCATTTCAAAAATATTTTAGCCACAGATGCACACAGATGAAACACAGATTTCTAAAAACAGATTTTTATCTGTGTTCCATCTGTGAAAATCTGTGGCTTGAGAATCAAATCCCAGCCCCACCTTCCACAGCTTTGCCGCCCCAGCTTGCGTGCAAACCGCATTCGCGCTTTTCATCGGCCTTGGCGGGATCGAAATAATCCCACTCGTTCGGCAAATTGTGCGCGGCGAGATATTTTTCCATGTCGGCATCGCTCCAGTAAAACAGCGGGCTGACCTTGAGGGAATTGAAATTTTTATCCTCGCTCACGATGTCGAGGCCGGCGCGGTTCGGGTTCTGCACCTTGCGGAGCGCCGTGAGCCAGACGGTCGGCGCGAGCTCCTTCATGCCGCGCTGGAACGGCTCCAGTTTCATCGCGGTGCTGAACGCCTTGATGCGCGCCTCGTTCTCCGGCGTCGGCTCCGGCATCCCGCCGAACGCCGCGTCGTAATGCGCGGCGGTCAGCTTCGGCAGATACGCCTTGATGTTCAGCTTGAGCAATTTTTTAACCTGCTCGGCGTGAACATAGGTCGCCGGACGATTGTAACCGTGATCCACCCACAGCACGGGAATGTCCGGCTGCACCTGCGTGACCAAATGAAGAATCACCGCTTCGTAAGGCCGGTAATTCGTCGAGACGATGGCTCGGCCATTCGCCTGTGCGATCGCCCAGCGGATGATTTCCAACGGCGACCTGGTGCGCAGCTCGGCGTTCGCCTGCGAAATTTGTTCAGGAGTCATGGCAACGGAATTTTAATTTGCTGCGGGCTGCTCCTTGAGAAAAACTCGCTGGCACCAGTCGCCGAAGCGTTCGCCGGCATTGCGTTCCTTCGCGAAGCGCGTGAACACCGGGCGGAATTCCGTTTCCAAGTCGGCTTCCTTGAGGACGTCTTTCCAAACTTTGTTTAGGCGTGTGCCGGCCTCGTCGCCGCCGAGCCAGACCTGATAACGTCCGGGTGCCTTGCCGACGAACGCGATTTCCGCCATGTAAGGCCGCGCGCAGCCGTTCGGGCAGCCGGTCGAGCGGATGATGATTTCCTCGCCGGCCAGGCCGACTTCCGCCAAAAGTTTTTCGATGCGGTCAAGAAAACCGGGCAGCATCCGTTCGGATTCCGCGAGGCCGAGGCCGCAGGTCGGCAGCGACGGACACGCCATGGCAGCGGCGTGCAAAACGGTGGTCTGATTTTCCGTCTTCAAACCGTGCGCGGTCAGCACGGCGTTGATGCCGGCCTTGTCGGCATCGCTGACGTTGGCGAGAATCACATTTTGATTAGCCGTCAGCCGGAATTCGATTTTCGGAAACTTGTCCGCGACTTCGCGTAGCGCTTTTTTCTGCGCACCTTTCACGCGGCCGGACTCGACGAACATGCCGAGAAACCAGCTTCCGTCCACCGCCTTGCGCCAGCCGAGCAAATCGCTCGTCGTGGTGAAATTGAAAGGTTTCGCGGGCGCGAGCGTGATGCCGGCGCGCTGGTTCACCTCGTCCTGCATGAATTTTACGCCGCGTTCCGCGACGACATATTTCAGGCGCGCGTGTTTGCGGTCGGTGCGGTCGCCGAAATCGCGGTGGATCGTCAGCACGGCTTTCGCCACATCCACCACTTTTTCGGGCGGAAAAAAGCCGATGACGTCGGCGAGGCGAGGGTAAGTATGTTCGTTGCCGTGGCTGCGACCCATGCCGCCGCCGACGGTCAGATTGTAGCCGACGAGCCGGTCGTTCTCGATGACAGCGATGAAGCCGAGGCAGCTCGTGAAAATATCCACGTCATTTACCGGCGGGATGACAAAGGCGATTTTGAATTTTCGCGGCAAATACGTTTTGCCGTAAAGCGGATCCACGAAATTTTTGTTCTCCGGCTTTTCCAGGTCGAGCTGTTCGCCGTCAATCCAGATGGCGTGATACGCCTCGGTCTGCGGCGCGAGCGCGAGCGCGACTTTATTGCAGTCGGCCAAAATCTGTTCGCGCGCCGGCGTGTAGGCGGGCGTGGGCGGCGCGAGGACGTTGCGGTTCACGTCGCCGCAGGCCGCGAGCGTGGAGAGCAGCGCGTCGTTGATGGCCTTGACCACCGCGCGCAAATTATTTTTCACGACGCCGTGAAACTGGATGGTCTGCCGCGTGGTGGCGCGCAGCGTGTTGTTGCCGTAAGTCGAGGCGAGGTCGTCGAAAACGCGCCACTGGTTCGCGGTCATCACGCCGCCGGGCACGCGGCTGCGGATCATCATGATGTATTTCTTGCCGGTCTTGCGCAGGTCGCGGTCGTCCTGCTGGTAGCTGCCGTGAAATTTCAGGAACTGGTTGTCGTCCTCGGAAAAATGGTCGGCGGCCGGATCGGCGATGGTCGCGGCAATGGTGCCGGCCAGGGTCGGGATGGCGGCCTTGATCTCTTCGTTGTGCGTCAATTTGACAGGTGCTTCAGCGCTCATAAGCGAATTGCCATGATAACTTGCCGTGAGCCACTGTTCAAGCGCAGCTTAACGTGGATTTTTCACCGGCAGAAACCCCGGTCAGGTGGCCGGCACGAATTTTTGAAGCCACTTTGTCAAACCGAACAGCGCCAGCAAAACCAGGCTCATCCAGCGCGTGCAGTCTGGCGCGATGGCAATCCAGTCCACGAAAATAATTCCCGCAAGCAGGTTGGCGACGATGAGGCCGACGTTGCCGGGCGCGCCGGAAAAAATTGTCCGCACGCTGCGGCCGGCCCACAAAATCAGCACCACGGAAATCCAGATGGCGCGCCAGCGGTAGCTGCCGGTGTTCATCGCCAGCGCCAGGATGACGGGCGCGGCCAGCAGCAGCAGCGGCCAGAACGGGATTGACCCGCGATAACTTTCGCGCCGGGCGACGCAGCTCAGGCCGACGACGTAAAGCGCCAATGCCAGTCCGCCGAAGATCGCCCAGCCGTCCAGGCCCCACGCGCCCGTCGCGCCCGCGATGACATACACCCAGAAGCGGCACGCGCCCATCAGCCACGGCGCGGCGGTGAAAAACTTGTGGCAGAAATTGTAGAGCAGGATGAACAGCGCGAGCAAAAACGCCGCGCCCGCCGCCATCTGGCCGCAGAACAGCAGCAGGAAAACGCCCGCGCCGAGCTGGCCGAAGCCGAAGCGCCAGACGAGCTGTGTGGAAATTCTGCCGGACGGAATCGGGCGTTCCGGGCGGCGCTGGCGGTCGAAGTCCGCGTCGAAGGCGTCGTTCAAAAACATTCCGCCGGTGTAGAGCAGGCTGACGCCGAGAAATAAAAACGGCAGCTTCCAGAAATTGCCGCCGCCGCCGAGCCACCAGCCCGCGAGGCCGTTTGACCAGACGGTGGGCAAATTCGACACGCGGCCGAGGACGAGCAGCGTGCGGAGTTGCGGGGCGGAATTCATGATGCGCGCGAAGGAAACCAGAAACCGGCGGGCGTGAAAAGGAAGTTTGCGGGCGGACGGAGGCGAAGAACTAAAATTTGCAGCCTATCTAGCTGTTAGGCATCAGCGTGTCTCCATTCTAGTTTGTGGTGCATGAAGCCCGCAAACTTGCTCGTATTCCTTGACGCTCATAAAAGTCGGAAGCACTGTGCGGTATAATCGCGTGTCTTTAATCTTCGTGAAGAAAAAAGCAGTAACCGCAAACTGCACATCGTCGCTTTTGTGATCCGCACTCCACTTGGCGTAATCCCAAATACGCAACAATAACTCAACCGGAGGCGGCTCCTCGTGGCAAAGTCGGTCGAAGGCGAGGCGTAACTCCATCCACAAGTCGGCGGGATTCTCAATCATCGTGGATGTAATCTCGCCTTGAAGCTCTGGCAGCCTCTTCGATGCTTCACTTCGCCATAGACTCATATGATGCTAACAAGAGGTCGGCCACGCGTTTTGCAGCCTATCCTGTTTCATGGATTTCAGGTTGCGCCGGACGTAAAGTGTTATCAAGCACATTTCTTTGACAAAAACGACGGATGATTTGTTCCAAGCAAAGGCGGCAACAAAGGCTGCAAATCACGCCAGTCCGCGCGCCTTTAATTGCGCCAGCGTCCAGCCGTATTCCGCCGCGAGCTGGTCCACGACGCTTTGCGTTTTCAATTCCGGCGGCAGCACTTCCCAGGTGTAGGTTTCCATTTCGAGGTGCGAACAAATTTCCGGGCTGGTTTGCAGCAGATCCAAAACGCCGAGCAGGTGGTCGTTGGTGTTCTCGAACGGCGGCGCGGCGGGCGCGTGCAGCGGGACGTGGAAATGAATCCGCCATTCGGCGGATGGCGCAAGGAGCATGGATGAAGAAGCATGAGCCAGCGCGTCCGGCAGGTCGCGGTAGATCGTGCGGTTGCCGGTTTCGTCGCGGGCGCAGACTTGGTGCAAATAAACGTCGTCGGCAAATTTTTTCAATTCCTCGCGCGCTTCCGGCGTGGGCGAAACTTTCAGCGCGGAGCTCAAATGGATTTTGCTGATCTTGATGCCGTGGTTGACGAGGCAGGGCAGGGCGTTCTGCGGTTCCTCAAATTCCACGGCGAAATGGCAGGTGTCGTAGTTGACGCCGAGATGCGCGGCGAGCCGTTCGTCGCGCGGATGCTCGGCGCGGAGGTGCTCGAAGAAATGGATCGTCTCGGCGCTGCTTTCGAGCAGGCAGAGCGGCTCGGGTTCGAGGCCGAGATGCAAACTCCGGCCGGTCTGCCGGCTGACGTGTGCGATGTGCTCGACGGTGTGCCAGAGATTTTGGCGGATGGTTTTCAGCGCGTCGGCGGACACGTGAAATTCCTTGAACGAGCCGGGCAGGGTGCTGACGCTGCCTTCGACGCCCGCCGGCACGAGCTGCGCGAGCAAATCGAAAAGCAGGTTCGTGTAGGCCACGCGCTCGGGCGAAGTCCAGTCGGGACGGTAAACTTTTTCCTTCACGCGCGCGCCGTGAAAATTGCCGTAGGGAAATCCGTTCATCGTGAAAACGTAGCAGTTGTTTTTCCCGAGCCAGCGCTGGAACTGCAGCAGCTCGTCGCGTTCGGCCAG
>Ga0316226_1004620_pt1 | contig 10883 bp, 8 predicted proteins | sample TBH18017metaG_FD_206009 | JGI IMG/M metagenome (GOLD analysis project Ga0316226, IMG submission 206009) | Freshwater microbial communities from Trout Bog Lake, Wisconsin, USA - TBH18017 | ecosystem: Environmental > Aquatic > Freshwater > Lake > Hypolimnion/Profundal zone | place: USA: Wisconsin... | reverse complement strand
TTGCCTGCACCCCATGGATTCTCCGTTTTTCGCTGGTTTGACATAGAGGAAAGCCTTTGTTTATGCGGCTTTATTGTAGGTCAGTAACATCAGCTTGTGTAGTATATTTGGGAAATATGGGACAAGATGCCGTTCTGCGTCCCGACGCCGGAGCTGGTCGAGGTCGGCAGGCCGTTGGTGTTGCGGAAGACGCCGGTGTTCGTGCCGGTTTCCACCAGCGGAATGGTTTCCAGGTCGCCGGTGTTGGTGTCGGTCACCGTCACATTGATGGTCTGCACCGTGTTGGACGCCGTGTTGCCCACGGCATTGGTCATCAGGACATAGACATTCGCCCCGGCGACATAGCTGTTGGTGGCGGCCCCGCCGGCAGTCGAGAAATTCAAGGTGACCGCCGCCCCGTTGGTCAGCGGGGGCGGCAGATAGGTCTGGGTGGTGATGGAGGTGCCGCCAATGTTCACGCTGTTGCTGACCACGCCGCCGGCAATGACCGTGACCTTGTAGGTGAAGAGGCTGGTGCCCTGGCTCTGGATGATGGGAATCGTGTAGCCGGCGGAACCATAGGCGTCGAGGGGGAAGGCCGTGTTCGTGCTGTTATACGGCCCCGGATTGTCCGGGATCGCCACGCCGTTGAGCGCGGTGGAATTGGTGACGTAGGCCAGGTTCGTGGTCGGCGTGTCAATCACCACGGTGTTCCCCAGCGGCAGCAGGCCTTTGTTGTCAATCTCCACGGTGTATAGGAGGGTGTCGCCTATCAGGGTGGCGGGCGAACCGTTGGTGACGGCGATGGCGACGGTTTTTTTCAGCACCGGCACCGGGAACGGGATCACCGTCGTGCCCGCGTCAATATACGGGTTGCCGGGCGCGGCGGTGTCCGGATCTTCGCCCCACGCGGCGGTGATCAGCGTGCCGTCCTCGGTAAAAACCCGCATGCCCGTCTGGTTTTTGCTGGGGTCAAAAATCTTCAGGGATTGCAGCGCCGTCACCGTGAAGTTCGTGTCGTAATTTTGTATGTTGCTGCCATTCGTGTAGGCCAGCGGCCCCGCATGGTCGCCCTTGTAGTCCACATACAGCGTCGTGTTGGCCAGCGCCGTCACCCAGACCGGGCTGCCGTCCACCGTGCCGTCCGCGCTGCCCGGCCCCCAGCCGACGTGGTCCTCCGTCGTCAGCGCCCCCTTCGGCACCAGCGTGAAACCCCAGTTGTAGGCCGTGTCCGCCGCGTTGTTCGCGGCCACCGTGCAGAGCGCGTAAAAGTTCTGCCCGTTCGTGCAGACGAAGCTCGCCCCGGAACCCACCGGCATCTGGAATTGATAGACCCCGTTCGTGCCCGGCACGGATAAAAAGCCCGAGCCGACCTGCGTGCTGTAATTGACGGTGATGGCGTTGGTGTTGGGATTATAGAGATAGACATAGGCCGGCTGGTTGACTTTCGCCGCCGAGCCCACCGGCGTGTAGTAGCTGCTGCTCCATTCCACGACCGGATACAGCGTGAACCAGTCGCTCGCATAGCTTGCGCCGACATGGCCGATGATGATGTCGGCCTGGATGCCCTTGGTGGCCGTGACCCGCCCGCCGACCATGATGCCGCCGTTCACCAGATACGATTCGCCCTGGTTCAGGACGATGTTGGTCGTGCCGACGCCGGTGCCCAGCGGATCAATCGTCACCGCCGTGTTGTTCTGCGCCGCCATGATGGACATGCCGACATATTTGAACAGGTTGTTCGTCAGGTTCTGGCCGACCGGGCTGATATAGTTCGTCCCGTAGTCAATCGTGGACAAGACACTGACCGCCCCGGCAAACACCGGCCCCGTCGGGATGGGCCAGCCCGCGCGGGAGATGACCAGCGCCTTGGTGGCCGCAATATGGTCGCGCGCATCCCACAGGATGGTCGAGGGGTTGCGCGGCAGCGCCACGTTGTTCGTCAGCGTGATGACCGTGCCGTTGGTCAGCCCCAGCGGGTTGTGTGCGAACCCCGGCGGGATGCCGTGCGAGTCGTTGCCGTCGCCCCAGATCTGCGTCGTCGGCTGCGTGGGATTGGCCAGGTTCGTCTCGTAGCCGTCCTCCCACTGGTCATAATAGATCACCGTGCCGTCGCCCGTGACCACGATGGAAAAAGTCGAGGCAATCGTCGAGCCGGTGCCGCTCACAATGGCGCTGTTGGCGGTGTAAATCTGGGATTCCGGCAGCGGCAGGTAAAAATCCTGCACCAGGTTCACGGCGCGCGCGGCCGGCCCTGCCATCAGCAAAAAAATGGCGGCGGCCAGAACTGGCGACCATCGGAGGAGAATTGTTTGGGGCGGCTTCATATTGGAAAATTTGGCTGGGCGGCAGGCTGCCGCCGGACGTGCGGCAAACACGCCTTGCTCAAGACTGATTGCAACTTTCGGGTTGGTTTTTTAAAGTATTTACAGGTTTATTACGACAATCCCTGAATAACCCCGCTCCAGAGTGTCGCGCAAATGGACAGAGGGCAATCTTTTTTTTCCCTTGATTCGCCAAGCCATGACCGGTTAATCCCAAATTTTGGTTGGAAAACCGTTTTTCTCCATGAAATTCCCACAGCGCGGACAGCGCCCCGGATCATTCCAAGCCTCCACGAAATGCTTGGCCCCCGCCGGACACGCCAGTGGAAATTTTTGCCAGACCCAGGGGGTCTTGATGGAGCCGTCCCGCAAAATCACCGGCGGAATTTCCGGCCGGAAAAAGGCGGGGAATTTTATTTTTTTCTCCGCGCCCTCACGCCGCCGCACCTTGGTGAAAACATCCATCAATTCGCGGCAGTCGCGGCATACCACCGTCTGCACCTCGCAATGGACGCCGCTGTCCGCCCCGCCCGAGACTTTCGCGCGGTAATGGCAGAGCAGACATTCAAATTGATGCGTCTTGCCCACGCGTTCAAATGCCCGCGCGCGCGCAGGCGATGAATTTTTCCGCCAGCCCGGCCGCCGCTTCCGGCCGCCAGACCGCGCCGACCGGAATCGGCGGCAGCGCCGGCCGCAGCGGCAGCAGTTTCAATCGCGGCCCGACCATGCACGCGACACAGCTCGGCATCAGCGCAAACCCGCGTCCCGACTCGACCGCCGCGACGATGCTCGTCACGCCGTCGTGTTCGCCGACAATTTTCGGTTTGCGCCCGACCGTCGCAAACAGTTTTTCCAGCATCGCGTGGTATTCGGGATAATCCTTGCGGCTGTAGGCGATGAGCGGCTCGCGCGAAATCTGCTCCAGCGAAACAAATTTCAGCTTCGCCAGCGGATGGTTCGGCGCGACGGCCACGCACATTTCGTAGCGCGCCAGTTCCTCGAACTTCAATCCGCGCAATGATTTCGCGGGCGGACGCACGGTGAGCGCCACCTGCAATTTCTTTTCGCCGAGCTGCGCGAGCATTTCTTCCGTGGACAAATCGTGCAGCGCCACGCGCGCGTTCGGAAATTTTTCCGAAAACGCGCGCAGCGCCGCCGGCAAAATCTGCACCGTGAGCGACGGCGCGTAGCCGACATTTATTTCGCCATTCGCGCCGTCGGAAACTGCGCGCGCTTTTTTCACCGCGTCGTCGGCGTGGAGCAAAACCGATTTCGCTTCGGTCAAAAAAGTTTTTCCCGCCAGTGTCAGCTTGAGCGATTTCGCGCTGCGTTCAAAAAGTTGAAAACCGATTTCGTCTTCGAGGTCGCGGATTTGCCGGCTCAAGCCCGGCTGCGAGACATGGAGTTTCATTGCGGCGCGGGAGACGTTTTCCTCCTCGGCGACGGCGACGAAATAACGGAAGTGGCGTAATTCCATGTGATTTTCAGTATGCCTAAAAACTATGGTAAGGCAAGAAACATGGTATTTCCCCAAATCCAAAACCGCGCGCATAGTGTGGGCATGAAAATGATTCGTAAATCAAATGAACGCGGCCACGCCAATCACGGCTGGCTGGACAGCTATCACACCTTCAGCTTCGCGGATTATTATGACCCGAAATGGATGGGCTACCGCAGCCTGCGCGTCATCAACGACGACCTCGTGATGCCCGGCATGGGCTTCGGCACGCATCCGCACCGCGACATGGAAATCATCAGCTACGTCCTGAGCGGCGCCATCGAGCACAAGGATTCGATGGGCAACGGCCGCGTCATCCGCGCGGGCGAATTTCAATACATGGCCGCCGGCACCGGCGTGCAGCACAGCGAGTTCAATCCGTCCAAGACCGAACCGCTGCGCCTGCTGCAAATCTGGATTCAGCCGGACGCGAAAGGCGTGAAGCCGCGGTATGCCGAGAAAAATTATTCCGCCGCGCCGGCGGGAAAATTTAATCTCGTCGCGAGCAAGAGCGGACGTGATGGTTCCATTGCGATTCATCAGGACGCCAATCTGGCGTTCGCGAAACTGGACGCCGGGCAAAAGGTGAATTACCCACTTGCGCCGGAACGGCACGCGTGGGTTCACGTCGCCGAGGGCGAAGTGGAATTGAACGGCGTGAATCTTTCCGGCGGCGACGCCGTTGGCGTGAGCGCGGAAAGCGTGCTAAATATTTCCGCAACGAAAGCGTCGCAGGTGCTTTTGTTCGATCTTAATTAACCAACATCAACCAACCAAAAAAACCAAAATAAAATTATGCCAACTGTATCTGTCATCTACTTCACCGGCTCCGGCCACACCGCGAAACTCGCCGAGGCCGTCAACCAAGGCGCGGCGTCCGTCGCGGGCGTGAAGACCAATCTCATCGCGATCAATGGCGACGACATCGCCAAAGGCCGTTACAAAAACGACGAAGTGTTCGCGCAGCTTGATGCGAGCGACGCGATTATTTTTGGCAGCGCGACCTACATGGGCGGCCCGGCGGCGCAGTTCAAGGCCTTTGCCGACGCGACGGCCGGCAAGTGGTTCGCCTCCGCGTGGAAAGACAAGATCGCCTCGGGCTTTTCCGTTTCCAGCAGCCCGAGCGGCGACAAGTTCAGCACGCTGCAATATTTTCACACGCTCGCGATGCAGCACGGCATGATTTGGATCGGCCTCGGCGAAATGCCGATGCAGCCGAACGGCGTGAACCGCCTCGGCAGTTTCGCCGGCGCGACGGCGCAAGGACATGAGGCGCCGGAAGCCACCCCCAACGCGCAGGATAAATTGACCGGGGAAATTCTCGGCAAACGCGTGGCAGAATTTGCGGCAAAATTAAAAAACAACCGTTCCTAAAACCCCAACCAAAATAAATATGAAAATCGCCACCATCATCGCCCGCACACTGCTTGGGCTCATCTTCGCCGTGTTCGGCTCCAACGCGTTCCTCCACTTCATCCCGATGCCGCCGCCGCCGGCGAATCTCGCGGGTGATTTCACGAAGTCGCTGTTCCTGAGCCATTACTTCTACGTCGTGGCCGTCACGCAGGTTCTCGGCGGGCTGCTCGTCTTGAGCGGGCGTTTCACCGCGCTCGGCCTTTTGTTTCTCGGCCCGGTCATCGTGAACATCTTGTGCTTCCACATTTTTCTCAATCACGAGGGCTGGCAGATGGCGTCCGTCGTCGCGGCGCTCGCGCTGTTTTTGTTGTGGCAAAAGCGCGGCAACTTCGCCGGGCTGTTGAAATAATAATTCGTCAAAAAAAATCTCCGCCGCTGGAATAAAATCTGGCGGCGGAATTTTTTATTTCGCCATCGCGTTGCCGGCGACAAAACCCGTCGTCCACGCGGCCTGAAAATTGAAGCCGCCGGTGATGCCGTCAATGTCCAGCAGCTCGCCCGCAAAGAAAAGTCCGGGGCAAATTTTGCTCTCCATCGTCTGGAAGTTTAATTCGCCCAGCTTCACGCCGCCGCACGTCACGAACTCGTCCTTGTTCAGGCTTTTGCCCGTCACGGAAAATTCCGAGCGCTGGATTTGCCGTGCCAATGCCTGCGATTGTGCGCGCGTGAGCGCCGCCCAACGCGCATCGCGCGCGATGCCAGCGGCCAAAACCAGTTGTTCCCACAAGCGCGCCGTCAGCGGAAACAGCGGCACGTTCACGAGCAGTTTTGCGCCCGCCGATTCGCGTCGCGCCTGAAATTGCTGCGTGATTTTTTCCTCATTTAATTCCGGCAGCCAGTTCACGAACAACGGAAATTTGTAATCCAGCCTGTGCAAACTGCGCGCGCCCCACGCGGACATTTTCAAGATCGCCGGGCCGCTCAAACCCCAGTGCGTCACGAGCAGCGGCCCGCGTTCCCGCAATTTTGCGACCGGAACGGAAACTTCCGCGTCCGCCGAAACGCCCGCGAGCGAGCGCAGCCACGGCGTTTCGATTTGAAAAGTGAACAGCGACGGCACGGGCGCTTCGATTGTGTGGCCGAGCGATGATGCCAACTGTCCGCCAGCCACCGCGCGACAACCACCCGTCGCGAGCAGCAATTTGTCGCCGGAGATTTTTTCGCCGCCGGATAAAATGAGTTCAAATTTGCCGTCCGGATTTTTGCTGACGGATTCGACCGTGCAGTTCAGCCGCAATTTCACACCCGCGTTTTGTGCTGCATTCATAAGGCAATCCACGATGGTCTCTGATGAATCGGTGATCGGAAACATCCGGCCATCACCCTCCGTTTTCAATTTCACACCGCGCGCGGAAAACCAGTCCACGGTGTCGCGCGCGGAAAATTTTTGGAACGGCGAGAGCAGCGCACGTTCGCCGCGCGGATAGCGCGTGGCAAATTCGCGCGGCTCGAAAAGCGAGTGCGTGACGTTGCAGCGGCCGCCGCCGGAGATGCGGACTTTTTCCAGAAAGCGGGAAGTTTTTTCCAGCACGGTCACGTCCGCGCCATTTTCTGCCGCCGCGAAGGCGGCGAAAAATCCCGCCGCGCCGCCGCCGACCACAATGATTTGCCTCGAACTCACACGCGGAGAATCGCAGAATCCCGGCGATGTCCGAAGAAAATTTACCAGCCCAGACGCCAACGCCACACAAGCGGCGCGTGCGCTACTCGGGCAAAAATCCGCGCCGCTTTGAGGAAAAATACAAGGAACATGGCAGCGACACGACGACGATTGCAAAAGTTGTCGCGTCTGGGAAAACGCCCGCCGGCACGCACCGGCCGATCATGGTCGCGGAGATTTTGGAAGCGCTCGCGCCCAAGCCCGGCGACCTCGCGGTGGACTGCACGCTTGGCTACGGCGGCCACGCGCAGGAAATGCTCGCGAAGATTCTGCCCGGCGGAAAACTGCTCGGCCTCGACCACGATCCGATTGAGCTGCCGAAAACGGAGGCGCGGCTGCGCGCGCTGGGCTTTGACGAAAAAGTTTTCACCGCGCATCGCAGCAATTTTGCCGGGCTGCCGCAGATTCTCGCGGCGCAGGAAATTGCCGGCGCGGATTTGATTCTCGCCGACCTCGGCGTTTCCTCGATGCAGATTGACGACCCGGCGCGCGGCTTTTCCGTGAAATTTTCCGGCCCGCTCGACATGCGGATGAACCCGCAGCGCGGCCAGCCGGTGTCGGCGCTGCTGGAAAAAATCCGGCCGGACGCGCTGGCGCAACTGCTCATGCAAAATGCGGACGAGCCGAAGGCGGTGCAGCTCGGCGCGGCGCTCGCGGGCAAAAGTTTTGCGACCACGCACGCGCTCGCCGACGCCATCCGCGCGGCGCTGCCGCTGGTGCCAAAGGAAGAACATCACCTCAACATCCGCCGCACATTTCAGGCGCTGCGCATCGCGGTGAACGACGAGTTTTCCGCGCTGGAAAATTTCCTGCGGAATTTGCCCGCGTGCCTGAAACCCAATGGCCGCGCGGCGATTTTGACGTTTCATTCCGGCGAGGACCGGCGCGTGAAGAAGGCTTTTATTGACGGCCAGCGGGATGGAGTTTATTCCGAGATTTCCGAAGAAGTCATCCGCGCCTCGGCGGATGAGCAGCGCGCCAACCCGCGTTCCGCGCCGGCCAAGCTGCGCTGGGCGCGGCGGGCAGCCGTTTGAACGGGACAAAAAGAACGGGCGGGTTTCGTTGGAAACCCGCCCGTGGTGTTTTTAATTTTCGGCGTCGCCGGAACTTACGGCTGGCGGATCATGTAGAATTTATTCGTGCCGGTCGCCGACGGGTTGGTGTATTGGTAGTTGCCCGAGCCGGCGGGATACTCAACAGCGGTTCCCACCACCGGCCAGCTCGCTTTCGGCACGGTGAGGCTGTTCGTCGCCAGCACCGAGAAGCTCAAGCCGGTGTAGTTGGTGAAGGCGAAGATAAAGTTGCCACCACTCATCTTGACCCCGGTCAAGCTTGGCGGAACAGCCGCAACCGGCGCGGGAATGTTAAACGCGGTTGAAGTCACTCCGGTGAGCGGACTGGACGTGAAGGAGATGGTCGCACCCGTGACGGCGGCGCCACTGGTCGCGGTCAGTCCGGCAAAGGTGGCCGTTCCGGAAGCCGCCGCCTGCGTGGCGGTGCCACCAACCGTCCAGGTGCCGGCGCCAACTTGAGCGACGATGTTTGACGTGGCCGTTGTCACCAGGTTGCCGTATTGATCTTGAATCACCACGACCGGCTGAGTCGCCAGTGCGCCGCCGTTGGCCAACGGTGCCACAGGCTGCGTTGTGATGGCCAGCTGGGCCGGGGCTCCCGCCGTGACCGTGATGCTGGTGGCATTGGTCACGTTCGCCAGGCTGGCGCTCGAGAACGCCAGCTGCAGGCCGGTCTGCGCCACCGTCGGGGCGTTCAGGCCGCTGAACGTCGCCACACCGGCAACCGCCGTGGCAGAAGTCGAGCCGGACACTGTGCCGCTGCCCGTGCCAACCTGCGCAACAACATTGGATGTCGCCGTGGTCACTACGTTGCCGTAGGCATCTTCAATGTAGACCGCCGGCTGGGTGCCAAAGGCCGCACCCGCAACCACGGGCGTTGACGGCTCCGTCTGCATCACCAACTGGGTCGGCGCACCCGCGACAACCGTGATGTTGGCGTTGTTTGTCACGTTCGCGAAACCACTGTTGGTGAACACCAGCGTCAGGTTGTTCTGCGACACCGTCGGCGCGTGCAGCCCGCTGAAGGTCGCCACACCGGAAACGGTTGCGTTCGTAATTGCGCCGGACAAGGCGCCGCTGCCCGTCCCAATCAGCGCGACGATGTTGGTGGCCGCCACCGTGGTCACCACGTTGCTGTATTGATCCACAATGCTGACCACGGCCGGGATGCCAAAGACCGCACCCACACCAACGGTGTTTGTCGGCTGCGTCGTAATCAGCATCTGGGTCGCCGCGCCCACAGTGACCGTGATGGCGTTGGCGTTCGTCACGCCGGTCAGGGCGGGACTGGTGAACGTCAGCTTCAGGCCGGACTGCGGAATCGTCGGGACATGCAGGGCACTGGTGAAGGTCGCCACCCCACCCGAGGCCGCGACCGTCGTTGTGCCGGACAGCGACCCTTGGCCGCCCACCGCGACCTGCGCCACCACATTGGAATTGGCGCTGGTCACCGTGTTGCCGTAGGTGTCAACAATTTTGACCGTGGGCGGCGTGGCAAAGGCCGCGCCGGCCGCAACGGTGGTTGGCGCCGGTTCTGAATTCATCGCCAGCGCGATCGGCGCAGCCGGATTGACCGTGAACGTGCCTGAAGTCGCTGCCGTCAGCGCACCGTCGCCGGCTGCCAGCGTCTTCGAGGCTCCTGCGGTCGTCGGCTTGAGGTTGCCAAAGGTGGCCACACCGGCGACGGCGTTTGCGGACAACGTGCTTCCGGTAAAAGCCGTGTTGCCGCTGGAGATGGTCACGCTGCTGCTGTCGCCGAGCACCGTGTTGCCGTTGGCGTCCTGGACAATCACTGTCACCGACGGACTGATGGCCGCACCCGCCGTCGTCGTGGACGGCTGCACTCCAAACGCCAGCTTGCTGGCACTGCCGTTGGTGACCGTGATGCTGGTAGTGTCGACCGCGCTCGCCAAAGTGGCGTTCGTATAGGTCAGTTGCAAACCGGTTTGAACCGCCGTCGGCGCTTTCAAGCTGGTAAAGGTCACCACGCCGTTGACCGCCGTGGCCGTCAACGTGCCCGTCAACGGGCCGGTGCCGGTTCCGACCGTGGCCGTGACGACGGCGGCGTTGTTGGTGGTCACCACGTCGCCGCTGGAGTCTTCAATAAAAAGCGCCGGCGGCGTGGAGTTGGTTGCGCCCGCGACCCAAGGGGTCGTAGGCTCGGTCTTCATCACCAGCTGGGTGGCATTGCCAATCAGGATTTGGACAATGGTGTTGGTGCTGTAACCCGTCGCGGCAAAGGCGATGGTGTTGGGGCCTTGGACAAACCCAGTGGTTGCGTTGGTGAACACAATCTGACCGATGGTGTTGGTCTTAAACCCGGTCGTCAAAACGGTGCCGTTCACGCTGATGCTGGTCACGTTGGCCAGCCAGTTGGTCGCATCATACAGGGTGTTGTTGGTGAGGGTGAAGGTGGTGGCTGAAAGGAAGGCCGTGGCCTGCGCCGTGAGGAGGGGCGGCGGCGTCAGCTCGGTGGCGTTCGCCGTCTGCTGCGGCACAAACGTGAGCCCCTGGATGTTTCCGCTGGTCGCGGTATAAATTTTGTTTGAGGCGACAATGTTGAGCGACCCGCCAGCCGTCTGATCGGTCAGGCGGATAATCTGGTTTTTGCCGTTCACAAAGAACAAATAGACGCCGCCGCTGCCGTTGGTGGTGGCGAACAGATGGAGGCCGTTGTCCGCGAGGGACAAGGTGGAGCCTTGTTGAACCCAGGTGAAATCAGAGGCGATGGTTCCCGACATCTTATACTTGGTGATGGCCCCGATACCATTGGTCACGCTCGCGTCGAGGACGTAAAGGATGCTATAATCGTTTCCGTTGGTGGAAACCATGTAGAAATCCTGGGTATAGCTGTCGGCGGCCGGGGTGGTATGCCCGACGTTGAAGACACTGTCAGGATTGGGGGAAAATGGGTTGTTGGGATCAGACACATA
>Ga0316226_1004609_pt1 | contig 10905 bp, 13 predicted proteins | sample TBH18017metaG_FD_206009 | JGI IMG/M metagenome (GOLD analysis project Ga0316226, IMG submission 206009) | Freshwater microbial communities from Trout Bog Lake, Wisconsin, USA - TBH18017 | ecosystem: Environmental > Aquatic > Freshwater > Lake > Hypolimnion/Profundal zone | place: USA: Wisconsin... | reverse complement strand
TGAATCACCAAAATCTAAAGATTCTTCTGAGCCTAAAGGATTTAGAGTTCCTGAAGCAGAGCCGGGATTAGAGAATGTTAGTCCTGAATTAGATTTATTGCCGATTGGTAAAGTTGCAGGCGCATTAGGCGCAGGATACATGGGCGCAAGAGCACTTGGTAAACGTATTCTTGGCAAAAGAGCGGCAGAAGCACTAGAAAAAGTAGCAGAAAAAACTGCTAGAACACGTTCTAGTGGTGCAATGAAAGGTGATTTTAAGCCTGACGAGATTCGTGAAGGGTTTAAACGTGGAGGCAAAACCAAAGCGTATAAAGCAGGTGGCGCAGTAAAGAGAAGTTCTGCATCTAGCAGAGGTGATGGATGTGCAGTTAAAGGTCACACACGTGGCAAATACATGTAAAAGGAGTATTAAATGAATAAATTAACTAAAGAATCAATGGAGCCACGTAGCGGTCCTGATATGGAGCGTCACGATGCGTTTATTGCAGAACACGAAGTAGAAGGTCATAAGCATCACAAGCATCACTTCATGAAGCATTCTGAAGGTGGTCACAAGCATCATATGGACCATGTTATGGCAATGTGTGGTGGTGGTTACATGGGTAAGAAAAAATGAGAGCCTCTCGTGGCATGGGTGATATAAACCCATCCAAAATGCCTAGCGGTGTTCGTAAAGCCCGTAGAGATGATACGGACTTTACTGAATATGCAGAAGGCGGTGCAGTTTGGAATAAGCCTAGACCAAAAGGTTTAGGCAAACCAAAAAAAATGAGTCCTGCTAAAAAGGCTAAAGCAAAAGCAATGGCTAAAGCCGCAGGAAGACCATATCCTAATTTAATTGATAACATGAAAGCATCAAGGAGAGATAAATGAGTTTATTTGACAAAATAGAAGAGCATGCAGAACATATTCTTCAAGTAATGAAACAATTAATGCAACATCAAGTTGAAGCGTTTGGTGGTGCAAGTGAAGCAACTCAAGAGGTTGTAAATGTTTTAGAGCAACATCTTTCACCTGTTGTAGAGGCTGTTGTTGAACCTGTAGCGGAACCTGTTGTAGAGCCTACACCTGTAGTAGAAACCTCTGTTGCAGAAGTTGTTCCTGAAACTCCTGTTACCCCTGCTCAGTAATGGCATTAACATCAGGCATATCTAGTTTTAACCTTGACCTAACAGAGTTAGTCGAGGAATCTTTTGAACGCTGTGGTTCCCAATTGCGTTCAGGATATGACCTGCGTACTGCACGTAGGTCAATTAACCTGATGTTAACTGAATGGGCTAATAGAGGTATTAATCTTTGGACGGTTGAGGAAGAGTCAATTCTTTTAACCACAGGTCAAGCATTCTACAACGTTCCTACTGACACCGTAGATATTCTTGATATGGTTACAAGAACAAGCAATACCAATACAACCAATCAACAGGATATTAATTTAAGCCGTATTTCTGAGTCCACATACTCAACAATACCAAATAAATTAACTACAGGTAGACCTATTCAAGCATGGTTTAACCGTCAATCAGGTAATGCTGATATTAACAATAATGTTTATTTAGCGCAGAATATTACATCCGCTACGCAAAATACAATTGTTTTGGCAAACGTTGACGGTAGTTCTTTGGTAAATTTAAGGTCTAGTGGATACGTACAGATTGATTCTGAAATTATTGGATATTCCAATATTAGCAACAATACCCTGTATAACTGCTATAGAGGTCAAAATGGAACGACTGCTACAACACATACAGCAGGAACTTCTAATTTAATTACAGTTCAATACTTGCCCAATATTACTGTCTGGCCCACACCTGATGCAGGAGGTGGTCCGTATACATTGGTTTATTGGCGCATGAGAAGGCTTCAGGACGCAGGAACAGGTGTTAACATACAGGATATCCCATTCCGCTTTATTAATTGCTTTGTGGCAGGTTTATCGTACTTGTTGAGCGTAAAAATACAAGGGACAGACCCTAACCGTGTTTTGTTTTTAAAACAAGACTACGAAGAGCAATTTGATTTAGCCGCTGCGGAAGATAGGGAAACTGCACCAGTTCGTTGGGTTCCTAGAAATATGTTCTATTCGAGGTAATCATGCCCTCAAGATATGCATCAGCCAAACACTCGATTGCAGAATGTGACCGTTGTGGTCAACGTTATAAACTTACACAGTTAAAAAAGTTAGTAATTAAGACCAAGATTACCAACATTAAAGTATGCCCTGAGTGTTGGGAGCCTGACCAACCACAGTTAAGGTTAGGTATGTACCCTGTAAATGACCCACAGGCTGTATGGGAACCAAGACCTGATATTTCTTATTCAGCATCAGGTGTAAATATTTTAGGATATCCTGACGATGGTAGTAGACAATTTCAATGGGGATGGTATCCTGTAGGGGGTTCTAGTGCATTTGATAGAAATTTAACACCTAACTACTTAGTGGCAGTTGGGAATGTACATAACGTAACTGTAACGACAACTTAGGAGTTTAAACATGGCATACAATAAAGCAGGCGATGGCAGAGTCATTAAAAAAGGAAAAACAAACGTTGAAGTTTTTCCAACTGACGGTCCACACATTGTTCAAAATATGAAAACCAAAGCAGGTAAAGGTTTAAACGCTGCATATAAAGCAGTTGGAAGAAATCTTGCTCGTGCTCACAATCAAAAGTCAGGGAGCAAATAATGGCTAAGGAAATTAAACCTACAACCAAAAACAGTTCTAAGATGCCTTTAGGACACGCAAGGTATAACAAGCCTGCTGAAGATTATGCACCTCCGCATACTATGGCAGGTAAAAGAATCACCGGTCAAGAACCGATGGAACATGGTGAATATGCGGAAGAAAAAGCCGCTAGAAATGTTACTTTAAAAGACCCCATCAGAAATGGTGTTGGATATGGTAAAACCATGGAAACAAAGACCACGGGACAAGAAATGCGTGGTTATGGAGCAGCAACCAAAGGCAAGATGTCACGTGGGCCAATGGCTTAATTAACTATAAAGAGGAAAAAATGATTATTAATTTAGAACGAAATGAGTTTGATTTTATTGTAAATGTATTAGGTGAAATGCCAACGAAGAGTGGCGCATTTATTCTTTTACAAAAATTAACTGCTCAAAAGGCAAATCAACCTGTTATGCAACCGATTGAACAACCCGTTGAACAACCTGTAGAAGCAACAGTGCAATAATGAACTACGTACAGTTATATCAAGCAATACAAGATTACGCTGAAAATACAGAGGCTTTATTTCAAGCCAATATACCTGTGTTTGTACAGCAATGTGAAGAACGTGTTTTTAACACGATTAACTTTCCGTCTTTGCGCAAGAATGTAACTGGTAGTTTGACTGCGGGCAACCAATATCTCAGTTTACCTGATGATTGGTTGTCCACTTACTCTATAGCAATTTACACAAGTGATTACACAACAGTGCCATTCACTTACCTATTAAACAAAGATGTTAACTTTATACGTGAAGCGTATCCAAGTCCAACATCTCAAGGAACACCTAAATACTATTCTATATTTGGACCTAACTACAGCAATACCTTAGAGTTAAGTTGCATATTAGGACCTACTCCTGACCAAAACTATAATGCAGAGTTGCATTATTTCTTTTACCCACCTTCCATTGTTCAAGGAATGATTACTACAGTAGGAGCGTTAACAGGTGGTGCAAATTACACCAATGGAACATATGAAAACGTTCCTGTAACAGGTGGTTCAGGACAGAATGCAACTTGCACCGTAACTGTGGCAGGTTCAACTATTACGTCATTTACTATTAACAATGGCGGTCAATTTTTTGTTGTTGGTGACACACTTAGTGTTAGTGCATCAAGCATTGGCACAGGCTCAGGCTCAGGGTTTTCCACTACTGTTACGGCTGTAAATAACTCAACAGGTAGAAGTTGGCTTGGTGATAATTTTGACCCTGTTCTTTTATATGGCTCTATGCGTGAAGCAATGCTTTTTATGAAAGGCGAACAAGATTTAATAACGTATTACGAGCAAAAATATACAGAAGCCTTAATGCTTGCTAAACGTCTTGGTGATGGTCTTGAGCGTGGTGATTCTTATCGTGATGGTCAAACCAAACTTAATACCAATATTAAGGGTAATGCTGCGATATGATAATTCAAGGACAAACTACGCAGTTTAAGGTGAACCTTTTAAGCGGATTAGAAAACTTTGCCGTTGGGACTCCTTATGTTTACAAAATTGCTCTTTATAATGCCAACGCTAATCTTACTAATAGCACTACTACTTATACTTCTACTAACGAGGTTGTTGGAACTGGGTACACCGCAGGTGGACAAATTCTTACTATTATTAATCCGCCTACAGGTGATACTGCTAACAATATCGCTTGGATATCTTTTGCTAATGTAACATGGAACGCAGCCCTTACTGCAAGAGGGGCGTTAGTTTATAATAGCACTACAAATGCGGCTTGTTTTGTGTTAAATTTTGGTAATGACATAACGAGCAATAAAACCTTTACAGTAACTTTCCCTACAGCAGGGTCAACCACAGCAGTAACAACCATTTCTTAGGAGCATATATGACAAATGAATTAGCAAGTTGCGGTGATAACGCTGTAGCAACTTTACAAGCAAACGTAGTAATACCTGAAGGTATGGGTGTAGCAGGGCATTATTATGTTGAATGCCGTGATGCAAATGGCAATTTAAAATGGGAAGAAGACTTTCCTAACCTAGTTGTTGCAGTAGGTAAACAGTTAATGCTTGATACTCTATTAAAAGGTTCTTCATATACTGTTGTTGGACCATTCCTTGGTTTGATTGGTAACTCAACAACATTTGCCGCTGCCGACACAATGGGCTCACATACATGGACTGAGTTTATTAACTACACGGTTGGTGGTTCAGCAGTACGTGGAACAGCAGTATTTGGTTCTTCTACTTCATCAGGAACTACACCATCTAACGTAACAACATCTACAGCAACTGCAATTACTTATACGATTACAGGTGGTGGCGGAACAGTTTATGGATGTTTCTTAGTAACAGGTTCAGGTGCTGTAAGTACACAATCAAGTACAGCAGGTGTCTTGTATTCTGAAGGTAATTTTGCTGTTGCTAAAACAGTTACAGCAGGCGATACAGTAAGCGTTACTTACTCGACAACAGCAACAAGTTAAGGAGTCCTAAATGGCTCTAGTAGTTTATGACCGAGTTCAAGAGACTACGGCAACCACAGGCACAGGCTCGATAACGCTTGGTGGAGCCGTAGGAGGATATCAATCCTTTGCTGTTATTGGCAACGGGAATACTACTTATTACTGTATTGTTAATGGAACGCAGTGGGAAGTTGGTCTTGGAACGTATTCAACTACAGGACCTACATTAGCAAGAACAACCGTTTATTCCAATTCAAACGGCAATACATCGCCTATTACCTTATCAGGTTCATCTAATGTATTTGTTACTTACCCTGCTGAGAAATCTGTAAACCAAGATGCAAACGGTAACGTAAATATTACTTACGCACCTAACACTACTACATCGGTTGGTAAATTAAACGTAGGTGATAATACATACAGTCAGTCTTTAACTGGACAGATTGCTGTGTTTGCTGGTGCTGATACTGTATCAAGTAATCTATATCTTATTAATACAAATAATACAAGTAATACGGCATATTCTTCGATTGTTACAGGCGCAAACAACTACACTACCATTTATATGGAGATAGGAACAAATAGTTCCTTGTATAGTTATTCAGCAGCGGGGTACCAAAACAATGCATTAAATCAACCAAATAATTCTTTTTTACAAGCATATGGTTCTGATTTAGTTTTATCTACATGGACATCCAACGCAATCCATTTTGTACAAAACGCTTCTTCCGCAACATCGGATTCAATGACGTTGTTTGCTACTGGTGGGGCATCATTTGGAGGTCTTGGAGACCCGGGTATTGGTAACGTAGCAGTTAATAACGCAATAGTTGGATTTACTGCAATTACATCATCTTCTACAGCAGTATCATTAGTATCAAGTTCTACACAAGTTCAAGCAGTAGTTGGTTCAACTGCTCAAAGAATTAACTTACCACAAGCAACGACTTTACTCAAAGGTACGTTTTATACCATATCAAATGCTTCAAGTGCAAACGTAACTATATATGACAATGCAGGTACTTTATTAGAAACAATTACACCGGGCGGTGCTGCACAATTTTTATGTACATCAAACTCTACAAGTGCAGGTACTTGGGGTATTCGTGTTTTTGCTTCGTCCAATACAACATGGGGTACATCTACTTTAAATTACACAGGCTCTATTACAGGCGCAACTTGGAATGGAAGCACAATTGGTACAGGTTATGGTGGTACAGGATTAATTACATTTGCTTCTGGTACAAATGCTCTTTATTCAACATCAACTTCAGTTTTGGCAAGTGGAACATTGCCTACAGCAGCAGGTGGTACCGGAGTTACGACTACCCCAACAAACGGGCAGTTATTAATTGGTAATGGAACAAACTATACTGTAGCCTCATTAGGTACAGGTACGGGCATTAGCACAACTACAGGTTCAGGAACATTAACCATTAATAACACGGGTGTTACTTCAGCCGTTGCAGGCACAGGTATTTCTGTATCAGGAGCCACAGGCGCTGTAACCATTACCAATTCATTACCAATGACATATCCCGGTGCAGGCATACCTAACTCTACAGGTAGCGCATGGGGAACATCTTATTCAACAACGGGTTCAGGTTCTGTGGTATTAAGTACATCACCTACATTAACTACTCCAAACTTAGGCACACCTAGTGCTATAGTTTTAACCAACGCTACTTCAGTTCCTGTAAACCAAGCAACAGGTACATTGGCTGTGGCAAATGGCGGAACCGGATTAACAACAACTCCAGTTAATGGCGCTTTAGATATTGGGAATGGAACAGGATTTACTAGAACAACTTTGACTGCGGGTACAGGCATATCTGTTACCAACTCATCAGGCGGCATTACCATAACAAATACAAGCCCATCAAGTGGTGGTACAGTTACATCCGTTACAGGCACTTCTCCTGTTGTGTCTTCAGGTGGCACTACTCCTGCAATTAGCCTTGCTTCAAGTTATGGCGATACACAAAACCCATATGCGTCTAAGACAGCAAACTACTTTTTAGCGGCTCCTAACGGTTCCGCAGGTGCTCCTACATTTAGAGCAATTGTTTCTGCTGACGTTCCAACACTTAACCAAAACACAACAGGAACTGCGGGTGGTTTAACAGGAACACCTAACATTACTGTAGGTACAGTAAATGGAACAACAATAACAGCGTCAACACAGTTTAGCGGTCCTGGTACAGGATTGACAGGTACAGCATCAAGCCTATCAATTGGAGGTAATGCCGCAACGGCAACGTCAGCAACAAGTGCAACCACAGCAACCAATGTGTCAGGCGGTACTGTTAGTGCTACAACGGGGGCATTTAGTTCATATCTTTACGCAGGAACTAATGCTTCTACCACAACAGGCGATATTACAGCTGCTAGGTCATCAACTACAGGTGTTATATTTTTAGGTTCTAGTGGTACCCATTATTTGTACTATGATGGCTCTAACTATAATATGCCAAGTGGTCAGTTATATGTTAACGGAACACAAGCAGTTCTCAACTCAGGAACTTGGAGTATAAACGTTACAGGTTCTGCTAATTCAGCCACAACTGCTACAAATTTATCAGGTGGTTCAATAAGTGGAACTACAGCAACTCTTAGTGGTCAGTTGACTGTTAATAATACTGTTTATTTCAATACCGGTACTGGCGCATCACAATTTAATGATTTAAATATTGGTGGAGTTGGTGGTTGGTCAGGAACTGAATCTCATGGAATTAATACATACTATGGAACTGTTGCGTCTCCAACTATTTTTTCAAGATTTGACACTTATTGGGATGGTTCAAACGCATCTTTTAGATGGAAAAATTTGTACTATGGTGGACCAACAACTGCTACTGTAATGACTTTAACAGCCGCAAGTTCTACAACTGCAAATTTAAACGTAACAGGGTCAATTACAGGCTCTTCATTTTCAGGTGCAGGTACAGGTTTAACAGGTACAGCATCAAGTCTTTCTATTGGTGGTAACGCTGCTACTGCTACAACTGCGGCAAATGGTGGTGTAACATCAGCAACGGCAGTAGCAGGAACAGGTATATCTGTAACAGGAGTAACAACTACAGGTGCAGCAACTCATACTATTACCAATACAGGGGTAACTTCTATTGTTGCTGGTACTAACGTAACCATTTCAGGGTCTACAGGTGCAGTAACTATTAATGCTTCAGCGGGTACAGCAACAGCAGTTCAATTACCATCTACTAATCCATTTGTCCAAAATGCCACTACTGTGTCCGCCAATTTAACAATTACAGGGTATAACGCTATGGCGGCTGGTCCAATAACTGTTAACACCGGAGTAACTCTAACGATTGCTACCGGCTATCGCTGTGTGATTGTCTAATGTTTGGTATATCAACTTTTGCACAAGCGCCTTATGCTGGATTAGGGACAACTTTATACGCATTATCTATTACTGAAAATTCAGGATTAGCCGATTCTAGTACGCAATTAGATGCTTTTCTGTTTAGTTTTACTGATAACATTACCATGGCTAATGGTGATGGGGAACAACAAAATCTATATGGAAGCGTTACTGAAAATACAGGTATTGCAGATTCAAGCACTCAAATATCAGCATTTTTAGAATTTATTGCAGAAAATTCAACGCAGTTAGACACACCTGCTATTTCTGCTCAATATGCTGTGAGTGACACAGAATCTGTCACAATGGCTGATTCTAGCGCTCAATACTTTGCCGCTTTGGAATCTGACACAGAAAACGTCAATATGGCAGATTCTAGTAGTCAAGCCTCTAGTTTTTTACAAAACCAAACCGAGCCTATTACTGTAGCGGAAAACGAATCTATAACTGCACAGTTTGTACAAAGCATAGCAGAAGCCACAACTATGGCAGAAGCGGAATCCATAACAGCGCAGTTTGCGCAGTCAATTGCTGAAAATGTCACTATGGCAGATGTATCAACCATTATTAGTTTGTTCTTCTTATCTGTCATAGAAAACTTTAATTCTGCTGATGTCCGTACAATAACGGCTCAATTTGTGTCAAGTATTGCTGAAAATGTAAATCCTAACGATAGTCCTACCATTACAGCGCAGTTTTTAGCGCCTTATACAGAAGCAACTATGTTTATGTTTGATGTGCCGGGTATTTCTGCTCAGTTTTCAGCAAGCGTTGCCGAAGCAATAACTATGGCGGATGCAGAAACCATCCAAGCCTTGTTTGTTTTAGCCATAAGTGAGAACGCAGGAGTGGTATCAGTTCAAACTATTACTGCTCAATTCTTAGAAATTATTACTGAAAACGTTAATATGGCAGATTCAAGTACACAACAGTCAAATTTCCTTGATACTATTGTAGAAAATATTGTCATTTTGGCAATTTACGCTGTTAGCGGATGGATTAAAATTAACGATAATCAGACTGTTTCTTGGACAAATATTAGTGACAACCAATCAGTAACATGGAATAATATTAACAACGCACAATCAACGTCTTGGAACTTGATTAACGATTCTCAATAAGGGTAGATATGTCAAATTATTACTCAACAAGTTTAAACTTAGTGTTACAAAACGCAGGGGAAAACTCTACGACTTGGGGTACCTACCTTAATCAAAACTTTCAGTATTTCCTAGAACAAGCCATTGTAGGTCAAAGCACCATTGTGATGGCAAACGTTGATTATGTATTAAATAATGCTCAAGGAACTATTGGTGCAAACGAAGCAAGAAGTTCTACATTAATTATTACAGGAAACCAAAACGCTAGTTATAGCGTTATAACACCCGGTGTCCAAAAGATTTACGTTGTTACTAACAGTTTAAACAGTGGAGCAACTGCATATATTAAAGTTTCAGGGTATTCTGCTTACTCTATTCCTAATGGACAGACTGTATTAGTTTATTGCAATGGAACCACATTTACAGGACTTAGTTATACTAATAATGCTTTAACTGCCACTAATTTGGCAGGCGGTTCAGCAAATACTATTCCTATTCAATCAGGCGCAAATACAACTGCATTCTTATCTCCCGGCACATCAGGATATATATTAACAAGTGGTGGCTCAGGAAGCGCTCCAACTTGGTCAAACAATTTTTCAGGTAACTCAGCCACTGCTACCAATTTAGCAAATGGTTCTGCTGGACAATTGATTTATCAAACAGGTAGTGGAGCAACAAGTTTTGTTACCAATGGAACCTCAGGACAAATTTTGGTTAGTGCAGGTTCAAGTGTTCCTGCATGGACAAACGCATCAAGCATTACCGCAGGTAGTGTTACTAATTCATTAACCATCAATAGCGGTGGCACAGGCTCTGCATCAGGTACAACATTTAATGGTTCTTCCGCAGTTACTATTTCTTACAACAGTATTGGCGCTTCTCCTCTTGCAGGTTCATCAAGTCTTACTACAGTAGGAACCATTACATCAGGTACATGGCAAGGGTCTGCAATTCAACCTTCTTATGTTGCTACCTTAAATCAAAATACTACAGGTACAGCAGGTGGCTTGTCAGGAACTCCTAATATTGCAGTTGGTACTATAAATGCTACATCATTAACAATACCATATACAGGTGGCGCTCCAACGGCAGTATCCGCACCAATACTTACTTCAACAGTAATAACAGGCACAGCACCATTTACAGTTGCATCAACAACTCCTGTAACTAATTTATCTATTGGCGGTTCTTCTGCAAAAATAGCAGGTGGGTCATCTAATCAAATTCTCTATCAAACAAGTGCAAGTACAACAGGTTTTATTACAGCCCC
>Ga0316226_1004608_pt1 | contig 10905 bp, 7 predicted proteins | sample TBH18017metaG_FD_206009 | JGI IMG/M metagenome (GOLD analysis project Ga0316226, IMG submission 206009) | Freshwater microbial communities from Trout Bog Lake, Wisconsin, USA - TBH18017 | ecosystem: Environmental > Aquatic > Freshwater > Lake > Hypolimnion/Profundal zone | place: USA: Wisconsin... | reverse complement strand
GGCGCGTGTTCACGGAGATTTACGACATCGAGGCGCACCGGATGCACCGGCAGCACACGAACCTGCAGTTGAACGAGGCGCTGCAACTGGTCGTGCTGGAAAAGGGCATGGCGGACAACATGAAGCTGTCCGGCGGAAAAATCTTTGTCATCACCGCCGGCATGATGAGCGAGAACACGGCGGCGCACACGCTGGCGACGCGGATGGTGGGCGACGAGAAGCAGAGCATTTTCTTCGTGGGCTACGCGGACCCGGATTCGCCGGCGGGACACCTCAAGGCGGCGAAACAAGGCGAGACGTTTGTGTTCAGCCCCAGCGCGGGCCAGTTGACGAAGCGTTGCGAGGTGCTGGATTTCGACCTGACGGCGCACGCGAACCGGCAGGACTTGCTGGAATTTGTCGGCCAAGTTTCGCCGCGCGCAATTTTGCTGGGCCACGGCGACGACGCGGCACGAAAATGGTTTGAGGAACAGATCAATTTGCGCTGGCCGAAGATCAAAGTTTATCAGCCGCAGCCGACGAAGATGGTTTCGGTCTAGCCGCGAAGGAACGCAAATCCTTTTCATAGGCAAAACCGCCGGAAGAAATAATTCTTCCGGCGGTTTTTTGGCTTTCAGGTTTTCAGTGCCCGCCGTTGACGATGTTGGCGAGGTTGAAGATGGGCAGGAACATGCAGATGACCATGCCGCCGATGACGATGCCGAGGAACACGATGAGCAGCGGCTCGATGAGCGACATGAGGCCGGAGAGCGTGGTGTCAATCTCCTCGTCGAGGAAGTCGGCGACGCGCTCGAGCATGTTGTCAATGTTGCCGGTCTGCTCGCCGGCGCTCAACATGCGGATGATCATGCTGGGAAAAACCGGGTGCTTGCCCAGCGCGGCGGAGATGCCTTCGCCGCGCTCGATGTCGAGGGCGGAGGCCTTGATGGCCTTTTCCATGACGGTGTTGCCGACGGTCTGGGAGACAATTTGCAGCACTTCCAGGATCGGCACGCCGCTGCGGACGAGCGAGGCGAGCGTGCGCGTGAAGCGGGCGAGGCAGATTTTGTGGGCGATGATGCCGAAGATGGGCAGCTTGATGCGCGTCCGGTCCCAGAAATCACGTCCCTGCCGGGTCTTGATGAAATAGAACCAGCCCCAGACGGCGGCGCCGGCCAGGACGATGAGATAAATCAGGTAGCTCTGGACGATTTCGCTGATGTCAATCAGGAACTGGGTCGGGCCGGGCAGCTTGGCGCCGAAGCCGGAATAGACCTCCTTGAACGTGGGGATGACCCGGACCAGCAGGAAGACGGTGATGCAGACCGCCACGACGCTGACGACGGTGGGATACATCAGGGCGGTCTTCACTTTTTTGCGGAGCCGCTCGGTGTTTTCCTGGTAGGTGGCGAGCCGGCCGAGAATTTCCGCGAGCAGGCCGCCCTTTTCGCCGGCGGATACCATGGAGACATAGAGCCGGTTGAACGCCTTGGGATGGCGGGTCAGCGCCTCGGAAAAACTTTCGCCCGCCTCCACGCGCGAGCAGACGTCGCGGATGGTGTCGCGCATGACCTTGTTCGGCGTCTGGTCGGCCAGCGCCTGCAGCGCCTGGACGATGGCGATGCCGGCGTCAATCATCGTGGCGAGCTGGCGCGTGAAGACGACGAGGTCGTTGAGCGCCACCTTGCCGCCCTTGGTCTGGCCGCGCTTGGCGGTCTTCTCGCGGATCTCGACGACGAGCAGGTTGCGGTTGAGCAACGCGGCGATGGCGGCCTGTTCGGTGGCGGCCTCGACGGTGTTGCGAAGTTCGCGGCCGGTGGCCGTTTCCCTGGCGGTGTAGGCAAATAATGGCATACCTGTGTTCGTGAATAATTCAATGCGGCGGAATTGCAAGCGCAATCCTCGTCCCGGCTCCAGACTTTAGCACGAATTGTTCCAAGGCCGGCGGGTGCGGGCACATTAATAATCCTTCAAAACACCTTTTCCCAGCCTGCCGGAACCGGTTTTTCGCCAAAAAAAAGCGGGGATATGGCGGCCTTTAAGCGGCCGTTTTCGATAGGTTGTTAGTAATCAATCGGTTATTAAAACCGCATTCGCAAAAATTTTTGTTGTCAACCGGCGGTTTTTTCCCTAGTTTTGAAATCAAACGCACCTGCAAGGTGCTGGGGTAAACTGTTTTTATCCCGTTTAACGCAGTCAAACAACAAACCAAACAACATCGGAGGAACAGATGAAGTTTAATAAATGGACATTGGGTCTCGCCGCCGTCGGAGCCGTCAGCATGGCTTCCGCCGTCCGCGCAGACGAAGCGAAACTGAGCTCGGTGCAGACCGCGCTCTCAAACACCATCATCAGCGGCTATGTCAGCGCCTCGGCGAACTGGCAGCTGACACCGGCCAACGGTTATGTGCCCACCTCACCCGCCGGGAACATCCCGCTGCAAAGTGGCAAGGCTAACGGCTTCAATCTTGATGTCGTGAAGCTCTCCATCAGCAAGGCGCAGGATGAATCCCCCTGGGCGGCCGGCTATGAAGCCGACCTGCTCTTCGGCCCGGACGCCATTGGTTGGACTCCCGCCGTTGCCAGCAATAACAACCCTAACGGATACACATATGGCGACGGTCAATTCGCCATCCAGCAAGCCTACATCGCCCTGCGCACGCCCGTGGGCAACGGCATTGACTGGAAGTTCGGCGTGTTCAACACCGTCATCGGCTACGAATCCTTCGACCCGGCCAGCAATCCGAACTACACCCGTTCCTGGGGCTGGGCGGTTGAACCGACCGAGCACACCGGCATCCTTGGCAGCTACAAGGTCAATGACGAATGGTCGTTCAGCGCCGGCGTGGCCAATACGCTCACGCCTGGCATCAACACCCGCAACACCTACAATTATCAAAATACGGTTGCGAACGACAACGTCTGGCACAAGACCGTCATGGGTTCTGTGACCTTCAACGCTCCCAGCAACTGGGGTTGGGCCTCCGGCTCCGCCTTCTATGCGGGCATGGTTTACGGCTTCGCCGGCGGAACACGCACCACTGGCCCGGCCGGCTATCCAGGTCAACAATTTGGCGACCAAGGCGGCAACCAGGCCAACTATTATGTTGGCGCAACGCTGAACAGCCCGTGGAAGGACGTCACCTTTGGTGCGGCCTTTGACTATGTTCAAAACGTGGGCGGCACGTCCTACGCTGTTAGCCCCGGTGCGGCCATCCATTTGGATGACTACATCTTTGGCCTGTATAACACCATCAAGGCCACGGACAAGTTGAGCTTCAACACTCGTGGTGAATACTGGGAAGTGGACGCCAAGAGCGGCGCCTCGCGCGCCAGCGACAGCGGCGTTTCTCTCACCGAGACGGTCGAATACGACCTCTGGGCGAATGTGGTCAGCCGCCTGGAGTTCCGCTATGACAAGGTTATCACTAGCGATTATTATGGTGCTTCATTGAACAATGAAGGCCCCACGATCGGCTATGTCTTGCCGACTGGCTCGATGATCTACGAGGCCTCGTCCTATGGCGTCTACGCCAACGTGGTTTACAAGTTCTAATCTGAATTAGAATCCTTCGCCCCTGCCGGTTCGCCGGCAGGGGCTTTTTGTTTTCACTTTCAGAAACATCCTGCATAATTTCGCCCCGTGAAATTCATCCGCGACATCTACGCCGCCAAACAGGCGGCCGGCCTGCCCGTCATCTCGCTCGAATTTTTCCCGCCGAAGACCGACGACGGCGACCGCGCGCTTTTTGAAAAACACCTGCCCGCCCTGCTCGCCGCGCGTCCCGATTTCTGCTCCGTCACCTACGGCGCCGGCGGCAGCACCCGCGACAAGACGCTGATGATTGTGGACCGTCTCCAGCGCGAACACGGCCTCACCGCGCTCGCGCATCTCACCTGCGTCAACCACACCCGCGACGAAGTCCGCGTCCTGCTGGAAAAAATCCGCGCGCTCAATTGCAAAAACATTCTCGCCCTGCGCGGCGACCCGCCCGGCGGCGGCGAATTCCAGCCCACGCCCGGCGGCTTTGAATTTTCCGCGCAGCTCGTGAAATTCATCCGCGCAGCGGGCGATTTTTCCGTGGGCGTCGCGGGTTTCCCCGAAGGTCACATCGCCTGCCAGGCCGGCAAGCACGCCGACTGGGGGCATCTGAAAGAAAAAGTGGAGGCCGGGGCAGACTTCATCGTCACGCAACTATTTTTCGACAACGCGGACTATTTTGAATTCCGCGATCACCTCACGCAGAAGCTCGGTGTGAACGTGCCCATCGTGCCGGGCATCGTGGCGATTGTGAGCGCGACGCAGATTGTGAAGTTCACCCAGATGTGCGGCGCAAAAATCCCGCCGGCGCTGCGGGCGAAGCTGGATGAGATCGGCACCGACGACGAGGCGGCCTTGAAGTTTGGCATCGAATACGCCACGCGCCAGTGCGAGGAGCTGCTGCGCGCCGGCGTGCCCGGCCTGCATTTCTACACGCTCAACAAGGCGCGTTCCACCGTGGAGGTGGTAAAAAATCTCGGCCTCGCGTGATGGTAGGGCGGCGCTGCCGCGCCGCCTTTTACAATCCAAACTGGTTGGCCATGATGCCGATGACGCTCAACGGCCCGGTGTCTTCCAGCCCGTCCGCCGCCTTGTCGAGCTTTTGCATCGAGAGCTTGGCGTTCTTGTAGAAATCCTGGTCGTTCACCAGCTTGCCCACCGTGCCCTGCCCTTGGTTCACCTTGATCAGGATGGATTCCAGGTTGGTCATCGAGGCGGTCGTCGCGCGGTAGAGCGTTTCGTCCGTCAGCAGCTTGCCGATGGTGCCTTTGCCGGCGGAAACATCGTTCATCATCAGCTTGGCCGAGGCGATCATGTCCTTGGCCGAGGCGGCCGTGTCCTGCAAATTGCTCACGGTGTTCAGCGCGCTGCTGTAGAGCGCGTCTTCATAAATCAGTTTGCCCACGGTGCCCTGTCCGGCGGCGATCTGGCTGGTGACATTTTTCACGTTCGCAATCGTCGCGGTGATGGGCGCGCTGTTCTGCTTGATGAAGTCGGTGAGCGGCCCGAGCAGGTTGTCAATTTTGTCGCCGGTGAAGCTCTTGGTGAGGTTCTGGATGCCGCCGGCGGCCGCATCCAGCTTGGCCATGATGGCGCTCAAGTCCGGCTGCTCGGCGGTCTCCAGCACCGCGCCCTCCTCGGCCCGGGGCGAGCCCGGCGCGCCGAACGAGACGTTGACATAATTCTGCCCCATCAGGCCGGTGAACTTGATGACGGCCTTGCTGTCGGTCTTCACGCCGGCCTCCGGCTTGAGCTTCATCGTCACGCTGACTTTTTCGTCGGCCAGCGCGATTTTTTCCACACGGCCGATTTCGACGCCAGCCATCTTCACGCGGTCGCCGACCTTTAGATCCTGCACCGAGTCAAACAGCGCGCTGACATGGTAGCCGCGGCTGAACAGGTCGGCGCTGCCGAGCGTTTCGATGATCAGCACGGCGGCGCACACGGTGATGGCCACAAAAAAGCCGAGCTTGGTTTCGAGTGAATTTTTCATAGGCGTATTCGTTTATTTTTCACGTTTGAAATCCGCGTTCAAAAACTCTTGAACGCGCGGGTCGTTGAAATTTTTCACCTCGTCCGGCGTGCCGACGGTCACAATCTGCCCGTCAATGATGACGGCGATGCGGTCAGCCACGCCGAACGCCAGATCGCGGTCGTGCGACACGACGAGCGAAGTGACGTGGATGCGGCGGTTGAGGTCTAAAATTTCGTCGCCGATGACGACGGCGGACAGCGGATCCAGCTCGCTCGTCGGCTCGTCGTAAAGGATGAGCTGCGGCTCGATGACGAGCGCGCGCGCGATGGCGGCGCGCTTTTTCATGCCGCCGGAAAGTTCGCTGGGCATCTTGTGCACGGCGTCTTTCAGGCCGACATCATCGAGTTTTTCGATGACAATTTTTTCAATCTCCTCCGGCGTCTTGAGCCGATGTTCGGTCAGATAGAGGCCGACATTTTCGCCAACCGTCAGCGAGTTGAGCAGCGCGCCGGACTGGAACACGAGCGCCATGCGGTATTTCGCCGCGATTTCCGGCGTGGTCAGCGGTTCGCCATTGATGAAAATTTCGCCGGCATCCGGTTCTTCCAAGCCGATAAGATGCTTGAGCAAAACGCTCTTGCCGCTGCCGCTCGGCCCCATGATGACGAAAATTTCGCCGGGCTTCACCTCGATGTCCACGCCCTTGAGCACTTCCTGGCCGTCAAAACTCTTGTGCAGCCCGCGCACGACGAGGCCGACGCCGGAATAATTGTTGTTCGGGTTCTCGCTCATTTCAGCAGGAAGCGCGTGAGGATGTAGTCAAAAATCACGATGAGCACGATGGAGTTCACCACGGCCTTTGTGACCGAGCGGCCGATGCCGCGCGGGCCGCCAATCGTCACCAGCCCCTGATGGCACGACACCGTGCCGATGATGATGGCGAAGCAGAAGCTTTTGAAGACGCCGTTGGCCACGTCCTTGATTTCCACGATGTCACGCAGGTCGGAAAAGAAAACGCGGAACGGGATTTCCATCCGGTGGTTCATGTCCGCCACCACCGCGCCGCCGAACCAGCCGACGAGCACGGAAAAAACCACCAGCATCGGCAGCGCGACGGCGATGGCCAGCAGGCGCGGCAGCACGAGGTAGTGGATCGGGTTGATGTTCATCGTGCGCAGCGCGTCAATTTCCTGATACACGCGCATCGAGCCGATTTCCGCCGCCATCGCGGAGCCGATGCGGCCGGCGATGAGAATGGCCATCATTACCGGCGCAAGCTCCTTGGCGATGGCGATGCCGACGACGCCGCCGACAGCGTTGGGCAAACTGCGTTCCACCAGCACCGGCCCGGTCTGCAAGGCGATGACCGCGCCGATGAAAAACGACAGCACGCAGACCATCAGCAGGCTGGCGTTGCCGATCTCAAAAAACTGGTCAAACACCTTCTGCCGCTGCCGCCACGTCTGCGGCAGGGCCAGCAGCGTGCGCCAGAACAGCAGGATGATTTCTCCGATGTTCTCAAACATATTTCAGGCGCGGTTTCATTGGGCGGCGATGGTTTTGAAAACGGTCAGGTAAAACAGTTTTGTCCGTTTGTTGTCCCCGTCACATTGATACTGGAAAAGACCGAACAGGAGCGAGACTTTTTTGTGCGCCGGCGCGGTCTCGCGGCGATACAGATTCCACAGCAGCGACTGGCTGGCCGCGCCGGACTTCGGGTTCGTCTCCGCGCGCCAGAGCGACCAGAGCGGCGACCAGTTGCGTTCGATGCCGGGATTTTCCGGCACGGCGGGCTCCAGCGGCGCGAGCACCTGTAGGCGTTCGTTGCCGTTGAAATCACGGTGCCAGGTGAAGAACGGCCACATGTCCACGCGCTGTTTCCAGCTGCCGGTCTGGGTGCTTTTTTCGACGGTGTTTTCGTAAAGGTAAAAAGCCACGCGCGTCCGCCGCAGGTCGAGCGGATCGGAATGGGTGCGGCGGAAAGTGTAAACCGGCCAGAGATAAAAATCACTTTCCAGGGTGGCGTTGTGCGACTGGCCGAAAAGCGGGAAGACGCGCGAAGTCGTCTTGCCTTCGCCGCGCGCGAAGATCACAAACGGCCACGGCATCTGCCATTCGCGGTATTTTTTCTCGCGGTTGTCCAGCCAGGTGAAGAACGGCCAGATGACGGTCGTGGAATCCAGCTTGGGCGAGCGCGTGTAGGTGTAAAGCGGGATGCTGGCGCGGAATTTCTCCGGGTTGTCCGTGCCGATGCCGTTGTCCTGCTTGAGATGCAGCGGCCAGAGAAAAAAGGAGCGCTTGTAGCCGCCCACGGTCTCGGCATCGCCAAAGCCGTTGGTGTGCAGGGTGACAATTTTTTGCTCGGTGCCGGCCAGCGGCCAGACATGCCAGCCGTGCATCCCGTCGCCGTGGCGGACATCGCCAAACGGATAAAGATAATTGTCCGTGACGACATCCTTCTTACGCGTTTCGCTATAAATCGGGAACATCACAAAATGGATCTGGTCGCGCGACAGCCGGTTTTTCAGCGTGCCGTAAAATGGGAAGAACGCGGTGTAGTCCAGGTTCGTGTCGGTCTTCGAGCGCTGCGAAAAATAAAACGGGAAAATCGTGTGGCGGATCTTGTCGGCGTCGGTCGGCTCCTGCCCGCCGGAAAAGCTGAGGAGCTGGAAAAATTGCCAGCGCCGTTCCTGGCCGTATTGGACGCGCGTCAGCAGCGGATACAAGAAATCATAATCCGTGTATTCCACGGACGGATTGCTGACGTGCGAAAAAAACGGCGGGAACGCGAAGGTGCTTTCATCCTCGGTTTGCTGCGAACAGTAAAACGGCCCGGCGGCCTCGGTGCGCTGGCCGGCTTCGAGCGTGAGTTGGAAGCGGTCAAAAACAAATCCGAAGCTGTTCGTTTCGCCCGCTGTCGCCGGACGACAAAAAATTGCGAGAACAAAAATCAGCGCCAACACCAACCGGCAGCCATGGTTGACGGCGGAAGAGCGTTTTTTCGTTATCGTTATTTTGTTCTGGAACATCATTTATCCAACTTAAAATTGGGCGCATTTAACATTGAGATTGACTTTAATCGCTTATCACTTAAATTTGTTTCAATTGAGGTTTTTGCCTCGGTTCCTCCTGACCCGGTGTTGGCGATGCGTTGCCAGCATCGGGTTTTTTATTTTCCACCAGCGGTTTCCACCGGCCGATCAAATTCAGCAGCGCCGGCAAAAAGGTCAGCGCCGCAATCATGCACATCGCGATGCCCACGGACATGATGTAGCCGAGACTGTGGATGCCGCGATGCTGCGCAAGGATGAGACTGCCGAATCCCGCGATGGCCGTCAATCCCGACACGAGCACCGCCTTGCCCGTGCTGCGCGCCAGGATTCCCGGCGTGCGCTCCTCGGCGTAGCGGTTGAGGATGTGGATGCCGTTCGTCACGCCGATGCCGATGACCAGCGGCAGGGTCATGATGTTCGCCGGATTGAACGGCACCTTGTTCCAGCCCATCAGGCCGACCAGCCACAAAGTTCCCAGCCCGACCGGAATCAGCGCCAAAATCACCGCCGTCAAGCTGCGGAAGTGAAAAAACACCATCAGCGCAATCGCGGCCAGCGAATACCACGCCGCCGTGATGTAGCTGTTCTTGAGCAGCGTCGTGTATTCGAGCAGTTGGACTGGCGTGCCGGTGATGTTCGGAAGATTGGTGTCCTGCGGGTCGAGTTCGTGCCGCAGCGTCTTGACAAATTCCTTCTGGTTGTCGTGCTGCCAGACATTTTTCTTCGGATAGACCTGCAACAAAAATTTCCCGGTCACGCCCACGAACCGGTCGCGCAAGGCCGGCGGCAGGTCCGCAATGTGCAGCGGCGCGGTGTCGTCCTGCCGTTGCAGCGTCTGGAACGTCACGCGCAAATCGTCAAACAGCGCCTGTTGATACGCGCCGAGTTTTTCGCCGTGTTCGGCCAGCGCCGTGGTGTCGCCCGCCAGCATCGCGCGGCGCAGCTCCAGCACGGTTTTTTGCAGCGACGCCAGTTGCCGCGCCAGCACGGGATCCGTCTTGCTGACTTCGTCCAGCGCTGAGCCGAGATAGCCGGAGAAGGAATACAGCGTCCGGCTCAGGTCATAGACATCCGCCGGCCGCAAGTCCGGCGCGCCAAAATCCAGCGGCGCGACCTCGGCCTTGATGTCGGAAATCAGTTGCAGCTTCGCGCCCTGGTCCTGGTGGAGGAAGCCGGCGATCGATTCAACATCCGCCACCACGTTCGTCAGCGCGCGGAGTTTTTTCTCCAGCAGCACGGCTTCTTCCAGATTGGTCGCCACCACCGCGCCGAACAGCACGGATTTGTCCGCCGAATCAATCAGCTTCTGTTCATACACCACCGCCGGCAGCCCGGCGCTCTGCATGTTCAGCAAATTGTAATCGAAGAAAACTTTCCCCGCCTCGAACGCCGCCGCCACGCTGATCACGGCAATCACCAGCGCCACCAGCACCGGCCGTTCCAGCCAGTAGCTTTCGATGCGCGCGCGCCGGTCGTCCTCGTGGATGGTGTGGTCAATGACATTTTGTTTTCCGCGCAGCAGCAGCACCGGCAAGATGGTCAGCATCGGAATCAGGCAGATCATCAGGCCGCCGCCGCAGATGACGCCCATTTCTTGGATGCCCTTGAAATGCGTAAACGCCATCGCCCCAAACGCCCCCGCCGTAGTCAGCGCGCCGGTGAAAATGCCCTGCCCGGTGAACACCATCGCCTTGGTCAGCGCCTCCACCTCCGTCTTGCCGTGGCGCAATTCCTCCTCGTAGCGCGTTATTAAATGCACGCCAAAATCAATCGCCAGCCCGATCAACATTGGCAAAAACGTGATCGTCAAAATGTTCAAATGCCCCACCGTCACCGTCGCGAACGCGAACGTGTAGGCCAGCCCGAACAGCAGGCAGATGATCGCCTTGATCGGCCGCCCGGTCTCGTTGTAGCCGTAGATGAAAATGATCGCGCACAGCACCAGCGACACGATGCCCGCCACCGTCGTGTCCTTTTGCGACTGCGCCATCTCGTCGTGTTCCAGCACCGGCTCGCCCGTCAGCCCGGCATTGACGCCGGTGACTTCCATCCGCGTCTGCTGCACCAGCTCGCGGATGCGCTCGACCGCGTCGCCGCTTTTTTCGTCGCTCGGCGCGTGCGCGGTGACGAGAAAAATTTTTCCCTGATTGAACGTGATGTAGGTTCCCGCCGTCGCCTCGTCGCCGGCGGCGAACAGCGCCGTCACGCCCGGCGACGGCGGCGTGCCGGGACGTTCGAGGCTGTCCCGCGCCTGCTGCAAAATGCGCTCCAGCGCCGGCAGCGATTTCACCAGCGCGTCGTTCTGCGCGTTTTCCTCGCGCTTGGCGGTGCGAAACTGCGTGTTGACCAGCTCAAAA
>Ga0316226_1004606_pt1 | contig 10908 bp, 15 predicted proteins | sample TBH18017metaG_FD_206009 | JGI IMG/M metagenome (GOLD analysis project Ga0316226, IMG submission 206009) | Freshwater microbial communities from Trout Bog Lake, Wisconsin, USA - TBH18017 | ecosystem: Environmental > Aquatic > Freshwater > Lake > Hypolimnion/Profundal zone | place: USA: Wisconsin... | reverse complement strand
AATGCCGCTCATGTCCTGGGCGGGATCTTAACCCGTACCTCAGTCATAGATCTGAACAAGTTCAGACCTATAGAATGAGTGAGCTCTAACCAGACCTTTTGGTAAATCCTGAAGTAAAGACGGCTTACCCAGTAGATGCTCACCAAAGAATCCCAAAACAGCCTTCAGGGAGAGTATTTGCACATATTTTGTTTCGGCTTCGCCTACTCGACAAATGGCGTAACCAAATTGCTCCGGATCTTTAAGCATCTGAACATGATCTGCTCCTTTTAAGGTCAGTTCGATTGTCCCTTTAGGCGCGTGCTCAAAGAAACTTTGGTAATTGTATTGCTTGGGCGCACAAATATCCTGGCCCTTCCAAGACCACGCAGCACCGATGATTAGTAAAGGTGTCTTTAATCGCTCAACATAGTCCCTAACAACGGATATTTCGCCTGCATCATCAGGATCAATAGCGACGATACTATTGAACCCAGATAATTCATTAGGACCTTCAGGGTGATGCAAAGGAGCCCAACGGCTCGGTCGCGTTTTCCCAAAGGCCACTAAACCAGGAACGTTTTCGACGAGGCAGAGCGATCAACAAGTGATTCTGATTTTTATCAGGATGCCACCATGCCGCATTAGCCAAGACCTGACCCTGTAGAGTGGAAAGCGTGTGCTGGGTTTTGGACCGGATGACGGTTTGGCGGAACAGGCTCATCAAGTTATAGGCCAGCATAGCGAAACCCAGCGTGGCCTCTGTTGCGTAGAAGGTCCCAAGATTAAAGGCGTTGAGACCAAAGTCTAATTTCAGTTCCTTGATCCGGTTCTCACAATCGGCACGACCCCTATAGAGTCTCCAGACCTCAATGTTTGAAAGCTCCAGTGAAGTAACAAACGCCCCATAACGCCAGCCTTGTATATCTGGGTCATCGGCAAAGAGGCGGAGTGACTTTCCGGGTGCGTTTTGGCGTTCTTTGATAGCCTGACGAACCACAACGATCCGACGTGGCTTGTCCCATGAGCCGCATTGATAGTTGATTTCAGTAAGCTCAATACCCTTTGAGACCGCCCACCATCCTTTAGCCTGATAGAGCTTTTGTTGTAGGGGTTTGGTGAGCCGTGCCGCAATGATGTAGGGTAGCGCCTTCTCTTCAAGAGTATTCAGAAAGCGCTGGCTGAAAAAACCACTATCGGCTCGAAGAAGCCCTACCTTCATGTCACCGAGATGATCGAGGGTAGATTCTAGAAATTGCTGAACATTGTGGGCGCTGCTGACATTACCTGGACGAAGCCAGAAATTAGCGACCATTCGTGCTTCGGCAATGAAGGCCATCAAGGGATGATGGCTCAGGCGGCCTCGCCGTCCGGGGTTGTAGCCACGCGCGGCACCTTCTTGGTAACCATGACGCGGCAAGACCGTTGAGTCCAAATCAAGAGTAATGCGCTTTAGCGCGGTCATCTGGCTAAACAGCCATCGATAAGCCTGTCGCTGAACGAGCTCATTACGGGCCATATCAAACCGCTGAAACAACCGAACAATAGAGCGTTGTCCTGCGGCCCTTTCCCACCCAAAGAGTCGAGTCAGTGTTCGATCCATCCGAACGGTATCAGCATGCGCGAATCGTGAAGCACCGCACCAAATCGAGACGATGAATTGTTCGATCAGTTGGGTCGGGGTGTAACCGCGATTGGACCTGGGCTGAGGCAAATTCCAACTGGAAAGGGCTGTTGCTAGCCCCATCTGATCGAACATTTTCTTGAGTAGCGCTAGCCCACCCCAGGCGGTGACCTCACGATCAGAAAATGATACGTTGAAATCATCACCTTGAAGGGGTTTCTGTTTAGCCATGAGCACACTATCTAACTGGTTTTGAATAACTTTATCCTAATGACATCCATTAGGGCATCCTATGCTACCAAACCGAGAACGATAAGATCCTTGTTATTTCTTGCTGCTCAATCAGCCAAATGAATTATCTGGGTTTAAAATAGATAGTGGGTTTCCTAGTCTATTATCCTTGAAGCTGCCTCATTCCATGCAACCTGTTACATAACTAAATTCCAAAAAAATACTACAAAGTTATTGACAAAGCTGATGGTGTTCTTAAATCAGGTGTGTGATGTTGCCCAACTTATGCACAATCCACTCTAAGCCTATGAATTCTGGTGCGAAATAGTGAGCACTCGATATCAATCATTGAGAATCAATCACTTACGATGATGTCGAAGTTTTGGTCGATTTAATGGAGCGCTTATGAGTTGGGTCATTCCACAGGACCACACACAGACTTATCCACAGATTTTGTGGACAGTATTATTCGGTACTAATGACTGTGGGTGATTCAATGGTGATGTGTTTTGAAGTCCGACCCAAATTAGGCTAAAAACTTTCTTTTTGTTCTTTGGGTGACCCATCTTAGCATTGGTCTTGGGCTGGTTGACCCAAAGAGCCCTCAAGTGGGTCAACGGACTCCGTTACCGTTCGTTGCGTCTTTAAGGTCCGGGCCTGTCCAACTCTTCCTGTTAGGTACACATAATCGGTGACGCCCTAGAATCTAGTTATTGAATGCGTTATCAATCGGGCTACAGAAGCGACTAATACAACACGAACAAGTGAATAACGTATCGCTGAACCTGTGATTTAAGAAACGATTTCCAACATCTCAGCTTCGACCTTATTTAACGAGAGTAGGTCTTTGACTGTGATTAAGATTTGGCCACGTTGATCGGCCTCAGTTTGTCGATTAGACCGGGTCATAGAGAAAGAGACTTCGAGATAGATGCCTGATTTAGGACTAAAAGACTTCACCTCAACCAGAACGGAATCACCTTTGACCGCTGAGTGTTCGCTGAGCCTTACTTTTGCACCTTCTATCAATAACTCCAGAGCCTTTGGTTCTGTATCGTACTTCAGCGTAATGGAAAGTTTGCTTCTTAGAAGGTTTCGAATACTTTGATTCTCAATGCTTCGGTTGACCAATTCACTGCTGGGGAGGCTGATCAAACTATCCTCTGATGTACGTAAACGTACGCTCCTGAATCCCACCTCTTCAACAATACCGGCAACATCCTTTGTTCTGATTGAGTCGCCAATCCTAAACGGCTTCTCCAACATGATAATTAGAGATCCAATTAAATTAGCGAGGGCTTGTTGTCCGGCAAGCGCAACGGCGAGACCACTAATTCCGAGACCAGCCATCAAGGAATAGGCGGGTAAACCAATATGATTGGCACCCGCTAGCAGAGATCCCATGGCGGCAGAGATAGAAATCAGCCTAAAAACCAGCCTGACTAACTGACAGTCAATGCTCGAGCGTTTTATGCGCTCTAAGGAGATGAGGCGGCTGGCCATCGTCTCCCCAGAAACCCAGATTAACCAGCTCAATGCAAGATAAAACAAACTCCAAAGACCTTGGACCAGAACCTCATGCACTGAACCGGAGACACGTAGGATTGAGCTCAGCAACCAGATACCCAAGGGTGTTAAAAGAACAAGAGAGGTAGGCGCGACAAGTATAGAAACGCTGTTAGCGTGCTCCCCGGTGCTATTGCGGTGTCTGGATAGATCACTTGCGATCGTAAAAATACCAACGAGACCGCCTAACACGATCAAGATTCCGATCCACCGCCACAAGGGTTGGTCAAGCAAGACGATCAAAGTCCAATCAGGCCAATGAATAAACCATCGCGTAGGTATTAGTCGGGCTAGCAGTATGGATAATCCCGAAGGCTCATAAAACGTATTCTTATACCAGTTCCTACTCGCATTGGGCTTGTAAGGGAGTTCTTTCAGTCGTTCAAAATAGGTAGGTATGGCATCGACTGTTGCTGGTGAAAATAGATATTCGCCTTTTCGTGGACCTGTTTCGACAAGCGCAATTCTTATGCCCGTATTGGGCAGTGCCCATTGATTGGTATCGGCAGACTCCATGGTTTTGGCATCGGGGATTTCCTCGTAGGGAGGGATGTCGATTCGATCGAGTATTTCTTTGAGCTGAATGGTGATGCGCCATGCCCGATCACTACTGGTTGATTCGGGTAGCCGACTGAGATCTAGGTATCCACGGGTATCAATAGCATCCTTTCCAAAGCTTCTAATTTTGTGCAGCTGTTCTGGGCTAAGGAAAAGCTGGCTGGAAGCCATATAGTCCGTTAAGACACCGTGGGGTCCTTGGACAGCATCGTAACGAGTCGACATGTCCTCTATGAACCCTCTCAATGTAGAACGAGGGCTGCTTGTCTCCAGAGGGGCTATTGGGTGAGAACCCAAAGCACAGGTTTCGGGAGCAATTGAGGATAATGAAACAAGACTAAGAATGCCTGCTAGCTTTCTAAAAAAGAAAAAGTTTTTCATCGTACGGGCCTCTTGTCTCAGTGAGGGGGCTGATTTGTTCATGGGTAGAACCCATTTCGTGTACATGCTAATAGTTAGTTCGCGCTGAACAACTCTGCTTAAACTCAGGCGGCAGCGTATTCAATTCCCAGAATCCGAGAGCGACCATTCAGCCACTCTAATATCTGAGTCCAAAGAGGCTTTAGCTTCTTTGTTATCTCCGGCACCGCATAAAACAGCATGAAGGGCGTCAGCCAAGGCGCCTTTCAACGGATTCCTCACTAATCGTCCATCCGTTTCATGTGACCGATTTTTGGTTCAATCGCGCTGCGCCGTTTGATCATCGCCTTGAGCCCTCGAGTGCCCCCCCCCGGGACTGCCTGATCTTAATATCTGAACGCCAGTAGCATTTACGCCCATATAGCCCCGGTCTACTAAGATCAGCATGGATTTTCTGGACGCCGGCTTTCGCTTTTTTCCAGTTGTTGCTGAACTTCTGTTTGCGGCTCATGGCACGCTGAGCCTTCACCAAGGCTTTTTCTTGGCGTTTGAAACTGTTGAGCGGGGCGAAATAGCTGCCGTCGCTCAGCGTGGCAAAGCGGGCGAGACCCATATCGATGCCCACAATGGCGGTCGATGGATGAATCGGCGTCTCGACTTGGCGTTCGGTCTGGATCGAGACGAACCACTTGCCTTGTTGGCCGGACACGGTGACGTTTTTCAACACACCCATCACTACCCGGCTGTTGCGGTAGCGCACCCAACCCAGTTTTGGCAGGAATATCCGACTGGCCCTTCTTCTTGAAGCGTGGGAAGTCTGCGCGTTTCTCGAAGAAGTTTTTTTAGGCCTGTTGCCTTCTGCATAATGGGCTTGTTGCAACGCCAGCGCCTTGTTGAATACAAAGCGGCAGACCCGGCGAAACGGCGCCTATTGCGCTGTTGTTCGCCGTCCGGCATGAGTTCGTATTTGAAGGCTTGAAGTCGTTTCATGATGCAATAATACTCAGGTCTATGAGCAATGAAAACGATATTAGGCACGGTAGACACTGTATTTTCTAAATGCACGTTCATCTGGTCTTTGTGACCAAATACCTCCGTGGTGTATTCACAAAAGCCATTCTGGAAGACCTCCAAGAAATCTTCGCCAGCGTGTGTACCGACTTTGAAGCGGGGTTGGTGGAATTCGACGGCGAGGATGATCATGTGCATCTTTTAGTGGAATATCCGCCCAAGGTGGCCGTGTCGAGTCTTCTTATCCGAAAAAGAACTATCCAAGCATTAAGAAGAAGCTATGGGGTGGCGCTCTATGGTCGCCCAGCTATGTTGCCGGGAGCTGCGGCGGTGCGCCGATTGAGATCATTCGGCAGTACATTGAGCAGCAACAAACACCTCGCTAACAATCAGGACACTATCGTGTCCGCGCTATTCATCCCCGTCCTGAACGACGGGGCTTTTCGTGCATTCCGGTAAACAAAATATTTTCGCTGCTTGATCGAGATCGGCTACGATTGATTTCCTTGGATTTACCATCGTGGGAATTAATTAAAGTCAAACATTTGGCCTATGGCTTAAAAAAAGCCCGTCAAGAAGACGGGCCAGATTCGATTAAGGAGTAGCACAACAGGTCACTGTCAATCGACCTAACAATCAGACTGTTAGTGCTATGAAAAGTTCACGTGAATGATGCAAGCTTCACTCTGGCGTGATTAACCAGACATTCTCTTTTAGCCAGGTTAAACCTCTGCTTTTGAATTTGAGGTTTTTTTCAAGAACGTCTTCGCTCTGCAGCAGTTGGATAGAATACCCTTCACTGAAAAGCCTACGTACTTGTGTATCAGGAGTGGCAAACGGAGGACCTGCCATGGCTAAAGGTTCATAATCTAAAGTTATCAGCAGGATTGGAGTTTTTCTATCCGAAAGCTTCAGCAGGTGATCCACGTAGTGCTGTTGTGCATTGGGTGGCATCGCGATTAAAGCGGCACGATCATAAATGGCCTCGAAAGGTCCTGCTGTTTCGGGGTTAAGAGCATAATAATCGCCTTCAAAGATGGTCAGATTCCCGCATTCATGTGCTATGAGTTCACCCGTAACCCTATTAATCGGATTCAGTGCGTGTGTCTTGAAGAATTGCTCTATCGCGAAGGGGCTTAGTTCGATTCCGATGACTTTAAAATTACTTTTGAGTAGATAAATAAGATCCAGGCTTTTGCCACAAAGTGGCACAAAGACTCGGTCATTCGGAGTAAGTTCGAGTGACGATGCGTGCTTTTCTAAAAGTGGGTTGACCTGGTCCAGGTGAAAACCCGTCTGGGCATTTTTCCACATCTGAATCCAAAGACTCTTGTCCATCAATTCCGAGTTCATTGAGATAGCGACTGCTCGGCTGTAGTGGGATCAATACGTGTTTTGACTTCCTGAACACTGTTAGCGGGGAAGCCCCCTAGTTTCGCATGCTCTAGGATGAGGGCCTCCGAGGGCGCGATGTAAATGCAATAGATCTTATTGTCCGTCACATAGCTTTCGACCCATTGGATGGATGGCCCCATGTCTTTGAGAATGGAGCAGGAAGACATAGAAATATTTTGTAGGTTCTCAGGCGACAATTGCCCTGCGTTTACAATGTCACGTTCAATAATGAATTTTGGCATGGAGGGTGCTCCCTAGATTGCGTGGGCAAAAGATTGCGCTCATAAACCATCAGTAAATCCTTATTCTCTATGGGTGTCCACTTTTTTTCAAAGGATGTCCTCTAATTATTTGGGCTTGAAAAAGAGCTCAATTGCCTCACATCTTGAATAAGTCAGTGATTCTTCCTCAAAGGAAATATGCCATGGATAAAGAAAGACCCCTCTCACGTCGCTTCGTTTCGCCCAAACCCAGTGACTATAAACCCACGAGTGAACTAGACAGAAAAGTCTTCGAGATGATCAGTGCAGGCTATCTCCCGGGTGCCGATACAGTGACTCACGAAGGAAGGGCTACTTGGACGTTCGAGAGCCTGGCGTCCATCATTGGGTGTCACGCGGAGGAACTCTTAGATCTTCTCCGAAACCAAGGTATTCGGTTTAAACCCTACAGGAGTTCAAAACATTAAGCCGATCCGATGATCAAACGCCTTGATAGATGCCCTGCACATTTCGAAAAAACCATTTTGGACGCAAAAAGATGATGGGGAAAGCGATGCTTGGTGTTACAGGATAAGGAACCAAGTCAAGAATGAAGAGTGTCGCTAAAGAGAATAGCCATTTTAGTCGCAATAGGTTTTGATGATATGGTCGTGGCTGTACCGGTTTATCTTTATATAAGTCTAGAACGAGTTCTTTGAACCAAGCGGGGCGGAATAGCACGATGTAAATCCCGGTCAGGCAACCTAGAGAGATAGGCCCAAAGCCAATAATGGCGAAGATTAGGAAGACTAGAGAAAGTTTGATTTGAGCCGGATTCACAAATAATAGATACCAAACAAGAGATGCCTTATCCACCCTTGGGTCATATTAGCTTTTTTTGAATACGATCTAACAGTAAATTTTTTTTCATTTACACGAATTGGGAACCGTTCCTTTGGCATTGCTCATGTTATGCTTGCTGCATCCATAGAGAACGGCTAAAGCCTCAAGATAATCTTCAGTTTTACGGGGTTCATTGACCATAAGCAATCGACTCTGACTGCTGCTTACTGAGTCGTGTACTTAGCCCGATATGTCTGCTTTCAATGACGTTTCATTGAAATCCAAAAAAAACCTTTTTTATCCGGAGCACTCGTTGCCATTGCCCAGTAGATTCAGGATTGAATCTCGATGCAGGCTGTGACTCAGTCGACTCCCCCAAAGCACGAGGAATTAAGATGTCAGAACAGCTAGGAAGACCCGCATGGTTAAAACGCACTCTTGATATGGGTGTTACGCCTAAACTTGTTCAAGAATATCTAGATCAAGGTTGGCCAACGGTCTCCATTGCCGAACGATTGGGACTAGACGCTGATGTCATGGATCAACTCATGGAGCGTTGGGATTTGAATCTCCCCGTTTCCAAGAAAAAGGGAAAGTGAGTTCGCTTCAGTTGGGTTCTTGTGCTGCATGACCGCCGGGTCGGTATCGATCCATAACGGTATCTAGCTGATCGTTGGTGATGGAAGGGTTTCCACCCTGTATGCAGGCTAGTAGTACGGATTTATTGGCACGTACCCGCTCTGGGTCAGGTCTTGTCCCCTGTTGAGCAGGATGAACATCGTTGAAGCACCGTCGAAACTGATCGGGCGTAATGCCCAGATCACGACTGATTGCGGTCACAGGACGATTTGGATCATCTCTGAGGACACCTTCTCCTGGCCACGTCTGAGGATGAGATGGGGGTCTGGTTTCAGATAGAACGTTGCTCGACATGAGGAAGCAAGTACAGATTAAACCCCGAGCACTTAGTTTTTGGGCCTTAGAAAAGAGTCCAGACATCAATACGCCACCTTCATTAAAATGGGCTGTCAAAAGTGCTATCTTGCAGAGATCTCTCACACTCATTTCGAACGTGAGAACCTACGCGGTTGCCTATTCAGTGTTGGGTATCGTTGTAGTACAAGGTATTTTCAGGCGCCGTTAAGGGCGTATCACTGCCATTAGAAGGCGCACTCTTGCTCACCGTTCCATTACGGGTGTCGTCACTGCTCAATGGGCTGTTGTCATCGGATGTTGCCTGAGTCGAAGCTTCTAGGGGGGCAGTGGCTGGGATGGGTTGACGATTGTTCGAATCCCAGCGGGTCGTTGGGCCGATGATGATGAGCGCCTTATAAGCGTTGATGACACTACCGGTCTTTTTCCCAGTTCTTTCGTTGATCTGATTCACAGGACCGAAGCCACTGTGGCCGATCAAGTGAAACATCTCTTCAGCTCGGTAGTCCTCTTCATGCACACAGCCGTGTGACTCAGCGGCTTTGCCCATATCACCAATAGAGCCTCGATCCAATGATGAATGGAGCGCCATGCCGCCATGGAAAAAGACAGACCACATCATCGGTGCATCGTATTCTGATGACCAATGTCTCGATGAAAACTCTTTAGGTGAAAAATACCCAGAGGCCGTTTCATGTCCTTGCATACCGGTTGAAACCAGCCAGTAGTAAATCAGTCCGCTTCCGCGCTGATAGACGCGTAGGGTTTGTTCTGGGCCCCAGAACGGATCATCCGCCTTGCTGATGACGACAATCAGGTTATAGCTATCGAAATCAGAGTCGTCCAATGGATTGGGCAGGTCTCGTGCTGGAGCGATATCAGGGTCTTTGTAAGGGGAGAAGGCTTTAGTGACCCCAAATGTGTGGTTTGGATCGGAACTGGGGTCACTCTCATAGCGCGGCGTCGGTTGTGTTCTTGGAAACCCATCCCATGGGCCCTCTGGTCCATCCTTCATGGCATAACTGCTGGGAGATGAAAGACTCAGGAGTAATCCTGTTAAGAGTATGAACCGTCTAGACTGGCCTCTAACCAATTTCCCCATATCGAACATCATCAATTGACCTATTGAATGTGGTGAGTGAGTTTGTAAGATTCGAATTAGATCATGATTCTAAGCTTTTCATAAAGCACGCCTCGGATAACGGCCTTGCGAGCACTTGAAACCTGGCTGTAAAACATGGATTGGATCTCATCGTTTGGTCAGATGCAGATCTCGAATAAAGCGAAGCACATGCAGACATTCGCTTGGATGACGCCGAAACGACTCAATGCTGAGTATTCTGCCGAGATCTTTTTTGTCGCCGTACATCCCGAGAACGTCCGTTTCATTGAGGTCATGGAAGCCCATGGACCAATCAGGAAAGTCCCTCTGATCGATGGGACCCGACGCTAAAATCTCTACATGGTGATGACGAGGATCAGCGCTGATGGTGGCAAATAGCCGACGAACATGAGCGTCTGGCCCCTCCAAGATCTGAGCAAACCAATGCTGCTTGTGGATCAGCATGCCGCTGATGCCCGCGTAGTGATTATTGTGTCTGGATTTTATGAGCAGCTTGTGGAGGTCCTCTTTGGTCCATTCGGTAGAAGACTCACTGAGGTAGATGATGTGAAACATAACCTTGGCCGTTTTATTGTTCTTGTAGGAAACCCGGATTACATCGTTATCCCAATAGAGTACACCTAGCTTATAAAGCAAGCCACCCTCACCTTGTAAACCTTTGGTTGTTTAAACCAACTATGCGATAAAATCCTTAATTATTTTGAACGCAACCCACTAACAATTATGAAACTCTATTACACCCCCGGTGCTTGTTCTTTAGCCGCACACATTGTTGCCAAAGAGGCTGCATTTGATATCGATCTTATCAAGGTCGATCTTGCCAGCAAGAAAACCGAGGAGGGGGCCGATTTTAAAGCGATCAATGTTAAGGGGTACATCCCTTTCCTTGAGCTTGAGTGTGGCGAATCGCTCTCGGAGAATCAGGTGATCCTCCAGTACCTTGCAGATCAAAAGCCTCAAACGCATCTCATCGCTGATTTTGGCACACTCGAGCGATATCGAACTTTAGAGTGGCTGGCCTATATCTCGACAGAACTTCATAAGGGATTTGGACCACTTTGGAATCGTTCGATCTCCGAAGAGAT
>Ga0316226_1004604_pt1 | contig 10921 bp, 6 predicted proteins | sample TBH18017metaG_FD_206009 | JGI IMG/M metagenome (GOLD analysis project Ga0316226, IMG submission 206009) | Freshwater microbial communities from Trout Bog Lake, Wisconsin, USA - TBH18017 | ecosystem: Environmental > Aquatic > Freshwater > Lake > Hypolimnion/Profundal zone | place: USA: Wisconsin... | reverse complement strand
CCCATCTCGTCCAGGATGGCCTGGCAACGAGTCGAAACAGTGGTAGTTGTCATGGCCTAGTATTCTAGGCACCACTGGCGCCAAGACAAGCACTTTCTGGCAACTGTCAAAAAACGGTCACGCACCCGCCACAGATGCTCCGCATGCTCCAGGCTTGACGAATCCGCTGGCCGACCGATAATGGCACCGTTGTTTCGTGGAGATTTGTGCGATGCGGAGGGCGATCATGCGAGTTGCATTCCCGGTTCGTCTTTCCGTGGCAGTGCTCATGCTGCTGCTGGCCGGCGTCGCCGGTGCAGCGGATGACCTGATCAAGGCCAAGGCCGTTTACGCCGAACAGTTGCAGACGATCCGGCAGACCGCCGACACGACCAAACACGAGGCGCTGACCGCTTATCGCCGCAGCCTCGACCAACTGCGCCAGAAAGCCAAGCTGAACGGCGACCTCGATGCGATACAGACGCTGGACGGCGAGATCACCCGCTTCGACCAGCAGAAGAACCCGCCAGCCGCACCCGCCGGTGATGAGTTGATTAAGACGGCAACCCTCTGTCACGATTCCCTGAGCCAGGCCGATGCCGATGGGGCCAGGAAGGTCGTGCAACTGACCGACAAGTACCTGGCGTTCCTTGACCAGCACGTCAAACAGGCCGTGCGTGAAGATCATCTCGATGTCGCCAAGACGTTCAAGTCTGAGATGGACGCGGTTAAGGAAGCGCCCGACTATCAGGCGGCCAAGTTCGTGCTGGCCGAAAAGCAGCCGGCCGCCGCAGTGCCGCCGGAAGCCGCGCCACCCACCAATGCGCCGCCCACCACGCGTCCGACCAGCGACAAGAACCGCATGCGCACCTCTCCGGACGGCCTCTATGACGCGGCGCGCATCCTCGAAGGACTGCCACCGGCGTCGATGGCGGCGCCATCTCCCTACCGCGCCCTGATGGCGGCTGAGACTGGCCACGCGCCCCAGGCGGGCGGGCTCATCGGCTTGACGCTGGACGGCTATCTCGACAACAACACCACGCATTATCAATTGCGTATCAAGCTCCGCCAAAAGACATCCGGCGAGCCCACGCAGAATCTCAAACTCCTGGTGCAGTACTTCGTCCGCAATCCCAGTGGCGGCGCCATTCAGGAGTCCGGCCTGCAGTATGCACCCATCGCCAGCGTGAGCGCCAAGAGCACGACGTGCGAAATGAAGCCGGCCGAGTTGCCCTATGCATCCACGTCCTATCGCATGTTCCGCGGCGGCGACACGGTCATCGTCGGTGGCCGAGAAGGCGCCTTCGTAGGGGTGGTCGTCAGCGCCTTCGCCTCGGACGACAAATTGCTGGCGCAGGTCACCAGTTTCCCCACGCTGAAGGACAAGGGTCGCACGACGTTCGAAGCGCCGTCCCAATGGCAGGATCACGGCATCGAAGTGGAGCGCGTGACGGGGCCGAATGGTTCGGTCTTCCATATTCGGCGCCGCATCGAAATGGAATAGCCGCGGCAGCTTGCGCCACCGCGGCTCTCGTTCCGGTCGACGTGTCCCGGATCAGTGAATCTTGTTTTCCTTGCGGCGCTTCTCGATGATCTCTTCCGACAGCTCGAACGGCACGACCTCATAGCGTTCGAAATGCATCGTGAAGGACCCGCGCCCTTGTGTGGCGGTGCGGATGGCGCTGGAGTAGCCAAACATCTCGCCGAGCGGCACGAATCCGTTGACCAGCTTGACGCCCGCCTTGTCTTCCATGCCCTCGACGCGTCCGCGCCGCTGGCAGATCGACCCCGTCGCCGCGCCCATGTAATCCTCGGGAACCGAGACTTCCACGTCCATGATCGGCTCAAGCAACTTGGGATTGCCCTTCATGAACTGCGTGCGGAAACAGACGCGAGCCGCCTCGATGAACGCGAATTCATTCGAGTCCACCTCATGGAACGAACCGTCGTACACGGTGACCTTGACGTCGACCACCGGGTAGCCGGCATAGGGGCCATGCTCCATGGCCTTGATGACGCCCTTCTCGATGGCGGGGATGTACTCGGCGGGAATCGATCCGCCCTTGACCTCGTTCTCGAAGACGAAGCCCACGCCCGGATCCTGGGGCTCGAGGCGCAGACAGACGTGCGCATACTGACCGCGGCCGCCGGACTGCTTGACGTGCTTGTAGGATCCCTCCATCGCGGTGGTGACGGTCTCGCGGTAGGCCACTTCGGGACGACCGACCTCGCAGCCGACGTTGAACTCGCGCCGCAGGCGGTCGACGATGATCTCCAAGTGCAGTTCGCCCATGCCGGAGATGATGGTCTCGCTGGTTTCCTGGTCGTAGTTGACCACGAACGTCGGGTCTTCCATCGCCAGCGCATGCAGCGCCGAGCCCAGCTTTTCGTTGTCATTGCGGCTGGCCGGCCGGATGGCAACCGAGATCACCGGCGCGGGAAATTCGATCGACTCAAGCATAATGGGATGGTTCGGATCGCACAGCGTATCGCCCGTGCGGGTCTTCGTCAGGCCGACCACCGCCACAATGTCGCCGGCGTAAGCCGCATCGATGGCCTCCTGGTGGTTGGCATGCATGCGGAAGAGGCGCCCGATGCGCGCCTCCGCGCCCAAAGTCGAGTTGCGCACCGAGGTGCCCACGCGCAGCGTCCCCGAGTAAACGCGCACGAAGATGATCCGCCCCATGTGCTTGTCGGAGAGAATCTTGAAGGCCAGCCCGGAGAACGGCTCTTCGTCACTCGGATTGCGCACCACGGACGCATCGTCCGCCTGATGCACCGAGCCAACATCCAACGGCGAGGGCAGAAAATCCACGACGCCGTCCAGCAGGGGCTGCACGCCCTTGTTCTTAAAGGCCGTGCCGCAATAGACCGGCACGAGCGTGCGGGAGATGCAGCCCTTGCGGATGGCCGCCACGATTTCCTCGTTCGTCAGTGCCGTGCCGGCCAGATACTTTTCCAGCAGCAGGTCGTCCTGCTCGGCGGCCTTCTCAACCAGGTTGTGGCGCCACTTCTCGCAGTCGGCGAGCATGGCTTCGGGGATTTCGGAGAAGAGCAGCTTGACGCCCTTGCTGGCCTCGTCGAAGTGCACGGCCTTCATGGTGATCAGGTCGACCACGCCCTCAAAGTGCTCGGCCTGCCCGATGGGGAGAACCATGGGAACGGGATTGCCGCCCAATTCAGACCGGATCTCCTCAATCACGGCGAAGAAATCGGCGCCGACGCGATCCATCTTGTTGATGAAGCAGAGCTTGGGCACCTCGTACTTTTCGCTCTGCCGCCAGACCTGCTCCGTCTGCGGCTGGACGCCACCCACGGCGCAGAAGAGCGCGATGGCGCCGTCCAGCACGCGCAGGCTGCGCTCGACCTCGGCCGTGAAGTCCACGTGCCCGGGGGTGTCAATCAGACTGATCTGATAGTCCTTCCACAAAACCACCGTGGCGGCCGACGTGATCGTGATCCCGCGTTCCTGCTCCTGGACCATGTAGTCCATGGTGGCCGCGCCGTCATGCACTTCGCCAATTTTGTAGTTTTTGCCCGAGTAAAACAGGATACGCTCGCTGCAAGTGGTCTTGCCGGCATCAATGTGGGCCATGATGCCAATATTACGAACGCGATTCAGCGGCACGGTGCGCGGCATGTTTCATACTCCTTCGGAACATTTCTTCCGTCGCCTGACTTCCCTTGCGGCCAGCCACCTATGGGACGGAAAAGGGGGCGTACTATGACGAAAAACCGGCCAAAAAGCAAGGGCGAACGCACCCCTGCTTTCAGGCCGGTCGTCAGATGCGCGGCAGCACGTCAGCCGATACGCAGCGGCATCAGCACGTAAAGGAAGGGCATGGTACCGCAGCGGATGATCGCCGGACTGTGGCCGTCGTTCATCTCGAAGGTGATCTCGTCACTGTCGATGTTGCGGAGCGGATCCATCACGTACTCGGGGTTGAACGTCACCGTGATCTCCTTGCCGGCATACTTCACCGGCAGGGTCTCGCGGGCTTCACCGACGTCGGGCGTGTTGGTCAGAATCGTCAGCTGGTTGGCCGAGAAGGTCAGTCGCGTGGAGTTGGACTTGTCCGTGGTGACCAGCGACACGCGCCGCAACGCGGTCAACAGCTGCTCGCGCTCGATGCCGACACGCTCGTCGCAGCTCGCGGGGATCACCTGCCGGTAATTCGGGTAGACGCCATCAATCAGCTTGCTGCTCATCATGATGCCGCCGAACTCAAAGACGATCTGATTCTTGTGCGCAAAAATCTTCAGATCGCCCTCGTCGCCGAGAATGTGCATCAGTTCGTTGACCGACTTGGAGGGCAGAATCATCTCGATTTCTGCATCAACAGGAAAATCGACCTCGTGCTCGACCAGCGCCAGACGGCGTCCGTCGGTGGCCACCAGCGTCAGTTTGCCGTCCTTGAAGGCCAGCAACACGCCGTTCAGCACGCGCCGGGTCTCGTCCAGCGAAGCGGCATAGGAAGTCTTGCGCAGCATCTCGCGGAACGTGCCCTGGTCGATGCGATAGCAGAACTTGCCATCCGCCACGGGAACCGGCGGAAAATCGCGCATGGGCAGGCCGATGATTCGGAAGAACGACGAACCGCAGCGCACTTCGGTGCTGTCCTCGTCCGAGATATCGAACGTGATCTTGCCCTCTGGCAACTCGCGCACGATACCCGCCAGCCGCCGGATGGGCAGCGTCGTGGCACCGGGCTGCGTGATCTCGGCCTCGATGGAGCAACGCACCGTCAGGTCGAGGTCCGTGGTCGTCAGGTGCAGCTTTCCGTCGTCGGCCTTGATCAGCGCGTTGGAAAGAATCTGCAGCGTGTTTTTTACCGACACGACATTCTGGACAGCCTGAATGCCATCCAGCAACTTCGATCGGGCGATCGAAAACTTCATCGTGCTTCTCCAGTCGTTTCGTGGTTCAGGCGCTATGTTATAACGGTATCTTTAATGAAGTCAACAGCAGCACCAGTAGAAGCGAGCAAACTTGTTGAAAGGGACGATTGATGGTTGCACCGGAATGGGTTAGATGCTGAAGGAGAGAAACAGCAACCTGTTGATCACGGCCCGCAGCCTGTTCATCGAACCAGACTTCAGCAGGGTGACTGTTGGAAAACAGCGACGAAGCGACAGGACATCATCATGATGTGTGAACGTTGTCATCGCTTTTATCAACAGGGTAAACGTGGCAGTTACAACTGGAAGGTCATGGGATCGCGTCCCAGTTTGCGCGCGATCGCATGGACATCATCGTGCAGGTGCTGGTCGAGCGTCAGGCGGTTCTGAATCGAACGGCAGCCATGCAGGATCGTGGCATGCGTCTTGCCAAAGGCATTGGCGATCTCGGGCAAGGAGGCGCGCGTCAAACGTCGGCAGAGATACATCGCGACTTGGCGCGGCAGCGCCACCGAGCGCGGACGCCGTTTGCTGGACATGTCGGTCAGGCGCAGGTCGAAGTGCTCCGCCACGATGCGCTGGATGTCGTCGAAACTGAGATCCTGCTGCTTCTCCTTGTCGAGCAGGTCGCGCAGCAGATAGCGCAGCGCCTCCATGGTCAACGGCTGGCTGTTGAGCTTGGCGTAGGACAGCGCCCGCACCAGTGCCCCTTCCAGGCAGCGCACGTTCGATTTGACGTTTTCGGCGATAAAGGTCAGCAGATCGTCGGACAGTTGCACCTTGGCCGTGGTTTGCTTATAGCGCAGGATGGCCAGGCGGGTTTCGAAGTCAGGCTGCTCGAGTTCGGTCATCAGGCCCCATTCGAACCGCGAAACCAGACGCTGTTCAAGGCCGGCAATCTCGCTGGCCGGGCGATCGCTGGTCATGATGATCTGCTTGCGGGCGTCGTACAGGGCGTTGAAGGTGTGAAAAAACTCCTCCTGCAGGCTGTTCTTGCCAGCCAGAAAGTGGATGTCGTCGACCAGCAGCATGTCGACATTGCGGATTCGGGCGCGAAACTCGGAGGTGGTGCGGTTCTTCAGCGACTCGACATACTCGTTGAGCAGCGTCTCCGAGGAGATATAGAGCACGGACGTATTCTGCGACTGCAGCACGCGGTGTCCGACGGCCTGCATCAGGTGGGTCTTCCCAAGACCGGTCTGGCCGTAGATGAAGAGCGGATTGTAGGCGTGCCCCGGGGCATCGGCGACCGCCTGCGCGGCCGCATGTGCAAAACTGTTCGAGGGCCCGATGACGAACTCTTCGAAAGAAAACTTGGTGTTGAGCGTGACGGAACGCAGCGTGCCATTCCGCGGACGCCGGTTCTTCGGACGCGAGCGTTCTTCGGACGCGGTCGGTCGTGCATCGCCGGCCGGAGCCTCCGCGTGCGTCGATGCCGACGGCGCCAGGGACGTCTGCGCGGAGGGCTGCGCTTCGTGTCGCTGGACCTGGAAGCGGATCGTCAGTTTCTCGCCGGCTCCGGCAGAGCGCAGCGCATCGAGCAGCAACGAGAGGTAGTTGTCTTCCAGCCACGTCTGGCAAAAATCGTTGTCCACGCTCAACATGAGCGCATCACCCTCCAGCGAGACCGGGCGGATGATGGCGATCCAACGGGCGAAAGTATCGGGATGCATGGCGGCCTTGAGGTGCACACAGGCCTGATCCCACAGAAGTTGCGTTTGCATGGCGAGACGACGAAAAGAGGGGGTTGTTTGCGAAGGTACGGAAAGCGGGACACGGTTCAGACAATCGCACCTGACCGCAGAGCACAACAAGCGAAAAGAATCTTAAATGCATCAACAGGTTGTGAACACCCCTCCGGAAAGGCTGGAGAGGCCCTTTTTTAAGGCTGTTGCGTCAAAAGCTGGCACTGTCAAAAAACCCGCCCGCGCGCAGGCTAAACCAGTTACTAACAAACCAGCGCGCCGAAAAATCCTGGAAGCACGCGCCGAAAGAGGGCCGAACGAGCGCAAACATTGATCGTTAACATATTGTACGGCATGATGTTGCGCAGTTTAACACAAATAGGTACGTTTTTTTCATCGAAAACAGGCGGCGACCTGTCAGATGATAGCTGAATCGATTACAAACAGCCTGATTCTTCAAGGTTCCGCAAACCGTGCTGCATTTGGTCGCGCGGAACGCCGTTTTTCTGGATGATCAGCAGATCCCTGTTAAATCAGGAAATCAACACGCCTTTCGCCGGTGCCTGAAACGGGCTGGCGGGGGGGTGGGGAACAATAGGAAGCCAAAGGCTTACGTTCTTAGGGCAACAGGACGCAATGGCGGAGAATGGGATACCATGAAACAGGCCGGAATATGGATGCGGGTATGGATGGTGGCGATCATGGCTTGCAGTACGGCAGGTCTGTCACGTGCAGATCTTGAGATCAAGCCGCGTGCCGCCGATGTGACGGTTGCCGCAACCGCCGGACGCGACCAGCCGTTCGCCAAGCGGTGGCGCGGAGAGGCTGACCAGCGTCCGGAGGGAGATCGCATCATCGACCGGCTCGTGGCCAATAGCCAGGTGATGGAACAACTTGGGGTTGCGAACGAGGCTGTCAACCACATGCGCGATGATCTTCGCGATGTGCAGAGCAGGGCCGGCGATCTCGAGAACCGCGTGCGGCAGTTGTCGCTCGATCAGGCCGAGCAGATGAAGCGTTTCTTTCAGTCCAGGGATGTCGGCACCAATGCGCTGATGAGACTGGCCGACGAGATCGGCCGGGCACGCATCGAGCAGGCTAAACTGACCATCCAGCGCATGGTCGTCATCCGCAAGTACCTGACGCCCGAACAGATCGGCCAGGCGCGCGAACTGATGCGTGAGCGCATGGCCAAGGAGCGTGAAGCGCGCGGTGAACCCGCCGTGAAACAGGAACGGCGCGACCGGGCCGCTCCGGCAGCCGCGCCGAACGCTCAGCCATTGACCAAACCGCCCGAGGGTTGGTAACGTCCCAGGCATGGCGATGCCCCCCATGCCTGATGCGAGCGGCGTGCGTCTGGACGTTCCCGGAACGCAGAGCGCGCCCAAATCGATGCGGCTGGTCATCGCCATTCTCGGCCGCACCAACGTCGGCAAGTCCAGCCTGCTCAACTACATCGCCGGCCAGGATGTAGCCATCGCCGCGCCTCAGCCCGGGACCACCACGGACGTGGTCGAAAAGCCGATGGAGTTGCTGCCGCTCGGCCCCGTGCTCTTTCTGGACACCGCTGGACTGGACGACACCTCGGCCCTGGGCGGTCGCCGGCTCGAACGCACGGCCCGGGCCTTCGACCGGGCCGACATCGGTCTGCTGGTGCTGGAGCCCGGCTCGTTCGGCAAGGCCGAAGAAGAGGTCGTCGAGCGTTCACGCGCACGTCACCTGCCGCTCGTCGCGGTGATCAACAAGTGCGATCTCGAACCGCCCGCAACGCCTTGGTTGGAAGCCGTGCGCCAGCGCGTGCCCCATGTGCTGACGGTCTCAACCGTCGCGCCCGCGGGCCGCGAGGGCTTCCTGCGCGGATTGCGACAAGCCCTGCTGGCACTCTGCCCCGACGACTTTCTCCAGCCGCCGCCGCTGGTCGGCGATCTGGTGAAGCCGGGCGGCGTGGCCGTGCTGGTCGTGCCCATCGATCTGCAGGCACCCAAAGGGCGCCTGATCCTGCCGCAGGTGCAGACCATCCGTGATGCGCTCGACAACGATGCCGCCGCACTGGTCGTCAAGGAGCGCGAACTGGCCCACGTCCTCCAGCTTCTGCGTGTGCCGCCGGATCTCGTGATCTGCGACTCGCAGGTGGTGCAGAAGGTCGTGGCCGACACCCCGCCCAGCGTACCCTGTACGACCTTTTCGATCCTGCAGGCGCGCCTCAAGGGTGACCTGCAACGCCTGGCCGAGGGTGCGGCGGCCGTCGACAACCTGCGCCCGGGCGACACCGTGCTGATTGCCGAAGCCTGCAGCCACCATGCGCTGGAGGACGACATCGGCCGGGTCAAGATTCCCCGCTGGTTGCGGCAGTACGCCGGCGTGGCGCTGAGCGTCGAGACCACGGCCGGCCGCGATTTTCCAGCCGACCTCGCGAAGTACCGCCTGATCGTGCAGTGCGGCGGCTGCATGCTCACCCGCCGCGAGAGCCTGCACCGCATCCAGCTGGCCACGGACGCCGGCGTGCCGATCACGAACTACGGCCTCTGCATCGCCCAAACCCAGGGCGTGCTCAAGCGCGTGCTCGCGCCCTTCCCGGCCGCGCTCGATGCCTATCTGCGCGCTACCGGGACGTCCGGCACTTCCGGGCGGTAAAAGACCGGCGGCGGACCGCCGGTCCCGGAATCAACTAGAACCGGTAGCTCGCCGTGATCTTCCACGTGCGGCCGGGGGCGGGATAGTAGGAGTCATACACAGTATTGTTCCAGGCACGATAGAAGCCGCCCTGATTCGCGTAGATGTTGTCAAATACGTTATCTACACCCGCAAACAGCTCAAATCCAGCCAACTGGTGAGGGCGGTAGCGGAAACCCAGATCAAGCGTGGCATAGGTGGGTAACCGGGGTTGATCATGAGCGTCGTCACCGCCCAAGTACTGGGCACTCACGCCACGCACGGTAGCCAAAGCGGCAAGGTCAAGAGGCAGATCCAATTCTCCATGTGTCGTGACAACATGTGCGGGCACCTGCGAGAGCTCCTTCCCCGTGTTGTCCCCGGCTGCAAAGAAGGCATCCACATAGTCGTACGACACTGAGACGAGCCCGGTATTCCGCTTTTGCCAAGTCAGGGAGGCGTCCGCACCATAGCGACGTGTTTCATTCAGGTTGCGTTGTGCCCATGTTATGGGGTCGGTGGCGATCTCATCCTGCATATCCAAGCGGTAGAAAGAAAGTGCGGCTGTCCATTCTTTGTCCAGCGCAAGGCTGGAACCAACTTCGTATTGGTGGCCGATCTCGGGCTTCAGGTCGGTGTACATGACGGGGCCATAACCGTAGGGAGAAGTCAGCTCGTCCACAAATGGGTCGCGATAAAGAGTGGATACGCGTGTGAAAAGCTTCAGGCATTCGGTCGGGCGATATAACAAAGCAGCATCCAAGGCCGACTGACGGTAGACCCGATTGCGATCGACCGATGCAGGTGATCCCGAGGAGAAGTCGGTCATGTCAGCCGTATAGCGATACACTTCACCGCGGGCGCCCAGCGTGAGTGCCAGTTGGTCGGTCATCCAGAACTCATCCTGCAGATAAACACCGGCATTGGCCCGATTGATGGTGGCATCGGTCGTCGTGAAACTTCGGTTATAGTCGCTTGAGCCCTTAAGATCGTAAGCGTTGAATCCCAGGTCCACGCCCGTTAGCAGTCTATTGCGATGCCCGGACAGGTCGGCATCAAGGGTGTAATGGGGGGTGAAGGTGTAAGTATCGAGTGTGGAATCCAGAAAACTTGGAAGACTAAAATAGTCTGAATTGACAGTGCGGTGACTGATGGCAAAAGTGCCGTCCAATCGGCCATCCGTTCCCACTTGGCCGTCAAAACCAAGACTCCCGCCGGTGGTTCGACTTGAGACTTCATCTAGGGTATCAAGCGCGGACTTGGCTTGGCGCGGATTCTGACGCATCTGTTCGATGGTCAGGGCGCCCGGCATGCCGGAGCGGTTATCACTGTAAAAAGCGGCAAGGTCAGTTGAGAAGCGGTCGGTCCACTCCTTGGTGATCGCCGCGCGTACATCGGTATTTTCGTAGTCGCTATTGTCGCGCCAGCCGTCGCTCTTGAGCCAGTCGACGTCGGCCGTGTAATGCACGGTGTCGTCGATTGAGCCGGAATGGCCGATGTGTCCGGCAAAGGTATGGTCCGAACCCACCGAGGCGCTTACGGACGTGCTGGCCTGGCTGCCCGGCTGGTGCGTGATGATGTTCACGACACCCGCTACGGCATTGTTGCCATACAGGGCGGTCTGGCCGCCGGGGAGCACTTCGATGCGTTCGACCGCATCAACGGGAATGCGCAGCCAATCGGGATTGGACATATCGACCGTGTTG